>Ga0307489_10001655_pt1 | contig 14745 bp, 28 predicted proteins | sample SB12metaG_FD_202247 | JGI IMG/M metagenome (GOLD analysis project Ga0307489, IMG submission 202247) | Sea-ice brine microbial communities from Beaufort Sea near Barrow, Alaska, United States - SB 1.2 | ecosystem: Environmental > Aquatic > Marine > Coastal | place: USA: Alaska | collected... | reverse complement strand
CACGTCAAACGAGATCGGAGTCAATCTACGACTTTACATTCCGGGTGAGCACTCATGCATACGAGTACACGCGGGCTCGGTTCTTCGGAACACAAGGTCGGTCGAGTGCATTCTCTCAATAATCTTCCTGCCTGGATGGACGGAAAAGGCCACTTCGCCCGCCCCGCGGTGGTGCCGTCCTTGTAAAACGGGATTCCCGTGGTCTTGTCCACGGCGCCGGTGGTGACATCGAGGCCCACGATGAACTTGACCATGTTTAGTGAGTACTCCGTCTCGGCGATGACGGCGGCGGCGGCGGCGGCGCGCTCGAACGCTGCCGTGGGCTAAAGTCATGCACATAACTTTCACCACATCGCATAAGATGGAAATTTCAAGAAGCAGGAGGCGGAGGAGGAGAAGGAGGAAGAGGAGGAGGAGGCGGAGGAGGAGGAGGAGGAGGAGGAGGAGGAGGAAGAGGAGGAGGAGGAGGTGAATGTGTACAGGTAATCTACAAGCAGACAATCAGATACCAAGACCTGACTAATTAACGCAACGAACGGCTTCAGGTGGAAACCAGTCGAGTCCTACCATGGATGGATACACGGACGGTACGGTGTCGTCCAAGCCGGCGATGGCGGCGGCGGCGGCGGCGACCCCGGTGCCCCACAGCGGCGCATAGTTGTCGAGCACACGGGTGCGGGGCTGGCCATAGATGTTGCGGAAGCGGGCGCGGCAGATGTCAGCAATAGGACCGGTGATGGTTGTTCCAAGTCCGGTCATCATAGCCTGGCAGTTGGGTTCGATGCCGAGGGTAGAGCACTGCAGGCACATAGCGAGGCCTTCTGTTAGGGCCTGACGAATCATGCTTCTCACGTCATGTGCTTCCATCTAACGCAAGAAACGAGGGTCCACAATGTGGAGGATGACGTGGCAGGCATGATCTGTCAGGCCCGGCCTTCGGTGTCGCTCGCCGGCGGGGCAGTGTACGCCGCCCGACCGGTAGCACAAGCGGTGGTGAGCTCGGCGTTTGTCGGCACAGTCGCACAGGCTCCAAAGGGGGAGGTCGCAGCGTTGCACGTGACAATGATGTCCGTGCTACTGCCGCCGCCGCAGAGCGTGGTGGTGTCCGCGGCACCATCCGCAGCGTCAACCTTCACATTCACCTCGAGCCTATAGCCGCCGGTGCAAGCCGTGCACTCGGTCGATACGAGGTCGATGACCAGCCCTGAAGTCCAGAACATGGTGGCACCCTTGGAGCCAAACTCTGTATCCGTCCAAGCGCTGACGGTGGGCTCGGCGGCGGAGGCGCTAGCGAACGGCAGCACCGTCAACGTCCCCGCAACGTGTAGCGACATGTCGGCTCCAACGAGGACCGCGCGGCGCTGCGCGGCGGCAGCACCCTTGGTGTAGCGGCGAAAGTTGAAAGTGAAAGCAAAGCTTGAAAGCATTTCATCACCACATCAGGTTTTTGCACTCAACCCAAGCGCGGTCTACCCGGGGCCAACCTGGGGTCAACCTGCACCGCCCTTACCGTGGTGACCTCCTCCACTGCTAATGCGGCGACGTACGGCGTGGCCGTGGCGGTGGCGAACGCCGTGCGAAGCTGCACACCCGTCTGTATGGCCGAGCAGAAATTGCTCAATATATCGTTCGACAGATGTGTAGTCTAAGGGGAATATTCCCACGGCTCAAATACGTTACCACTTACCATATAGCTCATAATTTCTCAGGTTGTGATAAAAAAGCAATCATCCCTCATTCCTTGATTTTTTTTCTGCCCTGTGATGTGTTCCTCAATTTCTGCCGAGCCCTACCCGTGTGAAGCGTCACATCGTTCCCAGCGTATGCTGACTCCGCCGCGGTCGCACAATTAGCGTGAGAGCCTTTCGCCACAGGCACCTGGATCGTCTTGCTCCCAGTCCACGGCGCAATCGTGAACCCTCCGAAAACTGAGCACTGAGCCGGCTCAACCACTATTGCGTCGTCCCGACACAGCGGCGCCGGACAGTATTCCCACACGGTATCATCCCGCGCCCGCGTGCCTGTGTCAGCGGTGTAGTCAATGTAGCACCAAGGCAGCTTGTCTGCTGTACCGCTCGGGTTGCGGCAATAATTATGCGCGCCCACGCCGAGCGTCGCCATCGCGGCAGCGGTGTTGGCATCCGACGGCGAGTAAGAATGCGGGATGGGATCCTGGGAGTCCCAGCGTTGGCACTTGCGGCCGCTGATGGTGCGGCTCTGATTGCCGCGGTACCCGGTGCCGTTCGATAGGGCCTAGTGGATCGCTCAGAATGGTAATTGAACGCATTTGCCAAGGTTCATTACTCGCGTCGTTTGTCACCACCGCATTATATGTTGAACTCGTTTCCTGCCGGGCCCTACCGTTCGAGGCGACGCACCCGGTGCTCGGGACGACAGCGCAGAACGGGTAGTTGTCATACCCCGCGGCGCACGAGCCGCATCCGCTCCCCGTGAAGCCAGCCGCGCACTCGCACACCGTGCCCGTGCTCGTGCACACGCCGTGGCCGCCGCACGTCACCACGGGGTCGCACGCCACGTCGCACACCGTTCCCACGAACCCGGCGTTGCACAGACACTTCCGCAGCGCGACGGAGTACGTCCCCTGGGCGCCGCAGTACGTGGCTTGCACGGCCACCACCGGAATGGCGTTGCCGCACCGCACGCCGCTGAATAGGGCCTGATGGACAGTGTTCGCCACGTCATAGCATGTCATTTAAATCGACCAGCCACGGTTCAGAATGAAAGTCTGATAACCTGACTCATGGATAATGCTCCCCACGTCATAGGATCCCATTAAATTCAATGAAGGAGGAGTCAAATGCATTTGATGAAGAGGCGATGCACCATCAATCAGCGCCTACCGGTGAACCCCGGCGGGCACTCGCACTCGCTGGTGATGCTGTTGCAGGTACCGCCGTTGAGGCACGTGCAGGTGTTGCACGACTGACCGCTGTAGCCCCCCTTGCACACGCACTCCATCGCGTTGCTCACCACGTTCAGCGTGCACGTGCCGCGTCGTAGCAGCGCAAGTTGCAATTGAAAGAACAGTTTGAAAGCGGCACAATATATTGTAGCTTCAAGCGCTGATTGCAGACACCAGAGGCGCTTTCAACACGGGTGTTGGTACTGTCAACCTGCACCGTCCTACCGCGTCCGGCGGGACAGTTGCCGGCCGCACACGTCATGGGAACGCACACGCCACCGACGCCCAGCGGCGCGTACCCGCTGTCGCACGCGCACGTCGCCGAGTCACTGCCGGCGGTGGGCGGGCAGGTGCCCCGGCCGCCGCACAGGCTGGCCCCAGGCGACCCCGGAGCCGCTTGTAACGCCGGGGGTCCCGCTCCGGGGCAGTAGCTCGAGCACGTCGCCCCTGTCCACCCCTCGCGGCATGCACACGTCCCACCCTCCAACCGACCGGTGCACACCTGCATCAGGGCGCCGCTGGCCAGGCGCACGGCGCGTGCCAGGCCGCACTCGCAGGTGCCCACCGCCTCGTTCGTGGGGTTGTTACACCCCGCGCCGCGGAAGCCCGGCTTGCAGAAGCAGCTCCCGTCGGACTTGTCGCACATGCCCCGGTTGTAGCAGGGGGAGTTGACGTCGCGGCCCCGGCACTGGATGTTACACTCCGCCCCCTCCCACTAGAGCCCGGCAGATTTCCCTCGCCGCGTCACCCAACGCATATTCAACCCTCATATCTTGAGTTGAATGTAATCCTATGACGTGGAGAGCAATGTCTACCAGGCCCATTGCCCGGGACGTCATCGACACGCATTCACAGCCCTCATCAGTTGAGTTCAACGGCATCCTATGACGTGGCGAACAATATCTACCAGGCCTTACCGCCCACCCTGTCCCGCAGCTGCACTTGTTGGTGTCCTCGTTGCAGGTGCCCCGCCCGCTGCAACTCTTGTCGACCTGGTCGAACCCAGGCACCGCGGGTAGCCCCAGCGAGTTGACCGGCCCCGGGCACGTGGAGGTGGCCGAACACGTGGCGGGATCCGTGGAGAAGGAGCCCGCCCTGCACGTGGTGCCGGTCAGCTGCTTGCCCGCGCCACTGGCTCCGTGGCAGCTCTTCGTCGACCCGCACGTAGGGTCAGGCAGATACTGCTCGCCATTTCATAGGATGCCATCAACTGAAGAAACGAGGGCTCAAAATGCTATGGATGCGCCTGCTCCTCTTCCTCCTTCTCTTCCTCCTCCTCTGTCTCCTCCTCCTCCTCCTCTTCCAGCTCCCCCTTCGCATCCTCTTCCTCATGGTATCCTGTGACGTGGCGGGCAATATCTGACAGACCCCACCCGCACCACCCGCACGTGGCCTTCTGCGAGCACGTCGCGCACGTGTTCTGCACAGCACACGTGCTCAGGCACTCGCCCACGTAGTCCACCGTGTCCGCACACGTGGCATCCTCGGTGCGGCTCAAACACTTCCCGATCGACGGACACCACCCGCAGGCCAGGTCCCCGCCGCACGCCCCGCACGCTGCGTGCTGCGAGCAGTGGTCTGGACAGGTGCGGCCGCAGATTAGGGCCAGGTGGATGTCCCTCGCCACGTCATCTGATGCCTTTATATGAATACAAGATGGTCTAAAATCGTTCGTCGAGAACGAGCCAAATTAGCAGTATGGAACACGGACCAGAACCGATACAATTTCAATCGTCTCGAATTCGTATAGCGCAAGGACATAAATCGTGAATCATGTGTTCGACATACGGTCTAAAATGTGGAGGATGACGTGGCAGGTATTATCTGCCAGGCCCTGCCGCAGACCCGCAGTCCCCCCGCCGCCGACGCCGCGGGCACCTCGGTCCACACGATACTCCCAGTGGTGTTGCTGTATGATCCAACCTCCACCGCATCCACCCCGTCGATGAATGTGTACGCCAGCGACACGCACGCCCCCGTGGTGGGCAGCTTGCCGACGAGGGCACCCTCCGGGCAGCACCCGTCCCACGACCACCGCAGCGCCGCCTGCCCGATGTTGGCATCAAACGCCAGGCACCAGGGGCTTACACTCGTCCGCTTTTCAGCTCAACGTAAGCAAGTTTTGTGGGATATCTACATATGCTGGGTGGTTTCAGGGACAAATACGGCTCAGATTGAGGTGAGAAGCGGACGTTTGGAAGCCCCTGCCAGGCAGTCCTCGGTGCCCGTGGACGTCAGCGAACACGCCGATACCTGATCGCGGATGCTCGCTCCCGTCGGGTGCATCAGCTGCACGGCGCTTCCAGATGCGTCGGCCAGGTCGTAGCGGCGCAAGTTGAATTCAAAAGCAACATTTGAAAGCGGCTTATCATATTGTGGCTTCACGCGCTGAGACCAAGCGCGGGCAACCCAGGGTCAACCAGGGTCAGCCGTGGGAGAGGGATGAAGAGGAGGAGGATGAAAACGGGGGGAGGAGAAGGAGGGGGGGGATGAGGAGGGGGAGGATACGGCGACTGTGCACCCTTGGGTCACCGTGCACTGCCCCACCAGGTCCCGGCCCTCCAAGGCCATCCCAATGCGGCCGCCGGCCGCGGCGCCCGCCGCGCCGTTGACTACCACCAGGTAGGACGCGCCCGCGGCATCCTGTACCACCATGAGGCGCGAGCGGCGCGCCTTCCCCAGCCCGCTCATGGACTTGAGCCCGTCATCGTTAAACAACAGCTCGCCGCCGCTCAACTCATCGGCGGAGCATGACCCCGTGCGTGCGTTATACCCGCGTGCCGCGGCGGGAATCGCCATCTCCCGCGCGTAGAGCCACACTCCAAACTCGCTTTCTTGGTGGCTCAACTTGAGCACCTTCGACGTTTTACATGGATTCGAGTATGCCAACCCGGCTGCGCCGACTGGCAAAGGGGCCGCTGTGGCCATGCCCTGCATGGTGCAAACACGCAGCGCGGCGGCGGCGGCAGTGGTGCACAGGTGCACAGGTGCACCATACGGAAACAGTCAGGGGACGAGTGGCAGTGGCCTTGGACGGTGGGAACACGCAGGGCAGTAGCGACAGCGACGGTAGTGGTGTGTAGGTTCAACATGCGCGCGATCAGTCAGGGGACGCCGTGTAAGAGAGAGGCCCCGCCTGTGCGGCGGTGCCCGAGGCGTACCCCATGCACGTCTTCGCCTCCGCCGAGGTCGCCGCCGGGTGCGCGAGCGGGAAGTGCGTGACGGGCCGCAACGTGGCCTGCGGCACCGCGGCGCCCGCCACCGTCCACGTCACGCCGTAGCACACGTCTGGGATGGCCGCGCCTGCCGCCGGCGCCAACGCCGAGGGTCCCAGTGGAAGACAACCGCGTGGAGGTTTGCAGTCGAGAGGTTTCAAGTTTGCGGAGCTCGTTTGTAGCTTTGTACGTTTTACAGTTACCAGACTTCTGTCCCCCGGCGGATCTGGGGGTGGGTATTGTGCAGGGGGGCATCGCATCTGCATGCGCCGCGGAACGTGCCCCCGATCACCAACCCGAACCTCGAACCGCCAGTTCCCACTCCCCAGCACTGCCAAGCCAGCAAATCCAAACGTTGTTGGCAACGACGAAAAACACAATTGACAAGACTCGAGGGGTACTGAAGATGAAGGTGCGGCGGAAAGGGTGGTGGTGGAGGAGGGAAGGAAGGGGCCGGGGCGTGTCGCCAGGCCGATCGTGGTGCAGTGCGGGGGGGGTCCAGCATTCGGGGGGAGCGGGTGACCAGAGTCGGGCACCGCGCTCGGACACCCCGCGCGGCACATGAGGTGGGGAAACAACAACATTTTGGCTAATCGTACGTGTTGCGTGTCGCGTGGAGGGTTCACCTGGCCCCACCGGTGCGGCGGCGAGTAACACGGCGCCGAGCGCCAGCGTGAGGTATCGCCACGCTGGCGTACGCCACATTGCGCCCGCGCGCTGCCGCCGCGCACCGCCCGCACACGTCCCCGCCATGCCCCCCCGGCGAGACCTCCGCGGCGGCCACCTCGCTCCTGCCGACTAGTGGTTACCAAATTTCAAAGGTAATCGGGCGCTGATGCTGCGACGGCGCCTTGCACTGCCGGACCTGCGCCAAGCGCCACTGCCCTGGGTCGCGGGTATCGTCGGCGTGGCGATGTCCTCCACGCGGCCGCGGAATGTAAACACGCGCGTTCGCGCTATGAGACTCCATGGCGCGGCCCCCGCGTAAACGTTGGAGAACGACGGCACCGGCAAACGCGTGAGCCAATGAAAATACAGCAAAATGACACCTCCCGAGAAACGTAACACCCGAACTTTCAAACAGGTACACCAGATAACTGTCTCGTATGAGCATTCACCATGTAGGATACCGAACTTACCCCGCGGCAACGGTCTTTGGGTGTTGGATCGCCACGTGCATGATTTTGATTGGTCCCCGACTTACCGACGGGACGTGCGTTCTTTGCTGCTGCGGGTACAGGCCCATTAATCAGCGAGCGCCAATGGCGTCGCGGGTCGCAGCGGCGGCGGCAGTGCTTTGTTTAGTGTTAAGCGTAGTTGGGGTGGGCGCGCAGTATACTGATAATGTGACCGGCTTCACCAGCGGCGCCGGCCTGCTGACCGCGGCCAAGTGCCGTCAGGTGCGTGGCCTCACCACTGTCAGAATGTTCTCTGCCCGCTCGTTACTCGTTGCTCAGTACGTCGCGGGGGGACAACCCACATCGGACCCGGGGAGGAGTTCAGGGGGTGTGGGCGGCGGCGGCTACAGAGGGGGGGGGCGACGGCGGTGACGGAGCCGCGCCCTGGACCGATGTGGTCGCGGGGGGCGGCCCGGGAGGCGCTCTCGTACTTCGCGCGGGGGGCAACCCTGACTCCCTTCCTCCAGCAGGGACAGCCCACAACAGACCCAGGGGGAGAGGCCGGGGGGCGTGGATGGCGCAGCCACGGGCGACGACACGACGGCGGATGTAACGTGCCCTGGCCCACTGTGGTGGCGGCGGCCCCGGTCCCACGCTCCTCCGGTGGTGCCCGCGGCTTTTGGCTATAGCTGGTTTTTGGATTGTTGGTTGTTTGATTTTCGGTTTCGAACGGGGTGTTGTGGATGGCGGTGGGTGGGGCGGCAAAGCGGCGATATCCTGGATATAAAACGAGCGGCGCCGCTGTCTAGGATGCGCGAACCTGGTTCTCGGACTGTCTTGCACTCAGAGAGCCCTTGTGTGCTGTGATTTCCCTGAAAACTCTCATCTCAAATTGCCGTTCTCTTCTAATTTTCTCCCCTCGTCCCCCAAACCGCCCCTCGCCTCTCCTGCCTACCTGCTCTGCACCAGCGCGCGATATTCGGAGAATGCCTCTCGGAAGGCGGCTGCGCATGGTGGGGCCTGGCAAATATCCATCGCCACGAGATAGGTTGCCATGCCACTCAAGAGACGAGGGGTCGAACTGAGCGTCGATGACGCGGCGGGCAAACTGCCAGGCACTGAGGATTCAAGGTGCGTTGGATTACCGTCGAGCAATATCTGCGCAAGGCCCTGGCACATGGTGTGACGCGCGTGAAGTGAGCCCAAAGTACAACCCCGAGTGCCTGGCAGGGCGGTGCAGGTTGACCCCACATTGGGTCCTGCTTGACCGCGCCTGCTTTCAGCGCGTGAAGCTAAAACATGATGAACTTTGCTGCCAATTTCCTATTTTGCTGCCAATTTCCAACTTGCGGCGCTACAGCCCGTCGCTGTTCGACACCCAGAGCTGCCGCGTGCAGTCCAAGCCGGGCTTGACACCGCGGCTGCCAGAGGCAGGGGATATATTGAGAAAAACCACTCGACTGATGTGGTACATCCTCATCCTCCTCCGCGCGTCTGTATGTGCAGGCACACTACAGGTAAGTCATGCTCTTATCTCGGTCGAGTGCTTGTTATCAATGCCCCTCCTGTGAGGAGAAGTTTCCCGACTGCGAGGACCGGTGCGACGCCATCGGCCTCAAGGTGCCGTGCATCGAGCAGCCCGGGTGCGGCTGGTGCGGCGCCACCGGCCGCTGCCTGTCTGGCAGCTTCTTCAAGGGCCCCTGTAAGGTAGGGATTGATGGATAGTGCTCACCACGTCATATGATACCATTCAACTCAGGAAACGAGGGTTCAAAATGTGTGTGATGACGTGGCGGGCACTATACATGAGCCCCTACAGCAAGGAGTGCGATGCGGGGTGGATCCTGCAGTATGGGAACCAGTGCCAGCCGGGGTACGGCGGCGCGGCGGAGGGCCTGGCAGGGTTTTCTTTTTTCCAGAGCACTCGACCGACGTGGAATCTCCTGCTCATTCTCCGCGAGTGTGTTCGAGTGTTCGTCCTCAAGGTACAAGGTCATCCATGCTCCGCTCAGTAGGGTTTCTTCCCCGGAACGTACGTCATGCGGGAAGGTCCAATCTCAGTTTGAGTGCTTGTTCTCTACGACCCTCTTGCCTGGCGGGCGGCGACTGCACGGCGTGCAAGTGTGTCAACGGGGGCAACTGCACCACCGCGGGTGACTGTTTGTGTCCCACCAACGTCACGGGCACGATGTGTCAGTCCAGTAAAAGCCGCGACGGCGCGTGCCACGGTAAGGCGGTGCAGGTTGAAACCAGTTGAACCCCGTGTTGAAATCGCTTGCAAGCGCTTGAACCAGAAATATGCTGAACTGGTTGCAAATTTGCGGGGTCAAACTATCGCGGATTCACTTTTGCTGACCCTCTTATGATGTTGAGACGTTATTGTCACTGAAATTCCGCAAGAAACAGCCGTCATCTGCCTTTGCTCTGGTAAGCTCGTACAGATGTCAATGACGGGGGCCTCCAAGTTCTGATGTCAACTTCAACTTGCGCCGCTACTCCACGGGCACGGGGAGTGGGACGCGGTGACCGACAACTGCAAGTGCGACGCCGGTTATGTGGGCGTGGGCGATAACCGCTGCAAGTTCGCGTGCGACCCGGTGGCCACCTGCAACAGCCGCGGGTACTGCTCGGAGCTGAGCGGTAGGGCCTGGCAGACATTGCTTGCCATCGCACCTCCGCCTCCTCCGCCTCCTCTGCCCCCTCCGCCTCCTTCTGCGCCTCTTCCTCCGCCACCACCTCCTCCACCACCACCTCATCCACTGCCTCCTCGCCCTCCGCCGCCTCCTCATCCTCCTCCTCCGCTTCCTCCTCCTCCTCCTCCTCCTCCTCCTCCTCTTCCTCCTCCTCCCATCATTCTTGAATCAAATCACATCTTGTGACGTGGGGAGCATTATCTTCCAGGCTCTACTGAACGGCGAGTGCGTGTGTGACGTGATCGCCGCGGGAAAGAGCTGCCAGTGCAACAGCACGCGGCTGAGCACCTACCCGTACGCGGACCCGCTGCTGAACTCGCCCAACTCGGGGTGCTGCGGGTAGGGCCTGCCAGGTGCTGCTCGCCACGTCATAGGATGCCATCTACCTCACTAAACGAGGGGTCAGATGCGATGGATATCGTGTCGAGCAACATCATACCTTGTAGACATTTGAGAGGGTAAATGGTCAGTTCAGCCAATCACATCTCAGTAACCATCTCGACCAATCAGAAGACCGCATTCTCTCACATATCGTTAGCAACGAGGGTTTAGAATGCGTGTCAATGACGTGGCGAGAAAATATCTGCCAGGCCCTGGCTGCGGGTTCGGGTTCGACGAGTGCCCGGCGGAGGCGTCCAACGCGGGGAACTGCGTGCTGTCACCCGCCGACACCGACAAGTGCCCGGTGTTCAGCGAGGACAACACCACGCTGATCATCCTCGTCATCCTGGGCCTCATGTTCGGAGCCTACCTCGCCGCCGCCACCATCGCGGCGTGCGTCACTCGCCCGAAACCCATGTGCACGCTCGTCATCGAGCTGCCCGAGGTCGGGCCTGCCAGATATTGCTCGCCACGTCTTAGAATGCAGTTTAGCTCATGAAACGAGGGTCTGAAATACGTCGGATGCCGTAGCGGGCAACATTAAAGGGGTTGTGAGAGTGGTGTGAGGGGGATGTGACCGCCACGTCGTGACATCAACCCTAAACCCTGAACCCTAAACCCTAAACCCTAAACCCTAAACCTCTGCCAGGCTCTATGGTGAGGTGCTGGTGTTGCGCGAGGTGCTGTTCAAGCGGTCACAGTATGACACGTTGGATAAGCACTACATCGAGCTCAACGTGCTGCTCAAGGACACGTTCTTTAAGGTGGGATTCAGTGGATGGTGCTTTGACTCCCCCACGGCATGCACCGCGTTGTGAACCCTCGTCTCTGAGTTATTCGCCGCCCTGTGACGGGGGGAGTCGTTGCTCGCCGGGCCCTGTTGGCAGGTGAAGAAGAAGCTGTGCCGTCGCCTCAAGGTAACGCGGTGCAGATTAAAGCGATGAAACTCATGTTGAAAGCGCCTGGAACTTAGCGCTCGAAACTAAATTATGGATAAACTGGTTTCACGTTTTGCTTTCAATTTCAAGTTGCGGCTCTGCGTGAAGTCGCAGCCGTTCCCGGAGGAGCTGTCGTTGCACTACCTGGGCTCGGAGCTGATGGACAGGTGGCAGGGCCTCGGACCTTTTCTTGTCCCTCAAACCACCCAAGTGACCTCAACTGAGCACCGAAAACGTGCTTGAGTTGGGCTAAGAGTGAGTAGCAGACTGGAGCTTTAGCTCCAAGTTAGATACAGGCTGTACTATTTGCGCTGCCGACATAACGAGTGTAAGGCCAGGGAGGAGGACGTGGCGAGTGTGTACGGGTGCACCATTACGCTATGAGCGAACAGTGACGTTGGGCTGACAAGGAGACCAGCAGCCAGGCCAGGGGCCAGGGAGGAGGATGCGGCTGGTGTGAACGAGTACACCGGTACGCCGTGAACGAACAATCAGGTTGACCTGCCATGGAAAGGGATGACAGACCCTGATCAGAGGTGCCTGCGCGACGGCGTCCAGTGCGAGGACACGGTGCACGTCAAGCTCAAGTACCGCCATCTGGAGCAGACGGAGTACGCTCAGAAACGCGCTCGGTGGTGCGTGTCAACTCACTCATGACATACACCCACACATTACTCTCACCCACACATTACACTCACTTACATGACACTCACCCACACATCACACCCACCCACGCATCACACCCCCTGCGCACACATGCCACAGTCCCCAACCCCACTCGCCACACGGCGCACACGCACTCACACATGTCACACTCCCCAACTCATACATGGCACACTCCCCAACCCCACTCTCCACACCGCGCACACACACTCACACATGTCACACTCCCCAACTCACACATGCTACACTCCACACTCCCCACTCCCCACTCCCGATTCGCGCAGGTGGAGGCGGTGGGCGCGGGTATTCTCGGACGACCACATCATCTGGTTCTCGTCCATCCTCGGAGTGCTGCTGATCATCCTGGCGCTGCTGCGGTGGCCCGGCGACACGTACGACTACTACGACGTGCCCCCCCCGGCGCCGCCGGCCGCGCCCTCCCCGCCGCCGCCCCAGGTGTTCGTGCAGGCAACGGTAGGGCCTGCCAGCAACATAATTCCGTCTTAGATTGCAAGTCTAAAGATCAAAATCTTAGTTCTAATGAACACATGCGCTGCACGAAGCCATGAAGAAACCCCCTCTGAAAATCTGGTGTGGTCCCCGTCAGAAATTGCTCAATATCACCTTCAACTCTTTTAATCCTCGTTTTGAGTCAATTGCCACACTGTGATGTTTTGACCACTTTTTCAGCGGTTGCTACCGGGCCCTGCAAGACGAATCCGCTGCCGCCGCCGCCTCCCATCGCGCCGCCGCCGCCGCCCGCCGCGTGGGTCGCCGTGGAGCTGGCCCAGCAGTCGCGCGTGCTGGGTCTCGAGTACGGCCAGTACTCCCAGCTCGGGGCGGGGCCTCTCATCTCAGTGTTTTTCCCCAATCTGACTGTTGGCTCATAGTGTACCAGTGGAGTGCTGGGTCTGCGGTCCCTCAACCCTAAACCCTAAACCCTACGGCTTGTATTCCGACCTCGGGGCAGGTCCTCACCTGACTGTTTCTTTCATTCTGTTCCCTGACTGTTCCCTGACTCTTCGCTTCAAATCAAAACAGGGGCTTTGCTTTAAATGTCATGACGATAATGTGGGGCCCTGCTCAGTGGCTCTGAACACAACACTCCCCGCCTACCTGACCGCGGCGGCCGCGGCCATTGCGGCGGGCAGCTCCTCCTACCAGAACAACTCGCTTGGCCCCAACACAACAACTCAGACCAGCTACACACAGACATATAAGGCCAGGCTGGGTATCATTGACTCTCCTCACGTGTCGATCGTTGAGTCATTTGACCGAAATCAATCATTTCGAAACATGGCAGGTTAGGTGACTTAGTTGCGCGTGCAAACAATGTCCGAAATCCGTGCATTTTGGCCTGCATTTTACGAGTCAAGTCATGAGCTTTCGTTTACGAGCAAATGTGCATGTCATAAAAGTGAGAGGAAGGGTCAATGACACCGCATGCAATGACACCACATGCAATGACACCACATGCAATGACACCACATGCAATGACACCACATGCAATGACACCACATGCAATGACACCGGACCTTTTCTGGAGGCGTCGGAGCCGCTGACGATTTTCTTCAAGACGTACGAGGACGCAAACGTGTGGACGGCCACGCTGCCGACGTTCGAAGACAAGGACGGTGAATCCTACAATGTGGTACGGCCAGGCGTATCTCGATCCCTCGTTTCTTGAGTTGAATGACACCCGCCTGATTAACTCAGACCGTGTCAACCATAATCAATGATAAGCTGAAGTAGGTCCTGGCAGATGCTGCTCGCCACTTCATCCAACTCACTTTGATCGCGCGTATATTGAGTCAAATCGCATCCTATCACTTGGCGAGCAACACAACTTCCAGGCCCATAGCCGGCCAAGTCTACGCCGCCCGACACGCATCTCGAATCCTGGTTGATTGAGTTAAATAGCATTCCATGACATTTGTCCGGCCTTATAATCTGGCAGAGTTCGTCACCGGGTGTTATCCCAACTTGTCGCAACGGTACGAATTGGATCTCAATGAGATCCCCAATGGGCTCATGTTATATCATCCCGCGCTCAACGAGCACGGTCAGGATTTCATGACGTATTACGGTAGGGCTTGACAGAATATGCCCGATATCATTTTCAGGCATTTATACGCAATTTATGAATCCCGGAATAATCCGGGGTATGTGGATACTTTCTCGATAATCTGAGTACTTTCTTGATCACCATTTGCCACCTCAAAAGTTTTTTCAGGTGTGTTACTACTCGCGTTATTCGATATGTCGATGGGCAATTCTCGAAGTTTATCTGGGAATACATGCAGAATGCTCGCGATTTCGGAGTTGGATTATATGAAAATCCGAAGGGTTAATCTGTCAGGCCCTATGCTACGGCAAAGTCTCGGAGACCTTGGCGACGACACCCACGGCCGGCCGGCCCATCACCTTGGTCGACCAGGTAGGCCGGTGCAGGTTGACCCGATGAAACTCATGATGAAAGCGCCTGTGACTACGCGCTTGGAAATACATAATGATAAACTGCTTTCAACTATTTCTTTCAATTCAACTTGCGCCGTTAAACCCAGGGCCTGGTGGACTGCGACAATAAGATTGATGGCTTCTGCGTGACCGTGACAATGCTGGCTGACATCTTCATCCAACCACGAAACGACGCTCCCATCGCGGCACAAGGCAGGGCGGTGCAGCTTGGACTCCGTGCTTGCAAGCACGGAATGAGACGTCGTCGGCGGGTATTACATCGCCCGTGTGTGATGCTCTGGAGTCTTACCAGAAAAGCTACTCAATCGAGAGCGCCAGGTTTCAGTGCTTGAAAAT
>Ga0307489_10001654_pt1 | contig 14748 bp, 23 predicted proteins | sample SB12metaG_FD_202247 | JGI IMG/M metagenome (GOLD analysis project Ga0307489, IMG submission 202247) | Sea-ice brine microbial communities from Beaufort Sea near Barrow, Alaska, United States - SB 1.2 | ecosystem: Environmental > Aquatic > Marine > Coastal | place: USA: Alaska | collected... | reverse complement strand
TCCCTCATCCTCTCCTCCTCCTCCTCCTCCTCCTCCTCCTCCTCCCCCTCCTCCTCCTCCTCCTCCTCCTCCTCTTCCTCCTCCTCCTCCTCCTCCTCCTCCTCCTCTGTGCGTCTGTACCAGAAGTCACCACAAAGGTTACTCATGCTCCGATGGAACCGACATCGAACCGAGCGCTTGCTCTGAACGACCCTCGCGTAAGCAGCACGGCAAGGCGGAGCAGTTCCACATCCTCAGCGCCGACTTCGTCAACTACGTGGTGGGGCGCCGCAGCTTCAGGACGCCCAGCTTCACCCCGGATTGCCCCCAGATTGACCCCAGATTGACACCAGATTGACTCCAGGTTGACCCCAGATTGAGATTGACCCCAGGTTGACCCCAGGTTGACCCCAGGTTGACCCCAGGTTGACCCCAGGTTGACCCCAGGTTGATCCCACGTTGACCCCGGATTGACCGCGCTTGGTTTCAGAGCTGAAGCTAAAATCTGATGGACCGCTTTCAGAATTTGCTTTTAAATTTGACATGCGGCGCTACGCGGCGGGCGAGATGGCGTTCCAGCTGAGCAACTCGTTCGGCGATCAGGGCGACAACCCCGACCCCGATGAGGCCAGCCTCGCCGCCGAAGCCGAGGTAGGGGGGTCATTGGCCGGTAGCGGTATATCGCTTCCTGCGCCAAGCGCCGAGGCTTTGCTAGCAACTGCGTATGTGCAGTCAACCTGCTGCCGCTTTCCGGCGCTGAGCGCTGACGCTTTGCATGCAACTCCGTATGGGCATTCAAGCTGCTGCCGCTTTCTCACGCTGAGCGATGGCGCTTTGCATGCGACTCCGTATGGGCATTTCGCCTCGTGATATGCCGTAATCGGCCTGTTGAGATCAAGCACTGGACCGACGTTGAATTGACGAACCGAGTCTGCGCATCTGCATGAAGTACCGCGTTCACGCCGAAGGCAAGTCATGCGGGCACGTCCGATCTCGGTCGAGTGCTTGTTCTCATTGACTATCATGCGAGGGGTTCAACAGCGGCGACTACACGCCGACCAGCGGGTGGACCGGCCTCATCCTGGCCGCCAGCGTGTGCGGCAGGGGCGCCACACTCCTCCTCTTCTCACCCCAACCTGAGCCGCTTAATCACCAAAACTCCATGAAACCACCTGTACGTGTCCCCACAATAATGCTAACATTGAGCGGGAAAGCTGGGGAATGGATGTCCCTGGGTAGCGGGCGCATCACGCTGTACGGCATGCAGATAAGCGAGGAGCAGGGGGTGCCCTACCACTACCACAACCGGCGGGGCATTCATAGGGTTCTGTTAATTGACCCTCCAGGCTGCCCCTAGTGTACCAGGCAATAGTGTACCAGGCACTTGTTTTAAACCACGGGGAGTGGTTTCCCGTAGACCGCACTTTGCATCCACAGGGTCAATCGTGTACCACATAGTGAGGTGGAAGTATGGTCCCCCGAGCAGACCGGAGGGTTTTGGACGTGGGAATCTGGTGACCTGAGCAAATCATCATTCGCGGCGGGCGCCCTGCCAACCGGTGCCCGCAGCCGTACAGCGCGCGCGACACCGCGGTAAGGTCGTGCAGGTTGACCCTATCAAACCCACGTTGAAACTGCCAGGACCTAAGCGCTTGAAACTGGAACATGATGTACTGCTTTCAAGTTTTGCTTTCAAACTCAACTTGCGCCGCTACACCGCGGAGTGGCTCATGTTCCGCCGCTTCGTGCACACCGGCATCGCCTCCTTCAAGGTCAGGCGCTGCCGGTTCAACCGATGAAACCCGTGTTGAAAGCGCCTGGATCTGTGCTCTTGAAACTGAGAAATTGATGGACCGCTTTCAAACGTTGCTTTCGACTTCAGCTCGCGGCGGTAAATGAAGGAGCCGTGCATCGAGGAGTGCCACCACGGCAGGGAACACTGCGACGAGTGCCGCGAGCAGCACCCGGCAGGGGGGTCATTGAGAACAAGAATCTCACCGACGCTGAATCATTACTGGATCGACGGTCGAGTCCGCGAGTCTGTATGGGTATTCACACGGAAGGTAAATCATGCTCCGATCGGTTCGAGTGCTTGTTATCTATGACCCTTCTACCCGGAGACGTACGGCGCGGCGGCCATGGCGGACGGACAGCGGGTGTGGGAGGCGGGCCCCATGCCGCCCTACTGCGCGGCGCGCGGCGCGATGCTGGACCTCGAGCGCAAGCACCTGGCAGGGGCTTATGCACTCGTCCACGTTTCCGCTCAACCTGAAGCAATTCGTCACTAAAACCACCCTATATATCCCGCAAAAAGTGCTTACGTTGAGGTGAATAGTGGACGAGTGTGAGCCCCTGGCACCTGGCGGCCGGCGGCGCGCCCTTCACCAAGGACCAGCGCGACAAGGCGCTGGCGGAGATCAACGCCAAGATGGCGCCGCCGGCGTCGGCCGCCACGCTGGCCAAGTTTGCCAGGCGCGGTGGGCGGCGCGCAGGTCACGCCGCTCACGCCGTGCGATGACACCCGCTCGGATGCTATAATATGACGCTCGTGTGCTCGTGTTTTGTTGCATGCGATAGTGCCAGTTCTGGTGGATGGCCATGGGGTTGCTTTTAATGCTCCGCCACCATGTGGAGTGCCTCGGGGCTCCATGAACGTTAGTCTATATTAAAACTCGTAGACCTGGTACTGCACAGATCGGTCCTGTGTATTATACGCATCTTCCGCGCGTTCACGTGTTACCAGCGGGTTACGGGTTTACGGGGGGTTACGTCGGGCGGGAGGCTGATGCCTCCTTATACACGCGGAAGCGTCTCTTTCTCTGACGGACGCCCCGCCACCTGTCACGCCCCCACTGGCCGCCCTGCTACCTGTCACGTCCCTACTGGCCGCCACGGACGAGAGGCGAGCTCCGCGAGGGCGTGCGCGGCGGGTCGCACCTGCGCGCAGGGGCGTACACTCATACACTTTTCAGCTCAGCTAGCACCTTTTGGGGGACACGTTGGGCGGTTGAACGGTCTCAGTAACACAAACGGCTCAAGTTGAGCTGAGATGTGGACGATTGGAACTGTACGTGGCGCACCTCCAACCTTGGTGGTTCTGTTGTACTCGACACATCGCCGCTCGAGTGCGCGGTGGTGTCTGTGGCTCCCGCGCGCGCGGCGGCGCGAGAGGGCACCCGCGGCCCGCGAGCGTAGCTGGCGCGTGGCGTCCGCCCCGCTGCGAGGGACAGCGTCGCCATGAATGAGTGCATGGCTGCGTGACATCCTCCTTTCAGTGCAACAGCTGGCTTCAAAGCTTGACAGGTGGCAACTCTGTTCAACTTGTGCGAGCAGACACTGCTGAACTTTGTTGATTGGGCGATGGCAAACTTGACACTTGAATCGTTGTGATTGGGTCGAACACGCACAAATATCCCAACGAAAGGGGGTATTCTGAGAAGAATGATTCGAACCAGATCCGAGCAACTTGGCTCACCTCTCGACGTGATTGCTCGTACAGACAGGCCGGCTGTTTCGTCGATTTGACTGGGGTTCTGGTAGCTCTAGTCGCCCGAGCGTCGTTCTCAATACACCCATTGGCGGCGTGACCACGTTTTATGACACACGTGTTCACGTTGTCCAATGATATCCCACGATGATATCAACATTATGTCACTTTTTGACTGTCAGACTGTCTACCGACAGCTAGCGAAGCGCTCCGATACATAAAGACACAGTTGCGCACGTGCGCGCTTGCCTCTCGCACGAGCAGGCACCCGAGTTTAGCACGATGTCCCCTGCTCATTGCTCGCGGACGCGCCACCTCACAGACGACGCGCGGCGCCGGCCTACTAGTACACGGCGTCCCGTCGACCCAGAGCATCCGAACATGAAAACTCTCAGCCCACACCGTCGTTTTGTCCGACAAGGACAGGGCTCGACCATGTTCTTCTCGACGGCCGCGCGCGCGCGCCGCCTCCTGCTGGCCTGCGCCGCCGTGCTCCTCGCCCCCGCCGCCGGCGCTGGCGCCGGCGCCGGCGCGGGCGGCGCCTACGGCACCTCCTACGGCGCGGGCGGGTGCGGGGCAGTGCAGCGCACCATCCCCGCGGGCGGCGCCTTCACGTGCTGCTCCGACATCGACACCGCCATGAGCTACCAGTACTCCGTCACCGGCGGCATCTCTGACGATAACGTGGAGTACAAGGCAGGAAGGAAATTCAGACCAAGCACTCGACCGACGTAGCCTTCCGACGGAGGCTCGGGCGATAGCTTGGTGCCTCCTTATCCACGCGGAAGCGTCTCTCTCTCGCTGCTCCGACGAACCGCGAGCGTCTGTATTATGAGTTAGTTACAGCTGTTGGCCTGGGTGGCGATGGCGCATGGCGGTGGCGGCGGTGGCGGCGCCGGGGCGGCGGCGCGTTTCACTCCCGTATCCATCGGACATATCATAAGTGGGACGTCAACGTGCGCGCAAGTCGTTTCGATATAGCCTGGTGCCTCCCTCCTCATACACGCGGATGCATCTCTCTGTGATCCGACAACCACAATTTTGAGAAGTGTCCGCCTGCGCACTCCAGTGCACTCTTCCTCCATTGCGAAAATAAATCATGTGCGACGTCTGAAGCCATCGTGTGCATGTCACCTTGCAGGTACCCGGGGGTATTCAAAGAATCATGCTCGAACCTCGGCTCGCGTGCTGGTTATCGATGCCCACGGGGGCCAAGGCGGAAGCCTGGTGCCTCCTCATACGCGCTGACGCGTCTCTATCTTGTTATCGATGCCCCTGCCGCAAGGTGGCGGCGTTCGGGCGCACCCCCGACGCCGCGTCCGTGTGCCGCGTGTCGGGCGGCGGCACACACTGCGAGGGCGCCGCCTGCGACCCTGGTGAGGCGGTGCAGGTTGACCCTATCAAACACACGTTGAAAGCGGCTGAATCTGAGCGCTTGAAACTATGATATGAGGACCTGCTTTCAAACCTTGGTTTCATTCAACTTGCGCTGCTACACCCCGGGCCTCACAGCACCTGGGACGCGACACAGCGCATGGGAGAAACTGCACACGGTAAGGCGGTGCAGCTTGACCCTATCAAACCCACGTTGAAAGCGCCTGGAAGTCAGCGCTTGAAACTAAAATATGGGAACACGCTTTCAACTGTTGCTGTCAAACTCTACTTGCGCCGCTACAACACGGGACTCAACATCCTGCCTGGGACTCTAACAAGCAGGCGCTGAATTCGTGCCGGGCGGCGGCAGGGGCTTACACTCGTCCACTTCTCAGCTCAACTTGAGCCGTGTCTGACACAAGAATACACCCTACACCCCCTCAACACCCCCTAACACCCCCTTGACACGGGCCACACAATCCCTACGCGCACCCCCTATCCCATATAAAGCGCTCAAGTTGAGCTGAGAAGTGAACGAGTGTAAGCCCCTGGGCGGCGGCGGTCCTCAGCGCCCCCGCCCCCGACACGGACAACTCCACGGCGGGGAATTATGGATAGTGCTCGCCACGTCAACAACCGCATGTTAAACCTCATTTCTTGACTTAACAGGTATCCTATGATGTGGCGTGCTCGCCACGTCATCAAACGCATGTTGAACCCTCGTTTCTTGAGATGATAGGCATCCTGTGACGTGGCGAGCACTGTCCATGAGTCACTACACCACGGCGGTGTGCCTCACCGCCACGTGCGCCAACACCGCCGCTGACGGCGCCTGCAAGGTAGGGGCGGACACTCGCCCACCTGTTGCCTCAACCTCAGCTGTTTCTGTCGCCGGGACCGTTCGGGTGCCAGGGCGAAAATATTGTGCCTCCTTACACATGCGGAAATGTCTCTCTCTCTCTCTCTCTCTCCCTCTCTCTCTCTCTCTCTCTATCTCTCTCTCTCTCTCTCTCTCTCTCACACTCTCTTATTGTGACCATCCAACGAGTCACACAAAAAGTGCTTGCGTTGAGCTGAGAAGTGGAGGAGTGTAAGCCCCTGGTGGACGGACATGACGATTGAGTTCAAGGTGACCACGCGGGTGGCGGAGGAGGAGCGGCCGGGGGGGGCGCAGTGCCCGGCGTGCCCGGGCGGCCACACCGTGTACGAGCAGGGGACATGCGGCGGGGGCTTACACTCGTCCACTTCTTTGCTCAACCTGAGCCGCTTTTGCCACTGAAACCAGCAAAGCACCCCAGCACATGGGACATAAAGTGCTCACGTTCAGCTGAAAAGTGGACGAGTGTAAGCCCCTGACCTGCGGCGCCTTCAGGGCCCAGAAACCCGAGCGGCAGGGGCTTACACTCGTCCACTTCTCGGCTCAACGTAAGCGCTTTCTGTGGCATAGGGGGTGCGCCTAGGGGTTATTCAGGGGGTGTTCAGGGGTCGTGAGGGGGCATGAGGTGGATTTCAGGGTGTATTTTGTGTCAGAAATGGCTCAGGTTGAGCTGAAAAGTGGACGAGTGTAAGCCCCTGCCGAGCGGTGGTGCACACACGCGGCGACCGGCGACATCCGCTCGGTAGGACGGTGCAGGTTGACCCTATCAAGACCCGTGTTGAAAGCGCCCATAGTATCAGCGCTTGAAACCACAATATGATCAACCGCTTTCAAACTTTGCTTTCAAATTCAAGTTGCGCCGCTACAGCTGGCGTGATGCCAGCTACATGACATGCTGCGCCGCCACCGCCACCGACTGGTAGGGCCTCGCAAAAACAGGCCGAGTTCGGTATATCGCTTCCCGCGCCGAGCGCTGACGCTTTGCCCGCAACTCTGTATGGGCATTCAACCTGGCGCCTGCTTTCCCACGCGGAGCGCTGACGCTTTGCCCGCAACTCTGTATGTGCATTTCACCCAGGCGATATACCGAAATCGGCCTATTGCCCACGACTCCATCTAACAGATCCAACATATTGGGAACCCTCGTTTCTTGTGTAAAATGGCATCCTACGACGTGGCGAGCAATATCGTCATCAGGCCCTGTCATGTGTTGCAAGGCGGACACTGGCGCCATTGCCGGCATAACCACGGGCTTCATCATGGTCGGATGCATCGTTATCATTACGGCAAGGCCTGGCTGATGTTGCTCGCCACGTCATAGGGTGCCGTTTGACTCAAGTGACGAGGGTTCAAAGCGCTTTGGATGTCAGGGCCTGGCGGATGTTGCTCGCCACGTCATAGGGTGCCGTTTAACTCAAGTGGCGAGGGGTCATAGTGCGTTGGATGACAGGGCCTGGCGGATGTCGCTCGCCACGTCATGGGGTGCCGTTTAACTCAAGTGACGAGGGTTCAAAGCGCTTTGGATGACAGGGCCTGGCGGATGTCGCTCGCCACGTCACTTGGTGCCGTTCAACGCAATACAAGTGACGAGCGTTCGACGTACGTTGGATGACAGGGCCTGGCGGATGTTGCTCGCCACGTCATAAGGTGCCGTTCAACTCAAGTGGCGAGGGGTCATAGTGCGTTGGATGACAGGGCCTGGCGGATGTTGCTCGCCACATCATAGGGTGCCGTTCAACTCAAGAGGCGAGGGCTCAAAGTACGTTGGATGACGTGTTCCTCCCAACATCTGCTACGTCCCTCCCTCACGGCGGCCTGAACCCTAAACCCTGAACCCTGAACCCTAAACCCTATACCCTATACCCTAAACCCTAAACCCTAAACCCTAAACCCTAAACCCTAAAATTCGCCAGGCCGTGCATCACGGCCTGTGCGTGCTGCAGCTGTTGCCCGTATCACGAGAACACAAAGTTCTGTCGCTGCGGCGCGCCGCCCGCCGGCGGGGGCGGGGGCCCGCCCACGGCGCACCGGGCGACCGACTGGTCGCACCGGCCGGCGGATGAGGAGGAGGGGTACGGGGGGGCAGGGGGATACAGGGCAGGGGCTTACACTCGTCCACTTTTCGGCTCAACTTGAGCGCTATCCGTGGGATGAGGGGTGCGTTCAGGGCTTACTTAAAGAATGATAAGGGGGTGTTCATCGGTACTAGGGGGCTTGGGGGCTAGTTTTCATGTGAGAAACGGCTCGAGTTGAGCTGAGAAGTGGACGAGTGCAAGCCCCTGGTACTGGGGGGCGCAGGGCGTGGACATGGCGCCGATGGGCCATGACGGCGACGTTGAGGTAGGCCCCAACAGAAACCGCTCGAGCATGTCCTTCCACACATTGGTCAACCCTCGTGTTCTTGAGTCGACCGCTGCGCGTTGCCCGCTCTGGTGTTTTGAACGTTTTGAACCCATACCAATGATATTGCATGCCGCCCGCCTGATGTGTTTAAGTCGTTTTGTGGCGGGCCCTGGGGCGCGCAGCCGGCAACGGGCCGTCCCATGCGGCCGACCATTGGAGAGCCTGTGCAGCCCGGGGCGGCCGAGGCGGCGGATGGGGGACAGGTGGTGGCGCCAATGGGCCATGCGGATGACGTTGAGCAGCCGGCCACGGGTCATCCCATGCGGCCGACCATTGGAGAGCCTGTGCAGCCCGGGGCGGCTGTGGCGGCGGATGGGCCCCCCCAGGTTGTGGCGCCGCCGCCGGCTGCCGGGCGGCCCTGGCAATGGGCCGTGGTGGGGCGGTGCATGTCGAACCGATGACACTCATGTTGCAAGTGCCTGGAATTATGCGCTTGAAACTACATTATGATGAACTGCTTTCAAGTTTTGCTTTCAAACTCACCTTGCGCCGCTACACCGTGGTGGGGCAGCCGTTCCAGCCGGCGGAGCCGGATCCGGCGGCGGACGCGGCGGCGGGCGCGGGCAACATGTGGACGACGTGGAGCACAGGCGACACGTACTCAGCCGGGGCGGTCATCGCGGTGTTGACTACATTCCGAGACTACCCATCCGGCAGGGGCGGGACACTCCACTGCTCAACTCAATGTGAGCTGTTTGTTCTGGTCCCGGACAAGGTGCTGCTCAATGCGCGTGTTTGTAGCGTGGAGTGGGTTCCGGGGGGATTGGATCGCCCCTCGAACTTGTGGTGAACCCTGCAGCCACTCAACGCAACGTACCCCACACAAAGTGCTCACGTGAAGCCGAGAAGTGGAGGAGTGTTGCGCCCCTGGTACACGGTGGAGGTGGCGGTGTCGCGGCCGTCCGTGCGAGGCAGGGGCGCTTCCACTCCTCACCTCAACCTGAACCGTTTTCTTTTTGAAGACTGAAACCACCCAATATATCCCACAAAAAGTGCTTCCGCTGAGCTGAGGAGTGGAGGGGTGTTGCGCCCCTGGCGGTCGGGCGGCGTCTTGGTCGGTGCCCTCATCCTCCGCCGTATTCTCATCCGCGGGGGCAGGCACCTCGGTGGGGCGCTGCTGGTTGACCCCGGATTGGCACTGCGGGTTGACCTTGGATTGACCCCGGTGTTACCCCGGTATTTGACCTCAGATTGACCCCGGATTGACCCCGGATTGACCCCGGATTGACCCCATATTGACCCAGGTTTGACCCAAGGATGACCCCGGGTTGACCTCAGGTCGACCCCAGGTCGACCCCAGGTTGACTCCGGGTTGATCCTGGGTTAACCCCAGGTTGACCCCAGGTCGACCCCAAGTTGATCCCGGCCCGGATTGACGCCGGATAGCTTCTGGATTGTCTGCGCTTGGTTTCAGCGCTTGAAGCCAATATGTGATGAATCGCTTTCAAATGTTGCTTTCAATCTCAACTCGCGCCCCTACATCACGGCCGACGGCGCGGGTGTAGGTGGAGCGGGCGGCGGTCCGCGCCCTGGTCGGTCGGCCTCCTGGTCGGTCCGTCCCTCTTCGGCGCCTCCATCGGCGCCGCCGCCTTCGCCTTCGCCGCATTCGCCTTCGCCGCCGCCGCCGCAGGCGCCTCAACTCACCTCCCGTGCAGCCTTGGACGTAACGGCATTCGAAACGGCATGAACAACATTCCCTCTACGAGAAGGCGTATTATGATTATGCGACCCCCCTCACAAGAACAAACTTTCCTCAATTATATTATTGAACCCGCACGCCGGGGGTGTTGATACCTTTCTGCCATGTCCGAGGCAGTTTATCACGTAACCCTCCTCGCCATTTCTGGCAACACAGCTCGAGGCTTATTACCGCCTGATGTTGTTTATTGCTTTGTTGCCCTTTGGGTAGCTCTATGAGTATTTCTATCATTCATCAAATAAACCGCATACGAGTATCGGACAGAACCCGTCTACAGGAAATAGTGGCTGTAAAAGAAAATTTAAGGGCTAAAAAAACCCGTGTAAACGGCGTATTTATGCAAAAAGAGCCCCGAAAAGCCCAAAATTGCCCCAAATTGCCCCAAATTGCCCAAAATCAAGCCTGCGGCGCAACTCTCGTAACGGGTATTTTCGCCCAAAAACCCCTCGTAAACGGAGTATTTACGGAAATAAATAGTTCCTGTAAACGGGTTCTGTCCGATACTCGTAATAGCGGCCCGATCGTAGAGCTACAACTGAGGCCCAGCATTCTAACATTTATTATTAATACACTCTCAATATCAATCATTTCGAGCTATGCTCTCTCTCCCTCTCGCGCGCACTCGCTCAGTCACGTGTGATGTATCCGACTACCGATACCAGTGCCTGGTCTGTATTGGGTATCAGTAAGTCACCAAACAACCCAGGTACTACAAAGCTACTACGATCAGACAAGGCAAGGCACTAGCTAGTGCCTGGTCTGTAAAGCGTACTATATATAGAATCTCGTACCACCCGTAGTAAGCAGCCGTTTGGTAATTTTCACCAAAAGTGAATTGACCTTTGGCCACATCACCAAACTTCAGCTCACTATGAGTTACTAGCCCACAGACCAGGCACTAGAGGCAACGATAGCAGCCGTCATCCTCCGAAGTCTCTCCCCTCGGTGAGCAGGTTTTTGTGCCGTTTCTCGGCGGCCTCGGCGCGCGCCAGCACGGCGCCCTTCTCTCGCTCCAGCTGCCGCACCTGCACCCGTAGCTGTGCCGCCTCGTTCTTGTTCGCGTCCGCCACCGCCGACGACGGCGCCACCAGCCCCTGGCAGCAGGGCTCGGCGGATGCCAGGAGGAACACGTCATCCAAAACACTATGAGCCTCGTATCTTTGAGTCAAATGGCGCCCTATGACGTGGCGCTGTCATCTCACGCGCTTTGAACCCTCGTCTGATGAGTGAAACGGCACCCTATGACGTGGCGAACAATATCGGGCGGGCACTACCTTGGACTGGAGCGTGGCGCGCATCTCGGAGTCGGCGAGCTGCGCGGCGACCCGCTCCGTCTTGAGCCGCGTGTTGTCCTCCGACAAGGGTCTTACACGCGTCCACTTTTTCGGCTCGACGTAAGCACGTTTTGTGAGACACGCTAGTTGGTGTCACTCTGTCAGTGACAAAAGCGGTTCAGGTTGAGCTGAAAAGTGGACGAGTGTACGCCCCTGCCTCGAACACGGCCAGGTACCGCTCCGTCACGCCCTCCAGCTCCTCGCGATACGCCCACGCGTAGGGACTCATGGATAGTGCTCGCCACGTCATCGAGCGCGTTTCGAATCCTCGACTGACCCAAGACTGACGGATAGTGCTCGCCACGTCATCAAGCGCATTCTGAACCCGCGTTTCTCGAGATGAATGGCATCCTATGACGTGGCGAGCACTATCCATCAGTCCCTGCCTGGGCGTCCAGCAGTTTCCCGCTGGGGCTCTCCGCGCCGTTGGACGAGCTGAGGCCCCCACCTGCGCCCCGGCGCGCCGCCACGCGTTCCGCCGCCTGCTTAGCCGCCGTCACGGACCGCGCCTGCGCCGCCTTCAGCCAGGGGCTTCCACTCGTCCACGTTTCAGCTTCACGTGAGCATCTTCTGTGGCATGCGTTGGGTGTTTCCAGTGACGCAAACGGGTCAGGGTGAGGTGAGAAGTGAAGGAGTGTCCCGCCCCTGCCTCCAGCGCCGCCTCTGCCGCGGCGGCGCGCGCGTCCGCGGCGTCGGCGCGCGCCGCCGCCGCCTCCAGGTCCCCCGTCAGTCAGGGCCTAGCGGATGTTGCTCGCCGCATCATCTAACACACGTTGAACCATCGTCTCTTGAGTTGAATGGCACCCTATAATGTGGCGAGCAACATCCGACAGGACCTACCGTCAGTTGCTGCACGTCCCGCCACCCGCCGGCGGCCGCCGCCGAGCCGAACGACAGCGACTCCGCCAGCGTGTCCCGGTTGGACGGGCCTACCAGCCCCCCCCAGGTGGTGCCCCCGCCGCCCTCACCGGTGCCCCCGCCGCCCACCCCCCCGTTGCCCCCGCCGCCTGCCCCGGCGCTGCCCCCGCCGCCACTCCCGCCCGCCCCGCTGCCGGCCTTGCGGTGACCTCCCAACTCCGCCTGCAACCGCGGTGCAGGGGCGCAACTTGAAATTGAAACCAAAATTAAAAGCGGTTCATCATACTTCAGCTTGAAAAGCGTTGAAATCGAGCGTAGTCAACCTGGCTCCTGGGGTCAACCTGCACCGCCTTACCGCGAGATGCTCTGCTGCGCGACCCGCAGCTCCTCCCTGGACCGCTTCAGCAGACCCGCGTCCTTCTCCGCACTCTGCATGGCGCTGTCCTCCACACGGTTTAAAGACTCCTTCATCCGCGCCATCTCGCAGCAGGGTCAATGAGAACTATGCTTGTCGAACTAAGCTAGTGCTGGCGAGGGGAGGCAACAAACTAAGCTAGTATAAGCTAGTTTGGGGGCTAGTGGTTAGTGGGTGAGTGGGTTAGTATTAGCGACTACAGAGGGTTAGTAAAATAGGGGGGTTTAAACTAAGCTAGTTCAAGCTAGTTTAGGGGCTAGTGCTTAGTAGGCTAGTCTAGGGGCGACAAGTATAATGAGAACAAGCTCTTGCCCCGGAGATTTGAGCATGACTCACCTTCAGGGTGATGCTCACGCAGACGCACAGAGCAGAAGGAGGATATGTTCATCGTCAGTCGAGTGCTTGTTCTCAACAACCCCCCTGCCTCGCCCTCCAGATCGCCCCGCTTCTTAGGGCCTGCCCGACATTGCTCGCCACGTCATAGGGTGCCGGTTAACTCAAGAGGCGAGGGTTCAAAGTGCGTTGGATATGACGTGGCGAGCAGCACCCGCGCGGCCCCCACCGCTCCCGCGAGAACTCGGCACGCGCCATCACGTTGGCCTCCGTTTAGGGACTGATGGACAGTGCTCGCCGCGTCATCAGACGCATTTCGAGCCTCCAGTTCTTGAATTGAACGGCATCCTATGTTGTGGCGAGTACGATCCATCAGTCCTGATGGACAGTGCTCGCCGCGTCATCAGACGCATTTCGAGGATTCGTTTCTTGAGTTAAATGGCATCCTATGACGTGGCGAGTACTCTTCATCAGTCCCTACCTCCGTGAGGCGGTGCACCTCATCCGACTGGCCCTGGATGCGCTCCGTGATGTAGTGGCGCAAGTTGAATTTGAAAGCAAGACTTGAAAGCAGTTTATCATACATCACTTTCAAGCGCTTAGTCCAGGCAGTTTCAACGTGGGTTTGATAGGGTCAACCTGCACCGGCCTACCGTGAGCTTGCGGTTCATGACGCTGCCCTGGTCCCTTGCCTCCTTCGCTCCGGGGCTAACACTCCTCCACTTTCCAGCTCAACATGAGCCGTTTATGTCACTGACAGCCCGACGCACCAAGAGTATACCCAAGAAAGTGCCTACGTTGAGCTGAGACAGTGAACGAGTGTAAGGCCCTGCCTCCGCGCCCACCTCGGCGGCGCGGGCGGCGTCGCGCGCCGACCGGATCTCGCACAGCAGCTCGTCCCGCCCGCGCCGCAGCGCCATCACCGCCCCGCCCAGATCGTCCACGGTGGCGGCCCACACCCCATCCGAGGGCCGCGCGGATGCTGGCAACTGAGCGTTGGCGGGTGCCATAGGGTACCGTTTAAATGAAATGACGAGGGTTGAGGGTGCGTTGGATGACGTGTTCCTCCCAACATCCGCTACGGCCCCACCTCCTCCGTCTCCTCCCCGCTGAGCTGCAGGTCCGCGTGGTGGTCGAACGCCGGAAGCACCGCGTTGATCACGTGCCGCAGCCGGTCCTTGCTGTAGCGGCGAAGATTGAACGTAACAGCAAAGTGTGAAGGCGGTCTATGATACGTTATGACAAAGTGCGCCAAACCACTTAGACACTTACAGGTAGTCTGACTTAGCGCTACTTAGTCTGACTTAGTGCCCGCTCGACCAATCAAAACGCTCCATTTGGACGACTTATTAGTACTTGTTGTTAAGTGTCTATAAAGTGGTTTCACGCACTTTGTCATAGCCTCAAGCGCTGCAACCAGGCGCTTTCAAAACGGGATGCAACCGGTTGCAAGCTGCACCGCCCTGCCTTAGCTTGCGACGCGGCGTGGGTCATGCCGCTCTCCATATCATACGACGCCTCCTTGACATAGCGGCGCAAGTTGAGTTTGAAAGCAAAGTTTGAAAGCGGTTCGTTGTATGTGAGTTTCAAGCGGTGCAAGCGAAGCGCGGAGGACTCGGGGTGAGCCTGGGGTGAGCCTGCACCGCACTATCCTAAACCCTAAACCCGAAACCCTAACCCTAAATCCTACCTTGAGGGCGTGCAGCGCGTGCGCCAGCGCCCGCGCCTGCTCCTTCACGTAGCGCCGCAATATCAAATCGAAAGCAAAACTTCACGGTGGCTCATCACATTTTAGTTTCAAAGAGCCGAAAAAAGGCGGGGTCAGTGCAGGGTTCAACTGGTTTCAACTGGTCTCAGCGTCCACCCACCGCCTCACCTTGAACCAGGGGCTTACACTCGTTCACTTTTCAGCTCAACTTGAGCGCTTTGTATGAGATAGGGGGTGCGCGCAGGGGTTGTGTAGCCCGTGTTAAGGGGTGTTAGGGGGTG
>Ga0307489_10001653_pt1 | contig 14750 bp, 24 predicted proteins | sample SB12metaG_FD_202247 | JGI IMG/M metagenome (GOLD analysis project Ga0307489, IMG submission 202247) | Sea-ice brine microbial communities from Beaufort Sea near Barrow, Alaska, United States - SB 1.2 | ecosystem: Environmental > Aquatic > Marine > Coastal | place: USA: Alaska | collected... | reverse complement strand
ACCTCGTGGCGCCAGTCGGACATGGTGTCGTGCGGCGTGGCGAGAAGCTGGCGCGGATGCTGTTGCGCGGGGGCGCAAAGGAAAGTGAAGCGCCTGCTGGTGAAGGGCGACTGCGGGCTTTGCTTCGTTTGAACTTGAGAAACCCTAGTATCAGCCTAAACCCTACTGAAACCCTAAGCCCAAACTGACTCGGCACCCCGCCTGCGATGTCAGCCACTGGTTTTCTCAACGGCTCGCGCAACAGGAGCTCCGCGAGTGCTCCGCGCATCTCAACCGGCGCATGCCTAAGTGTGTTGTGGTGTGCCACGCTTGCTCGTCCGTGTCGGAAGGAGTGGGTAGCCACTGTATTTGGGCGGGCGCGGAGGGGCGGCAACGGCACCCCTCCTCAATCCCCGACTCTGCATTTCTCCAGCAACTCGCACTTCCCCAGGCACCTGCCTCACCGGGTCGCGGCCCACGGCCCACGGTTTGACGGTTGTGGCGCCCTTGCTCGCTCGTTCCTGGAGGGTGGGGTCGCCACTGCAACTACAGTCGGGGGGCGCGCGCGCGGCACGGCATGGCCTCGGTACCGGCGGACAGGCTGGAGCTGCTCGCGGCCATTAAGGCGCACTCGCAGAACCTCTCCGCGGGGGCGGGGGCGACGGCCGGGCCGGAGTCAGGCGACGCGGCGGGGGCGGGGTCGGGGGATGGCGGCGGCGGCTGGTCCGAGGACGAATGGCGCGGCGCCTTCCAACACTTGGTTCGCGCACATCCGTTCGCCGTTGAGCCCTCGCCACGCTCAGTTGCCCTCTCCACGTGTATTTAGGGCTCTTTGCTCCAGAGCGTTTTTCAGTTGAATGCGTTATTCCGCTGACTCATGCTCCCTCGGCGCCCCCGCCTGTGCCCGCCCCGCTGAGGTTTAAGTGGGTGCTCGAGCGTTCGGTAAGGCGAACTAGAGTGCCGAGCCGCAGTCGGCATTCTATGCTCCTCATAAGTTGAACGCGATATCACTGGCTCAATGCTCTCCATCCCTGATTCATGCTCTCCCGCCGCCCTCACCTGTCCGCTCAGTTTCTGGCGCAGAATCCGGAGGGGAGCGCGGGTAGGGCCTGGCAGATAATCCTCGCCACGTCATAGGTCAACGTTTCACTCAAAAGACAAGGCTCAGATGTGCGCTGATGACGAGGCGAGCAACATCCGCCAGGCCCTGAGCGCGGGGGGGCAGGACGACCTGATGTTCTTCGTCCGTCCGGAGCCGGAGCGCGGCGCACCAGCGTCGCCAGGTATGTCTTGGCAGATATTGCACGCCACGGCACCCAACGCACTCTGAGCCCTCGTCTCTTGAGTTGAATGGCACCCTATGACGTGGCGAGCAATGTCCGCCAGGCCTTAGAGCCTCGTCTCTTGAGTTGAATGGCACCCTATGACGTGGCGAGCAATATCCGCCCGTCCCTAGACCCTCGTCTCTTGAGTTGCATGGCACCCTATGACGTGGCGAGCAATGTCCGCCCGGCCCTAGACTCCCGTCTCTTGATTGGAATGGCACCCTATGACGTGGCGAGCAATATCCGCAAGGCCCTAGACCCTCGTCTCATGAGTTGAATGGCACCCTATGACGTGGCGAGCAATATCCGCAAGGCCCTAGACCCTCGTCTCATGAGTTGAATGGCACCCTATGACGTGGCGAGCAATATCCGCCCGGCCCTGCCGCCAGGCAGCTTGGGCGCCTCGTTGGTTAGTAAAGGCCTTGGGGCAGGGGCTTACACTCGTTCACTGCTCAGCTCAAGTTGAGCGCTTTGTATGGGTTAGGGGGTGCGCATAAGGGTTGTGTTGCCCGTGTTAAGGGGGTGTTAGGGGGTGTTTTGGGTGTGTAGGGTGTTTTTCTGTGTCAGACACGGCTCAAGTTGAGCTGAAAAGTGAACCAGTGTAAGCCCCTGCCTTGGGGTTCTCGGGTTTGGCGGCAGCAGCAGCGGCGGAGCGGTGGACGCGGGAGCGGGTGAGGGCATGCCCGGCAGGCGCTTACACTCGTCCACTTTTCAGCTCAAGTTGAGCGCTTGTTATGGGATGAGGGTGTACGTAAGGGGTTGTGTAGCCCGTATTAAGGGGGTGTGAGGGGGTGTTTAGGGTGTGTAGGGTGTTTTCCTGTGACAGACACGGCTCAAGTTGAGCTGAGAAATGGACGAGAGTAAGCCCCTGCTGCCCGGGCGCGTCTTCGTGCGACGGTGGCGCTCGGCGCTCCCTACGGACCTTGGCAGGGGCTAACACTCGTCCACTTTTCAGCTCAACGTAAGCGCTTTCTGTGGGATAGGGGGTGCGTGTAGGGGTTGTTTAAGGGCTGTTTAGGGGTATTATGGGTATAAGGGGGTGTGCAGGGTGAGTTTTTCTTTCAGAAACGGCTCATGTTGAGCTGAGAAGTGGGCGAGTGTAAGCCTCTGGACCTTGGAGATGTTGATTGGCGCGAGACGCTATTCCTCAACATCATCGCGCACACTTCCTTCAGCCTCACTGTCGCGGTGTGTTCGCGCCGGGTTCTCTACACCGCAGTAGGGAGGTGCAGGTTGGCAGTCTCAAAACCGGTGTTCAAAGCGCCAATGGTTTCAGCGCTTGAAGCTACCAATATGATAGACTGCTTCATACTTTGCTTTCAAATTCAACTTGCGCCGCTACACCGCGGGGGCCGGCGGCGCGGTTGGTGGTAGGGCCAGGCGGATATTGGAATTGCTCGCCACATCATAGGGTGCCATGCAACTCAACGGACGAGGGTATATAACGAGTTGGATGACGTGGCAAGCAATATCCATTGGACTCTAGTCGATGGAGTGAACCGGGCGCCGCCTCGGCCCATCTCGCGCACAATCAAGCCGGTATACGCCACTCCTAGCCGCGCGGTTGTGAGCCTCTCGTCGCTCGAGGCTGTTACCGGCAGCGATGTCGGCGGCGGCGGCGGCGGCGGCGGACGGGGCGGAGCCGGGGTTGGGGACAAGGCTACATCGCACGACCCCACGTACCCGATGCTGTACTTCACGTTGGACGACTTTGCGGAGTCGTTTGGGGACACCATTATCTCCGACCCAGACCACTGCCTGTGCGTGCATCTGAGCGCCGTTGATAGCGTTGCGTTCCCGACATCAGGAGAAGACCTCGGCGGTGGCGGCGACGGGTGCGGCGCCGAAAGAGGGGGTGGCGGAGGAGGAGGAAGTGACGGCGGCGGTGGCGGCGACGGGTGCGGCGCCGAAAGAGGGGGTGACGGAGGAGGAAGTGACGGCGGCGGCGGCGGTGGCGCAGGCGGAGGAGGAAGTGACGGCGGCGGTGGCAGCGGCGGAGGCAGGTGGGTGGACGTTGAGCAAGCAGCCAGAGTCGGCAGCGATGACGAGGTTGGCACCTCGAAACCGGGCACCCCCGAGGCAAGCCGGCGAGGGGGGGAGATCCTGATGGGGGTTCCCGGGGGTGGGAAAGGGGGGAGGCGCGTCACTCTTTTCTCGGGATACGTGTCGTACGAGCAGCTGCGGGGTGCGTTCTTAGAGCGCGGCGGCGGCGGCGGCGGCAGCGTCGGCGGCGGCGGCGGCGGTGGCGTCAGGAGGGTGTATAACAGCGTGTTGTGGCTGGGGGGCCTTGGGCGCACCGGGCGGGCGCTGGAGCGGATCCTGATGGCGGGGCCGGGCGGACGGGGAGCGGCAGAGGTGGCGGTTTTTGAACCCATCAGCTTGGGAGCAGACGCGCCGGCTGGCGGTGGTGAGGTTACTAGAAGAGGTAGGGTTAGTAGTGTCGTTGGTGGGATGGGGGCAGCGCTGCATGTGGGGGCGGGGGCGCTGCGGGGTATAGTAAGGAGAGGCAGCAGCAGCGGGAGCAGCGGGAGCGGCGGGAGCAGCGGCAGTGGAGGTGGCGTCGTGAGAAGCAGCAGTGGTGGCTGTGGCGGCAGCGACGCGGCAGCTGCAGCGATGAAGCTGCAGTGCTGCCTCATGTCGGTGTGCCTGCCCTGGGACCAACTCGCACACGACATCCTCTTCAAGCCCCCCTTCTTTTAGGACATAGCACACTTTCAAACTTGCGGCGGCGGCGGCGGCTGCGGGGGGCGCCAGGGCGCGGGTGGTGGCACTGGTGGAGGTTATAGGAGACTTCCCATCTTGTGACGACGATAGCCGATAGCGAAAGCGATTGTGCTCTAAACGAAATGTTGTAACATTACAAAAAAATGTAAAGGAATTCCTTCGCTATGCAACTGCGTTTCGATTTACTCCAGTGGCACGATGGCGGCGCAACCGTTGGTCAGTGTGTTTGCGCCCCCTAGGCTGCACCCATAGACACTCTTGTACAGCGCGTCCGGCCCGGAGTCTGACAACCGCAACATGGTAACCTCATCCGAGGGCCTAGCTGATACCATCATGTCATGAGATGCCGTTTACCGCAAGAAACGAGAGGTTACAGTGCGAAGGATGACGTGGCGATCATCATCCCAGTATATGGCAGTCCTTACCTGGTAGGTGAGCGTGCTGTTCGCCGGCACCGTAGTATAAGGCGACCGCACCGCGCTGCCTCCGAATAAGGCCTTGTGATATTGCTCATCACGTCAGCCAACGCACTTTGAATCTTCGTGTCCTGATATACATCGCATCCTATGACGTCTGGACCCTGCAGCTCTCGCCGTAGGGCCTGGCGGATATTGCTCGACACGACTAGACGACACCCTCGGCTCCTGAGTTACATGGCATCCGATGATGTGGCGAGCAATATCCGCCAGGCTCTACCTCCGAAGCCGAGCTCAGGGGGCACCGTGAAGGTGCGTATACTCCCCACGCGCATGCCCCCGACACAGTGACGAATGTTGAATTTCAAAGCAATGTTTGAAAACGGTGTATCGTATTTCAGCTTCATGCACTAACCAGGCGCAGTCAACCCGGGGCCAGCCTGAGTTCAACCCGGGGTCAACCTGAGTTCAACTCAGGGTCAGCCTGAGTTCAACCCGGGGCCTACCTGAATTCAACCAAGAATCAACCTGAATTCAATCCTTGGTCAACCTGGGTTTAAACCGGAGTCAACCTGAGTTCTACCCGGTGTCAACTTGAGTTCAAGTTGGGCTCGACCTGCACCGCCCTACCTCGATGCCCTGCTTCAGCCCCTTGCAAATCCCCGGCACGGGGTCGGTACTCAGCTTGATCATCACGGGTCGCGCTGCAGCCGGCTGGACGCTGCCCTGGTCGCCAGCTGTGAAATATGTCTCGCCTCCGAGCGTGGTGTCGAACATCTTGAACTCTCCGTCGACTAGGGTCAAGCAGATATTAGACTAGAACCCTCATTTCTTGAGTTGAGTGGCATCTTGTGACGTGGCGAGCAATATATGTCAGGCCCCTTGCCCGCCGCGTCGTCGACCTCTGACACGCATTCTGTACCCTCGTTTATTGAGTTGCATGGCATCGTATAATGCGCCGAGGAGCATTCGGTCGTGTCCAGCAGCCTCCGGGGGGAAGGGGACGCCCGTCCCCGTACTCCCGTGCCCAGTGCAATGCGATCTGCCGGGCCCTACCATCGGCGTTCTTCACGGACCCCACGTAGTTGACCAGCACCAAGTCCCCACGCTTCGCAACCTTTTTCCCAAACCCTTCCATCTCGGCCACGATCTCCAACCCCTCGCAGCAGGGTCACTGATGGCAACGACTCGGCCGACGTCGAACGCACGAAACAACACAACCGGGCCGAGGGGACAGCTCATCATCACGATGGTCTGGGCCATCACGAACCGAGTCAGCGCTTTCTATATGAGCATCCATCCTATATGAGCATCCGCCCGACGGTAGGTCGTGCTCCGCGTTCGAGTCGTTGTTCTCAACAACCCCCTGCCTCGTCGGCACGCACCGCGCGTGGGGCGCCGCCCAGCGCCAGCGCCAGCGCGGGCAACACCGTAGCCATCCGCCGGGTCACCGATTGCGATGTGTCGTCCGAGGAAGGTGCGGATGCGCGGCAGGAGACCGCGGTTCGGCGGGTGGTAATGGTGCGGCGCGGGGCCCTTAGCGGTGCGACCACTGATGAGGAGCTCGCGCTCATCATGCACGCCATTGTGTGGTCTGAAGGTGGGCGCCGTGTGTTGTGTGCGGCAGAGGGGCGGAGGACAGGCACCTGCACCTGCCAGCCTGCAGATTGATGACGTGGCAGGAAAAAGTGCGGTTTAGGGTTCTTCACTCGTAGGTTTAGGGTTCTGTTTCGTCGGTTCGGTTCGGGTCAAAGGTCGTCGCTCGCGCGCGCAACTGCTGGCCGCGATCGATGCCATCGGCGTGCTTCACTTGAACCCGAGCGCTCTCCGTGTGTATCACGGTGAACACGTATCGGCATCAGAAGACCATGCCTGCGATGCAGCCTCGCGGCGTAGGCGCTGCCAAGGCTGGGAAACAGCGAATGCCTCCCTGTTGTTGAGTCGTCGCGTCGGACAAAAAGAACGAGTGAATCGCACCCCACGCCTGACCTGACGTGAACGCCTGTTCCTCACCGGGGTCAGGGCGACAGTCTGGCGCCTCCTCTACACGCGGAAGCGACTTTCTCTGCCATCTCGTCGGACCCCGGACCATCCGGGGTTTCAGCTTTCGCGCACTCGCACTCCCCGCTCCTTCCTTCTCTCGACGAACGCACGTTGTGCGAAAAATAAAACTCGGCGGCGGGTGCTCAACCTATCGCTGCCATCGGGTTGTTGCGCACGAGTAGACCGGGCCCCGAGGCGCGCCGCTGATGTGCGCTCGGACGTGTTAGGCCCAACCCGCGGCGGCTGCTGGCGGGGGTCGTGCTCGCTGCCGCGCTGACCCGCGTTGGCGGCAAAGCGACAACCACGGTGAGGCGCGAGGCACCCTTATCCCGTTCGGATCAGCCTCAGCTGTTGTGTCACGTGCTGTCTGTTTTTCGTGCTCATCGTGTACTAGTGTACCCGTACACACTCGCGGTCTGCTCCTCCCTGGCCTCAGCTCAACTGCCTTATGACAGGACAATTCGTGGCTACGGCTCGTAGGACGCTCTTTCGGTGTACAAACGGGTAACAACTATCGAGCGGAGGCATACTGGTGAATGACAAGGAGGTGACGAGGTGTACATTGGTGAAATGCCCTTGAGGTGACGAGGTGTGCGATGGTGAAATGGCCTTGCGTGCAGGACCACAGGGAGGAGCTCCGCGACGGATTTGCAGCGCTCGCCCGCGGGCTGGAGGGCGCGGCTGCGGGGCCTTACACTCGTCCACTTTCCAGCTCGACCTGAGCCGTTTTTGTCACTGACGGACTGAGACCACCCAAGTAGCCACGGAAAGTGCTAACGTTGAGCTGAAAAGTGGACGTGTGAGTCCTCGTCAACTTTTCAGCTTAACCTCAGCCATTTTTCTGACCGAACCACCCATCTCGTGTCCCAAGGAAAGTGCTAACATTGAGCTGGAACGTTTAGAGTGTAAGTCCCTGCGCGGCGGGTGCGGGGCGCGTCGCCAATTGCGCCGCAGTCACCTCAGCCATAGGTCGGGCCTGTTCACGGCGCGTACTTTAGTTGAGTGACATTCCAGGACGCGGTGACACACTGATTGCTTGACTTAGATGGCATCCCGTGACGCAGCAAGCATTGAGACACTGTTTACTCGACTTCAACGGCATCCTGTGGCACAGCAACCATCACCTACTGGAGTTGGAGGACTTCCCACGACGCGGCGAGACGCTGTTGTGGCGAGACGCTGTTTACCTCAGTTCAATGACGTCCCATGACGCGGCGAGCATTGTATTACGTGTTGGCCCTCGGGTCGGGCGAGTTGCGCCACGCGTGCGGCGCGGCGTGTATGGAGTACGCGCTTCCTGACTTCTGTGCGGCAGGAGTTACTTGGGCAGATGACGGCGGCGGCGGCGTGGTTAACGGGGGCGGCGGCGACGGAGGAGGTGGCGGCGAAGAGGAGAATGGCGGAGCCTTCTTCTCCGCGGCGACGCTGATGCGGTGCTGCTCCGGCGTTGTGGCCGCCGTCCTCATCGTGATTCCTTGTTGCCCGTCCCTGCTCGTCTTCTTCTTGCGCGTGCTAGGCATAACGGGCGGCAAGGATTACTCGGTTGGCGACGTGTTGAGCTACAGGGTTGACAATTGGCTGTCAACCTCCCAGACCAGCAAACCAGTGACCCTCGCGCTCATCACCGTGTGGCAGGGCCTGGCAGATATTGCTCGCCACATCATAGGAAGCTAATTTACCCAGTTAAACGAGGGTTGCAATGTGTAGGGTGAAGTGGCAATCGATGACACCCAAGGAATAGCCAGGGCCTAGCAGATATTGATCGCCACGTGATAGGATGCAATTCGCTAAAGCTTTGAGAGTTTACACATGTTTGGTGATGCGGCGAGCAACATCTGCGAGGCCCTTCAGTATGGCTATTTGTGGTGGGCACCGCGGGGCTGCTGACAGCGCGCGGTGGCTCGCTGTGGGACGCCAGCTGGACGGCTCTGCAGGGCGTGGCAGGGCCTGGCAGATGCTGCTCGCCACGTCATATCACGCCACGTTTCTGGAGAATCGAGGGTTCAAAGTGCGTTGGATGACGTGGCGAGCAATATCCGCCAGGCCACGTCATAGGGTGCCACTTTACTCAATAGACGGGGGGTTTTAGTGCATTGGATGACATGGCGAGCAACATCCGCCAGGCCCTACCGCGTGGGGTTTGACTGGACGTTCATTGGCGACGATGACGATGGTGACGAGGGTGGGGACGGCGCGTTTCAGCTCAACCTGAGCCGTTTTCGTGTCTGAAACCGCCCAATAGCCCAACGTATCCCACAAAAAATGATGACGTCAAGCCAACTCGTGGACATTGCTTGGCCCGAATTGCGGGGCTCGTCGCGCGCTCCGTCGCCTTCCTGACGTCGCTGGGAGGCATGCTCGTCACCGCGCTGCTGCTAGGCATCGTGGGCGAGTCCATTGGCGCTAAGGCAGGGCGATCATAGACAGCAAGCGCTCGACCGCCGTTGAGTCTCCTACGCCTCATCCACACGAATGTATATTATGACATGCTCTGACAGGTTCGGACAAGGGCCGGTAAAGTGACCTCAGAATTTACCAGTTCAGAGGGATATTTTGAATTTAGGGGGGTATTAGGTGGGTATTCGGGGGATCATCTCGAGGAAATGAAACCCTAAGACCTAAAACATAAACCCTAAAGTACTTTTACAGTCAGTGAATTGGTAAATTCTGGGGTCAGTTTACCGGCCCTTGCTCAGACCTATCTGATATCTGGTCGCATGCTTGTTCTCAATGCCCCTCCTGTGCGGTGGATGAGATGAAGAAGGGGAAGTCCAAGGTGATTGAGGAGGGGCATACCCTGATCCTGGGGTGGAACAGCAAGGTTTGCGGCATGGCAGGGGGGTATTGAGAACAAGCACTTGAACGACGTCGAATCTCTTCCTCCTCCTCCTCCTCCTCCTCCTCCTCCTCATCCTCCTCCTCTTCCTGTCCCTCCTCCTCCTCCTCCTCCTCCTCCTCCTCCTCCTCCTCGGCCTCCTCCTCCTCCTCCTGCTCCTCCACCTCCTCCTCCTCCTCCTGCTCCTCCTCCCCCTCCACCTCCTCCTCCTCCTTGTCCGTCTCCTCCTCCTTCCCTGGAGCATTCACGCTGAAGGCAAGTCACGCTCCGATCTCGGTCGAGTGCTTGTTCTCAATGGCCCTGCAGCATGGTGCACCAGCTGTCCATCGCCAACGAGTCTGAGGCCGGCGGCTGCGTCGTCATCCTGGCCGACGACGACAAGGAGGCGATGGAGGAGAGAGTCATCGAGGGCTTGGGGTCGCTGGACCCGGGAGGTACCCGTGTGATCTGCCGCGGCGGCAAGCCGTTCCTCATCAGCGACCTCCGCAAAGTCAGCGCGCACAAGGCAAGGCCGGTGAAGAATACACTATGGCCAGGCGGAATACTAGTGCCTCCTTACACACTCGAAAGTGTCTCTCTCCAAAGATGAACGCTGCTCGCCACATATCGGGTGTCGTTTGACTCACATTAGAATGTGGTGGATGACGTGTCCAGCGGTACTTCTCGTCACCTGGATGTCTTTAAAACTCAAGAGACCAGGGATTACGATGTGGTGGATGGCGTGGCGAGCAGCACTGCTCGCCTCGTCATCGGACGTCGTTCATCGAACAATAAACGTGGGTTAACAATGCGGTTGATGACGTGGTGAGCAGCATTTAATCCATGTTGCACCCTGGCGCAAGGCGAAGGCCATCATTGTCACCTCCCCGGACGACGACTACCAAGACGCCTTCACGCTGCAGGCGGTGCTAGCTCTGAAGGCGCTGGAGCAGCATCACACGGAAGCCGCGAGATTGGCTGGACATGTGGTGGTGGAGCTCAACTCAGTAGGACCCAGCAGATGTCCGCAGTTTTCCATAGTACTTCAAAAATAGCGGTCGCCAATTCTTGAGTAATGGACGGTCAAATCGCCATATTGTACCATTGCATGGCAAATCTGCCCGTCTATATACTGGAGTCTTCCAATTCGAAGAGCGTTGACCGCCATCTGAGGTACCCTGGGTAACTGCGTAGTAGGGCTGTTGCCTGCGCCCACGTATTTCGAACTCTCATTTCTACGCATACGTCGAACCCTCGTTTCTTGAGTTTGAAGGCCTCGTGTGACGTGTTTCCCGCGATATCAGAAACGGCCCTGCCGCTTGGGTGCGAACGAGAACCTGATCATCAACGTGGGCGGGTCCACGATGAAGACGTTTCCGGTGGTGACGCACGACGCCATCGGCCGTCTCATGGTGCAGTGCGCGCTGCAGCCGGGGCTCGCCAAGGTGTACTGCGCGTTGCTGGGCTTTGAGGTAGGGCCTAATGTTGAAAGACCTGTCGCTGTAACGGACATGCGCATCATCATAGACCGGCCAGCGTACGAGCGCATCCAACGATTGATCCTCGGAATCCGTGCGAAGAAACTAGGCGACGAATACGAAAATCCCAAGCGTGTGTAGCGCGCACATGACGACGCCCACGCGCGCGCTACTGCATCTCTCGAGTGTCTGCATCGGAGCTCCCTCTTGCTGTACATCTCAATACACGGGTGTCAAAATGCGGTGGATGATGTGGCGAGCAATATCTGCCAGGCCCAACTCCGAGGGCATGGAGTTTTACTGCCAGACCAAACCCGAGTGGATGAAAGAAGTCGCCGGGTGCCGGTTTGGCGAGGTGCTGACCAAGTTCGAGACGGGTATTCCCGTGGGGTACCGGCGAGCGGGGTGGACCGTGCTCAACCCGGAAGACAACACTATGCTCATGGAGGCAGGGGGGGTATTGTGAACAAGCACTCCACCGAACAAGCACTCCACCGAACAAGCACTCCTCCTCCTCCTCCTCCTCCTCCTCCGTGAGTCTGGGGTTTCTTGAAAACAACCACTTGACCGATGTCGAATCACCTCCTCCTCCTCAGTGTACTCCGCGTGCTTCCCCTGATGGTATGTCATCCTCTGATATCGGTTCCAGTACTTGTTGTCAATGACCCACTTGCCAGGGCGACCAGCTGCTGGTGCTAGCCGAGGACAACGACACGTACTCCCCGGGCCCCGCCCCGATTCTGCTCGACCACGGCGAGGTGCCGCAGTTTACCGAGGTCAAGGGCGTTACCCGCCTGCTCTTCGTGGGGTGGTATGGCCTGGTGGACATTGTCCGCCACGTCATCCTCCACCTATGCACCCTAGCCTGGCTGATGTTGCCCTCCACATCATTCCTCCTCTTGGACCCTCGGATCTTGGTTGAATGACATCACATGATGTGGCGAGTATGAACTGCCTGGCCCGAGTGCGTGGCGGCGCGACATCCACGACATGCTCCTGGCCACGGATTCCTTCGTGCCCCCAGGCTCCGAGCTCTGGCAGGGGGTTTGTTGAGAACAAGCACTCGACTGATGTCTCCGTTGTCTCCGATCTTTAATATCTCAACAGTCTCGGTTGTCTCTGTTGATTCGCTCGTCTCGTTTGTCTCAGTTGCTCATGTTGTCTCCAATTTCGGTTCGAGTGCTTGTTTCCAAGGACCCTGCTGACTGGGTCTATGACGACACCCCTGTGGACCAACGGATGCAAGAGTTTGAAGAGGCGGGGTTTGATCAGTCCAAGCTGGTGAACCTCAAGGTGTTCCACAGCACGGCAGGGAGTGTATTGAGAATAATCACGAGACCGACGCTGAATCTCCTCCTCCTCCTCCTCCTTCTCCTCCTCCCCCTCCTACCCCGCCTCCTCCTACTCCTCCTCCTCCTCCTCCTCCTCCTTCACGTTTGTATGAGCTTTCACCCTCAAGGTAAGTCATGCTCCGACCTCGGTTCCAGTGTTTGTTGTCACAGACCCTGCTGCACGGGGAACTCGGTGAGCCGGCGCCATTTGGAGCAACTGGACCTGGGGCGCTTCACGTCCATTCTAGTGCTGGCGGAGGATGGTAGGGTCTGACCGATATTGCTCGCCGCGTCATATGACGAAGCGCCTGGTACTGTGCAACGAAACGAAGCGATTCACATCGAAGCGAAGCGGAACCAGACAAAGCGAGACGAAATCGACCAATTACCAGCGAAACATCGCACATTTCGTTTCGCTTCGCTTCGTTTCGTTACATGCTTCCTGGCAAATCGTCGCAGCGTTCATGGCCACGTCGAAATGTGCTGTATCTACGCGGTCGGCGCCCCTCTACTCTAAGAAACTGGAGGGTTCAGTGGTGAAGTGCGTGATTCGGTGACTCACGACCGACACCCGGCCGACCGGTTGCAGTGCCTTCTTGAGTTATTCACCCCCCAACTGTAAATCAGTGTGATCTACCCCCCAGTTTCTTAAAGTAGAGGGGCGCCGACCGCGTAGATGACTGGCGGAAAATGTCTGCCAGGCCCTGCAGGACGGCTTCGGAAAGGGGCACGAGGTGTTGGTGACCATGATGCTCATCCGCGACATCCAGGCAGGGTGGTGCAAGTTGAAACCGGCCCGGCAACCGTTCCAGCAACCGTTCCGGCAACCGTTCCAGCAACCGTTCCAGCAACCGTTCCAGCAACCGTTCCGGCAACCGTTGCAGCAACCGTTCCAGCAACCGTTCCAGCAACCGTTCCAGCAACCGTTCCAGCAACCGTTGCAGCAACCGTTCCAGCAACCGTTCCTCATCCGTTCTAGCAAACGTTCTAGCGAACAGTTGAAAGTCGCATTCAGAGCGCCTGTTTTCAGCGCTTGAAACTGAAACACGATAAAGTGCTTTCAAGTTTTGCTTTCAATTCCAGCTTGCGCCGCTACATCCAGGCCATGCGCGCTGTCAACTTGAAGAGTATATCGGGGCGGTGGAGGGCCAAGTCACGACGGGGGCAGGGGCTTACACTCGCCCACTCTTCAGCTCAACTTAAGCGCCTTCTGTGTGACATGGGTTGCAGTTTGGGGTTGTTTCGGGGGTGTTTAGGGGGTGGTAAGGGGTAGTAGTGGTGTTTATGGTGTGCTTTTGTGTCAGAAACGGCTCAAGTTGAGCTGACTAGTGGACGAGTGTAAGCCCCTGGCCGGGGAAGCCTCTTGAGCCAGGGCAGCGGCGGAAGCGGCAGCGGGTCACGCCGGGGGAGCCTCTTAACTTCGAGGCCAAGCTCGGACACGGTCACCAACGCGGCCGGCGGCGGCGGCAACGGGGGCGGCGGCGGCGGCGGCGGCGGGGGCAGCGGGGGGGCAGACGACGCCAGCGCGGGGCGGGTCGAGGCCTCCGACTCATTCAACGCGGATCTGGCACAGAAGCTCCTGGCAACGCCTCAGATGGCGGTGGGAACGAGGGTGGCGCGCATGTCGAAGCAAGTGAACCCGCTGAGATACGGCGGTGTTGATCCGCCAAGGTTCGGCGTTGCGGGGGAAAAGGATGACTCCAACTTAATCAAGGCAGGGGTGTCGAGAACAAGCACTCGACATACGTTGAATCTCATCCTCCTCTTCCGCGCGTTGGTGTGTGCATGTATTCCCCCTGAAGGCGAGACACGCTCCGATTTCGGACCGAGTCGGATGGCACCCTATGATGTGTCGTGTCCCATACAATCGGGACCCTCGTGTGCTGAAACGCTGAATCGAATGACATCCTTGGACGTGGCGAGCTGTCAAAATGACCCTCCTGCACGGCGGCGGCGGCGGCTTCGCCTCGAGCCTCAGCCTCGAAGGAGAGTCTGGCCGGGATGGCCGAGGACTTTCTGTCCAGGGCGACCTCGGCGGTGGCGGCGAAGCAGGCGCACACCGCTGCGGGGAAGCAAGTCATGGTGGTGGCGGTAGGGCCGTAGCAGATATAGCTCGCCACGTCATAGGGTTCGACTTGGCAAACGTTTCGATGTCATCGTTTTCGATGATCTAATAAACCGTGCCCTGGGAAATGAACACGTGCAGCGATCTGAAATAGAGAGGTTGCGACGCAGAGAGCCTTTTGGGAATCGACGCGTCAACTCAAGAGCTCTGTTATTAGAATGAATGCGACAATTTGGGACGAAGGCGGAACTACGTAGACGACTCAACATTTTGCGAGCGATATCTGCTCGGCCCTAAGCATTGGAGATCCTGGACCCCACCACGCGGCGCCTGGTGGATGACGCCAACGCGGGTGACTTCGTGCTGTCCAACGACATTGTCAGCATGTCAATGGCCATGCTGGCCGAGGACTTCGTCCTGCACGGTAGGGCCTGGCAGACATTGCCTATTTCCTCCCCTCCTCAGCATCATCCTGCTCCTCCGCCGCCTCCTCCTCCTCTGCTGCCGCCGCCGTCGCATCCTCCACCTCCTCTTACTCCCACTCCACCTCCTCTTCCTCCTCATCCCCCCCCCT
>Ga0307489_10001652_pt1 | contig 14756 bp, 22 predicted proteins | sample SB12metaG_FD_202247 | JGI IMG/M metagenome (GOLD analysis project Ga0307489, IMG submission 202247) | Sea-ice brine microbial communities from Beaufort Sea near Barrow, Alaska, United States - SB 1.2 | ecosystem: Environmental > Aquatic > Marine > Coastal | place: USA: Alaska | collected... | reverse complement strand
GCGCACTCCCTGCGGTGCCGCGACACCCAGTCGACAAGCTGGCACCGCTCGCTGCAATAGTGCGCGCTGGAACCTCTTACCTGGCAGTCCCACAAATCTACGAAATTTGGTCGAGACGGGCTCCCGCTCCCGTATGGCCAATTCGCCCAGTCTGCCAGTGCCAATCCCTACACGAATTGCTCGTACGAAAGCTGTCGTATGGGCAAGTCACGTTCGCCCGATCCCTACGTTAATTGCAAATACGACTGCAAAGTGGGAGCCGTATCGACCAGTTTCGTCGATGCGAGGGACTGCCTGGTCACCTGGAGAACGTGTTCGACGGCCACTTCCGCTACTGACCACCACTCCTGGTGCGGTTGCCAGGGGAGGAGGACCAAGCTTGGGTTTCGAAGTAACGATGCTATAATCAGCTGCCCGTGGAGGAGAAGGGCGATTGAGGATCGAATTAACGATGATGATATTATATTTTCAATTTTCAAGTCTAAACGGAGGTCTTCATACAAGCGGTGGCTGTGTCCCTACCGGCAGTGCCCCGCCGGCCGCCGCCGCCGCCCCGCCGCCCGCCGCCGCCGGGGTTTGGGGTTTAAAACCCTAAACCCTAACCCTAAACCTAGACCCTAAACCCCCTCCAGCCCGGCGAGCGCGCCCTTGAGGACCTTCAGCGCCGCCACGGCTGCCTGCACATCGGCGTCCGCGTTGGTGCCGCCCGCCGCCTTCAGCGCCTTGACTACCTCCCCCTGCGCCGCCACCGCCGCCGCCGCCGCCGCCACCTCCTCCGCACTCGCCGCCGCCGCAGCCCCCGTCGCCGCAGCCTCCGTCACGTCCGTCGCGTCCGTCGCCCTGCACGAGAGCGGGCGTTCGGTAGACGCGTAAATATTTTTGTGTCCGTGGTTGGCTGGGATGGTCAAGGTGGTAGAGGTGGTCGAGGTAGGCGTGACCAGGTTTAGGGTTTATGATTTAGGGTTTAGGGTTTAGGGTTTAGGAGTTAGGAGTTAGGGTTTAGAAGTGGAGTGGGAGGCGGCGGCGGGAGCGTTGGCGTCATCGGAGGACAAAATCGAATGGCACTGGCCTAATAACCGCGCAGAAACTCGAACCCACTCGCAGTCCCGCCACCGTCACCGCCACCGGCGCTCTTTTCCTAATCATCGCGCTGAGACGACTCACTTGGTGGCGGGGGCGAGGGGCATCCCCTGGTCGTCCACAGCTTCCGCCGCGACGGAGGCCAAGGCGAAAGCCTGGTGCCTCCTCTTACACCCTGACGGGCATCTCTCTATCGCCACCGCCGCTGTTTCTAAATTATCGCGCTGAGACGGGGGACTCACTTCTTGGCGTTGGCGGGGTTAACGAGGGGCATCCCCTGCTCATCCAGCGCCTCCTTTCGGGGGAACACCGCCATCTTGGTCACCGTGGAGCCCGGCGTCAGCCCCCCCCACTGCACCCTCTGCTACATGTAGCGGCGCAAGTTCAAATTGGAAGCAAAGTTTTGAAGGCGATTTCATCACATTTCAGTTTCAAGCGCTTAGCTCCAGACGCTTTCACCGTGAGTTTCGATGAGACTGTCAACCTGCACCGCCCTACCTCCAGCGTCCCTTCCCCCAGCTCCATGCTGTAGTGGCGCAAGTTCAAATTGAAAGCAAAGTCTGGAAGCTACTTATCACGGTTTAGCTTCAATCGCTGAAACTGAAACCAATCGCAATCGACCCAGGGTCAATTTGGGGTCAACCTGCACCGCCCTACCATGCACGCCGCCACCTCCTCCATCTTGTTGTAGCGGCGCAAGTTGAATTTGAAAGCAAAATTTGAAAGCAGGTCATCATATTTTAATTTCAAACGCTTAGATCTAGGCGCTTTCAACTTGGGTTTCATAGGGTCAACCTGCACCGCCCTACCTTGTTAGGCAGGAACGGCTCCAGCAGCACGCATGCGATGCGGAGCGTCTCCAAACACTGCTTGTAGCGGCGCAAGCTGTGATTGAAGCAAAGTTTGAAGGCGGTCTATCATAATTCAGTTTCAAGCGCTTAGTTCCAGGCGCTTTCAATGCGGGTCTTGAAACTGTCAACCTGCACCGTCCTACCTGGTATAGAACCGCGCCCAGCTCCTCCGCCTGGGTGTAGCGGCCGGGCGGCGCACGTTCATATTTAAAGCAAGACTTGAAAGCGGTTGCCTCGTATTTGAGTTTCAAGCGCTACGACAAAGTGCGTGAAACCGCTTAGACACTTAGCATCAAGTAGTACTAAGTCGTCCAAATGGAGCGTCCTGGTTGGTCGAGCGGGACGACCTAGCACTAAGTCTCACTAAGTGTCTAAGTGGTTTCACGCACTTTGTCATAATGCCAGGCACTTTCAACGCAGTCTCAATTTGGACCGGCCTACCTTGGCCTCATCCTTCGCCGTATCGAAAGGCCTCGTCTGCGTGATGAACAAGTCCACCTTGAGGTAGCGCCGCACGTTGAACTCGAAAGCAAAGTTTGAAAGCGTTCCATCTCATCTTAGTTTCAAGAGCGAAGATCCGGGCGCATTCAACACGGATTTCGTGGGTTCAACTTGCACCGCCTCACCTTGATCACCAGCGCCAGGGCCGCCGCCGCCGCCGCAGTGTAGCGCCGCGAGTTGCAGTTGTAAGCAAAGTTTGAAAGCAGTCTATAACATTAGAGAGAGACGCGTCAGCGTTTATGAGGAGGCACCAAGCTCCCGCCTTGGCCCCCGTGTGCAGTTTGTGATATTACAGTTTGAAGCGCTGGAAACATAGGCGCTTACAACATGGGTTTTCATAGTGTCAACCTGCACTGAGGCCAGGGCGAAAGCCTGGTGCCTCCTTACACAAGCGGAAGTGTCTCTCGCTCTGTCTGTGCCCTAAACCCTAATCCCTGAAGCCTAAAGCCTAAACCCTGAAGCCTAAACCCTAAAGACTAAACCCTAAGCCCTAAACCCTAAACCGGCACCAGCCTACCTTCGGGAGGTCCAGCGCCTCCGTGGCGCGGATGGATTCCGCAGCCGCCTCCGCCGTGACCCAGGGACTTGCACTCCCCTACTTCTCAGCTTAACGTAAGTTTTTTTTGCGGGATATATTGAGTGGTTTCAGGAACGAAAACATCTAAGGTTGAGCTGAGAAGTAGTCGAGTGAAAGGGGCTACCACTCGTTCAGTATTCAGCTCAAATTAATCAACGTAAGCACTTCTGTGGGATTTATTGGGTGGTTTCAGCGGCGAAATCGGCTCAGATTGAACTGGGAGGTGGACGAGTGGAAGCCCCTGCCGTGAGCGCCGGCCAGTCGTACTGCTCCACCTCGCTGCCGGTATACAAGGTCACTCGCTGCCCGCTGCCGCCCACCTCCGTGTACCGGCACAAGTTGGAATTGAAAGCAAAGTTTGAAAGCGGTTCATCACATTTCAGTATCAAGTGCTTAGTTCCAGGCGCTTTCAATGCGGGTTTAACAGGTCAAGCTGCACCGGCTTACCTCGGTGGGCACCACGCCCCCGGGGTAGTACTTGTTGTAGCGGCGCAAGTTGAATTGAAAAGCAAAGTTTGAAAATTGTTCATCATATCGTAAGCTTCAAGCACTGATACCAGAAGCGCTTTCGACACGGGTTTTGATAGTGTCGACCTGCGCCGCCTTACCTTGTTGATCATGGCACTGGTGCGGCTCAGGGAGTTGCCCAGGGTGTACCGCCGCAAGTTGAAACTAAAACCAAATTTTACAACCGGGCCAGCATATCTTAGTTTCAAGAGCATGTGGGATAGATCCGGGCGCTTTCAACACGGGTTTCATGGGTTCAACCTGCACCACCTTACCAGGGTGTTGCACAGGTCGGTGTTGTACACCTCGTGCACGCGCGCGGAGGAAAAGTTGGAATCCTGCGAGGCGATGGGCCCCTCCACCATGAGGAAGTACCTGACATGAGGGTCATTGAGAACAACGACTGACTCGATTGAGGTCGAATGGACGAAACACGACATTCGCGCCGAGGGCACATGCTCATACGACGGTCTAAAGTACTCTATCACGAACGGACGCCCGCGTCTGTGTGAGCGTTCACCCTGAAGGCAACAAGGCATGCTCCGATGTCCGATCGCCCTTCGAGACGCTGTTATCAACTACGCGGCGCGAGCCCCTCAACCCTAAGAAACTTGGGGGTTGAGTGTGACAGTTCGGATTCCGAACTCTCGACCGACATCTGGCCGACCGGTTTCACTGCCTTCTCGAGTTACTAAACCCCCAAATTGGTCACAAAAGTTTCACGTGATTTATCCCTCAGTTTCTGAAAGTAGAGGGGGTCGGACAGCGTAGAATGACCGGTCTACCTGAATCCGTCGAGCCCGTAGTGGTGGGTGTACCTGGAAATGGCTTCGAGGTCCACGAAGTTACCCAAGGACTTGCTCATCTTCTTCCCGTCGCGGATCCAGAACGCGTGCTGTAGCATCGCACGTTGGAATTGAAAGCAAAGTTAAGTTTGACAGCGTTTCATCGTATTCTAGCTTCGAGCGCAGGAACCATAGGCGCTTTCGACACGGTTATTTTATGCTGTTAACTTGCGCCGCCCTGCCGTGGGACGACACGTCCTTGGCACGGTCTAAGTCTATCAGGCGGGTGGCGTTTAAGTCAAGGAATGAGGGTCTGTCAGGGTCAATTTGCACCGCCCAACCGTGCGCGTGGATTCTGTGCGGCAGGGGCATCTCCAGCGCCATGAGCAGCGCCGGCCAGATCACCGCGTGGAACCAGCTGATCTCCTTGGCCATGACGTGGGGACGCGAGTTAAATTTGAAAGTAAAACTTGAAAGCAATTTGCCGCATGCTTGTATCAAGCGCTGCAATCAAGCGCGGTCAACCCAGGGTTAACTCGGGGTCAACCTGGGGTCAACCCAAGATTCAACCTGGGGTCAACCTGGGGTAAACCTGGGGTCAAGCGCCGGTCAACCTCGGGTCCACCTAGGGTCGACCTGCACCGCTCTACCATGACGTGGACCGACGCCGGCCAGTACCCCCGCAGCTCACCCGCCAGCCGCCGCCGCGCCGCCTCACCGTCCCCCGCCGTCCCCGCACCCTCCTCCTCCGCCAGGCCCAGCGCGGTGACGTAGTTCAGCAGCGCGTCGATCCAGACGTAAATGACGTGCTTGTCGTCCCCCGGTGTAGCAACGCAAGTTGAATTTGAAACCAAAGTTTGAAAGCGTTTCATCATATCATAGTCTCAAGCGCTTACTTAGAGGCGCTTTCAACATGGGTTTCATCGGTTCAACCTGCACCGCCCTACCCCGGCATGCCGATGCCCCACGTGAAGTTGGTGCGGCTGATGGGCACGTCGCTGAGGCCCTCCCCGCGGTAGGATCCGATAGGTGTTGCTCGCCACGTCATAGGGTGTCATATAATTCGAGAGACGAGGGTTTGAAGTGCGTTGGATGACGTGGTGAACAATGTCCGCCAGGCGCTACCGCCAGGCGCATCAGCATCTCGTTGCGGCGCGCGGGCGGCGTCAGAAACCCCGGGTTGTCGTTGTGCAGCGCCTCCAGCTAGGGCCTGCCAGATACTGCCCGCCACGTCATGGAGGGTTCATCATAGGAGCAATACACGAGAGAAGAGAGAAGGGTGCGGAGGGCGGATAGAGTAGAGAGCAGAGAAGAGGGAGGATAGAGGAGAGGGGAAAGAGGAGAGAGGAGGGAAGAGGAAAGAGAGAAGAGAGAGGAGAGAGGAGACAGGAGAGTCAATATCTGCCAGTCCGTACCTCCAGCCTGGACTGGAACGCGCTGAGGCGGAAGTAGTAGTTCTCCTCGCTTTTCTTTTGCATGTCCTTGCCGCTGATGGGCGACTTGTAATCCAGTTCCTTAGCCGCGCTGTAGGGGCGCAAGTTCAAATTGAAAGCAAAACGTGAAAGCAGGTAATCACATGCTTGTTTCAAGTGCTAAAATAGAGAGAGACGCGTCAGCGTGTATGAGGAGGCACCAGGCTTCCGCCTTGGCCCCCATGCGCTAAGATGCAGGCGCTCTCAAGGCGTGTGTCGTCGGGTCAAGCTGCAGTGCCGTACCTTGAACTCCGTGTAGTACTCCTCCTGCCCCTCGTCGTACCACCCCTCGAATTTCCCCAGGTACACCGCGTCCTTCGCCTTGATGTAGCGGCGCATGTCCAAATTGAAAGCAAAACTTGCAAGCGGTTTATCTCATTTCACTTTCAAGCGATTAGCTCCAGGCCCTTTCAAAACGGGTTTTGATAGTGTCAACCTGCGCCGTCATACCATGAGCAACTCCACGAAGCGCTTCACCTGCGACTCGTGGCTGGCGTCCGTGGTGTAGCGCCGCAAGTGGAGTTTGAAAGCAGTTTATCGTAATTTTAGGTTGAAGCGCTGAAATGAAGCGCGGCCAACCCGGGGTCAACCTGGGGTCAAACTTTGGTCAAACTGGGGTCAAACTGGGGTCAGCCTGGGGTCAATCAGGAGTCAACCAGGGGTCAACCTGGGGTCAACATGGGGTCAGCCTGGGGTCAACCTGGGGTCAACATGGGGTCAACCTTTGGTCGACATGGGGTCTACCTGGGGTCTACCTTGGGTCAACCTGCACCGCCTTACCGTGGTGCGGATGAAGCCGTCGAAGGAGATGCTCATGGCATCCATCACCTGCCTGAAGGACTCGCTGTTTTCATCCGCCACCTGCTACGGCCTGCCAGATATTGCTCGCCACGTTATCTACCGCACTTTGAACCCTCGTTTCGGGAGTCAAGTCGCTTCCTATGACGTGGCGCCGCCACGTTATCTACCGCACTTTGAACCCTCGTTTCGGGATTCAAATGGCTTCCTATGACGTGGCGTCGCCACGTTATCTAACGCACTGTTCACCCTCGGTTCGGAATTCAAATGGCTTCCTTTGACGCGGCGTGGCCATGTCATCTAACGCACTTTGAACCTTCAATTCGGGGGTTAAGTGGCTTCCTATGACGTGGCGAGCAGTATCCACCAGGCCCTGCCAGCTGCTTTGGAGTGATCCCCCGCTTCTCTGCCGGGGAGAAGGGTCATTGAGAACGAGCACTCGAACCGACATCGAAGCACCACTCACCTGCAGGGTGAATGCTGGATAGAGTCGCGGAGCAGGAGGTGGAGATTCAACGTCGGTCGAGTGCTTGTTCTCAATAACCCCCCTGTCAGGGCAGGAGTGTCGTTCAGAGCAAGCACTCGAACCGACGTAGGAGCATACTAGCGCGTGGAGGAAGAGCAGGAGATTCAACATTGGTGGGGTGCTTGGTCCCAATCGCCGCCCTGCCGACTGCTCCACCTTGAGCCCGTGTTCGTCGGTGCCCGTAAGGAAGAAGACGTCGCGGCCGCGGCTGCGCTGGAATCGCGCGTAGACGTCGGCGACGGTGGAGGTGTACACGTGGCCGATGTGCGGCCGGTCGTTGACGTAGTAGATGGGGGTGGTCACGAAGCACTTCTCGCCCGCGCCGTTGGTGGCGGTCGCGGAGGGGCTGGCGGCAGCGGCGCCGGAGGCATCGGAGGCGCCGGCAGCGGCAGCGGAGGTAGAGAAGCAGCGGCGGGGGGCGTTTCCAGCGAGGACGGCACGCTTAGGACGGGCGGCGGCGGCGGGGTGGGCGGGGGCGCTACTGAGCCGGGCGACCCGCTGCGACGACGGCGGCAGCCGGCGCGGCGCGAGCAGACGCCGCGCCGCGCTCGCCCCCGCATAGGGGCTGCAGATATTGCTCGCCACGTCATCGACGCGCATTTTGTTCCTTCGTGGCCTTGAATATAACGGCATCCTATGACATCGCGAGCAATACCGCCAGGTGCGTTGCCCGCCACGTCATGCAACGCATTCTGAACCACCCTTGCTTGAGCAAGACGGCATCATGTGATGTGTCGAGCAATATCTGCCAGGCCCTACCCCCGCCGGCTGCAGCTTTGCCAACATCGGGTGGGCAGGCACCTTCGCTGAGTCTCGTTTCGGGCTTCAGTTCAGCTGGAACGAAGGAGAGTAGTGGAAGCGCCGACGAGACGGCGGCGTGACACGCGCGAAGGTGTGACGGGTGCGGCGGCGGGTGTGGCGGTGGCGGCGGCGGCGGCAGCGGCGGCTTACGGGGTAGTGCTGCCGCGTGAGGAACAGTCAGCCTCCTGCCTGAGGTGCCCTATCTTCATCCTCAGCTGGTTCCAGCAGGCACCTGCCACGTCATATCAGATTGCTGCCTCCCAGGTTTAGGGTTTAGGGTTTAGGGTTTAGGGTTTATAGAGAGTCAGCGAGAGATAAAAGAGAGGTACGCTTCCGCGTGTATACACATGCACCAGGCTTTCGCCCTGTGCTCCGTGGCTCATACCCCCCGCGACACTGATGCGGTAGTCACGTCAAGCGTGTGAGGCTGCTAGCCTGAACGTTGTTTTCAGTTCAATGTCGTTTCATTGATGAGATACAATTCACTCATTTCATGTTGTTACAACGCTCAGATTCATTTCGTAGAGCTACGCTCGCATCACTATCATTATTGCTTCATTCTCATCATCGCTTCATTGCTTCATTATCATCATCGTTTTCTGCTCCGTTGCTTTATCATCATCATCATGACTGCCCCGTCACAACTCACAAGAATGCCAGCATAGCAATGATGTCGTCAACCGCGCGTAGGTCATCCTTGATAACATCACAGGCAGAATCCTGACACGAAGTGGGACCCGCCGTTGCAGCGCCAGCCGGACCCCTCCTTGTGCCAAGCGTAACCCACGGGGCATCGTCCCATCTCGTGCAGTTTGGCCTGCATTTGCTTTTCATTCTCGCGCAACCGCTCTGCCTCCTCGCGCCGGTTCTGTTTCTAGGGACTGATGGATAGTGCTTGCCACGTCATCAAACGAATGTTCAACCCACGTCTACGGGTTTAACAGGCAAGCAAAAACGCGGGGAGCAATGTCTATTAGTCCCCACCTGTGCCTCCAGACGCTTCAGCTCCGCTAGCCGCAGTTCCTCGTACTTGACGGCGGCCGAGAAGGAAGCGATGACGCCGCTCAACTGCGGCCGGAGGCAGGCGTCGATCTTCTCGGTCGACGCTCCGGGCACCTGCGCGCGGACCGCGCCCATGATGTCCTCCGGGAACACGCCGCCGGCCTCCACGCCCCGCAGGATCGGCACGAGGCGCGTGCGGCTCCCGTGGTCCTCGTCATACCCCAGCTCTAGGGCCAGCCAGGTACATGATGACCGCCACGTCATTGGGTGATATTCAACTAAAAGAAGAGCGAGGGTCAACATGGCGTGCGGAGCTGGGAACGGGCATTCTATGCAGGTTTTGAGTTATGCGGACTGTCCAGATGGTTCATTTCAGTTTTAGACTGCGATTCTGGAGTTGGTTGAATTTCCATGTAGAACAGCCGAAATTCGCTCTCCATAATGTGATTTATTGTCGGTCAATGAGTCATGCCTAATCTTGCGCGTACAGGCTCCTACACCTGTCAGTAAGAGGTTTGAAATGCTCTATTTGGACTGTCCCCAGAAGTGCATAGTTACATACCCTGCACAGCTCCACCAGCGCGCGCTGCAAAGCGGCAAACACCTCGTCGCCGTCATCCCCTTCGGCGCGCTGCATCTCTTGCACCAGCGCTTCCTCCTCCGCCATCACCGGGGGCGCCACCGCTGTCTGCAGCGTCGGCGGCGCCGTAGTGCGAGGCCCAGCGTCGGCGAACGATAGCTCCCGCGGCAGCGGCAGCTCCTTCTGTTGCTTCTGTGCCCCTGCGCCCCGTTGCTTGCTGGCGATGAGCGGCGAGAGGGCGGCTTCCAGCAGCGCAGCCGTGGCGGTGGCGGTTCTCTTTCCCTCGGGGTCCCTGGCAACCTCCCGCACCACCGCCTTGGCCCAGGTGTCGATGTCGCGGCCGTTCGCCCACCCCGGCGCAGCGATCAGCCGAGCCGCCATCGCAGCGAGAGCGGCGTCGTCCGCGCATGGCGCCAGCTTCAGCTTGGGCGCGAGGCGCCGCTTCAGAATCGCCATGGAGTCCGCCACGTCGAACGGCTTGAAATACAGGCGGCCCGGAACCCGCGACTTGAGCCCGGCGTTGACGGCGAGCAGCGCCTCCATGTCCTCGTCGTACCCCGCGAAGATCAACAACAGCTTGTTCTTGAACTCCGGCTCGGTCAGGATCTGCACGATCTCGTCGAGGACTTCGCTCATGTAGCTCCCGCCGCGACGCGGGTTGAGGCGGTACGCCTCGTCCACGAACAGCACCTTGCCGCGCGCCCGCTGGAAGATCTCCCGCGTCTTGCCGGCAGACTGCCCCACGAACCCTGGCAGGAGGGTCATCGATAACAAGCACTCGAACCGATATCGGACGTGCCCGCATGACTTACGTTTCGGGTGCGTGCTCATATACTTGTAGACGCGCGGACGTCGAGGAGGAGATTCAGCGTCGGTGGAGTGCTTGTTCTCAATGACCCCCCTGCCTGGCGTGAACTCGCTCGCAGGAACCTCCACCACCTCAGCCGACCCCAGCAGGCCCAGCTGATGGAACAGGTCACCCATGCGGCGCGCCACGGTGGTCTTGCCGGTGCCTGGCATCAGGGTCATTGAGAACAAGCCCACTCGAACTGAGATCGGTCGTGCCCGTATGACTTAGTGAGTGCTCATACGCATGTGCGGAGGAGGAGGAGGAGGCGATTCAACGTCGGTCGGGTGCTGCGTCGCAATATCCCCCCTGCCCGGGTCCCCGGCGAAGACGAAGGACAGTTCCAGGTCCTCCAGAGGGTCGCGGCCCTGCTCCTGCGCGAAGCTCACGGTGGCGTGGATGTCGCGCAGCTGCTCGAGCACGGCGTCGCACCCGACCAGATCGGAGAACACCGCCTCCAGGCCAGCCGCGTCGGGCGTAGCGCCGGGCAGACCATGCGAGTCGGCGGGCGCGAAGTCCGCGGCCGTGAGCTGCTTGCACGCCGCGCGCTCGGCGGCGGAGAGCGACTGCAGGCGCTTCTCCACGCGTTGCACCGCGGCGGAGAGGAGGTTGGCCACGGCGCCGCCGTTCCCGAAGTTGGCCGACATGCGCTGCATCTCCAGCACTGCCACTGCCGCGCGCCCCGACTCCATGTCCACCGTCTACCAGGGGTTGACACTCGACCACCTTTTCAGCTTAACCTAAGCACTTCCTGCTGGATGCGCTGGCTGGCGTCAGTCTGACAGTGATTATAACGGCTGAGCTTGAGCTAAAAAGTGGACGTGTGTAAACCCCTGCCATCCACCCGTTCTTGCGCGCCATGCTTAGCAGCATCATCAACAACTGGTCGTTAGTGTAATCCTCGAAGTAGAACGCCTCCTCCAGCTGGAACCGGCGGGAGAGCCCCGGGTTGGCCTCGCGCAACATCTTGCGCATGGGGTCGTCGTACCCCAGCAGCATCACGCACATGTCCTCGCCCGGCACGCCCTGCACCCGCGCCACCAGGGTGTCGATGACTGCCGCCGCGTGACAGGGAACACACCGCGCCTCAGCAGCACCCGGGGTGACATCACCGAACATCACCGCGTGGGTTCACAACGACATCTTGTCAGACAATCCTCAACGGTGTCTTGACAAGTGTGTGACCCCCGTGCATTTCGGATAGCACGATGCAAAATTACTCATGATCACCGGGATCGCACAATTACTGCGTCAGACTACACACACCCCGTGTTTGAATGCATTGCCCGGTCTGCACACATTGAACGTTCAATAAACTTGTTTCCCCGTACACTGCGTTATCGTAGCCTCGCCTTGTATGGGTCCACCACGCCCGCCACGGAGCCGCCGGCGCCCGAGTGCAGCCCGTACGCCTCATCGATGACCAGCACGCACCCCTTCGCGGCGTCCAAGATGGCGTTGGTCTTCTCCTCCGATTGCCCTAGCGCGCCGCCAATGAAGTCGGACGGGTTCTTGATGAGCACGTCCCCTTTGGAGATGAGCCCGATGTCGCGCAGAATCCGCCCTTGCTATAGGGGCGCGCGTTGAAATTGGAAGCAAAACATGAAAGCAGCTTGTGAGAGGCGTTTCCGCGTATATAAGGAGGCACCAGGTTTTCGCCCTGTCCCCCGTACAACTTGAAAGCAATTAATCGTATTTTAGTTTCAAGAGCTGAGACTAGGCGCTCTCAACACAGGGATTACAGGTTTCAACTTGCGTCACCCCACCGTAGATGCGTGCCACCGTGGTCTTGCCCGTGCCCGGGTTCCCCAGCAGCACGCGGTTGAGGCCGATGCACTGCAGCGGCTCCTCGCAACAGGGTCATTGAGAACATACCCACTCGAACTGAGATCGGACGTGCCCGCATGCCTTACCTTCAGGGTGAATGCTCATACAGATGCGCAGATGAGGAGGAAAAGAGTCAACGTCTGTCGAGTGCCTGTTCTCAAGAACCCCCCTGCCTCAGCCTCCTCGCGCTCCGCGTTGGTCTCGATGAGCCCCATGATGTAGGGACGCAAATTGAAGTTGAGAGCAAAATTTGAAAGCATTTTATGGCATTTGAGTGTCAAGTGCTGATACCTCCCGCTGCTTGCAACACGAGTTTGAACTTGCACCGCCCCACCATGAGCTACCGCACCGACCCCTTCACAGTGTCGAGCCCGAGCATGCCGTCGAGCTCCTGCAGCGCCGCCTCGGACGCAGCGCGCACGTCCCGCGGCCCCAGCAGGTCCTCCCGCTGCAGCTCAAAGTCCGCCGGGCCGGGCCCGCGCCCGAAGGCCTCACGCTCGCGCACGATCCGCTCAGATTGCCGCGACAGAGTCTGCTCCCAGAAGTTGCGCACCGCGCGCGCGTTGCCAAAGCCCGGCGTGTCGCGCAGCGAGCCCAGGCGGCGAGCCGCGATCCGCGCGTGCTTCTCGTCTTGCAGCACGAAGCGAGGCGTGTGCCCGTCGATATTGCTCATCAGCACCGAGCACAGTTCCTCCGCAGTGAAGTCCGGGAAGGTGAACGTGTGCGGGAACCGCGACGGCAGCCCGCCATTTAGTGCCACGCGAGTCATGCTCTCGCCACGTCGATACATCGCCGATTAACTTGACGCACGAGGGCCGCGCCTCATCTGCGTTGAACGACGTGACAAGCATAACTCACTCATCCCCACCTTCGTTATGCGCGAGGAGCTCCTCCAGCGGCTTGGCGTACCCTGCGATGACTACCGCCAGCTTCCCGCGCCTAGGGCCCGGCAGAAAGACATCAAAACATCAGGCAGGTGGCAAGAAACCAGGGCATGTAAACGTATTTGAAGGACAGCTTGAGCAATTTGAGGCGGGCCCTGCCCGCGCCGGTCCTCCATCTCAGTCAGCAGGTAGTCGAGGATGCTGCCGCCGAGCGGGTTGGACTTGGGCTTGAGCTGGTACACCTCGTCCACGAATAACACACCGCCGTCGTCCTGGCAGTAGGATTACCAAGAACAAGCAACGGACTGACATTGAATCGACGTACCGAGTCCGCGCGTCTGTTTGAGCATTCACCCAGGAAGTAAGTCAAAAGTTATGCTCCGATCTGGGTCTGAGTGTGTGACTGTTCTCAATGACCCCCCTGCCAGCTGCTTCAGGTGCTCCTGCAGCTTTGCAATGCCGCCTGCCGGCAGCTCGGGGCCGGACACTCGTTCCCTGACTGTTTGTTCATAGTGTACTAGTGCACTCACCGCATCCTCCTCCCTGGCCTGGCCACTCGTCCCCTGACTGTTTGCTCATAGTGTACCGGTGTATCCGCACACACTCACCGCATCCTCCTCCCTGGCCTGGCCACTCGTCCCCTGACTGACTGTTTGCTCATAGCGTACCGGTGTACCCGCACACACTCACCGCATCCTCCTCCCTGGTCTGGCCAATCGTTCCCCGACAACTTGCCGTAAACCCCGCCAGCAGCTTCGCGCCGCTCGTCTCCTCGAACGTGTCAGCCGGGAGCGCGCCAGCCTGATGCAGAAGCTGCGCATAAAGCCGCGCTACGGTGGTCTTTCCAGTCTTGGTAGAAGGGTCACTTAGAACAAGCACTCTACCTGAGCGTGGACGTGCCCGCACGACTTACCTCAACGGTGAATGCTCTTACTTACAGGCGCGCGGAATAGGGTTGTGGATTCATTGTCGGTCGAGTGCTTGTTCGCAATGACCTCCCTGCCCAGGGTTCCCGATGAAGATGGTGTTGTGGTTTTCCTTGCCGACGTCCTCCTGGCGCTCCACTGAGAGCTTGATGCGGTCGCGCACGCCAAAGAACCGCTTCTTGACCGGCGCCAGCCCGGTCAGCTGCAGCACGTCGTACAGCGCCGGCACCTGCTTGCGCTCTTCGTTGGCGCGGCGCCGCAGCTTGGCCGCCGCCGCCGCCTCCTGCTGCTCCCGGGTCTCCGGCGGCTGCAGCAGGGCGGGAGACAGCAGCGCAGCGGACGCCTTGGTCATACACCCGATGGCGATCTTGGCGCACGGCGCCATCGAGTCCGCCGCCGCGGCGGGGCTCATCAGGAACGCGATCGCGTGCGCGAGGGACGCCCCCGTGGTGGCGCTCGGATGCATCGAGCGCAAAAGGCGCCGAAGAGCCGTCCCAAGCCTGCCGCCACCGCTGCCGCCGCTGTTGCCACCGCCATCGCCGCCGTCACCGCCACTGCCGCCGCCGCCACCGCCTTCGGGGGGCTCCGTCGCCTGAACACCGAAGGTGGACGCGCACACGGCCTCGAGCATGCGCGCCACGTCGCGGGCCGACGCGGGGCCGGTCGAGCCCGCGGCGATGGACTTGAGCGCATCCGCCGCCTTCAGGATCTCACTGTCCATCAGCTTCAGGCCCCGGCGGCAGAGCTCCAGCGCCTCGCTTGCGTCCTGCGCGGCGTCAGCTGGCGAGGACT
>Ga0307489_10001650_pt1 | contig 14761 bp, 30 predicted proteins | sample SB12metaG_FD_202247 | JGI IMG/M metagenome (GOLD analysis project Ga0307489, IMG submission 202247) | Sea-ice brine microbial communities from Beaufort Sea near Barrow, Alaska, United States - SB 1.2 | ecosystem: Environmental > Aquatic > Marine > Coastal | place: USA: Alaska | collected... | reverse complement strand
CCCTCACTCTTGTTAACCCTACTGGTCGGCACCCGAAACGGTTTTGGCCACGAAAAAACGAGCGAGGCGCACGCGTTTTCCATTTTCCGGAGAATAAAACGCGTCCTACGCTCGCACACCTCGGCGCTCCCCGCACCCCGCAGGCGTGGTCTGCTGCACGATGGCGACCCAGGCTGCCGCCAAGCTCCGCGCCGCCACCGACGTTGCCGCCACCTCTGCCGCCGCCGCCGTCGCCGCCGCCGTCGCCGCCGGGGTTTCCGCCCCTGACGCAACCACCTCACCTCCTCTTTCTTCTTCTTCTTCGGCCAAAGACAGCAAAGAGTACGTGTGCGACGAACATCTTCTGGACCTGCCCGCGCTCGCGGCCCGCTACGACACGCGCATCAACGAGGACACACCCGGTAAGGTCCCATCCCAAAGTTCTGCTGCACGGCGTTTGTTGTTTGCGCCCGTACGCTCGCGGGTCGCGGCGGCGCGGCGGCGGCGGACAACGGGCTGACTACCGAAACTACCTTTCCCCCTTTCCTCCCCGTTCCTTACCCCCAGGGGAGAGCCAGGGCTTGAGCTGCGTGCAGGCAGGAGCTTACGCTCGTCCACTTTTCAGCTCAACTTGAGCGCTTCGTATGGGATAGGGGGTGCGCGTAGATGTTGTGTAGCCCGTGTTTAGGGGATGCTCAGGGTGTGTTGGGTGTTTTCTTGTGAAAGACACGGCTCAAGTCGAGCTGAGAAGTGAACGAGTGTAAGCCCCTGCGTGCAGGCGGCCGCTCGGCTCGCCGCGCACGGAGCGAACGCGCTGTCGAAGGCCCCGCAGACGCCCGCCCTCGTGCGCTTCCTTCGCAAGTTCCTGGACAAGTTCATGCTCATGCTCCTGCTCGCGGGCGTGCTGTGCCACGTGGCGTTCGCGGCAGGGCCTTCCACTCCTCCACTTCAGGGGCTTACACTCGTCCACTTTTCAGCTCAACGTAAGCTGTTCTGGAGAGAGGGTGCGTTTAGGGGGTAATTGAGGGGTGTGCACGGGGTTTAAGGGGGTGTTGGGGGTGTTTATGGTGTGCTCTTGGTGTCAGACACGGCTCAAGTTGAGCTGTGAAGTGGACGAGTGTAAGCCCCTGGTCCACCTGCCGCCACAACCTGAGCGGTTTTGGTAACTGAAACTACCCAACGTATCCAACAAGAGAAGCGCTTACGTTGAGCTGAGAAGTGGAGGAGTGTGCGCCCCTGGTCGGCGCTGGACACCACGGCCACCAGCAACCTGTGGCTCGGGGTGGTGCTGTATGCCATCGTGCTGGCCACGTGCACCATGACCTTCATGCAGGCGAGTCACGGCCAGATATTATCTTCCATACCGACACCGTCATCTTCCATATCGACACTGTCATTCCGAGGTCATTTCCATATCGATAATGTCATCTTGTCATCTCGTGGACAGGATAACTACATTACGTCTTGTCACTCTGGTCACGGCGGGGGCCCCGGCGCCTCGGGGGGGGCGGCGCCCGGGGGGTTAATCGCCCACACGCTGACCACAGTATTCATCACAGTCACGCCCGCACACGCACATGAGCACATCACTCGCTACCACAATGTGTACACCGGAGCACCCGAATCCATGTTGACTCGAGTCTATCGTTGCCCGCAAGTGAAGCCAGCTGCGAGCAACGTCTGAGCCGCCTGACTGTTTGCCCATAGTGTACCGGTATACGCCACCGGGACGGCCTGACTGCTTGCTCATGGTGTACCGGTATACGGCACCGCCGCAGCTTGACTGTTTGCTCATAGTGTACCGGTATGCGGCACCGGTACGGCCTGACTGTATGCTCGTATAGTATCGGTATAAGGCTCCGGTGCGGCGTGAGGTCTGACACACTGACGTTCTTCGGTTTCCTGTGCGCACAGGACCGCGCGACGGTCAAGCTGCTTGACAGCATTGAGCGGATGTTGCCGGCGGCGGCGGTGGTGATTCGCAACGGCGAGCGCCGCTCCGTGGATCCCGCCACGCTGGTACCTGGGGACCTGGTGGCAGGGGCTTACACTCGTTCACTTTTCAACTCACCTTGAGATGTGTCTGGCACACAAAAACACCCTACTCACCGTAAACACCCCCTTAACACGGGCCACACAACCCCTACACGCACCCCCTATCCCCAAAAAAACGCTCAAATTGAGCTGAGAAGTGAACGAGCGTAAGTCCCTGCCTGGTGGTGCTGACTGTGGGGAACCGCGTGCCGGCCGATCTCCGGGTGGTCGCCGCGGCGGGGCTCAAGACGGAGTGCTCCTCGCTCACGGGCGGGGCCCGGGCAGAGTGACAAGATATCCCATATCGATCTCCAAGATGACCATATTGATACTGTCATCTCCCATATGATCAGGCTATATCCCATAACAATGTCCAGGATGACCATATCGACATGGTAGATAACCATTTCGACGTACCATATCCTGTATCGATAACACATATCCCATATCGGTGACCCTATCGATATCCCATTCATGCCCGATCTCCCACATCGATCTTCCATATCGATCTCGGATCATATCTTGTCACTCTGGGCCTGGGGCCCGCTGCCGCCCACGCCCGCTCGCCCATTTCACACAAATCCACGCCATACATGTGATGATACCAAACAGCTCAAAAGGATTTGTCACCGGGCCTTGGTGACGGGCGAATCGCGGCCGGTGGCGGCGTCGGTGACGGCGCAACACGCCAACCCCATCGAGGCGCGCAACCTGGTGTTCTCCTCCTCACTGGTCATGACCGGGAGCGCGGTCGGAGTGGTCATCCGCACCGGCGACGACACGTTCCTCGGGTAAGCCCCGAAATTCAAATCCAGGGTTTACTTTGCCGTATGAGGTATGACAAAGTGCGTCAAAGTGTTGCGAGCAAAAGCAAAAGCAAAAAGCATGGACCAATCACAGGCTCGCATTTGGGTCGGAACGCGTTGATCCGAGCCTGTGATTCGTCAATGTTTTTGCTTCTGCTCTTGCTCGTAACACTTTGACGCACTTCGTCATAAAACGACCAGTTTGCGCGCCACCGTATGAGTTGAGATGTCACACGACTACACCGACGTGGAAAGATGACACTGGGCATGGCGCCTTACTCTCGGGAGCATCGCGTCGCTGGCCTCGGGGCGGGGTCAGGTCCGCCGCGAGACCACGATGGAGGCAGCTGCTTACCCTCGTCCACTTCTCAGCTTAACTTGAGCCGTTTCTGACACAAAATACACCCTGAACACCCCCTGATACTCCTGAATACCCCCTGACACCTCCTGAGCATCCCTTAAATAGCCCCTGAACGCACCCCTCTCCCACAGAATGCGCTCAAGTTGAGCTGGAAAGTGGACGAGTGTAAGCCCCTGGATGGAGGCGGAGGTGAAGCGCTTCGTGAACTTCATTTCCGTGTTCGCCGTCGTCACGGCCGTGACCTTCTTCATCATAGGCAGGGGCTTACACTCGTTCACGTTAGAGCTCAACTTGAGCAACTCCAGGACAAATAACTGGGTTAAGTTGGGTTACACAGTGCACAGAAGAGCTCAAGTTGAGCTGAAATCGGAACGAGTGTAAGCCCCTGATCATAGGCATGGCGCGCGGGCGACCCTTCCTGTTCTGCTTCGTCAACGGCTTCGTCATCGTCATCGTGGCCAACATCCCTGAGGTGAGGTGGTGCAGGTTGACCCTATCAAACCCACGTTGACACCGCCTGGAACCAAGCGCCTGAAACTACAATATGATAAACTGCCATCAAATTTGCTTCAAATTTGCTTTCAGGTTCAACTTGCGCCGCTACACTGAGGGCCTCCCCGCCACCGTCACTTCCCTGCTGTCCATCGCGGCGCGGCGGCTGTCGGCGCGCCACATCCTCGTCAAGGACACCGGCATCATCGAGAGCCTCGGCAGCTGCACGGCACGGCCCCCGCCCCTCCGCCGCCGCTGTCACCATCCTCGTCAGTATTGACATCATACGCATACTCATGTCATGCCACTATATCCGATCGCTGTTTGCCAAAAATGACCAAGTGCGCCAAACCACTTACACACTTAGTCTGAGTCAGTGCTACTCAGTCCGACTTAGTGCCTGCTCGACTAATCAGAACGCTCCATTTCGATGACTAGTACTACGTGTTGTTGCTAAGTGTCTAAGTGGTTTCACGCACTTTGTCATACCTTGGTTTGCATTTGACTGGCACGGGGCCTTGGCGCCCGGTGATCGCGTCCGACAAGACCGGGACCCTGACACAGAATGTGATGCGCGTGGAGCACATGTTCTACGGCCGCACGGTGTACAACGCCGCCATCGGCGGTAAGGCCGACCCAAGTGGGTTTCAAGATCCGAGCAACCCCCCTGCCGATTTTGGGCGATTCGGACGGGGCGAGTCGGGTTTTTGGGTCATTTTGCTCATACGACGTACTTCATTTTGGGTTTGGGATTATTTTCTGGTTTTAGGGTTTATATTGGAGGGTCAGTTTGCCCATACGATTCAGACCGACTCGCCGGTATAACTCGCCCCCCGCCCCGCTGCGAATCCACCCAAATTGTTGCTCGGATCCCGAAATCCACTTGGGTTGGCCTAAGACCCGGTGTGTGTGCAACTGTGAAATGAGCCGTTAACCGACGGAGTGCCATCTAAGTACGGGGTCACATGGCTGTACCGACGTGGATTGGCCATTGCAGGCGGGCGGCCGGAGGTGCTGGAGCAGCTCACAGCCGCCAAGAAGAAACAGCGGCGGAGCCAGGCCAGGGAGAGCTTTGAGGCAGGGGCTTACACTGGTTCCCATTTCAGCTCAACTTGAGCTCCGCTGTCCACCGTACAACCCGACTTAGCTCATGAACGTGGCCTGGAGTTGCTCAACTTGAGCTGTAACGTGAACGAATGTAAGCCCTTGCTTCGAGGCGGAGGCAGAGGCGGCGGCGGAGGAGGAGGAGGAGGAGCACGTGGCCAGCGTGACCAGCACCAGCGCCTTCACTGTGGCGTCCTTCGCGGACAACGCAGTAGGGCAGTGCAGGTTGACCCTATCAAACCCATGTTGAAAGCACCATCAACTCAGCGCTTGAAACTGTAATTTGATGAACCGCTTTCAAACTTTGCTATCAAATCAACTTGCGCCGCCACAACGCGGCGCCGGGCGGGTGGGGCGTCCCGTCGTTCGACAGCTTTTCGCTCCACGCCAAGTTCCTCACCGTGGCGGCGGTGTGCAACAACGCCAGATGGGATCACCAGGCGGGGCGGGGCAGGTTCAGTGTGACCAGATATTATCGAGAGATCGATATGGGATATCGATATTGGGGATCGATATGGAAGATCGATATGGGGTTCACCCCATGGTTCGCCCCATGGTTCACCCTGGCTTGACCGCGCATGGTTTCATCGCTTGAAACAACTGAAATACGGTGAAACACTTTCAAACCTTGCTTTGGTTTCAACTTGCGGCGCTGCAACCAGGGGGCGGCAGCCGCCACGCCGCTGTCCCCCGCGGCCCTCAGCCGCGCCGGCGGTGGGTTTATTCCCAGCGCCGACGGCGCCAGCATGCTTCCCATCGGCTCGCTGCCGCCACCTCCGCCGGCGCCGCCTCGGCACCGCGCCCACCGCGCCGCCGTCCCCCTCGTCCCCGAGGCGCGGCGAATCCTCGGCAGGGGCTTACACTCGTCCACTTGTCGGCTCAACGTAAGCACATCCTGTGGGTTGCGTTGGGTGCTTAATTTCCCCTAGTCTATTAGACCGGAGGACACAGGGAGGTGTGACCAAAACGGCTTAGGTTGAGTTGAAAAGTGGACGAGTGTAAGCCGCTGGTCCTCGGCGACGCGACCGACGCCGCGCTGCTGCGCTACTGCGACACCCGCTTCCCCGTCTCCGTCGTCCGACGCATCTTCCCGGCAGGGGCTTACACTCGTTCACGTCAGAGCTCAACGTAAGCAACTCTAGGACACAACAATGAGTTGAGTTGGGTTATACGGGGTACAGAAGAGCTCAAGTTGAGCTGAAATGGGAACGAGTGTAGGCCCCTGCTTCCCGGTGGTTTTCGAGGTTCCGTTCAGCTCCGCCAACAAGTGGGCGCTCACGGTGTGCCTGGCGCCGGGCAGGGGCTTACTCTCGTCCTCATTTGTCATTTCAGCTCAACCTGAGCCGTTCCTGACACAAAATACACCCTGAGCACCCCCCTAATAACCCCCAATACCTCATGAGCACCCCCTGGACAACCCTAAACGCAACCCCTATCCGACAGCAGGCGTTTATGTTGAGCCGAAAAGTGGACGAGTGTAAGCCCCTGGCGGCGGGCGGGGCGGCGGCGCCCGCCGCCTCCCACCCCGCCGCGTTCGTCGCCACATCCGCCGGGGGCGGCAGCGGGACCCGCGCCGCGCGTCCTCGCCAGCAACACATCGTGTTCGTCAAGGGCGCTCCTGAGGTAACAGCTTGCTGGTTGTTGTTGGTGTTGTGCTGGTTCCCACCTCCCGTTTCTCCAGTCTTCGGGTTACCGGGGCCACGCAGGGCGAAAGCATGGTGCCTCCGTACTCAGTGACACGCGGAAACAGCCTATTTCACTCTCTCTGTCACTCTCTTCCTACTCAGTCCTCGAGTTGGACCGCCTTCAGATTGTTATGAGTTGGGGCCTTCATCCTGTATACCCAGGGCCATTCATCCTAATGGCCCATGCCCACACTCCGTCTCTTGTCATGAGTTGGGTCCTTTATTCGGACTCACCCAACTGACAACTGAAACACCAACACATGGTGCCCACCATCCAGGTGCTGGTGACGCGCTGCGGGCTGTACCAGGCCACCGACACCGAGACACGCCCAATCACCGACGACTTTCTCGAGATGTTCGAGGCCGAGTGTGAGCGCTTCGGGTCCTGCGGGGAGCGCGTGTTGGGCAGGGGCTTACACTCGTCCACTTCCCAGCTCAATCTGAGCCATATCTGAAACAAAAAAACACCCTAAACACCCACTAACACCCACTGTCACTCCCTAAACACCCCCTCAACAACCCCTGAACGCACCCGTAACCCACAGAAAGCGCTTGCGTTGAGCGAAAAGTGGACGAGTGTAAGCCCCTGGTGTTGGGCCTGGCGTACAAGCTGAAGCCCGCGGAGGCGCGGTCGGCGTACGAGGCGCGCGCGCCCGGGGCGCTGCTGGAAGACGGCGGTGAGGACCCCGTCCCCACAACCATTCGGAGGACCCCCCAAATTGGTGGTAAAATGATCAGAGGCAGGGGACCCATCCTAACCTAGGTTTCCATTGATTTAACTGGCGTGGATGCTACTGGGCCTTCATAGTGGACGGCGGCGGCGGCGGCGGGGGCGGCGGCGCGGGTGGAGGGCCTCTGGTGTTCTTGGGCCTGGTGTCGCTGGTGGACCCGCCGCGGCCTGGGGTGGCGGCAGGGGCTTAAACTCGTCCACTCCTCAGCTCAACCTGAGCCGTTTATGACACAATTTACACCCTCCACATCCCCTGCATACCCTCGAACACCCCCCTAAACAACCCCTCAACGCACCCCATATCCCACAGAAAGCGCTTACGTTGAGCCAAAAAGTGGACGAGTGTCAGCCCCGGGGTGGCGGCCGCCGTGGCGCAGTGCCGCTCCGCCGGCATCCGCGTCATGATGGTCACGGGCAAGGGCTTCCACTCGTCCACTTTGCAGCTCAACGCGATAACTTTCTGTCCCATGTGGTGGGGTACTTTGGTGGTTTCAGTGACAAACACGGCTCAGGTTGAGCAAAGATGTAGACGAGTGTAAGCCCCTGGTCACAGGCGACCACGCGCTGACGGCTGAGGCCATCGCGCGCTCCGTGGTAGGGCGATGCAGGCTGTCCTTATGAAACCCAAGTTGAACCGCCTAGAATTAAGCGCTTGAAACTAAAATATGATACATCGCTTTTCCAAATTTGTTTTAAATTTGCTTTCGAATTCATCTTGCGCCGCTACACCGCGGGGATCGTGACCGGCGCCACGGTGCACGACGTGGCGGCGGCCGACGGGTGTGAGCCTGCCGCCGTGAAGCTGAGCGACCCGCGCGTGACGGCCGCCGTCGTCACCGGCGCCAACCTCCTCCACTGGGGCACCGCTGACTGGGACGCTGTGCTCTCCAAGCCCGAGGTCAGAGCGCAATCCAGTGAACAACGAGGCGCCACTTCATCACACATTGACACGCCATCATAAAGTGACGCCTCGTTTCGGGTTTTGGGTTTGCACCGGTCGCACATTGAATAGCTTGGCTCTCGCCCTGCCACCCGTGTGCGTCGGCATTCAACATGCGGTCCTCCCTGCAATCCTTGAGTGAAACCCTTCAGACATATATATGAGCCGCTAGCAGGTGCGGCTCTCAGACACGACGCAAAACTGAACTTTCTGCGTCGTCCCGGGTGGTGCCATGATGCAGGTGGTGTTCGCGCGCACGTCGCCGCACCAGAAGCTGGAGATCGTGGAACACCTGGACCGGCTGGGCGAGGTGGTGGCGGTGACCGGCGACGGCGTGAACGACGCTCCTGCGCTCAAGCGGGCGCACATCGGGTCAGGCCCATCGCGCGCTGCTGTGTTTCCTGCTGGGTTGGCTGATTCCGTTTCCGGGGTCCAGGAATCCGCCCGAATCCACCCGCATCCGACCCTCGATCGAATGCATCCGAATCCAGAATCCATTTCTCCAGGGTCAAAATGCCCATACAGACATCGCATGCCGAAATCCACGCCAACCCTGGTTTCACTCAACATGATCGACCTTGATCACTGTCGGATGGCGGGCCTTGGCCGCGGGGTGGCGATGGGGTCAGAGCACGCCTCGGACGTGGCCCGCGAGGCGGCGGACATCATCATCATGGTGGGGCGGTGCAGCTTCACCCTATCAAACCAAAGTTGAAATCACCTGGAACTAAGCGCTTGTCCTATCAAACCCCATTAAACCCTATCAAACCCTATCAAACCCAAGTTTAAACCACGTGGAACTAAGCGCTTGAGACTAGATTGTGATGCGTTGCTTTCAACTTCTGCTTCCAAGTCAAGTTGCGGCGGTACATGATGGACGACAACTTCGCGTCCATCGTGCACGCCATCGAGGAGGGCCGCACCCTCTTCGACAACCTCAAGAAGACCATCGCCTACACGCTGGCGGGGTACTGTACATTCATCACCACCGTACAGTCACAACGGTCTTTCTCCCAAATGCACAATGGTCTTTCTCACTTGATATGGTGCTTTGCAGTTTTCCAGGGTAGAGCTCTACCCCAAATGGCGGTCAACGCGTATCGAATTTGAGAAGTTGTGTAAAAGACGGCCAGATTTGCCATACAATGGTACCATATGGCAATTCGACCTTCCGTTTCTCAAGAATTGGCGACCGCCATTTGAGGTACCCTGAAAATCTCAGGTATCTGCGTAGACAGTGACAACGGTCTTTCTCCCATATCGACAACGGTCTTTCTCACTTAATACGGTGAGCACGTATCCTCACATTCGCCTGAGGTTGGAAGCGGGCCCGGCAGTGCGGCGCACCTGCTGCCGGAGCTGCTGCCGCCGTTCCTGACCCTGGCGCTGTCCTTCCCCCTGGCGCTCAACGGCATGATGCTCCTGGCCATCGACCTGCTGACGGAGCAAGCGCCCGCCATCAGCCTGGCATTCGAGCCCCCCGAGGCAGGGGCTTACACTAGAGTGACAAAATATGATCTGATCATACTGTCCGGTTGACCGACAGGATGACGGGATGACAGGATTTCGGGGTTCATCCTCAGGATTCTAAGACCATGTTTAGGATTTTGAGGTCATCCGCAAACCGACAGGATGACGGGATTCATGATCATCCTGGAGACCGACCCTCCATATCTTGTCACTCTGGCTTACACTCGTTCACGTTACAGCTTAAGTTGAGCAACTCTAGGACACATGCATGAGTTATTTTGGGTTATACGGTGGGCAGAGGTGCTCAAGTTGAGCTGAAATGAGAACGAGTGTAAGCCCCTGCCCCGGGGACTCAATCATGCGGCGGCGGCCGCGCAACCTGCGCACGGACCGCCTGGTGGGGCAGTGCAGGTTGACCCTATCAAATCTAAGTTGAAAACACCTGGAACTAAGCGCTTAAAACCAAATTGTGATATACTGCTTTCGACTTCTGCTTTCAAATTCAACATGCGCCGCTACAGCCTGGTGTCCGCCTCCTCTCTGGTGTACTCCTATGTCATCGCGGGCGGCGCCACCTCCCTGGTAGGGCAGTGCAGATTGTCCCTATCAAACCCACTTTGAAAGCGCCTGAAACTCGGCGCTTGAAAGCATGATATCATAAACTGCTTTCAAATATTGCTTTCAAATTCGACTTGCGCCGCTACTCCCTGGCCTGCCTGCTCTCCTACTGCCTGGTGTTCCTGCGCCACGGCATCCCCATCTCCGAGGTCGCCTTCTCGCGGGTGAGGGGTGCCCAACCGCGCCATCTACGTGACTCATGAGTCCTTATGTTCTTTTTCACCCAAATAATGGATACAACATCCAGTGCCTGGTCCGTAAGCCATACTTGTACAAGTACAAGTACGGTTGAGATTGGTGATCTGGCCCAAAGTCAAATGTGTTTTGATGATTTGGCCGGTACTACGAGTTACGATCCCGTACAATGAACAGACCAGACACTAGCGCTCGAAGTGTCATAATTTTCCCTGCGAGTGTCAACTTTGCCTCCCTTTGAAACCGGGCGTTACTCGCGGGATAACGGGTACTTCGCAGAGCCGCCGTTCACGCCTGTGGAGCAGGTCGCATCGGGTAACATGACAATTCAGCGGCTTGAACCCGGCCAGCTTCCCCCGGGGGCAGGGGCTTACACTCGCTCCCATTTCCGCCCAACTTGAGCTTACTTTGCCCCTTTCCGCTCAACTTTAGCTCACTTTGTCCCCCAAATGACCCAATTAGACCCGTGGATGTAGCCCGGAGGTGCTCAAGTTGAGCTCAAACGTGAGCGATGTGTCCCGAAGGTTCTCAAGTTGAGCTGTGAAGTGAACAAGTGTAAGCCCCTAGTCGGGGGGGATCCTGCCGGTGTTGCAGGTGGGCGGCGGCGGCGGGTATTACGACGCGCGCTTCAGGGATGTGGTGGAGTATGACGAGGTGCAACAGTACGCCATCGCGCGGGAGGTAGGGCGGTGTATATTGACCCTATCAAACCCATGTTGAAGGCGCCTGGAACTAAGCTCTTGAAACTATATAATGGACAAGCTTCTTTCAAGTTTTGCTTTCAGATTCAACTTGCGCCGCTACAGCGAGGCCTCCTCCGCCTACTTCCTGACCTTGGCAGGGCCGGCTGTTTCGTTGAAGGTTACGTGTCCACATCAAGCGATATGTGATACATAGGCCAGAAGACCATTTACTGATGCGCCTGGCTCGCGGGCCAGGGCGATAGTCGGATGTCTCCTTATGCACGTGGGGTTGAGGGTTGAAGGTTTAGGGTGTAGGGTTTAGCGTTCAGGGTTAGGGTTTAGGGTTTAGGGTTTAGACCCTAAGCCTTAATCCCTAAACCCTAAACCATTCTCTCTATGTCGTGATCAGATGTTGATGGCGGTTGTGTGGGGCTGTACACTGGGGTGCTGTGCCAGTTCTGGCACGTGTGGAACTGCCGCACGCGCGTGGACTCCATCTTCGTGCGCGGCATCTTCTCCAACGTCGCCACGGTAAGGCAGTGCAGATTGCCCCTATCAAACCCACGTTGAAAGCGCCTGGATATGAGCGCTTGAAACTAGAACATGATAATCTGCTTTCAAGATTTGCTTTCAACTTCAACTTGCGCCGCTACACCACGGTGTACGGCGCCCTGCTCGCGGTCCTCATCGCCGTCGCCATCGTCTACGTCCCTGGTAAGGCTGGCCGCTGACACCCTGCTGCTACTCGTCCCGACCCCTCTGCTTTAAGAACGGGGTTTCAGTGTGCGAGTCCCGAAATCCGGGACTCGCCGGCCGAGTCGATCGGCCATTTTCAGGGCCTTCAGTATTCAACCCTCAAAATTGGACCACATAAGTTTAACGTGATCTACCCCTCAGTTCCAAAAAGAAGAGGGGGCCAGACCCTGCAGTGTCATCCAATTCAAGCTCTGTAAGTATGAGTCGAAACTTTTAGCTGAATACAACACATGCCGCTCACTCGTAAATTTGGTCATCTGACCAATTTCCTTCATGTTCTGATATCGGCGGGGGCCTTGATGAACGTGTTCCAGCACGAGAACGCCTTCGCGTCGGCGAACGTGCGCGGCGAGCAGTGGCTGCCGCACTTCGTGTACGCCGCGTTCATCTTTACGTACAATGAGGGCGTGAAGTGGTGCGCTGCAGGGGCTTACACTCGTTCACTTTTCAGCTCAACTTGAACCGTGTCTGACACACAAAAACGCCCTACACACCCTAAACAAACCCCAACACCCCCTGAAGCACGGGCTACACAACCCCTACGCGCACCCCCCATCCTATAAAAAGCGCTCAAGTTGAGCTGAGATGTGAACGAGTGTAAGCCCCTCGTGTGCGCGCAACCGCCCGAGGGGCTGGGTCGCCACGCACCTCAGCTGGTGACCACAGAATCACGTACGCGCCAAGACGAATCAAGCTTGTTTGCATGCGGAGGTGGAGAGGGCGAACACGTATATTTTCTCATGGGGGGTCAACGCCGTTGCCCTTCATGGCGGTGAGGCGTGAGGCGCTCCCGCCGGCGGGGGGACCCGACTGCATCGGACAAAGCTTAAAACAAAAATTGTTGTGAATATGTACACACTCAAAGCAACGTTTCTCAACTATGCGCCGCGAGCAGCGGTTGCGCAGTCTCGGTCAGCATGTCCGGTTGGTCGGTCTGGTCCGCAACTCCGCATGCTCATAGTGAACCAATACCAAAGTGCCGGTTACGCTTGTCACCGGGCTTGAGGCTCACCCAAGCTAACTTTCTTCGAGCCCCAACGGATTGCCTTGCTTGGCCTCAAGATACCACCTTGCTCCCGCCGCGCCGCTACTCTCGGAGTCGCGACGCGCCCGAGGCCGAATAGTGAGCCGAGTCCGGAGCGGCAGGCTAGGCGCTGAGGTTCCTCGTCGGGGAGGAAGGCCTGGACGGGCGCGACGGAGTAGATGTGTTGGTCGCCTCCGTGCAGCACGTCCTTGATGTAGCGGCGGTCGAGTCGGAAGTGTCGCACACACCTACGTTACCTCTTCCGTGCCGTGTCCTACGGCGTTGCTTCTTTGCAATCAGGTGTCATGTCACCGGCGTGCACAACTCGATATATACTGCATAAACTGTCATGGGGCCTGGCGGATAGTGCTCGCCACGCCAACATACGCGCTTTGGACCCTCGTGTCTTGAGTTAAGCGACACCCTATGACGCGGCGAGCTACATCCACCAGGCCTAGCCAGGCCTCTACCAGTACTTGCCTACAACACTGGACCACACTTCAACTCTCCTTCCCTGCTGCTTGCCTGGAGCTACCAAGTTTGGAAAGTTTTAACAAGTGCTTTGCGGCCTCAAAACTTGCCGCCGCCACGCGCCATTTTATTTTCACAGCACCTTTTCTAGGGTTTCTTTTGTCGTTTAGGGTTATAGTTAGTGTAGGTGACGTGTCATTTGGATAGACGACCCAAACCCTTGGGCTGAGCAGGGTGGAAGGGCCGGCAATCCCGCTTCGCCTCGCGCACTCTGCAGCGCCGCGCCTCAGCCACGCATCGCTGACCGCGTCGAGTCGTTGTCACCATGGCGGCCGTCGCCTTCAGCCTCCAGGGCTTCGCCGGTCTGGCGGTCTCCAAACCGAAAAATGCAGTTCGCGCGGGTCCCGCTACCTCGTCGACGCCGGCGAAGGTGTCCTTCGGCCTCGGCGGCCGCGGCGCCTCCGCGCGCGGCGCCGTGCGCATGAGCAGCCGCCGCGGCGCCTCCCTGGTGGTTCGCGCTGAGGGGGAGGAGGCTGGCGACGCACCCGCCGCCGCCGCGCCCGCCGCCGACGAGAAGCGGAAGCCGACCACATACGCGGATTTCGGGGACGACGATGAGGAGGTGCGCCGGTGTTCCCGACGGGATGGATGGAAGTGCGCGTGGCGAGCTCGGGGGGCGGGGAGATGTGACGCGAGGGGTGTCCCCTCCGTGGTTCACGCGCTTGCGGAGCGAGCGCCGATGTCGCGAGATGTTGCGCTGTGCGCGCTACGGCGTCGCGCGCGATTCCCGGCGTCGCACGACGCGACTGTACTGGACCCAAACCCCAACCTGAGTCTGACACTCTGAAGCCTGCTGCCTGACGCTGACGTCTCTCCCTCCAACGCACGCCCTCCGGTGGGTTGCAGGAGGCGCCGTCGCGCGGGCGCGGGCGGGGCGACCGGGGCCGCGGCGACCGGGGCCGCGGGCGGGGCCGCGGAAAGGAGGGAGAGGAGGACGATGGCTTCGAGGAGACGGTGGTGCAGGTGCAGCGCGTGACCAAGGTGACCAAGGGCGGGAGCAACATGTCGTTCCGCGCCACGGTTGTGGTGGGGGACGGCAACGGCAAGGTCGGGGTGGGGTGCGCCAAGGCCAAGGAGGTAGCGGTGGCGGTCACCAAGGCGGGGGCGAACGCACGCAAGACCGCCATCGACGTGCCGCTGTCCAAGGCAGGGGCTTACAGTCGCCCGCTGTTCAGCTCAGCCTGAGCGCTTTGACTGAGATAGGGGGTGCCCGTAGGGGTTGTGAAGCCCGTAGGGGTTGTGAAGCCCGTAGGGGTTGTGAAGCCCGTAGGGGTTGTGAAGCCCGTAGGGGTTGTGAAGCCCGTAGGGGTTGTGAAGCCCGTAGGGGTTGTGAAGCCCGTAGGGGTTGTGAAG
>Ga0307489_10001649_pt1 | contig 14763 bp, 9 predicted proteins | sample SB12metaG_FD_202247 | JGI IMG/M metagenome (GOLD analysis project Ga0307489, IMG submission 202247) | Sea-ice brine microbial communities from Beaufort Sea near Barrow, Alaska, United States - SB 1.2 | ecosystem: Environmental > Aquatic > Marine > Coastal | place: USA: Alaska | collected 2017-05-06 | reverse complement strand
TGCCATGAGTGTATGAGGGTGGTGTGAGGGATGTTTCAGGGGTGTATGAGGGGTGTATGAGGGGTGTATGAGGGGTGTGCCATGAGTGTATGAGGGTGGTGTGAGGGATGTTTCAGGGGTGTATGATGCATGTACAGGAGTGTATGAGGTTTACATGAGGGGTGCACGAAGGGTGTGATGGGGTGTACGAGGGGTGTGTAGGGGTGTATAAGGGGTGTATTTCCGTAGTCCTACTTGTCTGCTTTGGCGAAGATCTTGAGGGAGAACGTCTCCATGTACAGCTCGTCGTCATCCCCCAGCTGAGCGGCGGCCGCCGGGCAGGGCCGCGCGCGGCGTCCTCTTCCCACCTCACTTGAGCATCCTCGAGGTCCAGTACTCTACGAGTAGCAAGCTTGGAGCGACTGTCCAAAAGGTTTATTCATACAGGGCACCAGTGACCTGTGAGTTGAAGGAGTGACCCTCCACCACTGCTACCCGCGCCGCCGCCAGTGGGCGCACTGACGGCGGGCGTACACGAAGCTGGCACGGGGAGGGGTTTTGACGAGAGTCGTGTCGCACAAAGCCAGAATAGACTCTACGGGGAGGTTCAGTCTCTCAGTCTTCAGTCGAGTGCACAGAATCTCGCGCACGTTTTCTGGAAACGCCACTTTACGGTGACACCCCCCCCCCCCCCGCGCCACCGCTGAACGCCGCGCGAGCATGCGATTGGACCCACGTTAACGCGCGACGCGACAACGCGGAACGCGCAAACGCGGCCCCGCCTTCATGCCTTCCAGCTGCGCCGTGCAGCAGGGTCAGTGGGAACAACGACTCGACCGATGTTGAGTGGACGATATACCGAAATCGGGCCGAGGGTGCATCCTCATACGACGGTCTGGCCACCACACGAACCGAGTCCGCGCGTCTGCATGAGCACCCACCCTAAAGGCAAGCAGTGCTCCGTTGTGCGTTCGAGACGTTGTTCTCAGCACCCCCCCTGCCACGAGCAGGCCCAGCATCTCGGAGAGCTCTGTGGTGCGGTCGGGGATCTTGATGCCCTCGGAGCAGGGGTTATACACCCGTCCAGTTTTCAGCTTGACTCAACCACTTTTTGTGGGATACGTCGGGTGGTTCCAGGGCACGGCGGAGGAGAGGGCGATGGCGGCCGGGGGAAAGGGGGCGGCGACGGCGGCGGAGGGGGCGTGACGGAAACGACTCAGGTTGTTCAGAGAAGTGGAGGGGTGAAGCCCCCGCCTCGGAGACGGCAAACATACGGCAGTAATACGCCACCTTGGGATCCGCCTTCAGCATCTCGTCGGCGCGCTGGAGGAAGGGGAGGAGGGGCTTGGCCTGCTCGCCCATGGCGCCGGCGGGAGATGCACTGGCGGGGAGGGAGGCGGCGGCGGAGGTGAGGGATGCGCGTGGGTGATGTGAGGGGACGCGGCAAGAGACACGGTAGGGCGCGGGTCGGCACCCCTCGCCTCGTCTCATTTTAGGGTTAGCTCTGCTGTACGGTGGATGACGCGCGCGCACGCGAGTAGAGGGGTTTTAGGGTTAGAGTCGTCACTGGGAGATAATAAGATCAACAGCGCGGCCGCGTGCCCCCCGCGCCCCCCTGCGCCGGCGCACACCGCGCCCCCCCGCGCCCCCCCGCGCCCCCCCGCGCCCCCCGCGCCCCCAAGCATCCCCCCGCTGCTCGTCCCCCCCGCGCCCCCACGCGCGGCATGAGCAGCCCCGACACGAGCAGGAGCAAGATGAAGCGCGAGGTGCGCGTGGCATTCGAGCGCCGCGCGGTGCGCGAGGCCCTGGAGAAGCGCGTGCTGGAGGCATAGGCTTATACTCGTTACCGTTTCAGCTCAGCTTGAGCTCCTCTGTCCACCGTACAACCCAACTCAACTCATGAATGTGTCCTGGAGTTGCTCAATTTGAGCTTTAACGTGTACGAGACTAAGCCCTTGGCTGGAGGTGCTGCGCACGCCTCCCGCGGACCGCACCCCCGATGGCCTGGCGCTGCTGCTCGAGCACGCGAAGACGGTGGCGCCGCTCCTGGCCAACCTGGAGCGCAGCTTGCGGCGCAAAGCGCAGACGGAGGAGCGCGCGGAGGAGCGCGAGGACAGCTCGTCCACGGTGCTGGAGCACGTGGCGGTGCTGGTCAACATGCTGAAGGAGCGCAAGAGCTTCGTGCTGCACACCGGCGCGGGCTTCAGCACGGCGGCCAACATCCCCGACTTCCGCGGCCGCAACGGGGTGTGGACCATGCAGGCCAAGGGAAAGGCGGTACCCATGCCGCGCTTTGAAAACACGGTGCCGACGCGCGCGCACATGGCGGCGGTGGCGCTGTACCGAGCCGGGTACCTCAAGCACGTCATCACGCAGAACGTGGACGGGTTGCACCAGCGCGCGGGGCTACCGGCCTCCATTGTGTCGGAGCTGCACGGCAGCGTGTACCGCGAGGAGTGCAGAACAGAGGGGTGCGAGAAGGAGGATGAGGGGGTTCTGCGCACCTTCGACGTCACCGCCACCAAGCCGCACAACGGCGGGGCCGGCGCCGCTCGTTCCCCTTTCACTCAGCCTGACTGTGTCTCATGGTGTACCGCTGTGCCCTCGCCGCATCCTCCTCACTCGCCGCGTCACGTCCTCCCCCTGGCCTTACCCGCCGGCCGGCACCGGCACAAGACCGGGCGGACGTGCTCGGCGTGCGGCGGCGAGCTGCACGACACCGTGGTGCAGTTCGGTGAGCACCTGGACGACGACACGCTGGAGGCGGCCATCGCAGCGTCGGAGGAGTCGCCGCTGTCGCTGGTGGCGGGCACCAGTCTCAAGGTGCCCCCCGCGTCGACGCTCCCGCGGCGGAGCAGCGCACTAGTGGTGTGCAACCTGCAGTGGACCAGCCAGGACAAGCACGCGGCGCTCAAGATCCACGCCAAGTGCGACGAGGTGATGCTGGCCATCTGCCGCCACCTGGAGGTGGAGGTGCCGCCGTATGCACCGGAAGACGACCCCGTTGGGCGGGAGGTGCTGGCCATGGGGGGGGGCTTCGCGTCGCCGCCGCCCAAAGGGGGCTCCGTGTACAAACCCGAGGGAGGAATTCGGAACGCGGCGGCTGTGTACGGTGGACGCGGCGACGGTGCTACGGACGGTGGTGGCGGGGGCGGGGGCAGGGGCGGGGGTGAGGCGGGCCCTAGCGGCGGTGGTGCCAGTGACGGTGACGAGATGTGCTACGCGAGCCCGGAGACGTGGGCGGGCGGTCGGCGGGACGCGCGGGTACTGTTCGGTGAGGCGGACGGGGGGAAGAAATCCCGGCGGCGGACGAGCAACGGAGGAACGGAGTACGAGGGGGAAGTTGCGCCTGGATGCATCGGAGGCGATGAGGGCGGTGGCGCTGGAGGCGCCGGCGGCGGTGCTAGTGAGGAGGATGTGAGAGGCGGCGGCGGCGGTGTCAGTGAGGAGGAGGTGGAGGCGAAGCATGAGGTGGAGGATGCGAAATACGGGGGCGGGGACAGAAGCAGGGCCGGCGCCAACGCTGGCGGCAGCGGCGGCGGGGGCCAGGGCGACGGCGGCGGCGGCGAGGGCGGGGGTGTGGAAGTGGTGAGAGAGGAAGCGTCAGGGGCGGGTGTAAGTAGCGAAGCGACGGAGACGGCGGCGGGGGCGGATAAGGGAACGAAGCTGGAGAGTGACCCGACGCAGTTCGCCGATCTGTCAAAGGCGGCGAAGCGGATGAAGAAGCCCTGCATGCCGCGCCCCAACATGCCCCCGTAGCCCCACCGCCCGCCTACCCAAGCACCAACGCCAACACCAACACCAACATAGTCGTGGAGTTGACATAAGCCCGGTCATGTAGTCATATTGACATTTTAAATACAGCGCCAGCGCCAACACAAAAAAATACAGCATGGTGTGAACGCTGCTAGTTGGGCGGGTCGCTTGTTGCACAGCATAACATCCATCACACGACTCTCAGTTGGAGCCAGCCGTCATTGTTGCGCTGCTGTGCACTCACTCATCACCCGCCGCTAATCCACATGCGGCACCACGCTTGGCAGCACTCCAACCACACAGTCGGCCGCCACGGACACGCGTACCACGCCTCCGCGGGCGGGTACACGGAGGTGCTGCGGTGGGCGAGGGAGCACGGGTGTCCCGGCGGCGAGGACTACTCAATTGCACGCGCAAATGAACCGCCGTAGACTAGTGCCCCTCGATAGGCCTGAACAAGTCTGCCTGCTGGGAGTAGCGGATAGGCTGGTCGGTTGATGCTTACCACGTGAGCGCCTTGGGGCTCGATGGCGTTAGTACACAAAGAAAGTGAAACCGCGTAAATAAATTCACCACCGCTGACTAGCTGAGGATCCCGCAATAAATGATCAGGCTAGCAATGTCAGCTGCGAGTGACCCCCTTGACCCCTTTCAAGCCCCCGTTAAGCGCGGCCACTTTATCCCAAAGCCCCTTTTCGAGATCAGAGTGCCGCCAGCACCTACTGCACTCGCTGCTGGGACCGTTGATCCTCCCCGCGACCCCCCTATCTATTCTGTTACGCCCGCCCCCCGAAGTGTCCTCCTTTGGTCCTGTGTCGCTGCCACCGCCGCTTCGTAACCAGCTGGACATCGACACCCCCCACTCCCCCATCCCCCCCACGCCGCTCCCGCCGCCGCCGCCTCCTCCTCCGCCGCCACCCCCGCCGCGGCCTCCTCCTCTGCCGCCACCCCCGCCGCCAGCGCCACCCCCGCCGCCGTCCCCGCACTCTCGGCACGAGCACTCCCCACCATACTCGCGTGGAATGTCCTCCGAGTGCATCTCTTCCAGCAGAGTGGTGCGCGCCGCATCCAACGTGCTGCAGATGCGCACTCGGTCCAGCGTGGACTTGGACGCCATGGGGCTGAAGATGCGCCAGATCAGGGAGAAGACGGCCGGCGGGTTGACGATGACGATGCGGTGCGCGCGCTCCGGGAACGCCGTGGACGACAGACTGCCCATCGCCTTCAGAAACGTGAAGGCCTCGTACCCGGTGTCGTTGGAGTCCATGCGCGACATGTCCACAATGCGCATCACGCGGCCGAGCGGGAACTCCCGGGGCTCCACCTCCGAGAACACGTAGGTCATCACGAAAGACACGTGCTCCATCACGGTGCGCGTGGGGTTGTCGAACCCCCGTCTGCGCAGCTCCCCTAGCAGCGGGGCCAGGCAGATATTGCTCGCCACGTCATAGGATGTCATATAACTGAAGATACGGGGGTTCAAATTGCGTGCCGATGACGTGGCGAGCAGACATGCCGGGCCCCACCTAGCAGCGCGCTGAACTGGCCGGGCTTCTCCAGCTGCACCGCGCACCAGGGGCTTACCACTCCTCCACTTTTCGGCCCAGACGTAATCCTCTTTGTGGGGTACGTTAGGTGATTTCAGTGACGGAAACTGCTCAGGCTCAGGCGAGAAGCGGACGAGTGGAAGCCCCTGCCGCGCACCCGCCGCGCGTGCGGCCGTGCAGTGCGTGCGGGTAAAATGCCTTCACCGTTTCAAACGCGGGCTTGGGCGTCTCCAGGATGGCGTCGATGCCGTACTCCTTTCTCCACTTCACCCACGCCGTGTACTTCTCGCGTTGTTTTCGCAAATCCCCCTGGGCGTACTCCTTGATGCGGGTTGGCACGTCGCGCGCGCGATAGGCCCCGCCCCCCCTCCCGCCGCCGCCGCTCCCGCCGCCCCCCCGGCCGTCGCCACCGCGCGAACGCCGCCCTGGCTCCGTGAAGTCGTCGCCTGTCGTCAGCTTCCCCACGAACGCGATGGCCCCCACTATGCTCGCCACCACCCCACGGCCGAGCACCCACACCACGCTGTCCAGGAACTTCACGACGCAGTGCAGCACCACGAACGCGATCTCGCCGCCGGACGCCATGCGCGCGCTCGTTACTTGTAACCTCGAGGGTGCCGAATTGCCACTTGCAACCTGCGTTCAACAAAAACCAAAGGGCTGAACGAACGACACCGGTGTGACCACGGCGACCGCCCCCGCCGCGCGCCACGCGCCGCCGCAACGAGATGGCGGGCTCCACAGCTCCGTCTCGGGCCCGCCGCCGCGCCGGGCTTGTATGGAGGACCGCTCGGCTGTTGGCCGCGCACGCGCGCCTCCAACGCCTTCGCCCGTACTTCGTTGGAGGTGTGGGGGTGGGGATGTATAACCCTCATCGTAGACCCGTTTGACCGTGATCCCCCCACCGGATATGCGCATGTACTGTGTGTGAAGTCAAAGCACACGCGGCATACCGAGAGGGCGACGGTGGGTGGCGCGCCACACCCGGAGGCTGCGTTCGACGCCAGTCATAGGCGATGTTGACGGCTAAACTTATGCTTACTGCTGCTCCGTTTTGATATTGCCACAATGGGTGCCGCGTGCGACGCGCCGTGAAATAAAGGATTTCCCCGCCTTAACTATTAATAACGTTCATCGATCTCCAAGGCGCTCACATGGTGGGTCTTAAACCAATCCCATCCACCTGAGCTGGCTAGCTGGTCGAGTGTCATGTGAAACGTAGCTATGCTATTTGTTCAACGTTCATCGAGCCGCGCAACTCGACACGCGAAGCCAAGTTGTAATTCTATCAGAAGTTGGTTTGTTTTCCGAACACACTCGCCCCAGCCTCACCCCGGGTCTTACACTCGGTCCCGTGGCAGCTTGAACTCAGTGTAAGGAGGGTAACATGTTGCCTTATACCCAGGCCATATCACTTCTCCGGCCTCGCTCACTCCTACCGCCTAACTCACTCCACGCGCCTTATTCCACCTCATGCCCTCCTCCAGCTTCACTCCTCCCCCTGCCTCCATCCTCCTCCCACCGCCCGGCCTCCTCCCCCCGCTCTCCTCCGCGGCGGTCACTCGTCCTCGTCGTCACCTTTCCGCGGCAGCCTCTTTGTAGCGCCGCAAGTTGAACTTGAAAGCAAAGTTTGAAAGCGGTTCGTCACACTTCAGCTTCAAGCGCGGTCAACCCGGGGTCAGCCTGGGGTCAGCTTGGGGTCAGCCTAGGGTGAAGCTGCAACGCCCCACCTCTTCCCCGGGTCCGACATGCGCAGCACGAACAGGTTCCCCTTGTCGCCGCGCCCCACCTGCCCCCAGGGCCTTGTCACCCGTATTCTTCCCTCAATTAAACTTTCAGCCATTTGGATACCACCTGAGTCATCCCACTTGCCAGAGCTAACTCATCATCTATCATCCCACTTGCTACGAGTACCTCATTACCCATCACCTCAAGGAATAGCCTTAGATCAGTGCCCCTTGATAGGCCTGAACCCCGACAGACCTAGAGTCCGTTCGCTTGAAATGGCAGACGAGGGGGTTGGCTAATTAATGCTCAGCATGTGAGTGTCTTGGACCTCGATTAGCGGCGTGAATGGATGGAAAGAAACTCAAGTTTGAAGGAAAGCTGGACAGAATCCTTAGGAGGCGCCCTGCCCGCATCTGGGCGTCCAGGTAGGTGGTGGCCAGGGCGCCCTTGGCACTCTCGGGCGCGGTGACGGGGATGAACCCGAAGATTTTGAACTTGACAAACTGGACGTTGACGGCGTTGGCGGTGGTCGGGGTCAGGTCCGCGTCGACGGCGTTGAAGAAGGGGGCGGTCTCGCGGTTGTTGGCGCGCAGGCGGCCGGCGTCCAGGGTCTGGTAGATGGGCCCCAGCGGCCGGAACGGCCACGTGCGCGTGGCGCCGAGGATGCTCTTGGACGTGGTGTACAACAGCTCCCACTCGCCGTTCAGCAGCTCGCTTTTTAGCGCCGCGGGGTTGGGGTTCAGGCGCTCCAGGGCACGCGCCGCGGCGTCGATGTCGAGGGCGTCAAAGGGAGAGGCTTTCACACCGCGTTCTGTGCCAGCGATGGCGTCGAGCAAGGCCTCCTTAGCGGCCTCCCGCTTTTCTTCGTTCAGTAGGGCCTTGGATGCGTTACCTGACGGTCTGCTCATAGTGTGATAATGACGGTCTGCCCATAGTGTGATAATGACGGTCTGCTCATAGTGTGATAATGTACCCGGGCGAGTGGCCATGCCTGAGAAGAGGAGGTGGGCAGGATGCGGCGAATGTGTGCGGGTACGCTGGTAACTGTGAGCACAAAACTGTTGAGAAGGGAACAAATGGCCAGGTCATGGCCGTGGGTCGGGAGGAGGGCGCGGCGATTGTGGAAGAGGGAGCCGAGCCCCGCCGCTATTGAAGAGGGACCCGAGCCACGCGCCCACGCCCGTGCCCGGCGGCGGCCTGCGCGCGCGTTCTGTGTGCGAGGGCGGTGCCTCCGCCGCCGCCGTGACGACTCTCGTTGTACGGGTCGGGTGGGCACCCCGTGCTGGTGTCGACATCGACGCGCCTCGCCTTCGCAGCTGCTTCGAGCTGTCGCCGCCGCCGCCGCCGCCGCCGCCGCGGGCACATGTCACGCTGCGCCCGGCGCCGAGGGGTGCCAATTGCGCCATAGCGTGTCGCGCTCGCTTGTGTGCCGGCGCGTCGAAGAGTGAGCTTCACGTCCCTCACGTGAGCATCATCAATTTTCGTGACGATGACGTGGCTCGACAACGAGGGAAAATCCGGTCAAAATTGACTGAGTGATCTCCACCGCAACTACTGGTACACCAGCGTGGCGGTGTCGGTGATGGGCACAGCCTTACACTCGGTGCGTCTACGAGTAGTCTGACTGTTGTCAATGCCTGTGGCGATGATGTGCGGTATGTGAGTGTGCGTCTGTGTGCGTCTTCGCGCACGGGGTCTCCAGGCCACGTGTAATGAGCTGCCAACTGCCAAGTGCACTTCCGCAAGCGACTAAACGTTCACACGCTTACAACACTACTCCATGACTATGTTCTTTGCGATGTTCGCTTCACTCTAAGGAGTCCACGGAGCATGCCTCGTTCACTGTATTCGTCGGGGGTTGTCCCGGAAACTATGTTCTCTTCATACCTCTTTGCGATGTTCGCTTCACTGATAGGACGACTCGTCCACTGTATCCATCAGGCTGTCAGGGACCACTGATACCTCGTGAGATGCTACGGTTGCTGCGGCTGAATGTGTACGGTACGCTATGCCGCTGCGGCTGAGGGAAACTGGTGCACCATGGCTCTAGGGAGGACAGCTGCTGAGGGCATACCGGGGCACTATTGCTCTAAGGTGGAGGACTCGTTGACTGTCGTCATCGGGGGCCGCTGGTGCCCCGCCGTCCCCCCCGTCGGCGCCGGCTGCGTCGCCTGCGTGGGTGTGTACACGGCCTCCACGCGCTGCTGCTGCGCTGCGATGGCAGCGCGCATCCCCGCCGCCGCCGCCTCCGTCGCCGCCGCCGACCGCGCCAGGGTGTTCACAAACTCGTCCGCCTCCCGGGCCCGCACACGGTATCGTGCCGCGTCCTCCCGCGCCTCCACCGCCGACGCCTCCGCCAGACGCTTCTCATGCGCCGCCCGCTGCATCTCCTGCCGCACCTGCTCGATGCCCGCGTTGCAGGGGCTTACATTCGTCCATGTTTCAGCTGAATGTGAGCCGTTTCTGACACACTACGCACCCGAACCACCCCCTAACACCCGAAACACCCCCTAACACCCGAAACACCCCCTAACACCCGAAACACCCCCTAACACCTCCTAAATACCCCCGAAACGACCCCAAAATGTGCACCCTATTCCACGGACCGCACTTACGTTGTCAGCTGAGAAGTGGACGAGTGTAGGCCCCTGCCGCGTTGGCCGCCGCCGCCTCCGCCGCCTTCGCCTGACTCTCGAGCCGCAGCGCGTCCGTCACGGCGGCAGCGGCGGTGCCCGCGTGTTTCAGTGCGGCGTTCTCGCGGTGCACGGCATCCGCCTCTCGCTGCAACGTTTCGAATTCCTTCTGCTTGCTGGCGGCGGCGGCGGCGGCGCGGTCCACAGCCTCCTCCGAGGTGCGCTGCGCCGCCTCCGCCGCCCGCGCCCGCTCGCGGAGCAGCGCTGACTCCTGCTCCACGTTCACCGCGGCGGCGCCGGCCGTCGCGCGCTCGGCGCGGCGCCTCACGCGCTCCGCCTCCGCCTCTGCCTCGGCGGCTCCGGCAGCGGCCGTCGCGTCCGCCGCCTCGGCCTCCGCCGCCTCGCGCCGCGCCGTAGCGGACGACGCTGCCGCCCGCGCATTCTCAGCCGCCGCCACCTCGCGGTCCCCGCGCGCCGTCTCCGACCGCAGTGCCTCTTTCGCTGCCGCCAGATCCGCCCCGGCCCGCTCCGCCGCGCCGCGCGACGCCTCTTCCGCGGCCACCGCCGTCATCCACATGCCGTTGGTGGCATCCAGCTTGGTGCGAAGCTCCGCCGCCGCCGCGTCCGCCACCTCGCGCTCCGTGCGCAGCCGCTTCATGCGTTCGCTCATTCTATTCATCGCCTGGTGTTAGGGGCTAACACTCGTACAAGTATCGGCTTGGCGTGAGCACTTCTTGAGGGATACGCTGGGTGGGTTGGATGGTTTCAGTGACCAAAGACGGCTCACGTTGAGTTGAGATGTGGATGAGAGGAAGCCAGGGAATTACACTCGTCCACTTCTCAGCTCAACGTAAGCACTTTTTGTGGGATACGTTGGGTACCTTCAATATATATGTGGGTCATAACACGTCACAAACTGCGCACACAACGGCTGAATGACCAGAACGGCTCAGTTTGAGCAGAGAAGTGGACGAGTGTAAGCCCCTGGCAGCCTGGTGGAAGCCCCTGCCTCGTGTGCTTGCAGGAGCGACTTGGGGTCGATGGCGGTCAGGTCCTCGTCGTAGTCGTTCTGCTGTGAGTGGTTCGTGTGCGTGTGCGTCCCAGTGGCGGCGTTGGGGGGGTGCGGAGCTGCGGCGGCGGGGTTCGCGGCGGGCTGTTGTGTTTGGACGGCGGGGGCCGCCGGCCCGCGCTTCGCTCGCTGCCACATGTTTGCTGGGGGTGGGGGCTCTTCCGCGGAAGCCTCGAGTGTGGAGACGGGAATCTGGGCACCCCCGGGTGGTCTGGCCCCGGCCCCGGCCCCGCCCCCTCCACCCCCAGCCCCACCCCCTGCATTCCTCCCGCCGCACCCGCCCCCGCCATCCCACGCGCCCGGTGCGTGCGGCGGGGCGGGCGCCGTGGCCTTCCGCTTCGGCGCCATAAGCCGCCCCAGACCCGGTGACCAACTACTCGAACAGAATTGCGCCAAAAGTTTCTGGAGGCAAGCGTCAAAGTGGTGGCGTCCCTCGTGAATTTGGCGCGTTTCGCCGCTACACAACTCACCTTCAGTCACCTCTGACAGGCTGCGGAGTAAGTAGACCGACGCGGGTGCTCGGTCTATGCGACCTTCGTGCGGGATCCCTCCACGCTCCAGCTGTGCAAAAGAAAACGTTAAGCTCGTCCCCAATCCTCATTTAAAAGATTTACGAGTTTTCATTCCGATTCCTCATTCCGAATCCGAATCCGAGCCGTAAATAAAGTCGGCACGTGCGATGCCGGCGTGCGGTGACGTGTAAAATGCGTCCCTCTTACCTCACTCGAAGGCGCACCTCGCGCTGCTCCCCCACGCGAGGTCCGTCACGGGAGCGCCATGTTCTCGAATCCTTTGATCGCACTGGCGTCCTCTGCCCAGGCGGCCATCCCGACGCCACAACTGGAGAGGCCAAGTTCCACGCAACAATGCCGGATAGGCCAAGCGCGGCGGACGAGGAAGGTCAACGCCGCGCGCTGCAGCGCGCTGACACGCGGCGACGCCGCCGGAGACCGCGCCGCCGATGATGTCGCCGCATCCTCCCCCGCCGCCTCTCCCGGCGTATCCTCTCCCGCTGCCTCTCGCGCCGCGTCCCCTCCCGCCTCCTCTCTCGCTCTCGCCGCCTCCTCTCCGTCCTCGCGCCGCGACGCCCTCCTCTCCCTCGCCTCCCTCGTCTCCACCGCCTCCCCCGCCCTCCTGGGCACCGCCTGCGCCTGCCCTTCCATCGCCGGCGCCGCGACAGAGAGCGGCGCGGGCCAGGTGCAGCAGGCGGCGTCGGCAGGCCCACTGGTGGCGAGCAGTGCGCCAAACCCCCCGGTGGCGGTGGCCGAGGCACGCCGCGCGCAGACCGTCTACGCAGGCTATTGCATCCCCATAATCGAGAAGTACGTCACGGCACCGCTGGGCGACTGTCTGGCGCTGGCCGTGCGCGACGCCGCCTCCTTCGACGCCGGCACCAACACCGGGGGACTCAACGGATCCATCCGGTTTGAGCTCGACCGGCCTGAGAACCAGAAGTTCAAGCCGCTGGTGGCACAGCTGACGAGGGCGAAGGAAGAGATCGATGCCAAGGTGAGCGAGCCTATCGGCTGGGCGGACCTGATCGCACTGGCGGCGGCGGGCAAGGCGCGGTACACCTTCCTACGCGAGTTCTGCGGCGCCGCGCCCCGCTTCGATCAGCGGAGGCAGTACCGGGCCAAAGATGTCAACACCGTGGGGTGCGACTACTCCGCGGTGCTGACTCCCCCGTACGGCGGCTCCGCGGAGCAGGTCAACGTCACCACGCGGTTCCGGGAGGTGTACGCGGGGACCGGGCCGCTCACCGGCCTGCGCATGGGTAGGACGGACGCGGCGGGGGCGGACGCGGAGGGGATGGTGCCGGCGGAGGGCTCCTCAGCGATGGCTTACAAGGCGTGGTTCGCGCGCATGCGGCTGGGGCTGGCGGCGCTGGTGGCCCTGGCGCCCTACGTGGACGCCACGTGCGAGGCCACCATGCGGGCGGACGCCGCCGCCGCGCCGCTGTTCGCGGAGCTCGACGCTAAGAGGGTCCAGCCGGGTACCCTGGAAAAGCCGTTGATAAAAACCTTCCGCGACCTGACGCTGCGCGGGCCCGGGTCCGCGGAGGCGGCCAGCTTGACCAGGTACGTCCGCGTCCTGGCCAACGGGAGGGCGGTGGCCGCGATCCCGCTGGTCAGTGGCAAGGAGATGAAGAGCGTCCGCGATCTCATGACCGAGTACACCGACGTGCTGCCTGTGTGGATCCTGTAAAGTACAGAGCGCGTTATTTCGATTAGACAAATTCTTTGTATGAAATAGCCTTAGAATAGTGCACCTTGATAGGCCTGAACCCCGACAAATGTAGAGTCTGTCCGCTTAGAATGGCGGAGCAGCTGTACAATGCTCACCGTATGAGTGCCTTGGGGCTCGATGACCGGCAGTAAAAGAATGTCAAATTCTTTCCGTCGGCTGTTGCTATTTGCTGTCATTTGTGTTTCAATTCATACCTCAGCCGGCCGTTCAGTCGCTCTTCTTTCGCGTCAGTCTTACCGCCACAATGGTCGATATTCTGTAAGTGTGAGTTCATATCAGACTTCACACGACTACCGTACCTCGACGCTATTGAAACCCTGACCGCACCGCGCTCTCTACTGCAGTTAGACTAGCTACACTGGCACAGAGGCACAGTGCTATAAAGCTACAGAGCTACAAAGGTACAGAGCTAGAGGTCTGACTGGCACTCCTGCAGCTCGCAGCCGACCCGCCGCCACTCCACCTCCGCCCGGATACGTTCCATCCTCTTCTTCTGCTCTCCAAAGTCGCCCACCGGGGTGTAGCGGCGCAAGTTGAAATTGAAAGCAAAACTTGAAAGCGCTGCATTTAATGTTAGGTTCAATAATTGAAACAAAGCGCGGTCAAGCACCGGTCAACCAAGGGTCAACCTGCACCGCCCCACCGGGGTCATGAAGGGGTACACGTATTGCACCGCGTTGCAGGGCCTGCCCAGTCACTATGCGCTCACAGTCGGGGAACCAGTGACCAGGCCAGGGAACGAGGGTGCGGCGAGTGTGCACGGGTACACCGGTACGCTATAAGCAAACAGTCGAACTCCGCCGAGGTGGCCAGGCTGCGGTAGGTGAGTGACCAGCCAATCCCCGTTGTTCGCGTCACCCTCCCATGCCCAGGGCCGGGCAGATGTTGCTCGCCATGTCATAGGAGGCCGGTTCATGCAAAAACGAGGCTTCAAAATGCGTGTCGATTACGTGGCGGGCAATATCAATATCCGCCAGGCCCTACCCAGCCCCGGTCGCCCACGCCCTCGTTCGCAATGAGAAACTCAACATTGTCCACCCCGAGCTTCCCCGGCATCGCGAAGCGCAGGTAGTGCCCCGCGGCGGCGGGCGCCTCGTACGACTGCAGGAGCCGCGCGTCAGGGCACGCGCGCAGCACGGCGGCGGTCACCTGCGCGACGGCGGCCGGCACGTCGGTGGTGGCGGCGGTCCACGGCGTGGCGTACTGCTCGGGCGCGCCGCCGCTGGAGGAGGTGCTCACGCAGTTGAACGATCCGGGGCACTTGCGCAGGCGCCCGTTCACGAGCCCAACCTCGTCCTCGCCCAAACTCTCGGGCATCGTCTTGGCGGCCGCGGAGGTGGAGGCCCCGGTCGAGAGCACGCCCGCGAGCAGGCCCAGCACCACGCCTCGGCGGGTCCCGATCCCCGACGATGAGGCCGCGGAGGCGGCGGCTACCGTCCCTGCATCTCTCTCGGCGGCGTCGCTCGCGCCCGCCCACGTCGCGACCGTGCTGTGGCCGCTCGGGTTGTGACAATAACGATGCCGTTGTGGACGAGCCGCGCGCAGTGGAGGTGCCGCTCGGAGGGGTGCCGCGGGGGCGGGCCGAGGCGACCAACGCCCAGCAGCGCCGCTCGCCAACGAGGCCGACGCGGCGGCGGTTGGGGAGAGCATGCTGACGGCCGACGCGAGACGGCCGCAAATAGGGTCTTGCTTAGGGTTCTGCTTAGGGTTTTGCTTAGGGTTTTGCTTAGGGTTAGGGTTTCTCAAACGCTGGAGACGATGACGTGGACGACAAAATGCCGGTTTCAAGGCCGAGTGTCGGCGC
>Ga0307489_10001648_pt1 | contig 14774 bp, 15 predicted proteins | sample SB12metaG_FD_202247 | JGI IMG/M metagenome (GOLD analysis project Ga0307489, IMG submission 202247) | Sea-ice brine microbial communities from Beaufort Sea near Barrow, Alaska, United States - SB 1.2 | ecosystem: Environmental > Aquatic > Marine > Coastal | place: USA: Alaska | collected... | reverse complement strand
AAAATTACCCGTAGATAAATCAAACGCCCCCTCGAGAATATTCACCCCGCCAAACGTGAAATACTTTTCAATTATGCCGGCCGCACCCTCTAAAGGGCGATGCTTATGCCACACCATCCCATCCTCGACATAGGACGGCCGCGCCGTGCCAATATGCCCCGACTGCAACGCCTCGAGGATCGACGACAAATCGCCGCCAGATCGATCGACTGGGGCAAAACTTCCAAAACCATGCTGGCTCATTAAATAGACCCCTTTCGGCCGTAACCTTTTGCGTGAATGTTGATTGTGCCAGCAACGCCGGCGCCGGCCGCGTTTAAAATATCGATGCGAATGCCGCCGGGCGCCTCGGCCGAAATTTTCAACCGATCACCATCGGCCGGATCCACAAGCGAGGCGACCACCACCGGGATATCGACAAACGCCGGCGCAAAAACATAATCCAACCCCGTATCCGGCACCGCGACGCCGCGTTTTGATTCCATGCGATCCGGTACATCGATGATCGTGGCGCCATAGGTCAGCCGCACCCGATGATCGAGCGCGCCAAACGTGAGAACGTAGCGCGTTTGCACGCCGCGCGCCTCGACCAAAAGGCTGATCGGCGCCGCCCAATCCGACCAGACCGCCGCGCCGTCGGCGGGATCGTCCAAGGTGGTGCGGATCTGCGCTTGCGCGCTACATCCCGCCACATTGCCAGCCCATCGCGCCACATTGGACCAGGCGCCCCAACTGTCCCACGTATAGGCCGAATTCCAAAACTCGGCGCCAACCCCGGCACCGATCCGCACCGGATACGCCTCGCCCAAATCAAACGGCGTCGGATCCGAATAGATCACCACTTGGCCCGCGATCGATGGCGTGATGTAAAGATGCCCCGCCTCGATCGCGCTTGTCACAGCGGCGTCGCTGGCAATGTTGCCCAGCCAAGCCGGGTTTTGATTGTCCTGCTCGATAATGTTGATATTTTCCAACTCCAACACCGTTAACGACCGGCTCGATATTCCCTCGATATAATCCGCAACAGATGGATCAAAATCAGCCGGCGAGAGCAAAACCGCCGGCGCCGTCACGACAAGCGCCGGCGGGTTGACCACCGGCGCGAACCCATCAAGCGCGACTGTGATCGTGTAGATCTCGCCGCCAATGATCCCCTCGGAAATAAACACGGCGCCGCCCGTGAAATCAGAAACCAACACACTCGCCACCACATTCCCGGCGCTGTCCGTTGCGCGAAAAATCGCCCAAGATAAAAATTCAAGATCCGCCGCCGTCCAATAAACTTTGATCGCTGCGCGCCGGGGCACACCCGAGGCATCGTTGATCGACACCGCGGCCACGCCGTAATTTTCGAGCGTGATCGACGCCGGCGCCGTGATACCGACGCCGGGCGCATTCACCGCGATCTGATCCGCGCCAGGCGTCCAAACAAAATCGCCGGCCTCGCGCTCGCGCATCGTGATCGCTTGCGCCAGGCTTAAAAAATCATCCGACATTTCGCCGATCTCGAACGTCTTGCCCGTGTATCCATGCCGCACGCTCGACCAGGCCACCGCGTCCAACGGCTCGAGAACCGCCGCCGAGGGCGGTAAGGCGATCGAATGACGGCGAAACCGGCGCGCGTCCTTGATCCAGGCGGCCATGAGCCTTTGCACCTGGACCGGGAACGGCACCGCCGGCAAATCAACCGACGCCACCAACCGGCGATCGCCGTCCTCGGCTTCCCAGGCGGCATTATAGCGCGCCGGCGCGTCGTCTGTTTCCCATAGCGCCTCGGGCGAGGGAAACCGCGCCTCTATGCCGTTAAAGATCCCATCGAGGCCAGGGTGCGGCGTCAATTGGCGCGGCCCATCCACCACAATGTCGGCATCTGTAAAAATGTAACCCGGCACGGATATCGGCCCGACGCGCACTTTATAGGCGCCGCCGATTTCGACAATCTCGGCCGAGCAAGATTTCAACAGGATCTCGATCACCTCGGCCGGCTCTTGATCCACCGTCACCTCGAGGCCGGCGCGAAATTGCGGCTCGACACCACCCCCCACCAGGGCAATATCTTGATCGCACGCGTTCAAAGCCGCAAACCAATTCGCCAAGGGCAGATCCGCGGCTGCCGCGCCGCCACCCCAGACCGCGCCATCCGGGAACGTGATGCCGCGCAAAATGTTATAGATCATCGCGATCGGGTTTTCACTAAAGGCCCAGGTGGTAGGATCCGCCCAACGCTGCGCACCGGATCCGCCAACGGATCCATCAAAGCGCGGATCGTAAAGCGCCAGCCCGCCGACCTCGAAACGCACCGTCGGCATCGATGAAAAAACTTTGCGATTATAGGTGAACCGCGCCACCAAATACGCGACACCCGTGCCGATCATATCCGAGCCCCAAGGGCGATCAGGGTGCGCGCCGTAATTACTTACCAGATAGGGATCCGGCGCGACCTGGCGGCCGTCGTGAATGTTAAAAGACATATGCGCAACGTCATCGATAAACTTGGCATCAAAATCAAACTCGCCGTCACCGGCCACAATGTCGCCAAGATACTCGCCGTTAACGATAACCCGCCGCACGCCATCGATCGGCAAATCGGAAAGATCCGCCACATAGGTTAAAAATTTGTTTGGCGTACTGCCAGAATTAGGATGTGAATATGGCGGCACGACCATGTTGCCGCCCGTTGCATAATTCCCGAGAATAAATGTCTGCGCATTCGTCGCGCCGGCCGTCGTGGCTTCCGTCGTGATGCCCGGCGATGCGGCGCGAGAGGCTGATTTTTTCGACAAAGCCGCGCCAAGCGCGCTCAAAAGGATACCCGACACAAACCGGACGATGAAAGCATTTATCGCCGATGTCGCGGCAAATGCCTGGATCGCCGTGAGCACCGCCGTCACCGGATCCGCCGCGGCGCGCATCGGTGCGGCGACAAACGCCAGCGCGACCACAAAAGCCTGGATTATTTTTTTCATACTCTAAACGCCTTTTCGATCGACAATCGCGACACCGTAACCAATCCGGCCGGGCGCAAGAAAAACGCGTTTGGACCCTGCAATATCCCGAGCGCCGCGCCATCGCCGTCGCCGTCGCCGAGCGCCGCAACAATATCGCCAGGAACCGCAAACGCCGGCGCGATCTCGCGAAACATAATCGACGCAAATGCGACGTGATCAACAAACCCCGCCGCCCGCAACATCGCGCGGCCGGCCTCGATCTCGCGGTACTTGCCGCGATAATCCGCCGCCGGATCCTTGCCCGTCATGGCCTCAACCGCGCCGGCCGCAAATAAAGCGCAATCCAGAACGCCGGGCCGGAATTTGCGCCCCGCGATGCCGACAAGATACTCCGACAAGCGCGGCGCCCAATCTGCGCGGCGCGCGGCGCTAAACCCCTGCACGCTCAACTCACCCGATCCGAGCCGCCCGAAACACCGCCGGGGCCGTCGTGATATTTCTCGCCCCAATAGACCGGAACCGCGCCAGAAATGTCGCCATATTTTCGGAACGGATCGCCACCGCGCCGCGATTGTGCCGCGTTTGATTTCACCGCCGACAAGGGCCGCGTCAGGGCGCGCGTCGCGCGCGCAATATCGATCTCGCACGCCGGGTTGCCATCAATCGCGCCCTCGGGAAATACGATGCTATCGATCCAGCCGCGCACAAGGCGCACCGGCGGCGCGACGATCACGCGCGTCTCTGGATCAATAAGCGCGCGATGGATCTCGATCGGCGCAAACCGCGTCACGTAGCCCTTCACAAGATCCTCGACCTCGGGCGACACCGCATCGAGCGTCACGCGATGGATCCGCACGTCCAGGCCCGGCGATAGCACCACCGGATCCGGGCGCAACAAAGACCCGGCGCCGCTATAGGTGCGCGCCTCGCCGTCTATCGTTAGCGCGAGATCGTCCAGACCGGACCAAAGCCCAAGCGCCTCGATCAACCCCGTCGATACATTGCGCGCGCGGATATAGACCATTTGGCGCACAACGCACCCCGCCGGGCTGTCCAAATAGGCCAATGTCGCCGCGTCAAAATCTCGCATAGATCACCTTATATTTTGCATAAAACTAAAGCCGACGCCCGACACCTTGCCGCGCGCATCCGATCCGCGCGACCTGGATCCGGGCACGATCGTCGCTTTGAACGCTGGCCGGATAAAATCGACAACATCCGACGCCCCCAAACCGGGGCGCAAATACGGCCACACCGAAACACCGGCCTGCCCTGTAGCGTCCGCTACTACGCCCTCTTGCACTTCATGCATCGCGCGCCGCCCGCCCGCCAGCACGACCGAAAACCGATCGCCCGCGACCAATTCAAACAACGCCGGCAAACCGGCGACAACAACCACATGCAATTCAAATGATAAATTTTGCAACGTAACCCCGCCATAAGCCGCCAGGCTTGCGCCGCCGCGATCATTGACCGGGCCGCGCTGGCGCGGATGCGTGGCGATAAACGAACGCCCCGGAACCTCGAGCGCGCGCAATAAAACCTCGAGCGAGGCCGCTTGCGAGGCCGGCATTGTCGCAAACTGCACCGTGCCAATCCAAATAGGCTCGGCTTCTTCAAACGTATAATTCGCGCCGGATGCCTGGTTTCGCCCGGATGTGCGCACCGGGCAATCCAACGTAATCTCGGCGACCGGGAACCGATCGAGGAAATCCGCCAGCGATAAAGGGAAAGCCAAAGCCATTAACCAATCCTCCGGGGATCTCTTTGTTGATTGCGAATGCTAAGGGGCAAAACGCTGCGCTCGAAATATGCCAGGCCGCGCCGCGTTGCCGTCTCGGCGATCTCGGCGATCTCGGCGTTGCCCCGCGCGCCGTCCAGGCTGATCGTGATCGACATCGCCCCGGCGCGCGACGTGCCACCACCACCGGATCCGGCGCCCTGGCGCGTGTGGTCAATAACCGTTTCTTTCGGGTGCAACATTGCCATAAAGCCGCCCTTGCCATCCAGCCCGCCAGACCGCGCGCCGTTGCCGGTATTGCCGCCGCCGTCAAAACTGGCGCCGCCAAAAATCGCCCCGGCCAATCCGTCAAAAACGCCGCTAAACACCGGCTTAAAGGCGGCTTGCAAGGCCATCTTGCCCCACTCGGCCAGCAACTCGCCGACGGCATCTTTTGCGGATTTCGAGCCTGTGAAAATCGCCGTGAGCGCGTCAACGGCGCCGCTTTCCATGCGATCGGCCGCCGATTCTATTTCGGCGAACGCGTCGGAAATCTTGTCCAATTGCGTCTCGTATGCCTCGCCCGAGATCTCGCCGGCCGCAAAACTGGCATTCAGAACCGCGACCGCTTCCGAAAGCCCAAACGCCTCGAGGCGCCCCGATGCCATCATTTCTTGCGCTTGCGCAATGGCCGCGTCGAAATCCTCGATCGATTTCACATCGGGCAAGCCCGCCGAGGATCCGCCCGATGGCGTTGTCGGCGCATCCGGCGTCAAAATCTTACTCGCCGCGATCGCCGCGGCCTCGAATGCTTCGCCCATCCCGTAAACTTCTGCGCGCGTTTCGGCGGTTATTTCCCGACCACTTGCTAGAATGTCATTAAATATCTGCGCTTCGCGCGCCACCATTTCGTCGGTTATCCTGGCGCGCTCGACATCCTCCGCCGAAAGTGATCGCAACCGCGCTTGTTCGCGCAATTCTTCCGTCTGCGCACTTAGGCCCTCGATACCGTCAACGGCACGGTTCGTCGCGTTTTCCTCCGCGTTGCGCTGCTCGATTGCTTCACGCAATACATTTTCGGCGTTTGCCCGGCGGATAGACCACGCCGCCGCCTGATCTGAATCCACCCCGAATTGCTCGACGTTGGCGTTGTAGTTTGCCTGCGCCTGTGTCGCGTCTGTCAACTCATCCTCAAGCCCGGCGTATTCGCTCGCCAGATCGCGCAACCCATCCGCATCGAGTAGAGGTTGCAGAAAGGATCCTTGGCTGGCAAAAAAACCCGCAACCGCTCTTGATACCGCCGCGATATTTGTCGCCGTAGACACCAACAACGGCGCCAGCTCAATTAAGGCGCTGCTAAGGTTCGCATTGATCACCCGCGACATCAAATCAAGCTGCGTCTGCGCGTCCTCGGCGCTGCGAATTAAATCCTCATCGATAACAATACCAAGCGCGCGCGCCTCATCTTGCATCGTCGCCATGCCCTCGGCGCCCTCGCGCAATAGGTTCAACATCCCGGACCCACCGCGGCCGAATAGCTGCATAGCGAGCGCGGTTTTTTCTGTGGTATCCTCGACGCCGTTCATCGCATCCGCGACGCTTCCCAACGCCACATCCAGCGGCATATCTGCCAACTCGCCGGCGTCCAAATTCAAAGCGGCGAGCGCGATGCGCGCCTGGCCGATCCCCATCGTCGCCTCGCCTAGTCCTTTGCTAAATTTCTCCATCGCCGTATCTAGCGCCGTTTGCTCGACGCCAGCACTTTCGGCCACTGTCCGCAAAAGCTGCAAAGCGTCCGTTGTTAAACCGATGCGATCGGCCGTCTTGCCAATATCATCGAGCGCGGCGACCGTGCTGCGCAATTTTGCCACAAGGGCGCCGGCGCCCAGGGCGGCGAGCAACGGCCCGGCCCGCTTGGCCGCAAACCCGAGCGCATCAAATTTGCGCGACGTACTCGACAAACCTTTGTTTGATTGCCGGGTAAACCGCTCGACGCGGCGCGTGTTCGCTTGCATCGCACGCGCAAACTCTCGATCGCGCGCGGCCAGGATGATATTTAACTTTTCGAATTCGCTCAACCGTACATCCTTTCCAATTCGCGCACATCATCCACCGATGGCGCATTGGATCCCGCGCCGCGTGCGTTTGCCCGCGCTTGCGCGTCGTATCCTTGTTTGATCAAAATCCAATCGCGCGGGATCATCGCGCGGATCTCAGCCGGCCGAAATCCCAAGGGCGCGGCCGATCTGATTATGCGTCGGATGCCCCAGGCGCCGCCGGGCTGTCGTTTTTTTTTTCGCCATCCTCCGACGCGTCGCCATCATCCGCATCGATCCAATCGGGCGCAAAGGCGGCGCCAATCAGCGCGAGCGCGATCGAGCGCACCCGCAAATTGTCACCCGCCGACAAAGACGCCACAAAGGCATCCGCCTCGACATCGGCCATCCCGGCGCCAACCAGGCCCAGGGCCACAAGATCGCGCGCCTCGCCAACTGTGACGCGGCGCAAATCGTGCGCGCCTTTTGTGTAATGCGCATCGAAAATATCAAAAAGACCGCGATGCGCGTCCTCAAATCTTTCAATCTCGGCGCCACTTAAAAGCATTGGATGCGAGCGACCTGCGAGAACTTCCCGCAAGCCGCCGCGCGGCGCTTGTGCCACGATTGTCATTATGCCGGCGCGGTATAAGTGATCGGGCCATCACTTTGCAGCGATAGCGATGCCGTTGTGGCCGAATCCTCACTCAAAACGAGATCGGCCAGGACGAACTTTCCGACAAACGTGCCAAGCGAGGGGTGCAACACCTCGAACATATCCGACGGATCATCGGCCATCGAAAGGGCAACCAGGCGTTTTTCTGCCACGTCGCCGATCACCCGCAAGTCGCCGCTGATATCGATCGTTTTCAGATCCGACAATTGCTCGCGCCAGGCCATAAGATCCGGGTTTGCCACATCCCCCGTCGTGACATCGATCATCGAGTTGTTAATTGTGACGCTCTTGCCGGTCATACCGCCAAAAAACTGATAATCGGCGGCGCCGTCACTGATTTTGATCGCAAACGCGCGACCTTTTGTTTTTGCCATTTGATAGCCTTTCGTTTTTTGCGACACCCACCACGGGCGCCATTTGTGTTAAGCGTCCATCGAAACTTGCAACGCGATCGTGCCCTGATAGCTGGCGCCATCGGCGGAACGGCTCGCGACGTAGGTTTGAACCTCGATTTCCCAGATCGTGACCCCGATCGGGGCGAGCGCGCCCGGATCCAAATGCAGAACCGACGCGACAAACGCGCAATGGCTCAAAACCGCAACGCGACCGCCGGCCGGATGATCGGGCCGCGCGTGGATCTCTAAACCCATTTGAACAACCGCGCCGCGGGCGCGATCGGCGTCGTCTGAAACAACCTCGAGGCGCCCAAATGTGATGTGCGGAAATGCAACACCCACCGGCGCATCATCGTGAACGCCGCCAGGGAAGCGCGACCAAAACGCGGGATCGGCCATCAACGCGGCGCGCACCGCGGCCATCGCCTCGCCGGCGTAATCTTTGACATCACCCACGCGCACCCACCTCTTTTATCGCCGCGCGGATCGCGCGCTGGATCCGGCCTTTGAATTTTTTCGCAAGGTAGGATCGCGTCGGGCCGATGAAAGGTTGCGCCGCCATTGCGCCGCCTTGCGCGTCTGGATCCCGGCCGCCCTCGAGCGTGTTTGCCTGGATCCGGCCGCGCTTTGTATCGCCGCCGGCGACGATCTCGCACACCATGCCGCCGTCGGACAATTCAAACTTGATTGTGCTGGCCTGGCCGCCCGTAGCCTTTGCGACCAGCGTGTTTGCCACCCGCACCCCCTCGGCGCCGTTTTTCGCTTGCACCGCGCGGATATTGTCACGCTGCGCCCGCGGCAGATCTCGCAGCTTGCGGATCAGGGCTTTGTCGCCTTGGATTTTCATATTTTACCGCCCCCACGCTGCGCCAAAACCTCGACCTCGCGGCCGCGTCCTTGCGGATCCGTCGGATCCGATAACAGGGTCCAAATCGCGCCGCCGATCAAAACCCGATCGCGCGCCGTCAATTGCGCGGCGGCGCCGTGATTTCGCATCCTGATCGTGGCAAGCACCGGCGCCTCTTGCTGGCCGGCCGCAATGCGCTCTTTGCCAGGCGTCACGCGCAAATTTAAGCGCGCGCGATGCACCTGCGCCCATTCTTGCGCCAGCGGATGCCCCCACCGATCTTTCGGCGCCTCGGCGGCGGCGCGCTCAAAAATGCCGAAATGGCGATAAGATCCGGCGCGCGCCATTATCCAGCACCGACGCGCGAATGGCGGCGCAAAATACTCTCGACCCCCAAGGGCAACTCGGCCGAGGATATCCCGACCAAAACCGCCTCGCGGTTTTCCCAGTAGTGCCCGGTCAACAGACTAAGCGCCGCAATCCAGGCCGGATTGATCGTTTCGCCGGCATCGGCGCCCATTGTATAAACAACGCGCACGACGCCCGTGCCGATGGCAACCGTCGGCCATTCTTTGACCGCGACGATCCGCGCCAGATCCAAGCCATCAACAACCCGAAAATCAGCCGCGGCCATTTCGACCCAAATGCCGTCGCCGCCCATATAGTGAACCGAAACGACATCGGCCAAAGGCGCGCCAGGCAACAGGAACGCGCCGCGAAAATCATCGAACCCGTCCGCCGTCCGCGTCCAGGTTTGGCGCGACATTGCGACACCGATCCCATCGGGGCCATCGATCATGGCGACCGCTTGCCATTGAAAATCATCGAGCAAGACTTGATCCGCGGCGTCCTGGTTTGCGTCCCCGGTAAGGGGCAACACCAGGCGCGCGCGGATCTGCTCGGCCGTTAGGGGCAACGCCGTCGGCGCTGTCGTGACCTTGACGCCGCCCCACATCTTAGGCGGCGCCCTTTGCGGCGGCCGCGGCCTCATCCGCGGCGGCCTTATCCTCGGCGGAAATCTCATCCTCGGCGCCGGCCTTATCATCGGCGGCGGCAATGACCGCCCCGGCCTCTTTCCAAGCCGCAAACGCCTCGCGCTGATTGTCGCCAGCCTCGCCCGCCGGGATCTGCAATTGGCCAGATTTGTTCATCCGCGCCGCCTCGGCAAAACCCACCTCGATCGTCGCGCCCTTGTCGCCGCCATTCGGGCCGGCACGCGACACCGCCAGGACAACAGACACTTTGCCCTTTGCCGCATCTGCGACCATTTTTTTCGCTGCTTTTAAATTCATCTTATCCACTCCAAAATCCACCGGCGGGAATGCCGGGATCTAGCTCGGGCCGATCAGGCGGCCCGAGCCGATATCGCCGACCGCCCGTTAGGACGCCGGCATTACCATCGCTTTGATTGCGCGCGGATCCGCCACAACACCGTCGTAACGCTGATAGCCCGCGATCCCCATGCCCGGCCAAAATTCCTTGCCGCGATCACTGCCCAGAACAAAGCCGCCGATTTTGCGCACGTAATACTTTGACATATCCCCCGCGATCATCGGGCGCGCGTTTGCGCCAATATCCGGCATCGCCTGGTTGATTGTGAACTTTGCCGCCACGTTGCCGATCACAAGGCGCTGCGTGCCATCCGGCGCAAGCTGCAACAGATAATTGCCATCGCCGTTTTTCAGTAGCGACAATGCCAGCGACGTCGCGTCGTTAAACATCAAACCAAATTTCGGCAATTGACGATAAGCCGGATCAACAGAATGGATGAATTTCAGCACTTCATCGGCCGTAAACCCGAGGCCCGCCGTCGTGATACCGGCACTCGCGCCCGTGACAATGCCGACCGGCTCGCCGGATCCAGTGCCCACGGTCAACTCGCGGTTAACCTTGCGGCCCATACGCTCGCCCAAAAGGCCGCCAATCAATTGCTCGACGCCGACCATCGATCCGGTCATCAACTGGATAGAGACACCCAGCCATCCCGTCGTGCGCAAGTGATCCTCGAGCGTCTTGCGGGTAAACACGATCGCCGTGCCGGTCCCCTTGTCGCCACCCTCGGCGGCCTCGGCGGCGGCCTCGTTTTCGATATCGTCAACACCAGGGATCGGCATGGATCCGCCGCTGTCAGACGGGATCACCGTGCCAAAACCATCGGCAAACATCGGGCCAAATGCGGCCATCGCGGTTACAATTTGCTGCATTGCCTCATCTGGCACCAGGAAACCGCCAGCCGTATTCGTGCCGACAACCTGCGCGCGCTGCTCGGCGCTAAAACTTGATACACCCTGCTGCAAAACAGAACGCGCCTCGGCGTCCATCGAATGCACATCGCCACCGGCGCGCAACATTGCGTGGAATGCCCCGCGATAATCGATCGCCTCGGCCTCACCCTCGACGCCGCGCGCTTCCGTGGCGCCATTCGGGCGGCGTGGATCGCCAGCCGAAACGCTCGCCTCGGCCGCTTCCAGGCGCGAGCGGTTATCGATCCGGGTTTGAAGCGTCGCGGCCTCGCCCATGATCAACTCGAACCGCGCTTCGATCTCGCCTTGATCGCCTGGCGACGTTTTTTCTGTGATCAAGTCATTTTCTGCACGCGCTTGCGTGATCAGAATGGCATGCGCCGCGATCATTTCTTTCATGGTTTTAGACATTTGCAATCCTCTTGCTTTTTGGTTGTGGAAAATTTCGACGGTTTGGCCGGTAGATCGGCCCAAACGCGCGCGGCTTAACTAAGCGCGAGCGCGAATTTTCGCCGCAACGCCGAGGCGGCGCGCGCTTGCGAATTATTGGCGCCAGGGCGATCGATGCCGGCGGCCTCGAGGCATCGCAATGCAATATCGGCCTCGGCATATGCGGGATAAGTTACGGCCGCGACATCGCGCAAATCGGCGATGTGATCGATCGTGCGCACCGGGATCTCGCCCGTCTCATCCCAAGTTTCTTTGTCGGCGCGAAACGCGAACGACATTTCGCGCACCGTGCCCGCCCGGATCTTTGCGACAAGCGACACCACGTCAGGATCCGCCGGATCCAGATCGGCCTCGAAATACAAACCGCGCTGATCAACAGACAAGCGCAAATTACCCGCCGAGGATCGCGCCAGCGGCAAGCCCGCATGGTTGATCAAAAACCGCACGTCGGCATCCAGCACATCATCGAACGCGCCTGGCGCGATTTTCTCGATGAAATACCCGCCAATATCGGCCTCGGCGTTAAACACCGCGGCATATCCTGCGACGGTAATGTTTTCGCCCTCTTGCGCCGATCGCAACTCGATGGCGCCAGCGCCGGCGCGCGTTACAAACGCCGCGCTTGCGGTTTTGCTTTTAGTCATTTTCTGATCCTTTATCTGTGTCACCGTCCGCGCCAGGCGCGACCGCGGCGGCCATGCCATCCGCCGGCACCATTGCGCCTTGCGCCAGCAAACGATCGCCACCGGGAAGGTCTGGCCGGTTGTTAATCCTGCGCGTCTCGTTTGGCGTAATTTGCGACGAGTTGATCATTTTCGCGAATGCCTCGGCGCGCGACACAAGATCGCCGCGCATCAATCCATCCAAATCATGCTCAACATAAAACTCGCGATTGCCGCGGCCGAATAATTTCAAATTGGCTTGCTTTTCAAACGCGTTTGCATGCCGGCTGATCGAATGCTTCACCAAAAAAAGATCTTGCTGTTCGGTGTTTGTGAATGTGCCATGCGTGAGATCTTGCAAAAACACCGGCGGAATGCCGTAGATCCGCGCGATGTCCTCGATCAAAAACCGCTGCACATCGACCATTTGCATTTTTTCGGGATCGATCCCGATCGACGTTATCGTGTGACCGTCTGGCATGGAAATCCCGAGATCGCCATTGCGCGCGGCTTTTACCACCGCGGCCGAAAGCTGCTCGGATGATCGCGCAATGCCGCCCGGCGTTGTCATTGGCCCCTGGATCACAAACGGCGGCACCCCGCCGTTGTCGAAAAACTTTGCGCCGTATTTTTTGACCGCCAACGCCAGGCCGATCGTCGGCGCGTGCGCAAAGATCGGACTGCGCGAGCCGAGGCGATCGGCCGTCGGCATAAACGAAAGATCGATAACATCGGGCGCGCCATAAATCACCGCGCGGCCATAATCGTCATAATGATACCGACGCCGGCCAAGGTTGCGCGTCACCCGGCACCGGGCCGGCTCGATCGGCCACAAATTCGACGGCGCACCGCGGCCGCCCTCGATGAAAGACAAGCCGCGACCAGGGCCGAAAAAATCGAGCCAGAACCCGCGCCGATGCTCGAATGCGTCTGTCTCATCATTGGCGGCATGGTTCAACAGATCCAACACCGGATGATCACTCGCGACGCCGCGCGTTCCGTCTTTGTTTTTCTGGTAAACTTTCATCGGCAAACTCGCCATCGTATCGGCCAGAAACACATTCGCCGCCCAGATCGCCGGCACCGAATAGGCGGTATCCAGCGTTACAATTTCCGAAACACCGCTATTGCCCAGACCAAAGATCTCGACCACGCGCGGATCCGATTGCGTGAACCCTTCCGCCGATTGCGATCGCGCCTCGGCGTCCACACCCGCCGCCGGGCCGGCATCGATTGCCGCGCTTTCGTGGCCGCCCTTGCGGCCCCGCTTTCCAAAAAATGCCATGTCGTCCCCTTTTAAAATGCCGGCATCACATAATCGGGATCATCCCAAGGCGACGTCGCCACCGCCGCCGCCGCATCCGGGTTGCGCTGCATCAACATCGCCGCGTTTAGGATCCCGATCACCGGATCGATCTTTGCGCGACCCGCCGTCGCTTTCGTTACCGACACCGCGTTGCCGCGCACTTCGATGCGCACATTGCCCATCGCCCAATCCATCAAAGGCTGGCCGGCGTGCAAAAATGTCTTGTCTTTCACTTTGCGCTCGAGGCCGAGGATCGCCGGCGACAACTGCCAACCCTGGCGGATCGCCGAAAGCAAATCGCCCTCTAGCCCGCGCGTCGCCAACTCATCCACAAGCGCCTGGATCCCGTATGGATCGAGGCCGATGCCGTCACGCTCGGGAAACAACCCGCTCGCCTGGATCCCCTCGAGGATCGCCCCGGCGCCGTTAAAATCATCCATCGGGCCGTCGCAAATAATCAGATCGCCATCCGCGGCGAAATCCCTAAGCGCCGGCGAGATATCCTTGCGCCGATCTAAAACCTCGGGCTGCGCCCAAGCCCGGACCCATCCGCGCCAGATCCGCGTTTTCTTGCATCGCCCGATCACCCCGAGCGCAAACAAATCATCGAGGCCGCCGCCATCAACGCCGGCCGTCACAACATCCGATAGATCCATGATCCGCGCCAGATCCGCCGGCTCTTTCGCACCGGGCCAAAAATCAAGCGCAACCCACCGCTCGGAATGCGTGCCCAAGCCGAGTTGAATATTTAAATGCTGCGACGCCCATCGCATTTCTTCATCCGGCCCTTTTTCGAGCGCCTTGCGGTAGAGCAACAACAGCCGCGCGATCGTGATCGACTTGCCCAAATTCGGCAAAACCATCGGCCAGGTGCGCGGATCGCGCCAGGCTTTGCCCTCGCCGGTTTGGATGTCCTCGGGGAACTCATAGAGAACCGGCAACAGGTTGCTGTCGATGATCGCGCCGTCGCGCACCCGGCGCGCATATTGTAATTCGGCCTTAAACACCCCCGCCGGCGCTTCATCCGATTGCGTCGTGATCATCACCAAAAGACTATCGGCGCGCGTGATCATGCCGCCCCGGATCTGTGTCAGGATCCGCGCCGCATGTGCCGAGGATCCCATAACGTGTATTTCATCGATGATCACAAGCGCCGGGATCTTGCCCGTCAAAACGCGCATATCGAACGACTTAACCTCGAGCGTCGCGCCTGTCAGGCGATCCGTAATTTTCTGCAAATGCTCGGCGACGTGAAAGCGATCCGCCAGATGGCCCGACGGATCCGCCTCGATCATCCCGATCGCTTGCCCGAAACAGGTCGCCGCGACATCCTTTGTCGGGCCAATGATTAGCATTTCGACATTCGGCGTCGTGTTCATCAACAACGCGACGATCCCAAGCCCGGCCGCGTTTGTCGTTTTACTGTTTTTTTTCGGGACCAGGCAAAACACCTCGCCCACGCCGCGCTCGCCCGTCACCGCGTCAACGGAT
>Ga0307489_10001647_pt1 | contig 14775 bp, 11 predicted proteins | sample SB12metaG_FD_202247 | JGI IMG/M metagenome (GOLD analysis project Ga0307489, IMG submission 202247) | Sea-ice brine microbial communities from Beaufort Sea near Barrow, Alaska, United States - SB 1.2 | ecosystem: Environmental > Aquatic > Marine > Coastal | place: USA: Alaska | collected... | reverse complement strand
TGAGGAGCCATCAATCAATCGAACTACTGCAAAAGAAAGCTTTAGTTGCTGCTAAAGCCTGGGTCTCACTTTACCGTAAACTGGAAATAATCAGTAATTTAGGTGGGGTTATTATCCATACAAGCAATTAAGGCTTTGGCGAGTCTGCGGGGTATCAACAATGGAATGCTTTATCCATTGCCCTTGACTATCACTTCTCGTTCCCCCAGATCTATTGTATACACACATAAACACATATCTAAAATGATGGCCTTATGAATAAACACTTAAAAATCGACATCGTATCCGACGTATCTTGCCCTTGGTGCATCATCGGCTACCAAGCATTGAATCAAGCCTTAGCTAATTTGGCCCCAGATATCCAAGCCGATATTACTTGGCAACCGTTTGAACTTAACCCACAAATGCCAAAAGAAGGTCAAGAAATTACCGAACATATCACTCAAAAGTACGGCATTACTGTTGAACAGAGTGATCAAAATCGTGCAGCCATTAAAGATCGTGGTTTGTCTGTGGGTTATGAATTTGGTAATCGTGGTGGTGGTCGTATTTACAATACTTTTGATGCGCATCGTTTATTGCATTGGGCTCATGAACAAGGCAAACAAACTGAATTAAAGTTAGCGTTGTTTGATTTGTATTTTCAGCAAAGTGGTAACCCTAGTGATCACCAACAATTACTCAATGTGGTAGAAAGTATTGGATTAGATGTGGCTGAGGCTACACAAATATTGGACTCAGATAAATACACAGCAGATGTGAGAAAACAGCAACAACATTATCAATCAGCCGGTGTAAGTTCGGTACCTGCTGTAATAGTTAACGATAAACACTTGATCAGTGGCGGCCAGCCAACAGAAGTGTTTGAAAAGGCGTTAAAGCAAATTGTGGCTGAAACAAACTAGTGTTTTGCACACACTTGCTATAACCCTAGCACGTCATTTTCTAAGGACTCCGGTGTAAAAGCTAACGGGCTAATTACATCTACCCCTAAGGGGGAAATGGAGTCCATAGATCTCTATGGTTTTATAATACTTGACCTGTTACTGGGTAACGGGGAAACCTCTATCTCGCATTAATGCTTCAACTTGGGCATCACGGCCACGGAACAAACGATAAGCTTCGGCTGGATCCATCGCATTACGAATAGAAAACAAGTGATCGACTAGTTTTTTGCTCAGGTCTTTATCGTAGAAACCACCGGGCGCTTCAGCAAAAGCTTCTGCTGCGTCAGAAGTGAGTACTTCAGCCCACATGTAGCCATAATAGCCAGAAGAATATCCTTCGCTTGAAAATACATGACCAAACTGAGTGCTGCGATGGCGCATCACGACTTCTTCAGGCATACCCAGAGCGGTTAGTTGTTCTTTTTCAAACGTCTGTGGTTCGATTAAGGCAGGATCTGTGGTGTGGTATAACAAGTCTATAATGGCTGAGGCCATATACTCAGTTGTCTTAAAACCTTCATTGAAGGTGGCCGCTTTTTTGATTTTTGCGACTAAATCAGCAGGAATTGGTTCACCCGTTTTGTAATGCACCAAATAGTTATTGATGACTTCGTCTGTTGTTAACCAATGCTCTAGTAATTGAGATTGAAATTCAGTGTAATCTCGCACACCAGAATGTGAAGTAGGGTAAGCAACAGTGGCAGATAGAAAATGTAATGCATGGCCAAATTCATGGAAATAAGTTTCTGCATCATCCCAAGATATGAGGGTTGGCTGGCCTTGTGAACCCTTCACAAAATTGGAATTGTTAGAGGAAAGAACCGTCTTTTTACCATCAAAGGTAGTATGACTACGATAGGTGGTGGCCCAAGCGCCTGATCGTTTGCCTTTGCGACCAAATGGGTCTAGGTACCACAATCCAATATGTTCACCGGAGGTCTTGTCTTTGACTTCCCAAACCTTAACCGTTTCATGGAATACCGGTACTGAATCTTCAGGTACCGGGGTAAAATCAAAGTTAAATAATCGACCTGCAACATAAAACATCGCTTCCCGTAATTTATCCAATTGCAGGTATTGTTTGACTTCATCAGAATCAAGAGAATATTTGTCTTTGCGGACTTTTTCGGCGTAATAGCGATAATCCCAAGGCGCAATTTTAATGTTAGCCTCTTGTGCATCTGCTATTGCCTGCATATCTGCCACTTCTTGATCCACACGTGCTATCGCTGCTGGCCACACTTTTTTCATCAAGTCCATGGCGTTTTCTGGGTTTTTTGCCATGCGGTCTTCTAAGCGCCATTGGGAGTAGTTGTCGTAACCTAGCAGTGCAACACGTTCATCACGTAAAGAAAGGATTTTTTTGATGAGTTGGTTATTATCAAATTCATCACCGTTATTCGCTCGGCTGTAATAGGTTTTCCATACTTTTTCTCTCAGTTCTCGTTCGTCAGAGTAGGTCAAAAACGGATCCATAGATGAACGAGAATTGGTAATGGCATATTGACCTTCTTTACCAAGACCTTTTGCTGCGTTCGCAGCAGCCGAAATCAAGGACACTGATAAGCCCGATAATTGGTCGTCATTTAGAAATAACACATAGTTTTCTTCATCTGCCAAAATGTTGTTAGCAAATTGGGTTTGTAAACCTGCTACTTCTTGGTTGATGGCAGCATAACGGGCTTTGGCTTCGCCTGTTAGTGTTGCGCCGTTGCGAGCAAAACTATTATAGGTAAGCCACGTAACTCGTTGTTCTTCGGTGGTTAAGGTCTTTAATTCTTCACTCTGGTAAACCGCTTTTACTTTCGCAAAGAGTGTTTCATTACCGGTGATACTAGAATTAAATGCAGAAATTTTTGGCACCATTTCTTTTTGGATATCACGAAACTCAGGACTATTATTATTTGAGCTCCAAATGCCCCAATAACTAAACACCCTGCTTAAAGCGCTTCCGGCTTTTTCTAAAGCCACGACTGTATTTTGAAAATTCGCCGGCTCTGGATTATTCACTATGGCATCAATTTCAACCAAATTCAGGGCCATACCTTTTTCTAATGCGGGTTTAAGGTCTGCTAAAGCCATCTTATCAAAAGCGGGTACGCCGCCATAAGGGCCTGCATATTCTGCCAATAATGGATTTTGTTGTGCCGCTTTTGCCTCTGATACTGTGCTTGTTACTTGGGTTTTAGTGGGGGTGGGTTCGCTACATGCACTTAGTGCAACTATCACCGCACTACTTAGTAGCGCTGCTAGTTTGATTTTCATAATTTCCTACCAGATGATTTTTATTATTTGGAACCAAGTTTTGATTGAGTTAGTCAGAATTTATCTGACCACAAAAGAGTGTAATGTTCTGGTATCAAAGTACAAGAGAGTATGCGCTTAATCTTCGATATAATGGGCTGCTAGATTGGTATAGATTATTATACACAGTGAGTGTTGGGTATACGGCAATTAGGTGTGGATTGTTTAAAGTATAACCACCTTAGCAATAAGTGAGCGCCTGAAATGAAATCCGTTCTACTGGCCACATCTTTACTGGTATCGAATTATTGCTCTGCCAATTTAGACACCTTAGCAACAACCTATCACTGAAAATATGGTGCTTGAAATGGGCTTGGGTTATGCCAAAGGCGCACATTCTTGGGGTGTTTTTAATCAAAAAGTTTCCGTAAAAGAATTTTCTTTTATTCCTCGACACCAATTTAGTCACAATGTGAACATCGGGTTTGGTGTGATTGTTCAATCACAAACTGAGTTTAAAACAAGCCAAGGATTTGAGTTCAATTTACCCAAAAACACCGAGTGGTTGCTCAATACACGCATTGATGGTGTTGCTCATCATCACTATTGGGAATGGACTGCATAAAGCCAAAAATGGCACTCTTCAAATGACCTAAGTGGGGTATTTGCAAATGGCGCTATTAATAATAAAATTGGCTTAAGTTACAATGGGTATTTCTGAGACATTACCGAGACTGATTAAACCGCAGCCTCTCTCGCACTTCTTTTATCCAAATGCTGTGCATCGCACAATCGCAATACTGATTTTTTATCTGTTCCATTGACTTCAGTAATACATGTATTTTGAAAGTCTGACAGTGGCAAGATAGCGTCATCCACTATCAAGTGTTGTCTAATCAGTTCTCGCAGTACTAAGCCATGAGTCATAACAATGAGGCTCCCTTGCATGTGCTGATAGGTCGTTAATACACATTCCCACGCAAGATGGACTCTTTCTATAAACTGTTGGTGGGTTTCACCATTTGGCGGTGCATAACTTTCAGCAAAAAAATCAGCGTCAATCTCTTCATAAGGCCTACCACGTAAATCACCAAAACTTCTTTCCCTCAGAAGCGGTTGGAGGCTAAAGAGAGATTGTTTTATGGCACGAAGAGGCGCGGCTGTTTGTTGGGTGCGTATGTAGTCACTGCAGATTATTTTCTCTATGCAAATATTTCGAAACGTCTGAGCAAGTTGCTTGGCTTGTTGATGCCCAAGTGCTGAAAGAGGGGTATCAGGCATTTGGACAATTCTATCTCTGTTGCCGTTTGTTTGGCCATGACGGATTAAATAGATAGACATCAAGCAAATACCACAGTTTTGCTCTTGTGAATGATCACGCGGTCTTCTAGATGGTAACGCACACCATTCGCTAAGGCTGTTTTTTCACAATTTTTACCCTTACGCACCATATCGGTAGAGGTATCGCTATGACTAATACGCATCACTTCTTGTTCAATAATGGGGCCTTCGTCTAAATCGCTAGTCACATAATGACACGTGGCTCCGATTAACTTAACGCCACGGTTATAAGCTTGCAGATAAGGTTTAGCACCAGCAAAAGAAGGTAAAAAGCTGTGATGAATATTGATTGCTTTGCCCGCTAACTTTTTGCAAAGATGATCAGGAATAATCTGCATAAACCTAGCAAGCACGGTTAAATCAGCTTGATAGGCTTCGATGAGTTTTTCTACCTCAGCAAAGGCCTTTTCTTTGGGTTGATCTTTAAAATCTACCCAATGAAAAGGGATATTGTGCCAGTCTGCAAATTGTTTCATTTGCGGATGATTAGAAATAATACAAGGAATATCGCAATGCAATTCACCACTGTGCCAGCGATGCAAAATATCCATTAAACAATGGGACTCGTGACTAGCCAACATCACTACTTTTTGTTTTTTGAGTGAATCAGCAATTTTCCAATGCATTTGGAATTTTTCAGCAATAGGCTCAAAAGCTTGCTTGATGTTTGGTAAACTCATAATGATTGATTCGGCTTTGATCTCGTGGCGCATAAAAAAGCGACCCGTTTGCTGATCGGTATGATGGTTAGCCTCGACAATAGTGGCATTTTGTTCAGCCAAAAACTGGCTTACGGCTGCGACTAACCCTATTTGATCTGGGCAATCAATGACTAATCTAAACGTTTGCTGCATAACTCATAAAACCTTGATTTCCTTGATTGCTCATTGTCACCCGCTAAAGCCAATAGGGTAAAGAACAAAAACGGCTATTTCAGATTAAATACAATACTTGCCATTGACATTGTTAACTCGATGATGGCCTAGTCAGTGCTCAAACTCAGACTGCTTTAAAAGCAAAACGTTTGGCCAATGGCCAAGAATGCCTTATATGATAAGACACCCCCTTTTTACCTGAAACCGATTCGTATAAATGAAACTCTGCGTTACACCAAGTAAAACTAGGTTCGATTAAAGCTGCTGGTGGGTTTACTGAGCATTTTCTGGCGAGAGTAAGATGTGCAATGTAATTTTGTTTAGGCAGTTGCAAGCCTATTGAGTTAGCTATTTGAGACAGACTTTTCGCAAGTTGTAGATGGGCATTTTGAGTCTCTTTGCAGCCTAACCAAAGGGCTTTGGGTTTTGACCAATACCCTACTTGGTTAAGCGACACATCAAATGTGTGTATCTCAGCCATCTGATTAACGCCCTCATATAAGGCATCGAGATGTTTAAGCGAAATCTGCCCCAAAAAAGCTAAGGTAACATGAAAATTGGCTGCCGGTACCGGTGCCTCAAAGTGAGGAAATGCTTTATTTCGCCAAACCTCTATCGCTAATTTAGTTTTGACGTCGGGTGCTAAACCAAAAAATGCGCGCATACTGTCACCCCTGATATTTGTTATCATCTAGATTAGATACTCTAGTCACACTTTTAATTAAAACCAAAGAGATGTCATTTGCTACCTGTTGAACATATTTTACCAGCACTGCATAAACAACTGGTTGTCGGTGATGCCATTATTGTGGCCCCGCCCGGTGCCGGAAAGTCGACCTGTTTGCCTTTGTCTCTGCTCAAATTAGATGTGTTTAAAGATAAAAAGATCATTCTGTTACAGCCAAGGCGAATTGCAGTTAGAACGATTGCCGCATATTTAGCGAGTCAATTAGGTGAATCAGTTGGGCACACCATAGGTTATCGTATTAGAGGCGAAGTAAAAGTAACGGCTAACACACGCTTAGAGATAGTCACCGAAGGCATTCTAACCCGCATGTTACAGAATCAGCCAGACTTACCTGATGTGGGTTTAGTGATTTTTGATGAGTTTCATGAACGTAGCGTACATGCCGACTTTTCACTGGCACTGTGTATTGAAGTGCAACAAGCCCTTAGGGACGATTTACGTTTATTAGTGATGTCGGCTACGCTTGATGTTGCGGCGCTAGGGACGTTATTGCCTGCAGCAAAATTATTAGAGTCTAGTGGGAAAAGTTACCCTGTCGATATCATTTATCAACCCGACAATTCAAGTTTACAATTGTTTGAAAAAGTCAGTCGTTTGGTCATCCACGTTTTTCCTAAACATCAGCATGATTGTTTGGTTTTTTTGCCTGGTGCCGCCGACATAAACAAAGCTGCACAGCGTTTGAGACAACATTTTGAAGGAGAGGGAAAGGAAGGGAAGGAGGGCGAAGTTGAGGTGTTGACGTTGTTCTCTGAATTATCGAAAAAGGAACAACAGCAAGCTTTGTTGCCCAACCCCGCAGGAAAACGAAAAATTGTCTTAGCGACGAATATCGCTGAAACCAGCTTAACCATCGAGGGTATTGAAGTTGTCATCGATAGCGGTATTGAGAAAAAAGCAATTTTCCAATTAAATCGCGGTATTACTCACTTGCAAAGCCAAAAAATATCACAAGCTTCCGCCACCCAAAGAGCGGGCAGAGCAGGGCGCTTAAACGCGGGCACGTGTTACCGACTATGGAGTAAAGAGCAACATAACAGGTTAGCTCAACAAATTACCCCTGAGATCATGCATAGTGACATGAGCAGTTTTATTTTGGAAAGTGCCATCTGGGGATCGGATGTGTCGGCGCTTGCGTTACAAGATCATCCCAGCGATGCACAGCTATCCCAAGGTTTTGCGCTGTTAAGCCAGCTTGAATTGTTGGATGACAACCACAAACTCACGGCTTTAGGGCGCAAAGCTCATGGCTTAGGTTGTCACCCTAGTATCGCTGTTATGTTGCTTAAAAGTGCGAAGATGAGCACAGAACACTTAAGTATGGCATGTGCTTTAGCGGCCCTCATAGAAAACAAAGACCCCATGGGAAGAACGGCTAACGGAGCAAGCCTTGCCGCTAGGTTACATTTTGTATTACAACAAAAAAATCATGTTATCTGGCAAGCAATTCGTCAGTGGCATTCGAAATTGGCATGTCGTCTTTTAGTTTGGCCCCTCGAAGATACCGCTGTTTTGGTAGCTTATGCTTATCCTCAATGGCTGGCAAAACAGAGAAAAGATGAACGTTATCAGTTGGTGAATGGAAGTGGCGCGGTATTATACCCAGACGACGCTTTAACCACACAGCGTTGGCTAGCGGTAGCAAATATGCAAACCAGTGATAGACAACAAGACAATGCGCAAATTCGCTATGCGGAGTCTTTAACGCTGCTACAACTTGAGCAACATTTTGAGCACTTGATTGAGAATAAAGAACGAGTTGACTGGGATCCTGACAATCAAAGAATAGTCTCAGAAATGCACAAGACTTTGGGTAAGATCATTATTCACAAACAACCCATTAAGCGACCTTGTGAGCAGCATATTCTGACTATTTGGCGAGATGTTATTCATGCCAAAGGCATTGCAGATATTCCTTTCAATGATGAAGCTCAGCAACTTATCTATCGTGTGCAATTGGCAGCAAGTTTTGCTGGGGCCCCATCGCTTTCGGCGTTTCAGGCATTTCCAGATTTTACGGGATCTGGTTTGCTCAATTCAATTGACAGCTGGCTGCTGCCCTACCTTACGAATATATTAACTTGGCAGCAATTTACCCAATGTCATTTTCTGCAACAACTGCTTAACGAGTTGGACTTCGCACAGCAACAAAACCTGAACAAACAGTTACCAAAACGGTTGATTTTACCAAGTGGTAGCAATGCTCAGTTGACTTATACCTCGAGCAATAGTGTGGTGTTATCGGTGCGTATGACGGAATTATATGGTTTGCAGCGTCACCCGACGGTTGCACAACAACAAGTCCCCATTACTGTTGAGTTACTTTCACCAGGGGGCCGACCAATACAAACCACTCAAGATTTACCGAGATTTTGGCAAGGAAGTTACAAAGAGGTACAAAAAGAAATGAAAGGTCGTTATCCTCGTCATTTCTGGCCAGATGATCCGGCACATGCCCAAGCAACAACCCGCACAAAAAAAAGGATGAACAGTAAACCATGAGCAGTAAATCATGAGTAAAATCCCCGTAGGCAAACCTAAAGCTGCAGCAGTAAAAACAAAATCAACGAGCAATGCGTCGCAGAAATCCATATGGAAACGACTTAATCCTTTTAGCTGGTTTTGGCGTCATTGGGGTAAGTTACTGTCTATATCTATCTTAGTAATGGCAACTTACACATTGTACCTCGATGCAAAAATCAGCCAGAAATTTGCCGGCAATAAATGGCAAGTGCCAGCACAGATATATGCACGACCGATGTTTTTGAGTCTAAGACAAGAAATAAGCATCAAAGAGATTGAAGAAGAATTACAACTATTGGGTTATAGAAGGGTGACCCGCGCCGATAGTTCAGGGGAATATCAAGTCTTGAGGAACAGTATTCGTATTCAACGTCGTAAATTTGATTTCTCCCATAGCACTGAAGATTTACGAAACATTGAAATAAGTATCAAAAGTGCGCGTATTAGTCAGATACAAGACCTCAATAGTCGTCAGAGTATCAAGCATATTTACCTCGAACCATGGCTCGTCACACGTCTAGTCAGTAGTGGTCGGGAAGACCGTATGTTAGTACAAATCAACGATGTCCCACCTATTTTGACTCAGGCGTTAGTCGCTGTAGAAGATAAGGACTTTTATCAACACTTTGGCGTGGCGCCGCTTTCTATCTTACGGGCTCTCATGGCCAATATTTCTGCGGGGCGCACCGTACAAGGTGGCAGTACGTTGACCCAACAGTTGATTAAAAATCTATTTTTAACCCGGGAAAAATCTTTAGTTCGTAAAGCTAAAGAAGCCATGATGGCACTGATCATCGAAGTCAGATACAGCAAAGATGTCATTCTCGAGGCTTATTTAAACGAAGTGTTTTTAGGTCAAAATGGTGATACTGGTGTGTATGGATTTGGTTTAGCCAGTTATTTTTATTACGACCGCCCCCTGAATGAACTGCGCATTGACGAAATGGCTACATTAGTAGGCATTATCAAAGGCCCTTCATATTACAACCCACGTAAACATCCTCAGCGAGCATTAGAGAGGCGCAATATAGTGTTGCGCTCTTTGTTTGAAAGTAACCAATTGTCACCCAATGAATATCAAGATTTAGTAAAATTGCCGATTCAATTGGCCACTGGCGCGAGTCTGAAAAAAGATAAACACCCAGCTTTTATGGACCAAGTGCGTCGTGAGCTACGTTTAGTACTGGATAACCCAGATATTCGTCAGTCGGGTTTAAAAGTGTTTACTACTTTGGACTCTAATGCACAAATGAAGGCAGAACGTGCTGTCTCTGAGGGCTTGGTAGTTCAGGAAAAACGTATAGGTAAGAGCGGCTTTGAGGCAGCCATGATAGTGACCGACATTGATTCAGGGGAAATTCGGTCGATCGTGGGTGGGCGCAATGTTGATTATGCAGGTTTTAATCGGGCGCTGGATGCTAAACGTTCTATTGGTTCATTGATAAAACCCGCTATTTATCTTACTGCGCTAGAGCAAGCTTCAGATTATAACTTAGCCACACCTTTAGCCGATGAGCCCATTAAACTGAAAAGTACCTATGGCAAAATGTGGGAGCCCCAGAATTCAGATAAAAAATTCCGAGGTCAAGTACCGCTGTTGACCGCTTTGAGTCGGTCGCTAAACGTGCCAACAGTCACCTTAGGCATGAACTTAGGACTAGGCAATATTGCCGATACTATATGGCGCTTAGGGGTAGAAGAAGAGCTAGATTTGTACCCTGCGCTTACTTTGGGAGCGGTAAATTTTTCGCCGCTTCAAGTGAACCAAATGTATCAAACCATTGCCAATAATGGTCGATATATTCCGTTGCATTCGATTACTGCCATTATGTCTGCAGATAATAACTTATTGTGGAAATTTGACGTTGCCGCAGAGCAACGAGTAGATGAGCAGGCGACTTACTTACTGAATTATGCACTACACAAGGTGACGCTGGATGGCACTGCAAAAGGTCTTCGAGCAAAATTTCCAGATGTCAATATGGCGGGTAAAACCGGTACTACAGATGATTATCGCGATAGTTGGTTTAGTGGTTTTGACAAAAATATTCTTGTGACTAGCTGGATTGGCAAAGATAACAACCAACCCGTTAATCTAAGTGGTGCCAGTGGCGCGATGCAGTTATTTATTGGATATCAGCAACAACAAGAACCCAAGTCACTGGTGAGACGTTTTCCTGATGGTTTGGGTATTGCTCATTTTGATAATGCCACAGGTCACTTAAGCAAAGCAGGATGTGCTGACACCTTCAGTGTGCCCGCCATCACCTCAGTACTACCCCCGGTGCCTAATACATGTTTTGGCGAACCCGCTTTGCCAGATAAACCCAAAAGTTTGTGGGAAAAGATTTTTGGTTAAATTGGTTAAGGTTGTTTTTTAATCACCACTGATTGTGGCCTTTTTTGAGCTTCTTGTGCATATTGCCCGGGTAAATGAGACGTTTTGTTGATCCTATTTTGGACGAAACTATTAATGGGTGGAGGTTTTGAACAGTCAATCTTACCACCTAAATAACTTAGCAGTACAGCCGCGGTTTTTCGCGTGGCACCGCTGCAATTCGCGCTTACTTTTAGACTGTCCCTAAGTTTTTCATCTTCGGTCATAAAAGGATTTTTAACTTCATTATCTATTACCGGTGAATTTTTGTGTTGCTGATAATACCGAGATGCCTGTTCAGCCACTCTATTTCTTTGCTGCTGCTGAAAGCTGTTTAGGTGACGTCTCGCCATGCTTGTTGCAGGAGCGCTGACTTCTGATCTAGGGATGGATGTCACACTTTGTTCATTGGGCATAATTTCATTTACTGCTGCTTCTTCCTCCTCTTGTTCCTTTTCTTCGCGCTTGGGTGGCAATGCGTGTGCTTGCGGTGGAATGACTTGCACCTCTGGTTCTGACATGGGGGTAACTTGCTCATCTGGCGGGATTTCAGCAGCGGCAGACTTTTCTGCTAACTCAACAGGTGGGGGTATGTCTTCTTTCACTTCTTCAACAGGTATTTCTGGAATTTGGGGAGGAAAATCAAATACCAAGCTTGCTTGAATAAGCGCTTGCTTTTTTAGCGGCAAGTCTGATGTTGAAGGAAACATAACCGACCGAGAAACCACGTATATGACAATCAGGTGCAGCATGACTGATATAAATAGAAATTTGTTTTTTTTAAACACTACAGCTCGCGCATGTCCTTGATGAATGTTTAGGATTTAGTAGAGTACCTTTTATGGGATTAGTTCAAAATAGCAATGATATCTATATTTCAAACTGAGACTTTGTGCACATAAAAAATCTATTTAAAATCCGCGCACCAACTTGATCCCATTTTCACCTCTTGCACCAAAAAAGCGCAATAAAATGTAGCAAACAATAACCTTCACTAATTAACATACTGATTTAATTGATAAAAAAATATGGCATAGGTCTTGTTGTACCTTTATTAAAACTTGTAACACACAACAATAACCTGGGAGCTACACCATGAAATTAGTTACTGCGATCATAAAGCCTTTTAAGCTTGATGACGTGCGAGAAGCAATCTCCGAAATCGGCATCGATGGTTTGACTGTTACCGAAGTGAAAGGCTTTGGTCGTCAAAAAGGGCACACTGAATTATATCGCGGCGCGGAGTATCAAGTGGACTTTCTACCCAAAGTGAAACTTGAAGTCGCCGTCCAAGACGATCATGTCGAACGTTTAGTGGAAGCCATCGTTGGTGCAGCTAAAACCGGTAAAATTGGTGACGGTAAAGTATTCGTGTATGACTTAGAGCATGCTGTTCGTATTCGTACTGGCGAAACCGATGGCGAAGCCATTTAGATTTTAGGAGAGAAACCATGGAAATTACGTTTGAATTGGGCTACGCCCTAGATACCTTTTATTTTTTGATGTGTGGTGCATTAGTCATGTGGATGGCGGCTGGTTTTACTATGCTAGAAGCCGGTTTAGTTAGAGCAAAAAATACGACTGAAATATTAACTAAAAACGTCGCGCTTTATTCCATTGCTTGCATCATGTATATGGTGTGTGGCTATTGGATTATGTACGGAGGTGATGGAGGAATAAGTACTGCTACTCCATTCTTGGAAGGAATATTGGCTGACGGTGCAACAGGTGTGGCTGAAGATGCGGCTACTTATGCACCTGCTTCTGATTTCTTTTTCCAAGTGGTATTTGTGGCTACTGCTATGTCTATCGTCTCTGGTGCAGTTGCAGAGCGTATGAAACTTTGGGCTTTTTTGGCCTTTACCGTGGTACTGACTGGCTTTATTTATCCTATGTCAGGGTCTTGGACGTGGGGTGGCGATTCAGTATTTGGTCTATATACCTTAGGTGATATGGGTTTCTCTGATTTTGCGGGTTCGGGTATTGTGCACATGGCCGGGGCTTCTGCAGCTCTTGCTGGTGTATTGTTGCTAGGCTCACGAAAAGGTAAATACTCAGAAGATGGCAAGGTAAATGCTATCCCAGGTGCTAACTTACCTATGGCAACCTTAGGTACTTTTATCTTATGGATGGGGTGGTTTGGTTTTAATGGTGGTTCAGTGCTAGCACTTGCCAGCGTTGAAAGTGCTAACGCTGTTGCAGTGGTATTTTTAAATACTAATGCCGCCGCTGCTGGTGGTTTAGTTTCAGCTCTTATCTTAGCGCGTATTTTATTTAAGAAAGCTGACCTAACCATGGCCTTAAATGGTGCTTTGGCAGGTCTAGTGGCAATCACAGCTGAACCTTCTACACCTAGTCCTATCCAAGCCACTTTGTTCGGTGCTTTGGGTGGTATATTAGTGGTGTTTAGTATCCTTGCTTTTGATAAGTTGAAGATTGATGATCCAGTAGGTGCTATCTCTGTTCATGGCGTGGTGGGTTTGTTAGGTCTGTTGTTAGTCCCTTTCACAAACCCTGAAGCGGCTACTTTCAGTGGTCAATTACTGGGCGCTGCCACTATATTTGTTTGGGTGTTTGGAGTCAGCTTCATTGTTTGGGCAATCATCAAAGCAGTCATTGGTATACGTGTGACTGATGAGGAAGAATTCGAAGGTGTAGACATGAGTGAGTGTGGCTTAGAAGCTTACCCTGACTTCACTATACGTTCTTAATCATTGCTCATTAAGAGATGATCGAAGGGATAAGTTAGAGATAACCCATACGTTTAGCTAACTTATTGATCAGATTAGTATTAGCCTCGCATCAGCGGGGCTTTTTTATTCTAGAACGAGGTGTATTGACTCTGCTTTCCCACAATTACATCTACCCTATTTGGGGTCACCATTCTTCACTTAATATGCATCTTTCCCTGCGATCCTAAACAATGAATCATGCATGTAACCTATGAACAGGGCCATGGTCGTAACTGTTTTATCTTCAGCGCACGCTGCATTATGAGTTTTTTTATCCAATGTTATTGAATAATCAAGGTAGAACAGTCTAAGTCAGTGCATTGCACTACAAAATCGGAGTATCCTAATAACATTGTTATCTTTAAAGCCGTGGCCAATGAAAATATCTATAGTAATGAGTCTGTTAACCCTAGTTTTAGCTAGCGCTGATAGTGTTGCTTTTGACCGAATAACGGGTGAACCTTTTGCCTCTCGTTCTGAAGTGATAGCTCAAAACGCCATGGTGGCAACAAGTCAGCCATTAGCTACTCAGGTGGGGTTGGATATTCTAAGGCAGGGCGGTAATGCCATCGATGCGGCGATTGCAGCCAATGCTATGTTAGGACTCGTTGAGCCAACGGGTAGTGGCATAGGTGGTGATTTGTTTGCCATTGTTTGGGATGCTAAAACGCAGAAACTATATGGACTCAATGCATCGGGTCGCTCACCAAAATCCCTTACTTTAGAGCATTTCAAGTTACAAGGGCTAGAGAGTATTCCTTCCCATGGGCCTTTGCCCGTATCTGTCCCCGGTGTAGTAGATGGTTGGTTCGAACTGCATACTAAGTTTGGTAGCTTGCCCATGACCAGCATTCTTTCACCAAGTATCGAATATGCCAAAAAGGGTTTCCCTGTTAGTGAGTTAGTCGCTTATTACATGCAGCGCAGTGTCGCTAAGTTGAGCGAATTTGCAGGCTTTAAAGAAACCTATATGCCTAATGGCAAAGCA
>Ga0307489_10001646_pt1 | contig 14784 bp, 23 predicted proteins | sample SB12metaG_FD_202247 | JGI IMG/M metagenome (GOLD analysis project Ga0307489, IMG submission 202247) | Sea-ice brine microbial communities from Beaufort Sea near Barrow, Alaska, United States - SB 1.2 | ecosystem: Environmental > Aquatic > Marine > Coastal | place: USA: Alaska | collected... | reverse complement strand
CGTTGCTGGACAGGTCACGATTAGAAGCTTCATCATTCCGCGAACAAACTGAAACCAAACCAAGAAGAAAAAAATGAATGCTGGCTCGGACTCCGATGAGATGTGCCATTAACTGGCTGACTGTTGGTGCTCCTTTCGAAGTTCTTCTTCATGACATAGTCGTCTGAAGACCCCGGATAGGAGTATCACGTAGAGTGTCGCCCTCAATCAAAACACACCCCGATTGCAGAGTGTTCTAAGCTCGCTTTCTCAGGTAGTGTTCTGCTAGAGGGCTTAAACGGGAAAAAAACAAAAAGGGAGAATTGGAGCTGTGGATAGCTTCAGTTGAGCTGCGAAGGGACGCTTTGTCCAGCCAGGGCAGGAGACGGGGAGAGTGCGTACAGGACTCTACGCGCTGAAAATGCAGGATGCCTTGTGAAGGCAGGGAGGAGGATGCTGGTGCACCGGTTCACAAACCAAAATCAGCGAGGGCGCTGTGTGAGCGGCTCCCGCCATTTAGGGTTTAGTGTAATAGGCTTCAGCCCTGCCTCCGATTGCCACTCCCACACAATGAGCTGCCCCAGCCGTGCGCACCCCAGCGCGATCCACTCGCCCGTCTCGTTGAAGCTGCACGCCGAAACCTTCTTGTAGCGGCGCATGCTGAAATCGAAAGCAAGTTTGAAAGTGGTTCGTCATGTTTTAGCTTGAAGAGCAGAGACCAAGCGTGGTAACCCCGGGTTGACATGGGGTCAACATGCAGGCAACATGCATAGCCCTACCTTCTGTTGGCTGATGCTCAGTGTCTGGACCGGGGCGAACTCTGGCAGCCGGTGCATCGTGAACACCCCGTGCCCAAACCCGGCACATAACAAACCAGTCCCTGGATGGTACGCCGCATAGCAGGGTCATGTACGCGTTCCCTTAACCAGCTCAACTTGAGCCGCTTCGTCGCTGACTCCACTGAGAGGTCCCGTTGCCGACATAACATAAAAGAACATGTTCCGTGATGTAGCAGAGGCTCTAGGGAACGGTAGATATGGCGAAATCCGACAACTCCGCTGTACCTAAGCGTAACTCTCCGGGTGTTTTCTGACTTGTGTCACCACGGAAGTGTGAAACAAGCAAAGGTTTGAACACCCAAAGTAAAAGGTCGAGAATTTAGTCCGTAAATAGTGGAGAGACGCATACTGCCACTGTAAGGCGATGCGGGCTCCGTGGAGTCGAGACCCCAAACCGGTTTGTCGTCCGGCGCCCCCGCCGTAAGGCGAGAGCGGGGTTGATCTGCGCAACTGAAGTAAGAAGCAAACCCATGGAAAGAAGCCGCTTCAGGCATGTGGCGCTCTGGCTCCGCAGCGAACGGAGCCACCAAACAAAAACCAGACGGGATTGGAGGAGGAGCAAAAGAAGAAGAGTAGGGGGAGAAGGAGGAGGAGGAGGAGGAGGAGGAGGAGGAGGAGGAGGAGGAGGAGCAGCAGGAGGAGCAGGAAGAGGAGGAGGAGGAAGGGGGGGGACTTGGAATGTCTGAGAGTGGTGCATGATATATGTCGACATGATGTATTCGGATCAGGTCTGTGATTGGTGTATCATAATCATCATGAACATTCGAGTGTGCCTCAAAGAAAAGGTGCTGAAGCTGAGTAGAGGAAGGGGATGGGTGCAACACCCTGCCGCACACGTCAGCTTTGCAGGCTGGTGGAAGAAGTGTTTGCCCTCCATTTTCCAGCGCTTCATCGTTGTGCCGTCGCCGCCGTCTAGTCTACTCGTCCCTCCTCGCCCGCCCGCAGCCCCGCCCGCCCCCGCACCGAAGTTATCGTCATCATCATCCACCAGTTTCCACTCGAACACTGCACCGTCTTTACTCACTGTGTACGCGTGATCCCCAGCGTCCCCCGCGAAGGCCACCGAGACAATGTATTCTCTGTGCCCAGCCAAAGTAGGTGGAGTGTAGCCCTCCACATAGGGCCCGGTTGAAATGGCTGAGAACTTTAGACGGGTGGCATTTAAAGTCAGTGGTGGAGGTACATGTCCCTGTGAGTTGACGTGCGGTGATTGGTCGAAAGAACAACCGTGATCAAAGTTTACTGGGATTGGGACCTTCTAATGGGTCGTGGGAGAGCTGCTTTCAGATACGAAATGCGGAACTCACTTAAACGCAAGAGAAGGACAATTTGATCTATATATGCCAGGCCTTACCTCCATGTGATTGGCGGAGTAGATTCGCGCCGTGAGGTCCCGGCTGCCGACGATGACCCAGCGGCTGTCCCCGCTCCACGCCAGGCACGTCGCGTCGTCGTACATCCCGCCGTACGTGCGCAGTAACCGAAACGGCGCAAACTCCTTGAGCTAGGGCCGGGCAGCTATTGCTCGCCGCGTCATAGGATGTCATTCACCTGAACAACTATGCCAGCGCTCCCTTCCGTACATGTGCTAAAACCCTTACAGACGTTAAGGTCTGTCCGCTTGAAGCGGCGGAGGAGGGTGGTTAATGCGCAACACGCCAAGCGCCTTGGGGCTCGATGAACGTGAATGGGAAAAACAAAACAATGTGACTCGGTCGAATGGGTCATCCGCAAGATCTCCGGAGAGGTTACGTGGGCTCCCAACAACGAATATAATTCAGAGGGTATCGTCATCGGCAATGGAGTGGATGGCTTGCGCGATGAAACGAATCCAGCGATGGGTTCACTGCTGATGAGTACGATGCGAAGGCTAATGGAAACCAAAACGCGGAATGGACACTCGGAATGAGTAGGAGGTTGTGTTATCTCGTTCACAACACATTGCTGTGTTCAGTGAATTCAAGTAATATCTGAATGGTTCTCGTCACGGTGTCCAGAAAGAGCGGGTACTGATGTCCTGAGACTGTGGGTGTTGACGAAAGAGATGTGAAGGCTATTGGAGGCTACAGGAGCTCTTGGATGCCCGCATGTAGCACTATGATACCAATGTTGATGTGCGGACCGGCAGAGTCGAGCTGTCACGGGGGCGGAGGGGAAAATACTTCCCCTATAGGGTTCAGCCACGGGCCTCGAAAGGCGGCCATAGTCCCCGGTGTGACAGGCCAGTCCAGAAAGAGATAACAAAGCACAAGGGCTGCACGGTCTGATCGATCCCCTCTACTCGAAGAAACTGGGGGAAATCACACTGATTCACTAGTTGGGGAATCACACTGACTTACTAGTTGGGGGTTTAATGACTCGAGACGGCACAGAAACCCCGGTCGGCCGGGTGTCGGACGGGTGTTCCGGAATCTGGTATAATCACATCACATCGAACCTCCGCATTGTTGAAGTAGAGATGAGCCTACCGGGTAGGGTATAAGCGTGTCGAAGACATGGCGAGCAATATCTGCAAAGCCCTACCTTGAGCATGGTAGGCGTCGCCCAGATCTGCACCAGCTTCCCAACTGCCACCGCGAAGCACTTCCCGCACGGGCTGAACTTGCAGTCCACGACCTTGCCCTTGAAGTTCATGTGGTGTAGTACTACTCGTTTTCTGTCGGTGCAAGGAAGAGGGGGTGTATGGCGCAAGGTCAGAGGCTGGCAGGTTCAAGGACAAGAGAGGGGTGTATGGCGCAAGGTCAGAGGCGGGTGTGTGGCGCAGGGATGTACAACGTTGAGAGGTGTTTGGCACAAGGATAGAGGTAGGTTCATGGGGCAAGGGTAGACAGTGGTGGGAGGCGTATGGCGCAAGGACAGAGTTGGGCGCGGCGGTGGCGGCGGCGGTGGTGATGAGCGAGACTTGAACGGCGATTAGTAAATGTTGATGTTGGGTGTCTGTGTGTCGAGTGCGTGTCAATGGCATAAGTTGGCAGGACGTGTCTCCACATCCCGATCCAGATGTTCTCCCCACAAATAAGTCGGATGTCCCTATCTGAGCTGTATCTTCATGCGCCACTGACAAACCCCGACGTGTCAGGTGAACACTCGTATGCTCAAGATCTGTTGAACTGTTGGTGCTCCTTTCGAAGTTCTTCTTCATGACTAAGTCGTCGGAAGACCCCGGATAGGAGCATCACGTGAATCTCGCCCTCAATCAAAACACACCCCGATTGCAGAGTGTTCTAAGCTCGCTTTCTCAGGTAGTGTTCTGCTAGAGGGCTTAGCCGGGAAAAACAAAAATGAGTTTGGCTCCCTTCCATGTGCCTCGGTCAACAAGTCATCCGCAAGATCTCCGAAGAGGTCACGTTGGTTCTCAACAACGAATATAATTCAGGAGTATCGTCATCGGCACAGGAGTGGAAGGCGGCGGATGCAGGTTTTGGTCGGTCACACAAGGGGCGGCCTCAGGGCATGGGCCTTCGGCAGAGGCACCACCATAACCCAAGAGAAACACCCTAACAAACGAAAACTGTGCTCAAGAGGTAAAGAGATGGAGGCGGCGGCGGAGGTATTACCGTCGGGTTGGGCAGGTCTGCTGAGGTGGTGCAAAGGACGGCGTACAAGACGAGTCCACGGGCCGTCGCCAACGCACTCGATGCGCTTTGCAAGCGGAGGCGGTGGCGGCGGCGGTGTTGCAGTCACGTAGAATATTAGATGGCTGGGTTAACTGGTGCACTGTTGCGCACCTAAGGTTGACGAGGATCGCGCGGCCGTCCGTGTCAAAGCTGATCATGTGCAACCCACTGGGAGACACAGCTGTGCACTCGATCTCCGTCAGGTTCTCGCACGGCAGCGTGGTCGACGCTGCCAGCTGTAGGTCCACCTCCGACACGCGGTTCCCGATGGATGTGAGAAGGTTGTTGCCCACCATGCATAGGTTGCCGCCGCGATACGGCGCGCCTAGCAAGTTGGCGAAGCGGTAGTGCGCCATGCCGGCCGAGCGCACAACGGGGTCTCCGGGCGCCCGAGTATTTGGTAGTCTAGTGTGCTCGGTTGCGAGCTGCCGGCCGCTCGGTGAAGTTGTGCGGGGCCGATGCCTCCTCTGGATTTTGTTGTTTGGCGGCGGCGGCGGCGGCGGCGGCAACGCGCTCCGCGCCAATCTCGGCTCCGATTTTTTGGCTGGCTCTACCATCTCGGGTCTCGGGTCTGGGACGTCGCGAGCAGCATCTGCCGGCCACAGCAGCGAGCAAGGCTGCGTCGCTAGGAATGGCGAAGTCCACGCCCGGCAAGCCCGGTAGCACGCCGGGTAAGATGCTCTCGACGACGAAGACGATAGGGAACAAGGTGGGGACGCCAAAGAGCACGTCCAAGATGGGTGGCAGCTCCTCCGTCTCCAGCGCGATAAAGAAGAAGAGTACGTCGAAGAAGTGGGCGGCGCCGGCGGCGGGGGCGGCGGGGGATGAGAAGCGGTGGCACCCGCTGCCCGTGAGGCTGGACTTTGGAAGCGCGTTCACGCGCCACATCTTTCTGCGCGCGCCCACAAAGGGTAGGGCGGGGGTACCCGGGACACCGGTAGTTCCCAGCCGTCTGATTTAGTGGGCCTTGGCCCATCTTCTTCTGCCCTCTCCTCTCTCTCTTCTCTCCTCCTCCTCCTCCTCCTCTTCCTCCTCCTGATGGCAACGGTGGTGACAGGATGGGGGTACGAGTAGGTGAGCGGTATACTATGCTTAACCAGTCTGATGACAGCGGGCCCTGGCCAAAGGCGCGGAGGGAGCGGAGGAGGGCCTGGCGCTTTTCGTCGCCGCGGTTCCTCAGGCATGGAGCCAGCACAACCTCGCGAGTGTGATGGGCAAGTTTGGCGCCGTCGCGGAGGCGTCGCTGGCAGGGCCTGCGCAGATATTGCCCGCCACGTCATCACCACTCATCATCAGGCTCCGTCTCTTGAGTTGAATAGCAACCCATGACGCGGCGAGCCTGCTGTTGCCCGCCACCTTATCGACACGCAATGCGAGCCCTCATAGCTTGAGATGAGTAGCATCCTAGGCGGAGCGAAGCGAGCAATATCTGCCCGGCCCACTGCCAGCCATATCGTCCAACGCTTTGAACCACCTATGTTTGCAGTGTGTGGTTAGAGTGTGGGTTTGAAGTGTATGCTTGTCATCAGGTTGCCGAGGATGCCCACCAGTATCGCTAACTGAACCGGGTTTGGCACGCTGGTAATCAGGGCGCCATCCCATGAGGATACTAATGCTCGTCGTTGACACGTCAAGACGCATGAGGCAACCGAAGACAAACATACACACACGTCACATACGCACACACGTTACATACTCACACACGTTTGTTAGGAGGTAGATCTTCATTGGCCCAATTTGACGCGGCGAGCAATACCTGCCAGGCCCTGGGGCCCTGCCACTTCATCCAAAGCTTTTTGAACCCTCGTTCTTGAGTTGTATATTGAAGGGCCTCCTGTGACACGGCGAGCAATACCTGCTGGACCCTAATCGCTGGTGACGCTGGACAGCGCGCCGGATGTGGCAGGAGGGATGGTGCGATACGACGACGCGCGGGGGGTGAAGAGAGCGCTCGCGGCGGCGGTCCGTGGCGGTGGAGCCTGGCAGATATTGCCCATCACGTCATATGATGACATTTTACTCTAGGAACGAGCGATGCGTAGTTCGCTTGCGCTCTCCAGTTCTTTGCCGATGACGATACCCTGAATTGTATTCGTTGTTGAGAACCAACGTGCCCTCTCCGGAGATCTTGCGGATGACTCGTTCGACCGAGGTACATGGATGGCAGCCAATCTCTTTTTGCCAAACTCTGTTCGCGTTTCCCCCTTCTTATACGTTGGCCAATGCGGTGAGCAATGTGTGCGAGGCCCCACGCAGCGGCGCACCACTGGACCCGCCGGAGTCGCTCGCGCAGGCGGTGGGCCTCGAGTCGTGGGTGGGGGAGTTTCGGTCTGCAAGGCCGGGGCCGGAGATTGTGCAGGAGAGGATTGATCTGTGGTTCGCAGAGTTCGAGGCGGAGGAGGACAGGTTGGGCCTGTCAAATACTGCCCGCCTCGTCATCCAACGCAAATTGAACCCGCGTTTTACGAGACAAATGTCAGCTAGACGTGGCGAGTAATATCTGCCAGTGCAATCCTCGTTTATTGTGTTTAATGACATCCTATTTAATGACATCCTATGATGTGGTAAGCAACATCTGCCAGTCCCTAAGAAGAGGAAGGCTGCGAAGGCAGCGAAGGCGGCGAAGGCGGACGACGGCTGGACGGTATGGCCTTTCGCACTACATCGGTTCCCTTATCAATTCCAGCTCGGCCGTTTAATCTCAGCTTGATACCTTCAAGTTGGCTCGAAAGTTGAACAACTTAAGCTCCCGTATCAGCCTGAGTTGATCCCTCGGAGGAGCCCAATCTAAGCCAAGTCGGGAGTGGGTACCAGGCCCTGCTGCACGGTGGTGGAGGCGAAGCGCGGGCGCCGCAAGACCACGGACGACACGGGCATTGCTGTGGGCGGCATCCGCGCGTCCACTGCGGACGAGCGAAAGAAGGAGGAAAAGGTGCCCAACACCAACTTCTACCGCTTCCAGCAGCGGGAAAAGCGGCAGGGCCCCACATTTCGCCTGCCACCCCACACGTTATTGTCAGCCCCGGCATCTACACTCACCTCAGTCACTGTGTAAGCTGTTCGTCCCACATACTACTTGCGTTATCCCGCTTTATGCCTCAAAGGTGCGTAAGTCGAGCTGCAAAAGATACTGAGGTGAGACCCTGAAATGCGGCGGTCGGAGATTGTGGAGCTGCGGGAGCGGTTTACTGCGGACAAGGCACGGGTCCTTAAGCTCAAGTCGTCGCGCAAGTTCCGCCCTCTATAGAGGCGAAGCGCAATGACGCCATACTGTACGAGTACGTAGAACCTATAGTTTCAATACGATATCAAACCTAAATCGATAACGCACATACTGCGCCGCCTTACGCCGCCGGCGCGAAGAACTCACTTATGTAAAGCCCTGCCAGGCGGCTGGTGGAGTCGAACGGTATAAGCAGGACGTGGCGCGGGTCGCAGAGCTCAAGTCGTCCCGCAAGGTCCGCCCGCTCTATAAGCAAAGCGCAATGGCGCCAATACTGTACGAGTACAGGGAACCTATAGTCTTCAAACTGATATCACACCTAATCAGGCAATCCCCTATCACGCGAGTGGCGGTCAGAGACGGACTACGAATAAGAGTAGACTGCGAGCGAACAGTCAGGTTGTCTCAGCGGCTGAAGCAAGGGAGCCCGCGGCATGTCCTCTTGGTTTGGGAAAACTCTCCCCGTCATGGGAATAAGAAAGCGGTACAATACGGGGCAGTCTGGAGGGTGACATAGTGGCTAGTATAGCCTCTCCGCTCGCCATCAGTTGCCTCCGCAGACGTAGACCTTGTATCTTGCTTTGCGCACGCATCGCAATAAAAATCAACACACTCATAAAATGTAATGATGACACATCGGGATCAGAAATTCAAACTTTACAACAGTATCGCGCTACCAGTACAACATTTTCTTCGTTGAAAGGACATGCTTTCAGTCTACAGTGAGTTGGCCAAGAGTTGACTGAAGCGCTGGTCGGAATCGCCGAAAACACCGTCCTTGAAACCAAATCTGCACCAATTTTCTTTGTGGCCCGCTGGCATTGTGGTCAAGTCCAGGGAGTGAACGCCCGATTGCAGTGCATCCCACACAGTGTCGATTTTGTCCTCGAGGCAGTAGAAGTAATCCAGCAGCAAGGTTTTCAGATTTGGGCACCGAAACTTCGACACGTAGGCAGTCTTGGATCCCGTTATGGTAAACGATTCAAGTGTGTCGGAGGTAAGCTTGAGCTGACTCCCGTAATCAACATACCTAGACTCCTGTAAAGCACCGGCACACACTGTCAATGTACGAAGCGGGAGGTTCGCCAGCACGTTATCAATGAGCATCACCGAGCGGCTGACCAGCTGCGTGCTAGTGGCAGTTGTCCACGGCACTTGCCCCGATTCATCGTATACGCCTGCACCTACGAACATCGTGAGGTTTTCGAGTTTTGTGAACCTCGAGAATGCCAACCCGTCGTCCATCTGTGCGTGCGTGATGGGAGCTCTGAGACTTGTCAGCTCAGAAGGAGCAACATCGAAGAGACGCTGGGACCATTCAAGAACATCCTCCTTGAAATTCTGGCCCCGAGTATAGGTGGGTGGTAACTTTAAGTCAAGTGCCTTGATTGCTGAACACTCGCTGAGCAGCGCTTGGATCTCCGGCGCCTCCAAGCGAAAGCAGTCGTTCAAGAACACGCGCAGACTCCGCAGCGAATGACGCGCCGCGCCACCTTCCCTCAGCCGCCGGCAGATGTACCCGAGTTTAGTCAGCGGCGGTGCTGCCAAGACATAGCGGCGCAAGTTGAATGTGAAAGGAACAGTTGAGAGCAGTGCATGATATTCTGGTTTCAAGCGCCGAAACTGAAACCATGGACGCTTTCAAACCGGGTTTTGATGATGTCATCCTGCACCGCCCCAGGCCCCACCAAGATATCGCTGGCGCGCGGCATGGGCTTGTCCCACCTTATGATGTCAGACGTCCTGCGATATTCGCCGTGCAGCACGAGCTCCGCGGGCGCGAAGGCGCCGCGAAGACCCTCCCGCAAACCCCGGCAGCACTGCATCATCCGTGCCTCGACCTGGGGCCAAGTAAAGAATGCTCGCCACAGTTAACAATGCTCGCCACAGTCAGCAATGCTCGCGATGCTCCACAAGGTGAGCAATGCTCGCCACAGTCAACAATGCTCGCAATGCTCGACACAGTGAGCAAGGCTCTCGCCAAAGTCAATAATGCCGGCCACTGCATAGATAGCTAGTCACACACTACACTTGTGTTGGTTCACGGTAGGATGTCATTGCATAATGTCTGGCTCACCATGCTGGTTCACTGCTAAACTTTTTTTTAAACGTCGATCGTTGCGACGAACATGTGTTGCGACGAACATGTGTTGCGTTGAACATGTGTTGATGACGCAGGGAGCATTGTTAGGTACTTGACCCTACCTGGTCCTCCACGCCCAGGTGCGCGGCCAGCGCGTGCAGCGTGTCGCGCGGCAGCGTGTCGAGCGTGGCTGCGGGTGTGCTGGGCGCCAGCTTCCGCCGCACGACCCGGACGAATGCACCATCGTGCACGGCCGATTGTGGACCCCCCGTCGTCGTCGTCCCGCCACCAAGGGGCTCCCAAACAGTTTCAAGCTCCTCCCGATCCGTCAAGCAGGGGCTTTACACTCGTTCCAATTTAAGCTCAACTTGAGCTCTTCTGTCCACCGTGAAACCCAACTATCCCTGAATGTGTCTTGGAGTTGCTCAAGTTGAGCTCTAACGTGAACGAGTGTAAGCCCCTGCCGTCAAGCCAGAACCACCCCCTGCCTCCGCCCCCACCCCCGCCCCCAGCCCCACCCCCGCCCCCGGCCCCGCCCCCGGCCCCGGCCCCGCCCGCGCTGCGTCTTCCAGAGTCGCAACCCTTCCACGCAGGTCCGCTAGCGCTTCCCCATCGCCCGCTATCTGTTCCCTCAGGCCCGCCAGCCAGAGGCTTACACTCGTCCACTTTTCAGCTCAACTGGAGCGCTTTGTATGGGATAGGGGGTGCGCGTAGAGGTTGTGTTGTCCGTGTTAGGGGGTGTTACGGGGTGTGTATGGTGTTTAGGGTGTTTTGTTGTGTCAGACACGGCGAAAGTTGAGCTGTGAAGTGGACGAGTGTAAGCCCCTGCCGCCAGCTCCGCCCCATCCCCCTCAACCTTTTCTCGCAGGTTCGCCAGCTCCGCCCCATCCCCCGCCATCCTCTCCCGCAGGCCAACAATCTCCCCCCGCTGCGCCTCCACGACGGCGGCGAGCGCCGCCACCGTCAGCCGCGGCTTCTTGGCCCGCCCGCTCCCGCTCCCGCCTCCCGACATATCGTCAAGGCGTCAGATGAGGCAGCGGCGTGATCAGTGCCTCAACTGTTCAGTGGATTTCGGGCACCCTCCCAGCTGGGGGGTGCCGAGAAAATCCAATTGTTGAGTTGTCTGCGACAAAGAAAACGAGGAAGAACGAGCGGTGCCGAAGGCTTGTTTGGTCGAGGCGTGCGCGTGTGCTTGGTGGACGTGTAGTGGAGAGGCACGAGAGACAGAGAGAGACTGTGAAAGGACTGCGCGGTGGGAGCCAAGAGCAGGACCGAGACGCAAGGAAGGTGCGGATCCGGTTGGGGGGCGCCCCTCAGGATCCGCTCAGGTGTACAGCTGTACGCGCCAACAACTCTTGACCGTTCACACTGACGCGACACCCGGAGCAGGCAACGCCGCGCCGCCGCTGGCCAACACGCGCGGCCCACGCTATTTTGCTTCCGGTCAGGCGGTCGAACAAGGGCCCGTTGTTGATTGCTCTTTGGTGCCGCCTCGTGCGTGCCGCACAGCCGTGCGTTGTCTGCAAAAAACATCGGCATGAGCAACGTGCTGACGCCGCTGGCAGCGGCCGCGACGCTTCGGTCGCTGCGGTGGCAGCCACCCACGCGGGTCGGATACCGCGCGGCGAGGTCGGCCCTGTCCTGGCGCCCGCGGCCCGCGCGCGCTGCCGTCACCGCCGCCGCCGCCGCCTCGCCGCTCCAGCCCCATCCTGCCGACTCGTCAGCTTTCCTCGCGCGTCCACCCATCCAACGCTGCAGCCTCCGCCGCCGCGTGCGCGTCCTCCTCCCACGCGTGGCCGCCGTGTCACAGCCCCCTGGGTAGGGCGGTGCAGGTCAATAGTTCCGTAGCCCGTCTCGACAGCGTCAATGGCTTCAGCGCTTGAAGGTACGAGTAGATTATCATAAGCTGCATCCAACGGTTGCTTTCAATTTCAACTTGCGCCGCTGCACCTGGGTACTCGTTCGGCGACGACTATTGTGACCCGGCGGTGGAGGAGGAGGACCCGGCGACGCGTTCGGGGCAGGGGCTTACACTCGATAACTCACGTCAAAGGTCAACGCGAGCAACTCCAGGACACATTCATGAGTTAAGCTGGGCTATGCGATGGACAGAAGAGCTCAAGTTGAGCTGAAATGGGAACGAGTGTAAGCCCCTGCTCAACTTGAGCAACTCCAGGATACATTCGTGAGTTGATTTGGGTTATACGCTGGACAGAGGAGCTCAAGTTTAGCTAAAATGGGAACGAGTGTAAGCCCCTGGTTCGGGGTATTCCTATGGCGACGACCTCGACTCCATCGTCGTAGACGAGGATAAAAGGATCAGAGTGAACCGCGCGGACGCGGGCGGCGGGCGGCGGGGCAGCCGGCTGAACTGGCCGCCCAGTCTGGGCACCGGCGCGGTGCCGCGGATCGCGCGCGCGGTGTGGGCGCTCATCGCCGTGGCCGGCGTGGTGTGGGCGGCATGGCAGGGCGGTGCAGGTTGACCTGTCAAACCCTCTTGAAAGCGCCTTTGGTTTCAGCGCTTGGGAGTACAATAAGATGAACTGCTTTCAACTGGTGCCTTCAAATTCAACTTGCGCCGCTACAGCATGGAGCGCGTCGCGGCACGTGTTGTTCCTGGGCCTGAACATGACCAACCTGGCCACCACCGCCGCGGCGCTCGCGGACGGAGCGATCGAGGCGCTGGGGGGATTCGCTGAGGGCGCGCTGGTATCGCTGGTGGCCGCGCCCGCCGCTGCCGCGCTCACTGCTGCGGCGTTCGAGGCAGGGGCTTACACTCGTCCACTTCTCAGCTCAACCTAAGCCGTTTCTGGTGACTGATGCACAGCAAGCGTCCACTTCTCAGCTCAACTTGAGATTTTTTTTCGATGCGACCTCTGAACATAGCCCCCAAAAAGTGCTCACGTCAAGCCGAAAAGTGGATGTCTGTTGTCCACAAAAAACGCTTACGTTGGGCTGACAGGTGGACAAGTGTGAGCCCCTGGTTCGAGGTCGTGCTGCGCGGGCTGATGCGCGCCGCGGCGCCGCTGCTGCCGCGCACCCTGGCGCCCAACGTGGCCAAGACCCCCGAGGCAGGAGCTTTCACTCGTCCACTTTTCAGCTCAACCTGAGCCGTTTCTGACAAAACTTGCACCCCCCACCCCCTAATGACCCCTAAACATCCCTTAAACATCCCCTGAACATCCCCTAGACAACCCCTAAATGCACCCCCTGTTCCACGGAAAGCGCTTACGCTGAGCTGGAAAGTGGACGAGTGTACGCCCCTGCCCAGAGGAGCGGGCGCGGCGGCGCGTGGAGGTGGCGGCGAACCGGGACATCCACGCCGCGTTCGCCGCGCTCAAAACGGCGGCATTCGGCGCCATGGAGGCAGGGGCTTACACTCGTCGACTTCTCAGCTCAACCTGAACCGTTTCTGACACTCAACACATCCCCTAAACGCCTACGCACCCCCTCTACCCCCACCTTAAACACTCCCTAAACACCCCTCAAATACCTTTTGTCCCACCAAAAGCGCTTACGATGAGCCGACAGGTGGACGAGTGTGAGCCCCTGCATGGAGGCGAGGCACGCGGCGGCGGCATTCGCGGTGACGACGTGGCGGCGGCCGGTAGGGGCGTTCACTCGTTCACTTTAGCGCTCAACTTGAGCAACTCCATGACACATTCATGAGTAAGGTTGGGATATGCGGTGGACAGAAGAGCTCGAGTTGAGCTGAAATGGGAACGGGTGTAAGCCCCTGGCGGCCGGCCGTGGCGCTCATCATCGTGGCGTCCGTCGACCTGGCGTTGACCTTCGGTGGCGGCGGCGGCGGCGGCATCATCGGCAGATTCGTCGGCGGGTTCCCCGGCAGGCGGTTACACTCGTCCACTTTTTCGGCTCAACACAAGCACTTGCTGTGGGATGGGGGTGCATTTCGAGGCTGTCTAGGGGGTGTTTAGGCGGTGCCAGGGGGGTATGAGGTGGGTATGAGGGGGGATGTAGGGTGTATTTTGTGTCAGAAACGGCTTAGGTTGAGCCGAAAAGTAGACGAGTGTAAGCCCCTGTTCCCTGGCGGGGTGGGCACGGGCCCCGGCCACCGGGTGCTGAGCACCGCCGCGCTGGCCGCGGGTTACGGCGCGTTAGCGCTGGCGGCAGGGGCTTACATTCGTTCCCATTTCCGCTCAACTTGAGCTTACTCTGCCCATTTCCGCTCGACGTAAGCTTACTTGTCCCCCATATAACCCAACTTAACCCGCGAATGTGTCCCGAAGGTGCTCAAGTTGAGCTCTAAAGTGAGCGATGTGTCACGAAGGTGATCAAGTTGAGCTCTGAAGTGAGTCAGTGTAAGCCCTTGGCTGGCGGCGGCCGCGGTGGCCAGCGCGCGGCGCGTGGAGGGCGCCGCCTCCGCGGGCGTGGCGCGCGAGATGGAGGCGAGGGAGGCCGAGTATCTGGCAGGGAAGTTATTGCTGGGTTGGCGTTTCCGGATTCGGATGTATTCGGTCGAGGGTCGGATTCGGGCGGATTCGGGTTGATTGCTGGACCCGGAATATGGAATCCGCCGACCCAGATTTATTGAGACCAAGCACTCAGCCACTGACTGACGTTGAATCGACGATCCGAGTCAGTCCGGCGAGCATTCATCCTTGAGGTACTGCGGGCTTGTCTAATCCGGTTTCGGGAGCTTGTTCTGATCGACCCTCCTACCTGGCGTCGCAACACCGCGGCACGTTCCAGTGCCGGTGGCGGCCCGACCCGTATGCCGCGCCGGGCGAGCGCAACCAGCTATCACGCGACAAGGCGCTGACCAACGCAGCGGTGGCAGGGGCGTACACTCGTCCACTTCTCAGCTCAATCTGAGCCGTTTCTGTCACAAAATACACCCTACACACCCCCTAACACCCCCTGACACACCCTATGCACCCCCTAAACAGCCTCTATATGTCACCCCTATCCTGAGAAAGCGCTTACGTTGAGCCGGAAAGTGGAAGATTGTAATCCCCTGAGCGGTGGCCGCTGCCGCCGCCGCAGCCGCCGCCGGCCGCCGCGTGCCCGCCGCCGCCGCGC
>Ga0307489_10001645_pt1 | contig 14791 bp, 12 predicted proteins | sample SB12metaG_FD_202247 | JGI IMG/M metagenome (GOLD analysis project Ga0307489, IMG submission 202247) | Sea-ice brine microbial communities from Beaufort Sea near Barrow, Alaska, United States - SB 1.2 | ecosystem: Environmental > Aquatic > Marine > Coastal | place: USA: Alaska | collected... | reverse complement strand
TTGTGGTTTCTTCGCAATGTAATAACTCAGTGCCACGAACCCCCATTTGTGCTTTTCCTAATAACCCCGGCATTTACCAGATACGCAGCGATACCCTGTCGTTTGCGAGGAGCGCAGCGACGCGGCAACCTCTTAACCCAATCTTAAACCTAAACAGATTGCCACGCTACGCTGAGCCTGCCCCGCGAGCTTAGTGAGTGACGTGGGTACGTAATGACGGATTCAATTCATAAAAAAGAAGATCAGCAGCTCTAATCTTCGAATAGTGAACGGTCCAATGCTTTAACCACACCGGTACTGTCTTTGTCACTGACTAAAAATGAAATGTTGTGCGGGTTAGCACCAAAACAAATAATTCTTAAATTGTAGTCAGCAATAGCCGCAAATATTCGACTCAAAACGCCAGCAGCACTGTGCAGACTATTGCCCACCACTGTTACCAAATAGTAGTTTTCTTCGACTAACACATCACAAATTTGACTTAATTCTTCAAGAATAAAAAGGGGGCAGAATAAAAAGCGTCAGATCTAAATTAACCATCTCCACCTACTTTATACCACCCAATAACCCTACCAAGTTAAGATTGGAGCCTTTACAGCAACCATTTTGTTTTATTTGGATCTGACCCTTTTTATGCTCTAGGCCTTCTTGGTATCGTTAATAATATTCATCGTTGCCAGGCCGCTGTTACCAAGCGTTACCGAGGCGAATGGTCCTCCCACACACATATGTTCAGGATCACTGTGATCCAGAGGAGGGGTTTCTGCCAAAATCTTTTCGGCAAATTGCTCGGCATTGTCTTTGGGGCGATAGCCAAGAAAACTGGCTTTAGCGTTATCCACTGACACCCGGTCATTATTGGACACGCCGTAAACGACGGTAAAACCGGTGGTCGGGTTTGATATAGACTGCTCCACTAAGTGGATCAGGTCGTCATAAGATAACCAGGTACCCAATGCACGTGCGTTAGTGACTTGTGCACAAGATAGAATTCTCATACACACAGACTCTACACCGCATTTATCCCAATACATACTGGCAAGATCCTCTGTAAAGCACTTTGCCAGGCCATAAAAGGTATCGGGTTTGTGGGGGGCGTCTGTGCCAATAAAGTCCATTTTAGAATGCATACCCACCGCATGAATTGAACTGGCATACACTACCCGACGGACTCCATTTTGAAACGCTGCTTGCCAAATATTGTAGGCACCAATGATGTTGGGACCGACAATTGTGTCAAATGATCCTTCGTCGGCGTATGCCCCAAAGTGCACCACCATATCAGCGCCTTTTAGCAGGGCTGTGATTTGTTCCAGATTAGTTAAGTCTGCTTTTTCATAGCGTTCACCTGGATAAAGCTTGCCTATGTCTTGTGCTAAATCGCTGCTAACCAATTCATCAGCTAGTTTAGACAGCGGCTCACGTAAATAGGAGCCTAATCGACCTGCTGCGCCCGTTAAAATAATTTTTTTCATATTTGACTCTTTTGATCAGATTGACCTGTTAGTTAATTTTTAGCTGAGACACACTGTCAGCAATGCCCTGAGTTGCTTGTGACAGGATTTCTGCAGATCTTGCGATAGATATTCTCAAAAGGCACTTTGGCTAATATTGCCGTATCAACACCACATGGGACAAACGTGAAGCCTTGATTTAATCGATTTGCTCCATTAAATGGATTTATCTCTACTTGCACTAGATGACGGCCTTTTCGACAAAGGCTTCATTTTTTAGCAAACGTTCGTAGTTGAAAGGACTGAGATCCAAACTGCGGTATTCACCATAAGTAATCAGTTCAGCAGTGCCCCGTCCCATTGCGGGTGCTTGCTGAAAACCATGCCCGGAGAAACCATTTACAAAAATAAAATTCTCTACCATTGGGTGCTTACCTAAGATGGCATTTTGGTCGAAGGTGTTAAATGCATAATGTCCCACCCAGGAATTAATGCATTTTATTGCTTCAAACTGTGGCACGCGAGCAGCCAATACCGGCCATACTTTTTCTTGCCACAGGCTATGATCTTCAATGAAATCATCATAATCGACGGCGGGATCGTCATCAGGTTTACAACCCGCCAGATAGTACTGTCCTTCAGAGCGCATATGTACTCCAGATGGATCAATGGTAAGGGGTAGATCCCTATCAAGGGGTTTTTCTGCGGCAAAAATATAGCTATAACGCTTTCGAGGTTCGACCGGAAGTTCAATTCCAGCCATTCTTGATGTCAGTACCGCACGTGGTCCAGAGGCATTGACGACTTTTGCGCAGGATATTTTCTCACCACTTTTTAGGGTGATGCTTTGAACACGGGTACCTGCGGCATTTTTGCTCATAGACACAACTTCATTGCTAATGTACTCAGCACCTTGTTCTTTTGCTGAGCGTTTCCACCAGTCGAAAACCGTATTGCCATCATAATAACCTTCATTGATAAGGTTATGACTACCTAAAACAATGTCATCCACATTGTAAAATGGGTAATCGTGTTTAATCTGCTCAGGGCTCATTAATTTGGTACCGGCACCACACTTTTGCTGAACTAAGTGGCTGTCACGCAGTACATTTGCGAAATCTTCATTATCGGCAAGGTACATGTAGCCGTGACTTTGAAAAGCAATGGCAGGAACGCGCGGATCATTACCCATAAACCCCTGAAAATTATTCACAAACTCAGCGGCAAATTGAGACACGCGTACATTAATCTCTGCTGAAAATTGCTGACGCATACAACTATTGGTATGAGAAGTTGAAGCGAATTCATAACTCGGATCTTTTTCAACCACTAAAATAGAGCCATTAAAGTCTGGATTGTCGGATAAAAACCAGGCCACCGCCGAACCAAATTTTGCCCCACCCACGATCACCACGTCGTAGGCGCTACGTTTAGCTTGGCGAGCATGAGTGTTCGACTTCATTAGCATAATTCTCCATATTTGATCTTATGTAGCACGTCGTTGATCCGCGCCTCGCTAAGGCCGTACTCTTTGCGAGCGGTATCTGCTGAAATATAACCACGGGCCAAATCTTTGCAGACAAGTTCAGGATCCCGATCTTTTGCACTGCCGTAGCCAGCACCGCCAGGAAACTCAAGCAGCACTTTGCGGCCATGGGGAATAAATTGTTTACCTTTACCCCGCAATGCTTGGCCATCATCCCTTACGATGGTCGTCGCGGCTCCATCACCGCCACCTTGTCGTCCTCTGGCTGGAAACTTAACCCGGTCAAACATGGCTGAAAAATCGAATTCATGACCTTCTGTCGCACCCACTTCCATGCATTGACCCAAGCCACCCCGAAACTTGCCCGTGCCACCGCTGTTTGGGCGCAATTCTTTACGCCAAATAATCACCGGGCCGGTATGTTCTGTCGCTTCAACAGGCATGGTCATGACACCCGAGGGGAAGGCAGTTGCGTTCATACCATCCAGAGTAGGACGGGCACCGGCACCACCAGAATTAAACGTCAGTACTTCGGCTCTGACAGTATTTTTTGGGGCTGGGGCGTCGGTACGAGGTCGTGCTGACACCTGGAAATTACACAAGGTGCCAGCTCCTTCGGCAGGCACCGTTTCAGGTAGTATTTTATCCAGAGCGTTGTACACCGTGTCCGGTAACATATGCCCAATAACATGACGCAGGGCCACCGGCGCTGGATGCAAGGCGTTGACAATCGAATGTTCAGGTGCCGTGATAATAAAAGGTGCCAGTGAAGCCGCATTGTTGGGAATATCAGGGGCAATCGCACATTTGAGTGCGTAACATGCGTAGGCTTGGGTATAAACCAGTGGAACGTTTATCCCACGTTTATCTATACCCGATGTACCGCTAAAATCACACAACACACAGTCTTGTTTAATTTCCAGCTTCACTTTAAGTTCAATCGGCGTGTCATAACCATCAATTGTCATTTCACCGTGGGCAGTTTTTCGCGGCAGTGCGGCAATACGTTCGAGGGTGGCTACTCTGGAGTTTTCAAGAATAAATTCAGCAATTTCATTGAGATCGTGCAGCTTAAACTCCTGCATCATTTCAACTAAGCGTTTGTGGCCTATCTCATTACATGTGGCGAGGGCATATAAATCACCAATGAGTTGTTCCGGCTCTCTTACATTGCCTTTAAGCAAGTGTACGAAAGGCATATCAACCTTGCCCCTTTCGGCAAACTTCATAATGGGAATATACAGACCTTCTTCATAGATAGAGGCGGCATCAGCACTAAAACCACGGCCACCAATATCCACCACATGAGCGGTACAGCCAAAGAAACCAACTAATTTCCCCAAATGGAATGAGGGCGTGACAACGGTGATGTCATGGAGATGGCCTGTGCCTTCCCAGGGATCATTGGTCAGATAAATGTCACCGTCGAAAATATTGTCCGGGCCTATACGGCGGATAAAATGCGCCACTGCGGCGGCCATGGAATTTACATGTCCCGGGGTGCCAGTGACGGCCTGAGCCAGAATTCGGCCATGGGTATCATATACCCCTGCGGATAAATCCCCCGCTTCACGGACTGAGGTTGAAAATGCCGTTCGAATGAGTGCTTGTGCTTGCTCTTCTACAACAGAAATCATTCTGTTCCACATTACTTGATGGGCTACGGCCGTTGTTTTTTGGCTCATGGTGATCACCTACTGTTTATTGTACTGGCTTAAACATTTATATGGCTAAAATGCCCTTGTTTAGGACTTAAGGAATACATCAATGCACCCGTCTCGTTGTTTCACCGCACGTCTGCTCGAGGGGATAATAATCGTGGTCTCATCTTCGGTGATCGCAGCGGGACCTTCGACTATCTGGCCGATATCTATTTCTTTACGCAACACCACTGCGCTTTCAACTAAGTGACCTAAGGCCAAATCAAATATCCCTCTGGTTTTGTTGATCCTTGCCGGGCTGCCCATCGTCATTGGCTCAACAGGGGCGACTTTATCAGATGGCGTGGTGGCGTTGACCGCCCACACGGTAATTTCCACATCCATACCCTCAACCACTCGACCAAACAAGGCCGTATAATCCTGTTCAAATAACCGCAAGAAAGTAGCCACATCAGGGGCCAAGGCTTGGGCCTTGGATAGAATGATAGGAATTTCCCATCCCTGACCGGTATAGCGCATATACACCTTAAACTCAGCAATGATGTCGGCGCTACTATCGCAAGTTCGCACAAATTTAGTGGCCTCTGATTCCAAATCAGACAACAAGGTTTTGACTGCTGTCGGGTCAAATTCAGATAGTTTCATATACACACTGCGATTGGCTTCAAAACTAAAAGGAGCGCGCAAAAAACCAATGGCCGAACCCACTCCTGCCCCGGTAGGCACTAATAAACGGGCAACGCCGAGTTTTTCACACAAACGTCCGGCATGAAGGGGCGCGGCTCCGCCAAATGCGATCATCGTATAGTCAGCAAGATCTTCACCATTTTCAACTGCATGCACCCGGGCGGCATTGGCCATATTTTCATCTACCACCTCAACCAAACCATAGGCTGCGGTTTGTGCATCCATATCCAGAGGCAAACCTAAGGTCTTGACGAGGGCCTGGGCAGATTTATCAGGGTGTAACCCAATGGTACCGCCGGCGAAATTATCGGGGTCGAGTTTACCCAGCACTAAATCTGCATCGGTTACCGCTGGGCGTTCTCCGCCACGACCATAACATGCGGGCCCTGGCTCCGAACCCGCGGACTCGGGACCGACCCGAATTTGCCGCATTGAGTCAACTTGTGCCAACGAGCCGCCACCAGCGCCTATTTCGACCATGTCGATAACCGGGATAGAAATGGGCATGCCCGAACCTTTTTTGAATCGGTAGGTTCTGGCGACTTCAAATACGCGACTGGTTTTTGGGGTTTGATTCTTAATTAAACAAATTTTTGCGGTTGTGCCGCCCATATCGAAGGACAGTACTTTATCCAATCCGTAGCCCGCGGCTATCGTTGCAGCAAACACTGCACCTCCCGCCGGGCCAGACTCCACCAGCCTGACAGGAAACTCAGCCGCACTTTTAATCGAGATAATACCGCCGCCGGAGTGCATTAAAAAGATCGTGCAGCTCACGCCTTGCTGTTTTAGTTGCCCCTCTAAACGGCTAAGGTAACTTTTCATCAAAGGCTTGATATAGGCGTTGGCGACAACGGTGTTAAAACGCTCATATTCACGCATTTGTGGGGAGACTTCACTGGACAAGGACATCATCACATTGGGAAGTTTCAGCTTAAATACCTCACGGACCAACTGTTCATGGGCATCATTAACATAGGCATGTAAAAAGCCCACCGCGACACTCTGATAACCCGCTAACTTTATATAGTCAGCCAGGTCTTCAATGTCACCGCGCTGCAAGGGAATAAGAACTTCGCCATTGGCCGCAATACGTTCTGGCAACACATAGCGTTGCTGTCTGGGCAGTAGAGGCTCAGGGAGTGACAGATTTAGATCATATTGTTCGAATCGGGATTCGGTTCGCATTTCAATGACATCCCGAAAACCCTGGGTGGTGATGAAGGCCGTTTTCGCGCCACTGCGTTCAATTAAAGCATTGGTCGCCAGCGTCGTACCATGGATTATTTGTTCAATCTGTGAGGTTTGGATACCGGCTTTGCCGCACACCTCATTCATACCTTGAATAATGGCATTTTCAGGCGCTATATGACTGGTTAACACCTTAGTTGAATACTGCTTTGCACCGATTTCAAGCACGACGTCGGTGAAGGTGCCGCCGATGTCTACACCCAGGCGAGTAGCCAACTTTTTCATATTCTACCTAAGCCTGTTGAAGTCCGTTGTGAATGATTGACTCTAAACACTCGGTTAAATAAAAACAAATTGTATTATTTCATGTAAAGGATAATGAAATTTAATCCTTTGCTGAGTTATCAAGCTAAGCTGCCGTGTAATCAACTGGCTGTCTTATGTTAATTCATCAATGTATTTGGCGGCAAACTGGTTCGACACTTCCCCTGCCATTTTGGCTGCAAACTCAACTACGTGGGACGATTTATAGACGTCGTATCGTGCAAAAAAATCCAGATTACTGGGGGCCCAATCATAATTGAGGCGACACAGTTGCCCGGCGGCAATATCGGCTTCGACTACCGGTAAAAGCAAGGCTGACACGCCAATAAAGTCTATGGTCATTTGCCTGCATACGGAAAGGCTGTTGGAGGGGACTAATCTGACTTTCATATCTGACTTGGCAGCGAAGTGCGAACTCATCTCTTGATAAGAATGAGTATGACGGGTGTGGGTCAAAACAGGAAAACGAATAATGTCTCCCATTGATACAGGATCAAGCAAATGTAGCCCGGTTTCAGGAGCAGCAACCCAGACAATGGGGAAACTGCCCAAATTGACACTGCCGGTTGAATGACGGGTAAAAGGTCCATTTTGAAACGTGAGATCAAGGGAGCGATTATCTAATTCTTTTTCAAGATTGATGGATAAATCAACCGTCAATTCCACCTGCATATTGGGAAATTGTTGCTTAAATAATTGTAAAAATGTTCTTAACCAGGTCTGGGCAACCATTTCTGTTACCCCTAAACGCAAGACCCCATCAAACAAGCTCGCATCATCGACGGCTTCGATAAAACTCTCCATCGAACGCAATACCTGCCTGGCATGATCCAACAATTGATGGCCACGAGCGGTTAAGCGCACTGAACCGGCATCACGCTCCATAAGCTTAGTACTTAAGGCACTCTCTAAAGCGGCAATCCGTGAAGAAACATTGGGTTGGGTTGTGTAGAGCTTTTTTGCTGCTCTGCGGAAACTGCCCAGATCCGCTACCGCAACAAAGGTTTCCAGTTGCTTAATATTGATGTTCATCTTGTCCTTTGGGGTAATTTAGTCCGTTTTATGGCCGAAAACCGCATACCGCCATAACAATATTGTTCAATATTCAGAGCTTTTAAGGTGCTTTACTAGATAGGTAAGATAAATAAAATTTATCCTTAATTCAATTTTTAAATTAATATTATTAATTATGTTAATACTATGTTATTTGTTTAGGCCATTAAGAATGTAATGGGAAACATCAGCATGGTATCAGCCACACAAAATAGTTCACCCCAATGGTCTTCTCGCCTGGCATTTACCCTGGCAGCAATTGGAAGCTCTGTTGGTTTGGGCAATTTGTGGCGCTTTTCTGCTGAAGCAGGTACCCATGGTGGAGGGGCATTCATACTTATTTATTTGTTGTGTGTGCTGGTCATTGGGATCCCGACCATAATGGGCGAGTTTGTAATCGGTCGAGGGGGACGAGCAACCAGTGCCATAAACAGTTTTGAAGACGTCTGTATACGCAGTCATTCGACAAAATTTTGGGGTTTAGGTGCGTCGGTCGGGACGCTCAGTGGTTTTTTAATTGTGAGTTTTTACTGTGTTATTGCAGCATGGGTAATGGCCTATATACAGCGCTTTATGGTCGGCGCATTTGACGGACTCACGCCAGTCCAAATTGCTGAGCAATTTGATTCACTTATTGCTCATCCCCAAGCTTTGCTGGGGTACTTCTTGTTGTTTGCAGGACTGGTCATCTGGCTGGTGGCTCGCGGGGTAAATCGTGGACTTGAATTAGCATCAAAAATATTTATGCCCATATTCTTCTTTTTGTTACTTGCCCTAAGCGCCTTTAGTCTCTATACCGCCTGGCCATCGGGCGGCACTGAACAAGCACTCAATTTTATGTTTAGTGCCGACATGTCAAAAATATCGCCCAAAGTCGCCGTCAGTGCCCTGGGACAAGCCTTTTTCTCATTGGGCTTAGGCATGGCAATAATGATCACCTACGGAAGTTACTTACCCAAATCCGTAAGTCTGCCTCAATCGGCACTAATTGTTGGCCTGGCGGATACCGCCGTGGCCCTGATCGCAGGACTGGCCATATTCCCCATTGTTTTTCAATATGGATTGGATTTTGAGGCCGGAGCCGGACTCTTCTTTCAGACTTTACCCACTGCCCTGTTGTCTACGCCAGGCGGCAACATCATTGGCGCGGCATTTTTTTTCATGGCTTTTTTTGCTGCCCTAACGACCGCAGTATCACTATTAGAGCCCTCGGTTGCCCACATTAGCGAGCAATATCGATTAAAAAGAGCCCACGCGGCCCTTATCATGGGCGTAATCATGATCATTGTTGGCTTAGTGTGTTTATACAATCTTAACTTTTTAGACTTTCTCGACAGTGGTCTTACTGCCCCAATTTTACTGCCTTTATCAGCGCTGATGGTGGTCATATTTGTTGGATGGCGGCTGAATAAAAAAATGTTAAATGATGAGCTAGGTGAAGCCGATCGCAAATTAGCTTATGTGCTATTTTTTATGCTTAAGTATATCGCCCCGGTGATGATATTTGTCATCTTCGTAGTGGGTATCAGTGACAGGTATTTCCCGAGTTTACTGGCAGGATAAAGAAGGGTGACAGATCTCAAGGACTTTTGCCGGTCAACGTCAATTAGCTTGGCCGGTTTTTGAGTTTGATTTTATAGGGTGTTTCTTTCGATAACAGTCTCATTCAATTTGATAAATATCGCCGTGATGAATTAGCCTGTCCATCGCTGCCCCTGTCATCATATTATCCCCAAAGGGACTATTCCATTCGCTGAAGGCCTTTGGCATCCCCCGTCTGAACAAGGCCATGTTTTTCGCCCCGTTCTCATATATCTGGCTTTCATCTTCTGTGAACGTGACGTCAAAGTGGGCTATAAGTGACATAAATCGCCTTTGGAAGTTGAATCTAGGCGATCTAATCGGTCGACAACCGAAAAGCCCCCTCTTGATTTATATCATTATAAACTGCATGCAGAATTTGCAACCTGTTTTGATAAAATCCGCCCACAGCGAAATAAACTGGGTCGTTTTATAATAGCAACTAATGATTTGGACAACCCTGATATGAATGAAGGGAATATGCTATCAATCTATAAAGAGCAGCAAGGTGTTGAGCGTGGCTTTCGTTTCATCAAAGATCCCCTGTTTCATCTGAGCGATGTTTTTTGAAAAAACCGGAGAGAATAGATGCGCTGATGATGGTGATGACATTATGTCTGATGGTTTATAACGCAGGACAATATCAGGTAAGAAAAGAACTGGAGATGCAGCAACAAAGTATATTGAGTCAGGTTGGAAAGCCAACAAAGCAGCCTACCTTACGATGGATATTTCAGAAAATGAGTGGTATCCATCGGGTTCACATACCGGGCCAGGCTAGCTGCATTACCAGGTTGAATGAAGAAAAATCAAAGATCCTCCGTCTATTTGGCGCGGAAGTTTGTCGAGTGTATAAACTGGTTTAGCCTTAGTTAGTGTCCATCCTGACATTTGGCGAGAAAAATTTTACCGGCAAGACCAGATTCGACTGTGGATTGGCCAGACTGAACCTGAGGAAAAATAATTTGAATCCCGAAAAAGATGCGGAATGTCGGCTATATACCAGTAATAAGGGGATTATTCGCACTAAAAAGTCACTGGTATGCCTAGCATACCTTATCAAAACCTTATGCACGACGCAGGTGCAGTCGCACGTTAACTTGATAGGAAATGGGCGATGACAACACTTAAGGCTCGATGAAGTTCATCGAGCGTTATAATGTGAAATAAGTGTCAACTGTATTTAGGACGGGACAAGACTTTCATCTGCCGCTTACAAAAAGGCGTCTAACACATCATCATTGCCGGGTTATTCACGCCGCTGGATTTAAGCAAACAACCTTACAATCTAATCAGGCAAGGTGATATTCAATTCCAACACGGAACGATCATCATTATTTTCCAGCTGCACGGTCACCAGATCCTCATCGACATTCACATATTTACGGATCACATCCATGATTTCCTGCTGCATTCGCGGCAGATAATCCGGCTGCTGGCGCTTATTACGCTCGTGGGCAACAATGATCTGCAAACGCTCTTTAGCAACCGATGCCGAACTCTTTTGTTCTTTTTTTAAAAAGTAATTAAAAATGCTCACTTTTTACCTCCCAGTAGGCGCTTCAGGAATCCCTTCTTTTGTACTTCAAGAAAACGGTGTTCAACTTCTTCGCCCAATAAACGGGATACCGCATCAAGATATGCCTGACCGGCCTCCGACTCCTGATCTAAAATAACCGGCGCTCCTTGGTTTGATGCTTTAAGTACGGCTTCGGATTCGGGAATGACACCTAATAAAGGCACGGCCAGAATATCTTCAACATCCGCCACACTGAGCATCTCTGCTGACGCCACACGTTCTGGGTTGTAACGGGTTAATAACAAATGCTCCTTAACAGAACCGCCCTGCTCTGCCTTCATAGACTTACTCTGCAAAATGCCAATAATACGATCCGAATCACGAACAGAAGAGACTTCCGGATTAGTGACCACAATAGCTTCATCGGCAAAATACAGCGCCATCATCGCTCCCTGCTCGATACCTGCAGGCGAATCACAAATAATATATTCAAAGTCCTTAGACAGAGCATTTAAAACAGATTGAACGCCTTCCACAGACAAGGCATCTTTATCACGGGTTTGTGATGCAGGCAAAATAAACAAACCCGGAGTACGCTTATCTTTGATCAGCGCCTGATTTAAAGTCGCTTCCTTATTAATCACATTAACAAAGTCATACACGACACGCCGTTCACAGCCCATAATTAAGTCAAGGTTACGTAAACCCACATCAAAATCGATTACGACCGTTTTAAAACCACGCATCGCCAAGCCCGTAGCGATTGCCGCACTCGACGTCGTTTTACCTACGCCACCTTTACCGGACGTTACTACAATAATTTTTGCCACTTAATTCCCTCAATATCTGTTTTAATCCACTCATTGCTAAACTATGCGTACAACGCTAAATAGCTTCAATCTGAATGGATTCACCGTCTAAAAACACTTGTGCTGCCTCTTTCCAGCATAGCTCACGTAGCTTTTCACTCAATATAAAATAACCCGCAATAGAAACAAGCTCAGCTTCCATCTGCCGACAAAAAACCCGCGCATGTGTATCGCCTTTAACACCTGCTAACGCTCGTCCACGCAAGGGTCCATAAATATGAACATGACCATCTGCTAACACTTCAGCACCTTGACTCACCCCAGCCATAACGATTAAGTCACCGCCTTCAGCATAAACCTGCTGGCCAGAGCGCACCGGCCGAGTAATCACCTTGCTGGGCCGATACCCGAGCTCTTTTTCAACAAGGTGCTTGCTAGGCTGAACTTGAGCTGTTCTCGCCTGAGTCGGTTCAGCCTGGATGTCGGTGCTACGGACTTTTGCAGAAGGCAAGGACGCAAGACCCAAGCCCATAACAGTATCTCTCAATTCAAGCGCTGCGCCACGACAAGCAATCGGCTGTAAACCCATTTCACGACAAGCCGCAACAATTTTCGCTAGTTGATCTTCTTTAAGCTCACCTTGAAAAGAAGCGAGGTTCAGTACAAGAGGAGATGCATTGAAGAACTGCGGGGCGGTATTAATTTTTTGTTTTAACTGTGCTAGAAATAATTCTGCTGAATAATCGTAAAGATCCATAACCACCGCAGTAAACGCGGTGCCTTTCATCTGCAAACATACATTTGCCATTGGGCAACCTTAACTTACTAATAAAAAACTAATTCACTAACTCATCTGCCTCAATTGTGAATGCAGTTGAGGCCAATCATCCGAAAACGACGAAATCTGGACCCACTTTAACAAATAGACTCAACTTCAGGAAATGAAACTAGCAGCAGATTGACAAATTATTGACCTGCGCACGAAAGTACCGCCCCTACTGGGCTATAAAGCAAAAATGCCGAGGGGCAGATACTACGCTTGAAGGATACCAAGCAACGGATTTTACCTCACTAAAACCCAATAGTGAATTGTATTGCGTGTGGCACAGGAATTAGTTTTGAGAGTCATCTGTGTGCAGCAGTCTATCGGACAAGAACCCTTTGTTGTTCCTTCAACTCCCAAACAAATTACCTCGCTAACTTTCACCCATAATCGGCGGAGGTAGACTCAATAAAAACAGCCAATACATCTGCTTTGTAATAAAACTTGGATTCAACTAAAAGGAATAAAAAGGGTCAGTGTCAAATTAACCCGATCCAGTGGTTTTCGCCATCCGACAGTCCGGCCACGCATTCCTTCCCGCAACGCTTACCCTGTTAATGCCTCAACGCCTGTCCAATGGCGGCTTCCAGATTAATCAGCTATTTAAACGATCCATAAATATTGCCAGTCGATGCAAACCCGCTTCGAGTTCAGATTCGGCGGAAGCAAAAGATAAACGCACAAACTCCTTGCCCTGGTACTCACCAAAATCGTTGCCAGGCGTGAGCGCAACATGGGCTTCTTGTAATACCCGTTCACAAAAGGTCATCGCTGACAGCCCCGTGGGACTTACGTCGATATAAACATAAAAGGCGCCGTCAGGATGGACGGGCACATGCAAACCACATTTTTGTAATCCTGCCAGTACCAGGGCTTTTCGGCTAATAAGCCTTGCCCGTCGTGACTCGCACACGGCAATGGAGCTGGGCGTAAAACATTGTAAGGCGGCTTTTTGCGCTAAAGTCGAGGGACAAATATAATAATTCTGCGCCAATCTCTCCATGACCTCGACTGCACGCTCGGGCACCACACACCAACCGAGTCGCCACCCCGTCATGCCAAAATATTTCGAGAAACTGTTAATCACTAAGGCCTCATCATCCAATGATAAGGCACTCACTGGCTGTGAATCGGCTGTGCCATGATGCAAATTAAGATAAATTTCGTCGACGATCCGCCATGCCCCTTTGCTGCGGGCAAATTCGCACATTGCGGCTAATTCATCTGCCGCAACGGCTGTGCCGGTGGGGTTAGAGGGCGTGGCTAGCATTAAGCCTCGAGTGCCAGCTTGCCAGTGTTGTTTCAGCAGGGCCGTATTCAATTGAAAACGTGAATCTGCTTGGGTCGGCACCAATTGTACCTTGCCACCAAAACCTTTGATAAATTGTCGATTACAGGGGTAAGAGGGATCCGCCATGATCACATTGTCGCCTTCATCAACAAAGGCGGCCGACAGTAGTAATAAGGCTGCCGACGCCCCTGCGGTGACCACAATGCGTTGTGGATCGAGGTCAATTTGATGGCTTGTTTGATAAAAGCCGGCAATGGCCGCACGTAGCTCTGGTAACCCTAGTGCTGAGGTATAAGGCAGAGGCGCATTGATCGCAAGATCTTGCATCGCAAGTAACACGTCAGGTGGCGCACCAAAGTCCGGTTCACCGATATTCAATTTAACCACGTGTTTGCCTTGTGCTTCCAATCGGGCTGCTTTTTCACTAAAAGCCATGGCAAAAAAAGGGGATATACCTTGTGCGCGCTGTGAATATTTCAAATGATACAACTCAATTTTCTGGAAAAACAGTGAAAACGAAAGCCGACTACTGTGCCATTTATAAAGAGGTAAAACACCCTTTATGTTAAACGTCCCAAGGCCTAAAACGGCCGTTTGTGGAAAACAGTAAACATTCAACTTACGAACGTTCACCCAGTGAATTAATAAAAATCAAGCCCTGGCACGTTGGCGGCGCAGCCGCGGCGTCTGTTTTCCTGTGTACAGAGCCCTATTTTATGCCTTGGATTCGATTAATGAGCCAGGCGATTTAAGCTGGCTGATGGCACCCTACCGCTAACATTAGTCTGGCGCTCATTAATGAATTACGTTTTAAATGCACACAACGACAAACAACAGCTATATTTAAATCATTGTTTTATCAGCTCATAAGTTAGAGGTATCTATACTCGCTACACCGGCATCCCTTCCTTG
>Ga0307489_10001644_pt1 | contig 14793 bp, 24 predicted proteins | sample SB12metaG_FD_202247 | JGI IMG/M metagenome (GOLD analysis project Ga0307489, IMG submission 202247) | Sea-ice brine microbial communities from Beaufort Sea near Barrow, Alaska, United States - SB 1.2 | ecosystem: Environmental > Aquatic > Marine > Coastal | place: USA: Alaska | collected... | reverse complement strand
TCATACGCCCGGCGCACGCCACGCAGCCGCGCTGCGCTTCGCCATAGTTCACCGCCACGACTTCACCGTCCAGTGGGCGGGCACAACCCACGCACGACCCTAGCTCCTGTGTCGAACACTCCTTGTGAAACACCCCTCGCGGGCGCACCAGCGCGGCGCCGCCCACCAGGAACGCCCACCGGGAACACCTCGTGTGCGAAGCGGCCGCCCGCCTCCAGCACGTGCAGGTCGCGCGCCACGGTGTAGCAGCGCAAGTTGCATTTGAAACCAAATCTTGAAAGCAGATTGTCGTATCTTAATTTCAAGCGCTCAGTCCCAGGCGCTTTCAACTTGGATTTCATCGGTCCAACCTGCACTGCCCTACCAGGGCCTGCACGCCGTTGAACGGCAGCAGCGGCTCCAGGTGGCTCGCGGGGGGCGGGCGGGGGGGGCGCAGCCGGGGCGCCGCGCCCATGGTGTAGCAGCGCAAGTTGAACTTGAAACCAAAGTTTGAAAGCTGTCCATTATATTCCAGTTTCAAGCGCTTAGTTCCATGCGGTATCAACTTAGGTTTGATAGTGTCAACTTGCACCGCCCTACCATGGGGGACGCCCGTGCCAGCCGCGGCGGCGAACCCGAGCGGTGGGCCCCGTGAAGTAGCGGCGCAAGTTGATTTTGAAAGCAAAATTCGAAAGCGGATCATCATATTTTAGTTTCAAGCGCTTAATTGCAGGCGCTCTCAACGTGGGTCTGATAGGGTCAACCTGCAGCGCCTTACCGTGAGCACGACGTGCGGGGCCCGTGCCGCCCGTGGCCGCCGCTAGCTCACGCACCGCGGCGCCGATGTCGCCCCACAACCAGGGGCTTTCACTCGTGCACTTTTCGGCTTAGCGCAAGCGCTTTCTGTGGGACAGGGGGTGCATTTAGGAGGTCTTCAAGGGATCTTTGGAGGGTATTTAGGAGGTGTTACAAGGTATTAGGGGTCGTTCAGGGTGTAATTTGTGTCAGAAACGGCCTTGGATTGATCTGAAAAGCGAACGAGTGTAAGCCCCTGCACACAACCGCGCCGGGTCGCCGAGCAGCTTGTTCGACGCCACCAGGCGCAGCGCCTGCCGCGCCGCCTCGTGCCAGGGGCTTACACTCCTCCACTTTTCGGCTCAACGTAAGCGCCTTCTGTGGGATAGGGGGTGCATATAGGGGTTTCCTTGGAACCACACACGTCACCCGCTCACATCGGCGCCCCGCGTGTCGCAACGACACGCTCCCTCCTCGACGGAGCTTCCAAACTAGGCGCTTCGCTCATTCGCACCCCAGCAGGCCGCTCGCCACTCGATTGCTCGTCCCGTCACATGCCAGCGTCGCGCCAGGAAAGGCGAAAAGCGGAACGCGATGTCGCCAAGCGCGCGCCGGCCACAGGTATACTTGTCGCCCCTAAACTAGCCTACTAAGCACTAACCCCTAAACTAGCTTAAACTAGCTTAGTTGAAGCCCCCCTAATTGACTAAACCCACTGTAGTTTCCCATACTAAGACACTAAGCCACTAACCACTAGCCCCTAAATTAGCTTATATTAGCTTAGTTTAACCCCCCCATCGCCAGCACTAACTTAGTTTGACAAGCTTAGCCACAGCGAGAGTCGCGGGAGCCGCGGGAGCTGCCGTTGCTCACGCTAACGTGAACGTGAACCCGCTCGGCCACTGGAAAACGCAAGCGGAAGACGCCTACGTAGGGCCCGGCGGATATTGCCAAGCTCACCACGTCATGGGATGTGCTTTGACTCAACCAACAGACGAGGGTTCAGAGTGCGGTGAATGACGCGGCGAGCGATATTTGCCTGGCCCGGCCCCGCGGCGCTGTTTCAAGCGATCGGAGCCGCGAACGTGCAACGGAGGGCTGCCGAGGGTGACGGGGAAGCCCTTTGGAGCCTGGGCTACAAGTTGGTGTGTGACGCTGGGGAGGAGGGGACGAATCTGGGCGCTGCCGGCAGATCGCCGGAGATGGATGTAGGGTTGGCACTTTCCAACACACGTTTTCAAGTCGCACACACAACTGAAGAGACACGTTGTGCGTGTGCGGTCATCAGACGACCGAATGATTTGTTTGCGGGTTCCAACCCTACGCGCATAAGGGTTTGGCGCTTCTGGAGAAGGCGGCGGGGCAAGGTCACGCGTACGCTATGGATGCGCTCGGAACTATCCACCACGAGTGGAAGGAATATGAACAATCCGTCGAGTGGTTCACCAAGGCAGGGGCTTACACTCTTTAACTTTTCAGCTCAGCTTGAGCCGTGCTTGACACACACAAAACACCCTACACACCTTAAACACCCCCTGACACCTCCTTAACACGTGCTACACAATCCCTACGCGCACCCCCTATCCCATAAAAAGCGCTCAAGTTGAGCTGAGAAGTGGACGAGTGTAAGCCCCTGCACCAAGGGCGCCGAGGCTGGGTTGCCGGTAGCGATGTTCAACCTCGCGCTTTGTCTCGACCATGGGAAGGGTGTGGCGGCGTCTGATTACCCGGCGGCGGCGAGCTGGTACAGGCGCGCGGCCGACGCGGGTGACGGGGGTGCTGCGATGAACCTCAACCGGTGCACTATTGGCCGCGGTGGGGCCTGTGGATAATGTCTGTCTGCATGTCTGTCTCTCTGTCTGTCATGTATGTCTGTCTGTCTGTCTGTCATCCTCCACATTGTTTACCCTCTTTTCTCGGATTGAACGGTGTCACATGACATGGCGAGCAATATCTGCCAGGCCCTCGGCCGCGGCGTCACGCGGAGCAAGCGGCGTGCGATGCAATGTTTACGCGATGCCGCCGAGAACGGCCGCGCCGACGCGTGCTTGACACTCGCCTATTGGATGTACGGAGACCATCCCTACGCCCGCGAGGTTGGGCATGTGGGGGAGGCCGCCGGAGTCGCCACGTCGGCAGGGGTCCCGGGATGGCACGACGTCCCTCCGGCTGTCATGACCGGCGTGTTGCATTGGTTGCGGAAGGGGGGGCATCCAGTCGACAGGCTCGATGGGTTTCGCATACAATCGTTGGAGGGGGCTAAGTATTGTCAGAACGAATCGTGCGAGGTTGTGGGCCTTCTGAAGGACTTCAAAGTTTGCCCGCAGTGCAAGACCGCCCGGTACTGTGGCGACGCGTATCAGAAACTGGACTGGACTACGGGTGGGCACAAGGAAAAGTGTGGCACATCCGCATATTGTGGAGTTACAGTAGGGCGTGGATGTGAGCCTCGCTACCTATAGCTACTATGAATACTCAATTACCCACCTCACATGTGCTGCTGTTGACTGCCGGTTGAGCCCCTGTTTAAACTCTGAAGTTTGAGCGGTGCCCGAATGTGACACACAGCGTCTTCTGCCCAATGGTCAGGGGCTTGCACTCGTCCACTTTTCAGATCAACGTCAGCGCTATTCGTTAGGTGATTTCGCCGGACATCCACTCGCCGGACATCCGTCTGTACGAGTAGCGACCGACCGACCAAATTTTGTTGGCTTTTATTGATGTTTTATTTCGAAGGTGTGTTCTGGCAGTTTGGGGTGCCGATCACAGCCGAAGAAGGTCCCCCGCTGCCCCGCCACCCCGCCGCCGCCGCCACCGCGTCGGATATGGTTCCTGCGTACCTCGAGCACCGCCTGCCGCGGGGCGCGTGACCGCTTCGCCACAGTATCCAAGACGCTTGCCCTACACGGTACGGCTGCTGAGCTATGGAGCAGGCACATATTCTGTGCGAACGTGCACGTGCAAACCTTTCAGTCGGTGGGCACCCTCGCCACTTTCGTCACGACCGAGACCGGAGATTATTCGTCAAGACGCTCGTGCTCGTCCACACAAGCCAGCACCCTGCGGGCTCCCCCACAAGCACCCCCCCGGCTCGACCACGAGCCACAAGCATGTATGGGGCTATGGAAGGCGTAGGCGACAGTACTGTGTGCCCCTCGTCCACCTGGGTCCTCTTCCACCTCAGCGTCGGTGTCATAACCATTGTCCTTTTCGTTTTTGCTTTGCTTTACCTCCTATAAAAGCTACGACGCCACCGCCAGCAGAGAGGCAAACGCACAGCATCTCCACCACAAACGCACTCGACATCTCAGCATGTGCAGCAACTGTACAATTGGTGTTACGGGTTGCTTGGTCCTCCTCTTAGTTGGTGCCACCATCGCGCTGCTCCTCTTCCTTGATCTGTTTCCCACCGGGGCCTGGAGGTAAAGAGAGCTTCTGCGTGTAAGAAGGCACCAGGCTTTCGCCCTGGTCCCCGTATCCCTGGAGGTAGACTTCGCTGTTGGCCGGGGCCAGAGCATGGGGCTGTCCTCATTGGCTGAGAGCATGGAGGAGGGGGAGGGGAAGGGGGAGCAGGAGGGGTAGGGGGAAGGGGGAGGAGGGGGGAGGGAGGGGGAGGGGGAGGGGGAGGGCGCCGCCGACGCTTTCCATGACGCCGCCGCCACGTCTCTTGGGTCCTCTTCCTCCATCTCCGCGATACTCGTACGAGACGAGTCAGAGGTCGAGGCGGTGGAGTTCACTAGATGGGGTTGGGGTGGTGCAACTTGAAACCCGTGTTGAAAACGCCTGGTTCCAGCGCTTGACACTGAAATACGATATGAAAGTCTTCAAGTTTTGCTTTCAATTTTAATTTGCGCCCTTTCAACTAGAGCTCTAGTGACTAGTCCGGTGTACCCACGGCGCTGGCGGCGGCGGCAGGGGTACCTGGAGACAGGGAACGCCAGGGATGAGGAGGTGGCCGGGTGTGTACGGGGACACTGGTACATTATGAGCAAACAGTGCGGGAGCGAATGGCAAGGCCGGGGAGAGGGGAAGATGATGCGGCGAGTGTGTACGGGTACACTAGTACACGATGACACAGCACCCACTCCGACTTCCCAGAGGCCGGGAGGCCGGGGGGCTGACATACTTAGAAACAAGAGGCGCTCTTCAGGGAGACGCTAGCGTGACATGCGCGTTCGAGTAGTATGAACGATGCGCCGTGCGAAAATTAATGCGAGAGACACAGAGAGAGAAGGAGAGAGGGACGCTTCCGCGCGTTTGAGGGGGCATCAGGGTTTCGCCCTGCCCCCCGTGAAAATCGTGAACGTTGAGCGCGCACAAGAGAGGCTTATCAATAATGAAGTCTACATATAAATCAGAGTCTAACAATTTTCATCTACAAAGCGGGCGGGGAGTCAGGCTAATGCGGCTCGTCACGGGGGCCAGGGCGAAAAAGCCTGGTGCATCCTTATACACGCGGAAGCGTCCCTCTCTCTCTCTAGCGCGGGTCGGCGACGGGCGACCCGAACTTGGCGGCGATGAAGGGGCGCGGGGAGGGGCGCGCGCTACCTTCCGTCACCACCGACGCCGCCGTCGCAGCCGCCGTCGTCGCCGCCGCCGCCGTCGCCGCCGCCGCCGCCGCCGTCACTACCGGCGCCACCGGCGCCGCGGCCACAGGACTCGCCAGCGGCGGACTCAGCACCGACGCCACGGGCGCCGCCGCGGCCACCGCCTGCGCCACCGGCGGACTACCCACCACCGGTCGCGAATGGATCACGAACGAACTCGGGCTAGGGATCGACGCCGCCACTCCCCCATATGTACTCGCCCCCGTGATAGGACCAGGCAGATATTGCTCGCCACGTCATCTAACTCATTTCAAACCCTCGTTTCTTGACGTGAATGGCATCCAATGGCGTGGCGAGCAATATCTGGCAGGCCCTACCCAGTGTGCGGCGCCCCCCCATACGTACTCGTCCCCCCATAATGACTGGCCCTGGTTTGCGACGCCCCCGCCCGCGCCGGGTGGTAGCTGTACGTATGAGTCGCCGGGCTCAGCTGCGTGAACCTGGACGCAGGGGCTTACACTGGTCCAACTTCTCAGCTCAACTTGAGCCGTGTCTGACGCAAGAAAACACCCTACACACCCTAAACACCCCCTTCGCACGGGATACACAATTCCTCTGCGACCCCCTATCCCATACAAAGCGCTCAGGCACGCAAGAAAACACACTACACACCCTAAACACCCTCTTCGCACGGGCTACACAACCCCCTCCGCGACCCCCTATCCCGTACAAAGCGCTCAAGTTGAGCTGAAACGTAGACCAGTATAAGCCCCTGCCTGGGAGCCGGCGCGATGGGACTCGGGCTCGGGCTCGGCATGGTGTAGCGGCGAAAGTTGAATTTGAAAGCAAATTTCGAAGGCGGTTCATGACATTATAGTTTCAAGCGCTTAGTTCCAGGCGGTTTCAACTTGGGTTTGATAGGGTCAACCTGCACCGCCCTACCATGGTCGGTTGCCGCAACCGGTCCATCGTGTACCGGTGCACCGCCTGGGGCGGACTCGGGCCGGACGACAGCGCGTACGAAGGAGACACTGATGCGGCCCTCGTGCTAGAGCCTGCCGCGCAGATATTGCTCACCACGTCATCGGATGCCATTTCACTCAAAACGATGATTCGAGACGCATTGGATGACGAGGCAGGTAGGTCCGAGAAAGGGCCGGTAAAGTGACCCACACATTTACCAATTAAGAGGGGTGTATTTTGAGTTTAGGGGGGTATCAGGGGGGTGCTAGAGGGGTCGTGTCGTGAAAAAAAAACCCTAAGATCTTAACCCTAAATCCTTAAGTACTTTCACAGTCTGTACCGGAAAATTCTGGGGTCACTTTACCGGCCCTTGTTCGGACCTAACTGGCAGGCCCTACCTCATGCGCATGGTGAGCTCCTCCTGCTGGCGGCGCACCCACGCGCGCGACGCCTCCGCCCAAGGAATTACACTCGTCCACTTTTCGGCTCATGATAAGCGCCTTTTTGGGGATACGGTGGGTGGTCCATGGAGTTGTAGTGACAAAAACGGCTCAGGTTGAGCTGAGAAGTGGACGAGTGTCAGCCCCTGCCTCCGCCTCCACCCGCGACGCGTGCAGCTCGTCGGATACCTTTTTGCGCTCCGTGGACGCCTCCGCCCTGAGCGTCTTGGACCGTTGCTCCACTTGGGCGGCGGCGGCGGTGGCGCGCTCCGCGGTCTCCGCCTCGCAGGAGGGCCGTTAGGGTTTAAGGTTTAGGAGTCAGGGTTAAGGGTCAAGGGTTTAGGGTTTAGGTTTGGGGTTTAGGGTTGGGGCTTAGGGTTGAGGGTGGAGGGAATAGGGTCGCAGGAGGGCCATTGAGAACATGCACATCGAACCGACATCGGAGCACGACTAACCAGGTACCGTCAGTTCCAATGCTGACATAGACGCGCGGAGCAGGAGTAGGAGGAGGAGGAGATTCAACGTCGGTCGAGTGCTTGTTCTCAATAAGCACAGCCCCCTTACCTCGGCTGCGATGGCTGCGCGGCGGGTCTCCAGCGCCAACCCCTCCTTGCGAACGCGCTTCTCCTGGACTCACGGCCGCTTGAGTAACACCATTATGTCCGCTTATATGGCAGACGGGGTTGGTTAATGCTTACCACACGTATGCGAGCACCTTGGGTCTCGATGAAAATAATGCTCGTCATGGAATAGGATGCCATCCATCTCAACACACGGCTGTTTGATATGTGGTGGATAATGTATGAGAGAGTGCGCCAAACCACTTAGACACCAAGTGAGACTTAGTGCTAAGTCGTCCCGCTCGACCAATCAGAAGGCTCCATTTGGACGACTTGGCACTAAGTCTCACTGAGTGTCTAAGTGGTTTCACGCACTTTGTCATAGCGAGCAGTAGCCATGAGAGCCCACCTGGTGCAATAGCCGCTGCTCGCGCACGGTTGTCTGGTGCTCCCCGACACGGCGCTCCTCCTCCAGCCGTTCGCGCGCCACGTCGGCTGCTCGCCCCGCCTCCGAAGACTAGGGCCGCCCAGATATTGCACGCCACGTCAAAGGATGCAAGTTGCCTCACTACGCAGATCGGGTGGGGAGTTCAAATGGGAATTTGGATTTGCTTGAATAATAGACGGTCGCTCATACAAATTACAATGTAGATCAGTCTCCCGTACACGGGAGACAGACTTTTGAATGGGCGAGGGTCTATGAACTCAAATATCATGACCATACCGCGCCTGGCGCCATCCTCGTTTAACCTCCCCACCAGAACTGCGAAGCAAGAAACGCGGGTTCACATGCGTATCGATGACGTGGCGAGCAATATCTGGCAGGCCCTGCCGTGAACGCCGCAGCTTCGCGTTCGTACCGCTGGCTCTTTTCGCGCGACGCCGCGGCGGCGAACATGCGCCGGTCGTCCGCCTCGCCGCGCGCCGCCGCCGCCTCCGCCGCGGCTGCCGACGCCGACATCCGCCGGTCGTCCTCCTCCACCCGCGCCGCTGCCGCCGCTGCCGCCGCTGCCGCCGCTGCCGCTGCCGCCGCCCGCACGCGCGCCTCCTCCCGCGAGAGCCCAGTACACAATCATAACCCTCGCCCAGTCATACGATGACGGGTTTAGGGTTTAGCGTTCAAGGTGTAGGGCAACTTTAGAAAATGAGGGTCTTAACACGTCATATGATGACGTTCCAGCCAAGAAATGAGGGTCCTCACACGCTATATGATGACGTTGAACTCAACATACGAAGGATTGTTCTGGATGATGTGACAGGCAGTATGACAAAGTGCGCCAAACCTTTTAACAACTTAGCAACAAGTAGCATCAAGCCGTCCCGCTCGACGAATCAGATCGCTACATTTGGACGACTTAGCACTACGTCTGACTAAGTGTCGAAGTTGTTTGGCGCACTTTGTCATATTCACTGAGCTCTACCTCCTGTACGATGCGCTCCTGCGCCTGCGCTGCCTCCCACCTCACCTCCGCGCGACTCCGGTCAATCTCCGCCAGCTCTGCGCTCGACCGCGCCTCGTTAGAACGGCGCAAGTTGAATTTGAAAGCAAATGTTGAAAGCTGTTCTTCATAATGTAGGTTTAAGAGCTTAATTCCAAGCGCTTTCAACGTGGGTTTGATAGGGTCAATCTGTACCGCCCTACCTCGTTAGCCAACGCCGCGCCTTGAGCGCGTTCAGCATCCGCCTGCGCCGCGAGCGTCGCTGGGGCTGGACCCACATGAACGGACGGACCAGCGGAGACCCGGGCGGCGGCGGCGGCGGCGGCGGTGGCAGGAGTGTTCGCGGGTGGCGGCGGCGCCGCCGGGGTCGCTGCTGGGGTTGGCGCTGGCGGCGGCGGCGGCGGCGGCGGCGGCGGCAGGGGCGGGGGCGGCGGGGGGGTAGGCTCAGCCGGAGCGTAGGGTCTGCCAGATATTGCCCGCCACGTCATCCAACGCATTTTGACCCCTCGTTTCATGAGGTAAACAGCATCCTATGACGTAGCGAGCAGTATCTGCCAGGCCCTACCGGCGTCGGGGGCGGCGCAGGCGGCATCCCATGGGTTTGCTGCGGCTGAAACTGGTGAGACTGGTCGTGATGATCTGGAGATGGCAGCACGTGCTGCGGCTGCGGCGGGCCCGGCGGGTACAGCATCATGTTGGTGGAGGGCAGAGCCACCGAGCTCCGCGGCTGATACGATGACAACGGGTGCTCTTGGTGTTGCTGCTGCTGCTGCTGCTCCTCATACCGCTGCTGGTGCTGCTGGTGTGCCGGGGACATCGCGATATACTGTGCTTGCGGCTGCTGCTGCTGCTGCTGCGGCGGCGGCGGCGGCGGCTGCGGCGGCAACCCTCCATAAGCCGAGTCGGACCTCCCCGCGAGCCGGTACCCCGGCGGTGATGTCATGTAGGGCGACCCCGTGGCATTGGCCGTGTACGCCGTTTCGGCCACTTCACGCAACGCCGCGAGGGTGGCCCGCGCCATCTCCACGCGCTCCGCCTCCTCCCTCAGATCGCTCTCGCGCGCATCGAGCTGCGCGGCGCGGGTCGCGTCGGCGTCGGACGCCGAGCGCCCCTCCACGGTGTGTCCACCACTGGCGTAGGTGACGGCGGGGTAGGGGGCGGCGGCGGTGGCGGGAGCGGGGGCGGGGCGGGGGGGCGACATGGCAGAGCGCGTCATCGGCGACTCCCTCCTATAGATGCTGCCATCCCCGTCCCTGCCGCCACCGCCACCGTCCCTGCCGCCGCCGCCACCGCCACCGCCCCTGTCCCTGCCGCCGCCGCCGCCGCCGCCTCGTGAGGAAGAGGGCGGCGGTCTCCGGTCGAAGCTGCGGTCATCATCACGATCAAAGTAGCGGTCGCGGTCGGAGTAGCGATCGTCGTAGACGTCATGGCGGTCGTTGCGATCCCGCCCGCCGCCGCCGCCGCCGCCGACGACGACGCCGCCGACGACGACCCCGCCGCCGCGGCGGTCAGAGGGAGGCGGGAACCTTGAGCGGTCACGGGTGTCCTGGCCGCCGTCGTGCCCACCGCCGCCACCACCACGGTCGCTGCCGCCTCCGCCCCCGCCACGGTCGCCACCACCACCACCACCACCATCATCGCCGCCACCGCCGCCACCGCCGCCTCTGCCTCTGCCTCTGCCGCCGCCGTCGCCATTCTTCAGCACTGGCGTCCTCGCCATCCTACTCGCCGCCCTCTTCCGCTCGCGCTCGACGAGCGCCGCCTCCTCCGTCTCCCTCGCCGCCTCCTCCGCCTCCCGCGCCTCCGCCACCCGCGTGTCATAATCCCCCCGCCACGCCGCCTCCCGCGCATCGTGCTCCGCCATCATCCTCTCCGCATCCTCCAAGCAGGGGCTTACACTCGTTCACTTTGCCGCTCAACATAAGCGCTTTCTGTGGGATAGGATGTGCCAATTTGCCGCTCAACACAAGCACTTTCTGTGGGATAGGGGGTGCATTTAGGGATTGTTTAGGGGGTGTTCAGGGGGTGTCAGGGGGTAGTAGGGGGTGTATGGAGTGTATTTGGTGTCAGAAACGGCTCAGGTTGAGCTGAAAAGTGAGCGAGTGTAAGCCACTGCCTGCAAGGCCGTCCTGCCCTCCACCAGCATGGCCTCGGCCGTGGCCTGCAGCTCCACCAACTCGCGCTCCTTCCTCCGCCGCTCCCGCTCCACCTCGCGCTCCGTAGCCTCCAACTCCCGCAGCATCTCCCGAAGGCAGGGTCATTCACAACAAGTGCTCGAGCCAGGGTTTGGGTTCAGGGTTTAGGGTTTAGGGTTTAGGGTTCAGGGTTGTAGGGGTTAGGGTTTACAGTTGACGGATAAAGGGTGCGGGTGAACCACAAAACCTAAACCCAAACCCTAAATCTGAGATTGGAGCATGACTTACCTTGATGGTGAACGCTCATACAGGCGCGTGGGCTCGATTCATCGATTCAATGTCGGTCGAGTGCATGTGCTCAACATCAACAACCACCCTGCCTTGCGCTGATCCTCCAGCTTCTCGGCGTTGGCCGTGGCCCAGGGGCTTACACTCGTCCACTTCAGCTCAACCTCACCCGGTTTGGTCACACCTCCCCGTGTCCCTAATAGACTGGGGGAAAATCATGCACCCAACATATCTCACAAAATGTGCTTACTTTGAGCCGAAATGTGGACCAGTGTAAGCCCCTGCCGTGGCCCCCTTCGCCTCGATCATGGCCAACTCGCACACGCGGTGCTCCCGTTCAAAGTTCTTCCGCTCGCGTTGTACGCCGGCCGACGCGGCGGCCAGCTCGCTGCGCTCCGCGTCCAGCACGTTCGTCTGGCGCTCGATGTCTTGGAGGCGCTCGGAGACCCCTGCCGCGGCCGCCTCCGCTGACGTGCGCAGCTCGCCAGAAGCCTGGCAGCAGGGTGATTGAGAACAAGCACCCGGAATGAAATGAGATCGGACGTGCCCGCAAGACTCGCCTTTAGGGTGAATGCTCATACAGACGTGCGGAGGAGGAGCATAAGGAGGAGATTGATGCTCATACAGACGTGCGGAGGAGGATGAGGAGGAGATTAATGCTCATACAGACGTGCGGAAGAGGAGGATGAGGAGGAGATTCAACGTGAGTTGAGTGCTTCATCTCAGTAAACTCCTTGCCTGGCGCTCCGCGGCGATGAACTTCCGTTCCGCGGCCAGAGCGGCGGCGCCCTTGCTGTAGCGGCACACGTTGAATTCGAAAGCAAAAGTTGAAAGCAGGAGATCAAATTTTAGTTTCAAGTGCTCAGTGATGGGGGGGTTCAACATTTGTTGCATAGGGTCAAGCTGCACCGCCCTACCTTGGACAGTGACAGCGCCCACCGCTGCAACGCCGTCTCGCGCTGCACCAGCCCGCCACGCATGCGCCCCACCTGCAGGGGCTTACACTCGTCCACTTTTCGGCTCAATGTAAGCACATTTTGTGGAATACGTTGGGCGCATGATGTTCCCCCAGTCCATTACAGGGGGACACGGGGAGGTGTGACCAAAATGGCTTAGGTTGAGCTGAAAAGTGGACGAGTGTAAGCCCCTGCCCAGCTGCATCGCGAACGCCTCCTCCGCCGCCGGGCCAGTGGTGGAGTGTGGGATGACGATGGTGAAAGCCGCCGCGGCCGCCGCCGCCTCGATGTAGCGTCGCAAGTTGAGTTTGAAAGCAAAGTTTGAAAGCGGTTTGATATAATATAGTTTCAAGAGCTAAGTCCCAGGCGCTTTCAATATGGGTTTCATAGGGTCAACCTGCACCGCCCTACCACGCGCGTCTCCGCCCCGCCGTCATTAGGGTTAGGGTTGTCGCCGTCGCCGTCGCCCCCGGCGGAGAAGTCGCCCTGCAGCAGCGCAGCGACCTCCGCCTGTAAGGTCCGCCAGCTGTCGTTGAGTTTCTGTTCGCGCTCCGTCAACGCCTGGTCGGCGTCCGCCAGGCCGTCGCGAGCCACGCGCGCGAGTTCAAGGTTCCTGCGCGCCTCATTCGCCGCCGCCTCCGTCGCCAGCAACTTATCGTCCATGTTGTAGCGGCGCAAGTTGAATTTGAAAGCAAAAGTTTAAAGCGGTTCCTCATATCCTAGTTTCAAGCGCTCAGTTCCAGGCGCTTTCAACGTGGATGCGAAAGGGTCAACTTGCACCGCCCTACCATGTCTTTAGCCCGCGCCGCGTACTGTTCATCCACGTCTCTGGAGCGCGCCGCCAAGGTTGTTTCGCGTTCGTTGGCGTTGCGCTCCCATTGGCCGGCGGCGAGCAGCGTGGCCTCCGCCGCCGCCGCGCCCGCCGCCGCGCCGCGCTCCCGCTCATCCGCGCTCGCCTCCTTCGCCGCCAGCCCGGAGATCCGCCGCTCGGCTTCCAGCCCCGCCGCCGTCGCGCGTGCCGTGGCGCCGCTGGCCTTGTTGTAGCGGCGCAAGTTGAAGTCGAAAGCAACGTTTGAAAGCGGTTCCTCACATGTTAGTTTCAAGCGCAGAAATCAGGCGCGCTTTCAACACCGGTTTTGATACCGTCGACCTGCATCGCCCTACCTTGTCCTCCCGTTCTCGCAGCTCCGACAGCGCCTCACGAATCTCACGCTCGCGGCGGTCGAGCACCGTGCTGCGCGACGCCAGCTCCTCCCGCTGCGACACCGACGCTTTGTTCATGCCCTCAGCTTCTCCCTTGATGTAGCGGCGCAAGTTGAATTTGAAAGCAGAAGTTGAAAGCACTTCATCAGATTATAGTTTCAAGCAAATTCCAGGCGCTGTCGACACGAGTTTACAGGGTCAACCTGCACCGCCCGACCTTGAGCTTCGCCGCCGCGGCGCGGTCACCCTCCGCCGCCGAGTGCAGCGTCTGCGCGTCGGCGCGCATGGCATCGGAGTGGCTCGTCTCCTTGCGGACCTGCTCCGCCTCCGCCGCCGCCGCCCGCCGCGCCGCCTCCGCCTCCGCGGTCGCCGCCCGCCGCGCCTCGTCCGCCTCCACCGCCGCCTGCCGCCGTGTCTGCTCCACCTTAGACTGGTCGGTGCGCGCCTCCTCCGCTGTGCGCTCCGCCGCGTCCTCCCGCCGCTTCACCTCCACGTAGCGCCGCAGGTTGAATTTGAAAGCAGAATTTGAAAGCGGTCCATCATACTTTAGTTTCAAACGCTTGGTTCCAAGCGCTTTCAACTTGAGTTTGATAGGGGCCATCCTGCACCGCCCTACCTCGATGGCCCACCGCCGCACCCCGTCCTCGGCGTCGCGGGCTTTGGCCTTGGCGGCGTGATCCGCTTGCTCCATGCGGCCCTCCCACTCCCGCAACACCTTTTCGCGCCCCGCTAGCGCGGTGGCTGCCTCGTCCATCACCTGCTTGCGGAGCTGCTCCAGTTTGCGGCCGTCGGCTTCCACGGTATCGGAACGCGCCATGATGCCCTCGCGCTCGCGCGTGGTTTCCGCGATGGCGGCGCGCGCGATGGCGGCGTGCTCGGCGGCCTCCGCGGTGGAGGCGGCGGCGGCGGCCTCCACGCGGTCCGCGCGTTGGTGCGCCTGGCGCGCGGCCTCCTGCGCCGCCTGCACCTCCGCCTGGTGCTGCGCGATGCGCCCCTCCACCGCGCGGGCCTGGTCCTCGTACCCGCGCGACATCTGCCGCAGGTGCTCCACCTTTTCCTGGATCTCGCCGACGGCGGCGGCGTGAGCGGCGTCCGCGGCGGCCTTCTCCGACCGCTGCGACGGGGCTTACACTCGTTCCCATTTCAGCTCAACTCGAGCACTTCCTTCCCCCGCATAACTCAACATGACTCATGACAGTGTCCTGGAGTGCTCAAGTCAAGCTCTATGGTGAATGAGTGTAAACCCCTGCCGCTGCGCCGCCGTCTGCGCCTCCCGCATCATCCGCATCTCCCCCAGCTCAGCCTCCGCCGAGGCGCGGACCTTGGTGTAGCGGCGCAAGTTGAATTTGAAAGCAAAGTTTGAATGCGGGTCATAATATTATAGTTTTAAGCGCTTAGTTCCAGGCGGTTTCAACTTGGGTTTCATAGGGTCAACCTGCACCGCCCTACCTTGTCGCGCTCGGCGCACACCGCTGCGAGTTGGTCACG
>Ga0307489_10001643_pt1 | contig 14797 bp, 30 predicted proteins | sample SB12metaG_FD_202247 | JGI IMG/M metagenome (GOLD analysis project Ga0307489, IMG submission 202247) | Sea-ice brine microbial communities from Beaufort Sea near Barrow, Alaska, United States - SB 1.2 | ecosystem: Environmental > Aquatic > Marine > Coastal | place: USA: Alaska | collected... | reverse complement strand
GCCTCACGCTGTGGCTCGACGCGCTGCTGCCCCGCGCCGCCGACCTCGCGCTCACGTCCGCCGACCGCGCCACCAAGGTAGGCTCAACCCCAAACCCTAAACCCTAAACACCAAACCCTAAACCCACAATGAAGGTGCCTTAAGCTAAGCCCTTGACACTGAAATGTGATAGACTGCTTTCAAACTGTGCTTTCAATTTCAGCTTGCGCCGCTACACCAAGGTCGCCGCCGCGGAGTTCTTGCACGCCGCGACCCTCATGATGGTCGGTCGGAACGCGCGTCGGTCCGCGCCCAAGGGCGGCGACTACGCTCGCGAGCCCACGCCGTTTCACCACGTCTACCGTCAGCTGTTTCCGGCAGGGGCTTACACTCGTCCACTTTTCAGCTCAACCTGAGCCGTTTCTGACCTGAAATACACCCTGAACACCCACAGATGACCCCTGTCACCTCCTAAACACCCCTTAAACAACCCCTTGATGCACCCCCTATGCCACAGAAAGCGCTTACGTTGAGCCGAAAAGTGGACGAGTGTAAGCCCCTGGTTTTCGGTGGTGATCGACCTCGCCGTGGACCCCGAGCCGGTGACGCGCCAGCTGTTTTCCGCGCTTGCGTTTCAGCTGGTGCGGTGGTTCACGCAGAACCAGGCTCGGGAGGCGGCAGAGACGGTGGCGCTGCTCGACGCCTTGACGGCAGGCCCTTCAAACCGTTCCCTTTTCAGCTCAACTGGCAGCTATTCCGTCTGTGAAACCACTGGCAGTTGTCCCGCGAGGCTGCGTTAAGGGGGGAGGAGGGGGATGCGGCGAAGCAGGAGGATAGCGCAGAGAGGTTAAGGTGAAAGGGATCGATTGGAAGGCCCTATTTGACGGAGGGGCTGGCGGGGGCGTCCACAGCGGTGTCCACAGCGGGGGGGGCGGGGGGTGGAGCGGCGGGGGCGGCAGGGGGCGGGCGGGGGTAGGGCCTGCCAGACATTGCGTGATCCGTCATTCAACGCACTTTGAAACCTTGTTTCTCGAGCCGAACGGCACCCTGTGACGTGGCGAGCAATATCTGTTTGGCCCTAAGTGGAGGGTGGGCGGAGGGGCGGGCGCGGCGGCGCAGCGACGCGACCTCTGCGCCGCGCTGCTCGCGGAGTGCCTCAAGTGGAGCTTGAAGCACATCACCGGCGCCGGCGCCAGTGGCGTCGCCGTCAACGTCAAGTCCATCCTGCGCCGCCTCTTCGCGTTCCAAACCCACCCTGAACCGTCCAAGCGCCTCGGCAGGGTGATTCTTCAAGACAAGCACTCGAAAGACGTTAGGTGCCGTACGGCAAATGGAGTCCACGCAAATGTATGCGCAATCACCCTGGAGGTGAGTCATGCGGGAACGTCCGACCCTAAACCCTAAATCCCAAACCCTAAACCTTAAACTCTGCTGCTTGTTGTGAATGACTCTGCTACTGGGAGCCTCCGTGGCATTGCAGCGGTGTCTCACGGAGCTGCGTACCCACCCGGCGCTCATGGTAGGGTGAAGCAGGTCGACCCTATGAAACCCAAGTTGAAACCGTCTGGAACTACGCGTTTGAAACTGAAATGTGATGATCTGCTTTCAAATTTTGCTTCCAATTTCAACTCATGCCGCTAAATCATGGAGACGCACGCGCTGGAAATCCTGGAAGTGACGCTGCGTTCCCTGCGCTTAGCCGAGGGAGACCCGCCCCGGGCCGGCGCCGAGGAGGCTGGCGCGTTACTCGCTCGCGCCGCCACCCGCGCTTGCGCGCGCCACGCCACGGCGCTGTGCCGTGCGCCTTCCCGCGGCGCCGACTCCAGTGGAGGTTCCTTCGGCACCCTCCCTCCCTTGGTGGTATGGCCTGGCACACATTACTCGCCATAGGATGTCAACAAACTTATTTTGAAATCTCGTTGCTTGAGTAACATGGCATCCTATAATGTGGCGAGCAATGTGTGTCAGGCCCTATTCGGTGGCGTGGATATTCACGGAGGGCACAGCGCGGGTGGAGACGCGGGCCAGGCTGGAGGCGCAGTTGGCGTTCGCCTCGCTCGTGCGCAAGCTTCCGGGGGTTTCGTCGCCGTCGAGGTGGTTGAGCGACGCGCGGCAACGGATCAAGGCTGACGCGGCGGCGGCGGCGGCGCGGGCGGGTCCCCGCGACGACGACGATGACATCGAGATGGCGGCCGATAAGACTCCCGAGGTAGGGCCTGGCAGATATTGCCCGCTACGTCATTCTCCACATTGATATCCTCGTTTCTTGAATTCAATGGAATCACATGATGTGGCGAGCATTATCTGCCCAGCCCATTGCCCGCCACATCATCCCCCTCATTTTAGACACTCGTATCTTGAGTTCCCTGGCATCACATGACATGGCAATCCTAATCTGCCTGGTGACTTTATCTCGAGGAGGTGGAGCAAGAAAAGCTAGATAAAGCGAAGCGCGAGGCAAATTTCTACGACCTGACAGTGGACAACGACGTCGAAGCGCGACCGGATGACACGGAGGCGCGCCTTGCCCTGCGGCAACAGCAGCAGACAGAAGCACTGGCGGCGGTGGCGTGGTGGCCGTTCAAGGCAGGGGCTTACACTCGTCCACTTTTCCAGCTCAACCTGAGCCGTTTCTGACAAGAAATACATCCTGAACACCCCTAATACCCCCTCACACCTCCTAAAAACCCTCAAACAACCCCTGAGTGCACCCCCTATCCCGCAGAAAGCGCTTACGTTGAGCCGAAAAGTGGGAGAGAGTAAGCCCCTGTTTCAAGGTGTCGGCGAAGTTGCCGGCGCCCCAGACTTTGCTACCCGCGCCGGCCGCGGAGTCGGGGTTGGAGCCGGAGGAATCGTTGGTGGGCACCACGGCGTGGTTGCGGTCGCTCGTCTCGGTGCTGCACTGGGTACGGCTGGGTATATGATGCCTGCCACGTCCTCCACCTCCTTGTAAACCCTCGTCTCTTGCAAATTTCACGGCATCCTATGGCGTGGCGAACGATGTGGGAGCGATGACTCAGGCATGTATCGTGCATTGTGGCGGAGTGAGGACCCACTAAAACGCATAGACGTCCACCTCCATCTCGCCTTATAAATGATAGACCATAAACGGCAACATATGTCGCCTTAAAAACGACAGACCATAAACGGCAACATATGTCGTATCGAGCGTGATTCACCTGGCCCTGGCAGTGGGCGCGTTGGGGGCTGGAGCAGGGTGTGGTGGAGCTGAAGGACATCGTGCCGGGCCCCTCCGACGACGAGTCAACCCATCCACTTTCGGCGGCGGCCTTCTTCCTCACCCACGGCGTGCCGCCTCTCCCTTCCGGTGCTCCCGTCAGCACAAGCAACGAGGCCTCAGCTTCCATGGTAGGGCGGTGCAGGTTGACAGTATCGAAACCCGTGTTGAAAGCGCCTGCGGTTTCAGCGCTTGAAGCTACAATATGATGAAACGCTTTCAAAATTTGCTTTCAATTTCAACTTGCGCTGCTACACCATGGCGGAGGATGACGCCTCAGCCTCAAACGACAACGGTCCCACCGGGGGTTCGGTAGGGCCTGGCCAATATTACCCGCCACGTCATTCAACGCATTTCGAGCTTGCTTTTTTTCATTAAATGGCATGCTATAACGTGGCGAGCAGTATCTGGCGGGCCCTAGGAATCGGCGCGGGGTGCGCGCGAGTGGCGGCGCGCCCGGGTGAAGCTCGCGGTGCACATCATGGTGTTGGCGCAGCACGCCATCAGTACGGTCAGCGTCAAACCCGCACCTGCGGGGGCGACAGGGGCAGCGGCGGGGGCGGGGGCGGCGGGGGCGCAGGACGACGCTGGCGGACTGGTAGGGCCTGGCAGATACTGCTCGCGGCGCCATAGGATGTTATTACAACTCCTTCGACGAGGGTTCAATGCCTGTCGATGACGTGACGGGCGACAGCTGCCAGGCCCTTGGAACTGGATGTCTTTCTACGCGCCCTGGGATGTCACACTGATCCGGGCCAAGCCGGCGGTGGCGGCGCAAACAGTGGCGGAGGCGGCGGAGGTGGACTCGCTCGGATGCTGTGCCTCGCGATCCTTGCGCCGGAAGCTCTGGGCGCGGACACCACCGGGGGGTAGGACCTGGCAGATATCGCTCGCCACGTCATCGATACGCATTTCGAGCCCTCGTTTCTTGAGTTTGATGGCATCCTATGACGTGGGGGGCAATATCCGCTAGACCCTAGCAGGGGGCGGCTGGACGATGTCAACGAACTTGCGGGCGCCGCGGCGAAGATGCTGCAGCCGATGGTGGGCGGGAGCCGCGGGCGCGCCGCGCCCGCTGTTTCTCCCTTACTCAGCACCGCGCGCAACTCCCTCTGGCGTTTACTCGCCACGCAAAGCAGCAAGTTCGACCTCGGGTCCGCGGATCTGTTCACGGTAGGTCGGTGCGGGTTGACTCTGTGAAACCCAAGTTGAGACCGCCTGGAACTAAGCGCTGGAAACTAAAATGTGGTACACTGCTTTCAAGCTCTGCTTTCAAATTCAATTTGCGCCGCTACATCATGGCGCGGGGCCTGGCGGCGGCGCGGCGGCTCTCGGCGGGTTACATGGCGCTTGCAAACGTGGGTCTGTTGAAACGATTGCTGCCCGCGGACAACGGTCCGAGCTCGTACGCGAAGCTGGCGCGGAGGCTGCTGCGCGCTGCGCTCAGCATGGGCGCCGCGGCGTCTCCGGCGCAGCGGACGGTTGGGCCTGTCAGACATTGCTCGCCACGTCACAGGATGCTGTTGAAGTCAAGAGACAAGGGTTTAAAATCAGTATCGATGACGTGTCGAGCAATATAGTATTTTGGGTTTAGGTTAAACCCTGCCCTAAACGCTAAACCCTAAACCCTAAACCCCTGCATCCTGTGACGTGGCGGGCAATATCTACCAGGCCCTAGCGGGCGGCGGGAACGGTGCTGGTCAAAATCGGGGTACACATCGGAGTGCCGGCCGACTTCATCCTCGCGCTGGTGCTCGGAGACGACCCCGAGGGTCCCGAGTCAAGTGGCGGCGGCGGTGGCGGCGCTGGCGCCGGGGTAAGGCGGTGCAGGTTGACCCTATCAAACCAACGTTGAAAGCGCCTGGAACGAGGCGCTTGAAACTGAAATATTATGAACTGCTTTCAAGTTTTGCTTTCAATTCCAACGTGCGCCGCTTCACCAGGGGAGGACGTCGGGGTCTGAAGGAGGCGGATAACGCGGAGGCCATGGGCGAGGCGTTTCTGCAAAACTTCCCTCTGGAGATCACGCAGGCGGCCAAGTATAATTTCGCGAAGTACGCTGGGGCGCTGGTAAGTCGGCTGACCGCGGGTCCAGGCAGGGGGTGTATTGACAACGACCATTCGACCGACGTTGGATCGACGAACCGAGTCCGCGCACCTGCACGAGCATGCGCCCTGAAGTTAGTCATGCTCCGATATCGGTTCGAGTGCTTGTTCTTAGTGACCCTCCTGAATGGTGTCCGCGGGAAAGTGGCGGCGCTGCGGCTGCTGTCCGCTGTCATGGATCTCACGCCACCTACCATGGTAGGCCAGTGCATGTTGACCCTATGAATCCCAAGTTGAAACCGCCTGGAACTGAGCGCTTGAAACTAAAATATTGTAAACTGCATTCAACTTCTGCTTTCAATTCTACTTGCGCCGCTACACCATGGTAGCCGTCGCTGCCGCCGCCGCCGCTGCCGCCGCCGCCGCCACCACCGGTGCCGGCGCCGGTGCCGGCGCCCCACCGGTTCCCAGCGCCCGCCCGGCGGCGCCGTCGTTCTCAAGTGGTGGAACAAGCGAGGCCAACATCCTGCGGGGGCTGATGCCCCACGTACACCGCCTCGCCACCCTCGCGTACCCGACCGAGGACATCTCACAAGGCAGGGCTTGGCAGATATCATTCCCCACGTTATATGATCCCGTTTAACTCTAGCCACGAGGGTTTAAATGCGTGTCGATAACGTGGCGGGAAGTATTTGCTTAACCCTATCGCAAGGCGCTGGGGCCGGGGAGGAGACATCCTTGGCGCGGCGCCAGAGAATGTTCCTCGGACTTGCGCGCCGCGTGCTGGCCCTCGACGCCGCCTGTGCCGCTCTGGGAAGTGGGCCCAATCCTCGCGTCATCTTCGCGGCCAACCCAGGTCAGGAAGCAACTGATCCGGGGACAACCCTCGCGGAAGCCATCGGATTTATCATCTGTGACGTGCCCGAGGCTGCTGACATCGGCCCGGCACAGCGCGAGGCGTTGCAGCTTCTGCCTTTCCTGCTCGAAGCGGGAGGGAAGGCGGGCGCCGCCGCTGCCGCCGCTGCAGCCCAACTCGCGCGGCTCCTGGTGGACTCCGACTCTGGGGCAGGGTCTGGCAGATATTGCTCGCCACGTCATCCAACGCATCTTGAACCCTCGATTCTTGAGTTAAACGACATCCCATGACGTACGGGGGCCAGGGCAAAAGACTCGGTCCCTCCTTGCACACGCGGACGCGTCTCTCTCCTCTCTCTCTCTCTCCTCTCACTTTTCTCTCTCTCATCTCCTCTCCCATGATGTGGCGAGCATCATCTGCCAGGCCCTGCCCCGGGGGTGCCGGTGCGCGCGGGTCCAACGGGAGCCCCGAGAGCGCGGCGTACTCCACCGTCCGCCGGGTGCTGCTCGACGCGTTTGGCAAGACCCGCGCACCGACGCTGCTGCCCGCCGTGCTCATCATGATTGCCGACGACCGCGACGGCGGGTCAGACGCCGCCGCCGCCGCTTTGCTACAGCAGCCGCAGGCTCCTCGAGCGGCGGCGCCGACGGGGTAGGGCCTGGTATGACAAAGTGCTTCAAACCAATTCGCCACTTCGAGACTTTGAGCGCTAAGTCGTCCAAACGGATGGTTCTGGTTGGTCGGAAGGGACGACTTAGCACGTTAAGTAGCTGAGTCGCGAAGTGGTTTGACCCAATCTTTCATAAATATGGCTCGCCACGACATAGGATGCCATTTAGCTCAAGTAACGAGAGTTCACGATGCGTCGGATGACGTGGCAGGCTGTATGTGCTAGGCCCTTCGACGGGGAATATGTGGCCCGATGCGGCGCTTGCCGAGGCTGCCTGGTCGTTCGCCACCGATGCAGACAACGCTGCTTCCGAGCGGATCGCCGCGGGCACAGCTCTGCTTCCTTCGCTGATAACGGTAGGGCCTAGCAGATATTGCTCTCGCCACATCATCCAACGCATGTTAAACCCTCCTTTCTTGACTTAAACTCAGTGTACAAAGGACCGGTCCGTTTTGTCTCCTCGAAATCGAGGGTCTATGTACTCAAGGATCGCGAGCCGGTCGCACTTTCGGCGAATCGGTGGGCGGGATTCTCAAACTGGACAGTTCTGTTGGGTCGAACGGGATTCGATACCATATTTTCGTTACCAGACCCGACACTGAGTTTAAAGGCGTCCTATGACAAGGCGAGCAATACATGCCAGGCCCTAGATAACGGAAGCGCCCCCCGAGGCAGTCTGCGAATTCTTCACCGCGCAAGCCGCCGCCATCGTCGCAGCCATCGACCCCGCCAACGTGTCGGCCGCGGTCAGTCCTGCGGCGGCGGTCGCTGGTAGGCTCAAGCGAACAACAACAACGCTTGCCGGGTCATCTACCACATTTCGATCCCTCGAGTATCGACTTTGATGATATCCCAAGACGTGGCGAGGATTGAAACGTGGTGGCTTCGGGAACAAGGTTACCATGGTGCCTCCTTATACACGCGGAAGCGTCTCTGTCTCTCTTCAAGGGCTTAGGGTTTAGGGTTTGGGGTTTAGGGTTGAGGTTTAGGATTCTAAGAATGTGATGGACGACGTGGCTAGCGTTACTTATAACTGCCCCTGGTCGTTGGCGCGCACATCGCGTACTCTGCGCTCTTGTCAATGTACACGCGGCTCGACAAAACCGCCGTGGCCACCGGGCCGGCTACAGCGGTGGATAAGTTCAACGCCCAGGTGTCGCGCCACGCCCTCGCCGAGCTCGACGGCCGCGGCGTCACAGTCGTGGCCGCCACTCAAGCCGCCAACGCCCTGGCGGCGTGGCAGGAGAGGTAGGCGCGAGTAAAAAGTACTCGTTTCGTCAAATCTTTCTTTTGTTGTTCCAGCTAACGTTTAAATTGAGCCCCAAGGCGCTCACATGGTGAGCATTGACCAACTCCATCGACGGGGTCCGGGGCGAAATCCTGGTGCCTCCTTGACACGCGGAAGCATCTCTGTCTCTTATCAACCCCATCCGCCAATTTAAATGCTCGCCATATCATACATCACATTTGCCGACCCTTAAGTATTGCGCTAAATGGCATCCTATGAAGTGGCCAGCATTATTTGTTTTGGCCCTGAGGAGAGGGATCCTGATCCGATGGACGTGCAAGTCGGCGTGGATCCGCGCCCCATGCTTGTCGCAGAGGCACACGTGGTCCGTGCAGGACCCGGCAGATATCGCTTGCCAAGTCATAGGATGTCATTCAACTCAAGAAACGAGCGTACCAAATGCGTGTATATGAAGTGGCGGGCAATATCTGCCAGGCCCTAGGTCAAGGCGCGGCAGTCCGCGTTCGGTGCGTTCGCGGTAGGGTCCGGCCGATACAGTCCGCCACCTCATCGGCACGCAATTGAAACCCTCGTTGCCTGTGTTGAATGGCATCCCATGACTTGGCGAGCAATATGAGTGCACTCTTTAAATCAGGTTCCTTACCAACCCAGGAACCTGCAAACTGGGTGTGTTTAGGGAGCGTCCCTACGCTAAATTCGGCCAAAATTGAACAAAATCGCCGAAAATCGCAGAAAATCGCCTCGCGCAGATCCCAGAACCTTCGGAACGACTAGGGAGCATCTGGCTCGGAACTTTATCTAAAGAGTGCACTCGTATCTGGCAGACCCTCGTTGGCGGCGCTGCTCATCTGCACGCAGACCAAAGTCAAGTTTTACGAGAAGCTGCTGGAGGGCGGGGCCCGGCGCTGGAACGCGCTGGTTGGTCCCGATGAGGTGCTGCGCTTGGAGGTGGAGACGAGGCTGTTTCGCCAGCGGGGTAAACGCCGGGGGGCTGGTGGGTCAGCCGAGGGTGGTGATGGATCCGTTGGTGGTGGATCCGCAGCGGGCGTGGTAGGCCCTCTAAACCCTAAACCCTAAACCCTAATCCCTAATTTCTAATCCCTAATTCCTAAACCCCGAACCCTAAAAACCTGTAGGCCCTGGCACACATTGCCGGCCACGTCATCGACACGCATTTTGAAATCCTCATTTTCTAAGTCAGATGTCATCCTATGACGTGGGGAATGACATCTGCTAGGCCCTAGGGTGCGGATCCATCGCTGCCCTTCACGCTGTCGGCGACCCTCGCTGCCGCTGACGGCAGCCTCGTGCTGCCCCCGACTCCCAACGCTCAACGTTCGGCTACACTTTCCACCGATGATCAAACTGCGGCTCCAAACGATCTCTTAGACGCGGCGGATGGTATGGCCTGGCAGATGTTCCCCGCCGCTTCGTCCTCCTCATTTCAGAACCTCGTTTCTTGAGTTACATGGCATCACGTGACGTGGCGAGCATCATCTGCCTGGCACTAGCGGACGGACCTCTGGACCAACTCGAGGCTCACCCGTTGGCCGCCGGTGTGTTCGCGGCGCTCGAGCACATCTCACGGGGCGGCGTCGTGGACGTCGAGCCGTTAAACGTGACTACACCGACCCCGCGGCTGGTGACCCTGATCGCGTCGCTCGTGGTCGACAGCAGCGTCGCGGCGTTATCGCGCTTTCTCGTCATCAAGGCCGTCCTGCGCAGTCACCGGCAAGCAGTCGATGCCGCCGCCGCCGCCGCCGCCGCCGCCGCCGCTGACGCCGGCGGCAACGCCTCAGCAGGTGAGGCAGCGACCCTCGCCACCCTGCCGGCCGAGGCTGCGGCTGCATCGATAGGAGCTACCCCCTCCTTCGCGGGGGATCCGGTGCTGGCGGGTGATTCCACCGAGCACGCCACTGCAGCGGAGCCCGAGCCGCGGTCCCTGCTAGAGGCTCACGCTCGGATGTTGTTACCAGCGTTGCTCCGGGGGCTGCTGGACGTGTCGACCGGCGAGGGGTGCAAAGTGGGGTGGTGCAAGTTGAAACCAGTCTTGAAAGCGCATGGGTTCAGCGCTTGCAACGAAACTATGATCAACCGCTGTCTAGTTTTGCTTTCAATTTCAACTTGCGCCCGTACATCTGGGTGTTGCACGCGACATTGCGCGAAGCGGCGGTGGCGGCGTTAGAGTGCGACGCCGTCTGGGGGCCGGAGAACGAGGACAATAATGCCGATGGCGATGGCGGTGGCGGTGACGGTGGCGGAGACGGTGGCAGCGGAGGCGCTTCTTCTGTCGCCGCTGTCTTGCGTGAGCTCGCCGCGCACGTCGTTTCGGTGACACCCTCCAAGACTCCCCACATGCTGCGGCAAAACATTGCGCTGGCGATGCGGCTCACGCGCCGGCTGCTTGACACGTCCGTGGCTGCCGCCGCTGCCGCCGCTACCCGCGTCAGCCCCGTGGATCAGGCGGGGTTGGACGCGGCGGCCGCAGCGGCGCTGCAGCCGATGCTCGAGGTAGGGCGGTACAGGTTGTCAGTATCAAAATATGTGTTGAAAGCGCGTTTAGTATCAGCGCTTGAAACTAAAACATGATGAACTGCTTTAAAGTTTTGCTTTCAAAATCAACTTGCGCCACTACATCGAGGCCACCATCAAGCTCATCGACGTTCAGAAGGCAGTCGACGCCAAGCAGTTGACGGCAGAGGAGGCGCGGAGCAAGCGGTCGGCTGGCGTGCAGATCTTGGGTGCATTGGCGATGAGCGGCACCCTCGATTTGGGTGGTTTGGTTCCATTGGTCCGGCACAAGGGCCCAAACGACAGCCCCGGGCACCCAGTCAGGAGCGGTACCGATGCGGTGTGCTTATGCATGGGCGTCACCATGTGTCTGGTGCCTCCCAAGTCGCTGTCCGGCGGACGCCCGTTGCACGCCGCCGCCGCCTCGCTCCTCGGAGTGGCGCTAGCGCAAGGAGCCGCGCCGCATCACCACGGGGGCGACGACCGGGGCGATGACGCTGAAATGGACACCGGCGGCGGCGGCGGCGGCGGCGGCGGCGGCGGCAGCGGCGGTGGCGGCGGCGGCGGCGGCGGCGGAGGAGGCGGCTATGAACCCAAGTGGGCGTCCAAGCTTCGGAAGCGGTAGGGGTCTGGCATATACCGCCCCCGCCACGTCATCGACACGCATTCTGAACATTCCTTTCTTGAGTTAAATAAGCATCCAACAATGGGGCGATAGTAATATCTGGTAGACCCTAGGAAGCGGCTCGGGGTGCTGAACGACGTGGGCCCGCAGGACGCGTTCATCACAGCGGTGGAGCGCATCGCCCGCCGCGCACCCGCGTGGCTCCTTCGCGACGACGCCTCCCTCGTGCTCAAGCTGAACGACCTCCTCAAGCGGGTCCATGGCAGGGCCTTCCAATCGTTCCCTTTCAGCACGGGGAGGGCAGGGTGAAAGCTTGATGCCGCCTCATATACCTGGAAGCGTCTTTCTCTTCCCTTTCAGCTAAACGTAAGCGCGTCCTTCGAGGGATAAAAACTGGCAGCGATTTCACCGATACAGCTGACCGTTGAGCTGGAAAGGGAACGATTGTACCCTAAACCCTAAACCCTAATCCCCTGGAAGGCCGTTGTCCACGGCGAGCCCCGCTTCGTGGCGCTGACCGCGCTGGCACACGTGGCCGGGAGCAGCGCGGCGGCCGGGGCGGCGTTCGCCGCGCGCACGCTGCACCACCTTCCCGGCCTGTTGGCGGCTCGCGATCCGCAGGTGCACACCGTGATGCTCAGGGCGCTCGCTAGGTAGGCCGGTGCAGGTTGACCCTATGAAACCCAAGTTGAAACCGCCTGGAACGAAGCGCTTAAAAATACAACATGATGAACCGCTTTTAAGTTTTGCTTTCAAATTTAATTTGCGCCGCTACAGCTAGGTGTTTGCCTGAGCCTGTTCCTGTGGCGGCCGAACGGGCGCAAGGCGGTGGCGGTGGAGGCGCTACGACCGCGGTCCTGAAGGTGGACCTAGACGCGTGGAGAGCGGCGTTGGAGCGAGCAGAGTCCGCGCTCTGGGGGGCGGCGGACCAAACGGTCCGCGACGCGCACGCCGACCTCTGCGTGGCGGTGGCCACCGCAGTCCCCGCCCTCGCGGTAGGGCCTGCCAGAACCCTAATCCCTAAACCCTAAGCCCTAACCCTATATCCCTAAACCCTGAACCCTAAGCCCTAAACCCTCAAAGCGAGAATTGCTCAAAGCGTCCTTCAACACATTTGCCAGCCCTCGTTTCTTGATTGAGACGGCGCCCGCCTGATGTGTTGTCCGTTTCTCTGCTGGGTTCTACCTGGCGGACCACCCCGCGGTTCGCGCGCCGCTGCTTCGGGCGCTGGCCAATGGCAACGGCGGTGCTGCTCAGCCTGCAGCTCACGGTAGGGATTGGCAGATATGCTTGCCACATCATTGCTTGGCGGATATTGCGCGCCACGCCATCGCTTGGCAGATATTGCTCGCCACGTCATCGAACGCATTTGGACCCTCGTTTACTGGATCACATGGCATCCCATGACGTGGCGAGCAATATCTGCCAGGCCCTCGCTGACGGCAGCCACGGGGAGCGTACCTCGGTGCTCTCGCATTGGCACGCGCGCTTGCCCGGTAATCCCAGCGGCACCGGTGGCGGCGGCGGCGGTGGGGGCGGCGCAGGTGGTAACGAGAACGCGGCGGCGGGCAATCTCGGACGGCGGCTTTGCGCTGCGCTGCGAATGCTCCCGACCGCTACCTCGGAGTCCGCCGCCGCCGCCACCGCCGCCGGCTGGCTCGCCGCCACCTGCCATGTCGTGCTCGAGGTAGGGCCTGGCTGATATTGCTCGCCACGTTCATGGGATGCCATGTGACTCAGTAGATAAGCGTTCGCATTGCGTTGGATGACATGGCGAGCAATAGATATTGCTCGCCACGTTCATAGGATGCCATGTGACTCTGTAGATGAGCGTTCGCATTGCGTTGGATGACGTGGCGGGCAATGTATGCCAGGCCCTAGCTCGAGGTGCCGAGGTCGGATAACTCCTACCGCACCCCACTTTCCGAAGACGACCTGAGCGACTGTCAGTTCCATGAGGTCGGGCTTGACAGATCATGTTGGCCACGTCATTCATCTCATTTGCGATCCTCGTTTCTTGAGTGAAGTGCCAACCTGTGTGTGTTGCGTGTGGCTGACCATGCCAGCCAAATCATTCATCTCAGTAAACACCGTCGTTTCTCGAATGAAGCGCCAATCTGTGTGTGTCGGATTATGCCAGTCACGCTGCCAGACACGTCATTCATTTTGTTACCATACACACTCGCGTGTTGTGTGTGAAGCGCCATACTGTGATGTGGCGATCGTGTTCCGTGCGACCATAGCACTTGGCTGTAGTGGACACGGCCTGGCAGGGGGCGTCGCTCCCCATGGCGCCGCTCTTCTCGCAGGCGTCCCAGGGAGGAGGGACCCAGGGCGGTAGCCTCGGTAGGGCGGTGCAGCTTGACCCTATCAAACTCAAGTTCAAAGCGCCTGCAACTCAGCGCTTGAAACTAAAATGTGACGAACCGCTTTTAAATTTTGCTTTCGATTTAAACTTGCGCCGCTACACCTCGGCAGCGGCGCCTCGCTCGGCACGTTCGATCGCCCCTCCCTTGCGATGTCGCTCTCGTCACAGGGCGGGTCTGGGTCCGGGCGGGGGGGGGCGGAGGCTGGCGGCGGGCGGCCGGGTATGGTGCTCGCGACGCCTGTTCCCTCCTCCGCCACCATGTCGACGCAATCCGCGACGCTCTCCCAGGGTGGTCATGGCGATGCCGCGGGGATGGGGGCGTCGCAGGCGGAGCTTCCGCATTGGCTGCGGCGGTCGGCGGCGGGCACCCAGGTAGATAGGTTGCTGAGAACAGGCACTGGACCGACGTTGAATCGACGAACACCGAGTCCGCGCGTCTGTATGAACATTCACCCTAAATGCTAACCCTGCTTCGATCTCGTTCGATGTTGAATCGACCAACAGAGTCCGCGTGTCTGTATGAACATTGACCCTAAACATACATCATGCTTCGATATCGGTCGAGTGCTTGTTCGCAATGACCCTCCTGCCAGGGGGATACCGTATTCGACGGGCTAGGCGACGGGTACAGTGCGACTCAGGGCGGCGCCGGTGTAGGTGGTCTGGCCCCGATGCGACGCGTGTATCAGGGGAGTCAGGGCGCGAGCCAGGGCGCCGGGCCCGGCGGCGGCGGCAGCGGCGGCGGCGGTGGTGGTAAGTCCGTGTCTTGGGGGGAGCGGGCTGGGGGCTCCGGCAGCGGCGGCAGTTACGACAACGGCGGCGGCGGCGGCGGCGGGCGGAACCCAATGGTGGTGGCCGCGGAGCGGCGGCGCAAGGTAGGGCGGTGCAGGATGACAGTATCAAAACCCGTGTTGAAAGCGCGTATGGTGTCTGCACTTGAAGGGATAATGTGATGAAGCGCATTCAAACTTTGCTTTCAAATGAAACTTGCACCGCTACAGCAAGGCGGAGCGCGAGGGCGCCAAACAGCGTCGCCACGCTGTGACCCTGGTTCGCAAGTACCGCGCCGGCAGGGACAGACTCACTATGCTCGCTAGATTTTGAGGTTTAGGGTTCAGGGTTTAGATTTTAAACCCTAAACCCTCACCCTAAATTCTAACCTCTAAACCTTAATCCTCAACCTTGACCGATACACCATGCTCGCCAGCGCCAGGTCATCCACCATATTTAAGCCATCGTGTATCGAGTGAAACGA
>Ga0307489_10001642_pt1 | contig 14800 bp, 9 predicted proteins | sample SB12metaG_FD_202247 | JGI IMG/M metagenome (GOLD analysis project Ga0307489, IMG submission 202247) | Sea-ice brine microbial communities from Beaufort Sea near Barrow, Alaska, United States - SB 1.2 | ecosystem: Environmental > Aquatic > Marine > Coastal | place: USA: Alaska | collected 2017-05-06 | reverse complement strand
GACTACAAATAAACTTAATCGTAATAACGAACAACAAACCATTCGAGTTAACGCAGGTAAACTTGAAAATTTAGTGAACTTAGTGGGTGAATTGGTTATTGGTACGGCGAATGCAGAAATAAGTGCCATACGACTTGCTGATCCAAAGATGAATGAGGCAATGGAAAACTTATTACGCTTAGTTGAAGAAGTACGAGATACGGCATTGGGATTACGTATGATGCCCATTGGTGAAACTTTTTCCCGCTTTAAACGTGTTGTCCGTGAGGTCAGTCGCGACCTTGGCAAAGAGATTGACCTGTGTATAACCGGTGAAGATACCGAATTAGACAAAACCCTAATAGAAAAAATTGGCGACCCATTAATGCATTTAGTTAGAAATGCCATTGACCATGGTATTGAATTACCTGAAGAGCGAATAGCTTTGGGTAAGCCAGCTAAGGGTGTCGTGAATTTAGATGCTTTTCATGAATCGGGCAGTATTGTCATCCGGATAAAAGATGATGGACGAGGTCTGCAAAAAGAGAAATTACTCAGTAAAGCGCTTCAAAATGGGTTAATTCAAGAAGGCCAACAATTAACCGATCAGGAAATATATCAACTTATTTTTACGGCTGGTTTTTCTACCGCAGATCAGGTTAGTAATCTATCAGGTCGCGGGGTCGGTATGGATGTGGTCCGTACAAATATTGAATCACTGCGAGGTACGATTGAAATAACCAGTGAACCTGGGCTAGGCAGCAGTATCACAATTCGCTTACCGCTGACTCTGGCAATAATCGATGGTTTTCAAATACGTGTAGGAGATGGAAAATATATTGTGCCATTGGACATCATAGAGGAATGTCTTGAATTAGATAAATCATTAGGTGGTGAAAACAATGGGGCGAATTATTTAAATCTACGCGGCGAAATTTTACCCTTTATGTATTTAAGTGACTTATTTGGTGAGAAGAGAAATACATCTGAGGGGCATAGGGACGATATTATTGTCGTCCAATGTGGGGGTAAAAAAGCCGGTTTTGTTGTGGATGAATTATTAGGCGAACATCAAACGGTTATTAAGCCGCTGGGTGAAATATTTAAAAATCTGAAAGGCATCAGTGGTGCAACCATTTTAGGTAGCGGTGAAGTGGCTATGGTAATAGACACACCGGCAATGATCAATCTAGTGGTTAACACTGGAAATGAACAATCTGTCACTTCTAAGCTGTGACTTAAATGAAAAAATAGGCGGATAAAGAGATGCAAGAACAAATACAGAGCATCGAAGTGGCTGAAGGTTTATCACAGACTGAACAGTACTTAACGTTCCAGATGATTGATAAATCATATGGTCTTGAAATTCTTAATATTAAGGAAATTATTGAATATTCAGAGGTAACAGATGTGCCTATGACCCCTGACTTTATTTTAGGCGTTATCAATCTTCGGGGCAGGGTAGTTCCTGTAATAGATTTGGGACTTCTTTTTGCAGGACAACCGGTAATACTGACAAGACGGACCAGTATTATTATTCTTGAAGTGAAGAACAGTGATTTGCAACTCGAAATTGGTATCGCAGTAGATGTAGTGAATGAGGTGATTGACATTAACGGTAATGATATTGAACCCAGCCCCTCATTAGGCGATAAAATCAATACAGCATTTATCAGTGGGATGGCAAAAGTGGATGAAGAATTCTTAATTTTACTGAATGTTGAAAAAGTAATGTCGGTAGATGAATTTACCATCATTAGTTCTATTCAATCTTAGATGAATATTGGGACTAATATACGAACATATGAAATGTAGATAGTAGCAAACGTCTTTAATTTTGCTGAATATTATATCTTTAATGAATAACGTTTTAACCGACGGGCTGAAGCTAATCTTTAGGTTGAATCAACAAAAATTAAACTATTTGGAAGTAAGTTATGGATATACAGCCATGTTGAACCGTAAAAAATATCAAGTGTGTGTTTAGCTTTCTATGCAGCTCAATACTCAAAAACTTTTTCGAAAAATATTAAGGCGAGCTTAGGTCATGTTAAAAAATTTAAATTTAAAAACCTTGTTAATAGCAGGTTTTGGGTTGGTTATATTATTACTGTTAGTGGTATCGACAAGTGCGTTACTAGGAATAGGTAGTTCAGGCACGGGTTTTAGCGACTACCGTGGATTAGCGAATGACTCCAACCTAGCAAGGAACCTGCAAACCACTATGATAGGCACTCGTATGCAGGTAAAAGATTTTATTATCAGTAAAAGTGACAAGGATATACGTCAATTCCAAGAATACGGAGATAGGACGACAGGATTAGTTGATAGAGCAAAATTAGCTTTGATAGATGATCCGAAAGGAACTCAACTCATTACAACAATTGAATCAGAGCTGGCTGCTTATAAGAAAGATTTTAGTGACATCATCAGATTGAATGAGGAAAGAGAAGACGAGGTTAAAAAGCGATTATATGTTCAGGCCATCAAAACACGTGAAATAATGGGTTCAATTATTGATAGATCCTATGGTGAGAAAGAGATCACCTCCACGTATCTTTCTAATGTCGCTCAAAAGCGGCTGATATTAGGCCGGCTGTATGTTGTCAAATATCTGCAGAGTAGCGACGAATCGGATTATAATCGCGCTATATTAGAACTAGCAACCAAACTTCCTAAAGATGTGATTGCGTTGGAAGATGCCCTTTCAAATAAAAAAAGTAGCGATGAGTTGAGAGAGTTCAGTAACGAACTGGATCTTTATGTTAATTCCATTAAGGCCACTTATGAATTAATACTAGAAAGCGACGACATTATTCAAGTTATGTTAGATGAGCGGGGGCCACTGATCGCTGAAAATACAGATGCGGTAAAAGAATCTCTTAAAGACAGCCAAGCGCTTCTTGGTAAAAGCGTTCAAGAAAACAATCAAACTACAGAAAGTATCGTAACCTGGGTGTCAGTAGTGGCAGTGCTTTTGGGCATAGTGACGGTAATCATTATTATCCGAGATGTTATACACAAAGTAGGCGGAGAGCCTAATGTCGTATCCGATATAGCACGAAATATTGCATTAGGTAGACTGGATGTTGAACTTGATATGGATGAGACAAAAGTCACGGGTATTTTGGCTCAAATCATTACCATGCGGAATAAATTAACGGAGGTGGTTGAGCAGATATTATCTAATTCACAACAAATATCATCCGCCGCTACTCAGGTGAGTAATACGGCGTCATCTCTAAGTGGAGCCGCTAGTGAGCAAGCCGCAAGTGTTGAGGAAACAAGTTCCTCAATAGAGCAAATGGGCGCATCTATTGCACAAAATAATGAAAATGCACGAAACACGGATACTATTGCTACTGTGTCAGCAGATGCCGCCAAACAAGGTGGCGATGCTGTTAGCGACACTGTCGTTGCAATGAAACAAATAGCCGATAAAATTACGATCATAGAAGATATAGCTTATCAAACCAATATGCTGGCCCTGAATGCTGCCATTGAAGGCGCTCGAGCGGGTGAGCATGGTAAAGGATTTGCCGTAGTGGCCGCAGAGGTAAGGAAGTTGGCTGAGCGCAGTCAGATAGCCGCTTCTGAAATTAGCAGTCTAACCAAAGATAGTGTGACTATTGCGGAAACTGCTGGCACATTACTTGAAAAAATGGTGCCGGATATTATTCAAACTGCAGGATTGGTTCAAGAAATAAGTGCTGCATCAGAAGAGCAATCATCGGGTGTATCTCAAATTAGTAAAGCCATGCAGCAGCTCGACGTAGTGACACAACAAAATGCGTCAGGCTCAGAAGAACTAGCGGCTACAGCTGAAGAAATGCAGGCCCAGTCTAAAAACTTGAGCAGTGCGGTCTCATTTTTTCAAATTAAAGGCTCTGACTCATCTAAACCTGGACAATTTAATCATTCATCGGACAAAAACGCCTCATTAGATAAGTATGATAATTCAGGGGTTGATAAAATAGCGGTTGATAAATCAAAATTTGAACGTTTTTAACAGAGGCTTTTGGTTAAGTTATGGAAAATAATATATCTCAGCCAACACCCTTAAAATCGGGTGCTGGCAATAATAGCCGGAAATTTCTAACCTTTGTGGTAAATAATGAGATTTATGGGATAGACATTCTTTCAATAAAAGAAATAACCGATTTTAGTAATATTACTCGAGTACCTATGGTGCCGGGTCATATTGCGGGGATGGTTAATCTTCGTGGCAATGTTGTACCTGTGATTGATTTGGCGCAGCGCTTCTCGGAACAACCTTCCGAGCGTACCAGGCGAAGCAGTATTGTTATCGTTGATATAAAGAGTAATGAACAAAGTATGGTCCTTGGTATTATTGTTGATGAGGTGAGTGAGGTGATTGATGTTTCTTTATCAGAAATTGTGCCTGCTCCTGAATTTGGTACCAAGATCCGTGCTGACTTTATTCATGGAATGGGAAAGGTAGACCAACGGCTATTAGTTTTATTGAATATTGAAAATATTCTAGCGATAGATGAGCTTTCTTCATTTTAAGATGCGAGTCGATTGATTAATGCCACAGGACACTTTGATAAAATTAAGTGTCCTGTGCAAATATTCCCTGCTAGCTAGCATTATGAGGGGCGACGGTACCTGTCTTGTCGCTTTTTTGGGGATACAATAAAAAATATGACTTTAAAACGTAAAAATAGAAATTTAAATATCAATTAGTGTGGTTTTAAAATTTATTTTATACCAAGCGATAGCATGCGACTTAGAGATAACGAAACGGCTTAAATAAGCCGATTTTTAATGTTTATTAAAAGAATCCGTAACCTAAAATATTTGTCATATAAAAGGTTACTTAACACTTATCAATATAGCTCAACAGTTTAAATCATTCGTTATTATTGATTTTAATTTTAAGGTTAATCATATCTATAGCATCTTAATTAAATCACAAGTGTAGTACTGAATTGTAGTTCTACCCTTCAGTATCACACTTATATCGAAAATATTTAGGTCATAATAAAGGTTCATATGTTGCAAGAAAGAATATCAGATGCAGAATTCAATCGATTTAAAGATTTTATCTTTGATCATGCAGGAATTAGGCTAAGCGATGAAAAAAAAACCTTAGTGACTTCTCGTTTAAGTAAACGGTTACGGCATTATTCTATGACTAGTTTTGGCACTTATTTTGATTTAATGACTGAGGTAGGGCGTGAGAAGGAGCAGCAAATTGTTATTGACCTGTTAACCACTAATGAAACCTTTTTTTTTAGAGAGCCCAAACATTTCGAATTCTTAGCCAATGAAATTATCCCTAAAATAAACAGAAATAAAAGGTTTAGGGTGTGGAGTGCAGCGTCATCAACAGGCAAAGAAGCCTATAGTGTAGCGATGTTGTTAGATGATAAATTAAATAATAATCTCTGGGAAATATTGGGTTCTGATATTAACCACACAGTGCTTCAAGAAGCAGCGCTTGGCCTTTACCAACAGGACAGGATTGACGGTATACCAGCGGATTATTTGAAAAAATATTGTTTTAAAGGAAAGGATGAATTTGAAGGCAAATTACTAATAGATAAAAGCTTAATCGACAGAGTTAAATTCATCTATGTTAATTTAACGTTAACGTTACCCTTGGATGAGTTGGGGACTTTTCAGTTAATATTACTCCGTAATGTATTGATATATTTTGATAACGAAACCAAAAGCCAAATTATAAAAAAGGTAGTCCTTAGATTGGAATCTGGAGGTTTTTTATTTGTTGGTCATGCGGAGTCTTTAAAGGGATTCACCCATGGTTTAATACGAATATCATCATCTATTTATAAAAAGCCATAATCTTAAGTTAAGGTAGCCCAATAAGTATTTAGATTAAGTTTTAGTTGGTTTTTAAATTTCGCCAGCCGTATAAATGCTCATGGATGGTGCGGAGTCTGAGGAAAGCAAGGACGTGGTTGCAGAGGATACAATCTAACGACAAACTCATTTAAACGTAGACAGAAAATGACGTGAGCCTTATAACAGATCCCCATATTGATATTATCGATTCACAATAACCATTAAGTCTTGATGCCTCGTAGTAACGACAATCTAAGGCGACACGGCATTCAATTGCGCTAGAGTGTCGCCGCTAAAATGGCTTGCAGAATTGAATGTCAATTTATCACGTGTTTGGGGGGCAAGATAAGTGCACCAATTAGATCTCATAGGCAGGACATTATTTAACTGAACCGGCGTATGTTGTTCACCATCTGAATTGACCAACAACTGCCTATTACAAGTAAACTTAATGACATTATATATAATAAATATGATGCCAGTGTTAATACCAATGTGTGGTTAAAATCTGTTAACCACTTCGCTAAGAGTATATAAAGGTTTTTAGCTTTATAACGATTTTTGATATTTACCTAATGGAGTATACATGAGCATACGCGTCTTTATTATTGACGATTCTGCTGTTGTCAGGAAAGTACTTACTGATATCTTGACTGCAGCAGCAGGTATTGAAGTGATTGGTAGTGCACAAGACCCAATATTTGCGCTAGCACATATGGAAAAAAATTGGCCGGATGTCATCACCCTCGATATCGAAATGCCTAGGATGGATGGCATTACTTTTTTAAAAAAAATAATGGTAGAGCGACCAACACCGATAGTAATGTGTTCTACCTTGACTGAAAAAGGCTCAAAAGCCTCACTTGATGCCCTTCGTTTTGGTGCTATTGATGTTGTAGCTAAACCTAAGTCGGATGTAAAAACATCACTGCCAGAGTCTTCACGAGATTTGGTCAATGCTATTAAGGTAGCAGCAAAAGCCAATATGGCCGTTATAAAGCCAATGCCCATTGCTCGTATCAGTCCAAACAGAAACAAGTTTACTGCTGATGCTATGTTAGACAAAGGGCATAAACTTGGAATAAAAAAAGCCGGTCCATTAATTGTTATTGGTGCATCTACTGGAGGTACACAAGCGCTAGCGGCTGTCTTAGCGGCATTGCCTAGCAATACTTTACCCATTCTTATCGTGCAACACATGCCAGCCCATTTTACCCAAGCTTTTGCAAAAAGATTAAATGAAGTGAGTAGAGTCGAAGTTAAAGAAGCCCAAGACAATGATCCATTATTACCTGGTCATGTGTTGGTTGCACCAGGAGGCAAACATATGATGCTCCAAGTAACACAGTTTGGTTCATCAGTAAAAATAAAAGATGGTCCACCTGTCAACCGTCATAAGCCTTCTGTTGATGTACTGTTTCGTTCAGTTGCCAAATTTGCAGGAGCGAACGCATTAGGTATTATCTTGACAGGTATGGGTGATGATGGGGCATTAGGAATAAAAGAAATGCATGAAGTGGGCGCTAAGACCATAGCTCAAAATGAAGAAACCTGTGTTGTTTATGGCATGCCTGCTGTAGCAGTAAAATTAGGCGGGATAGACCATGTCCTGGCATTAAGTGAAATTCCACAAATGATTGTCGAACATAAAAGAGTGTAAACGATTCTGGGTAGGTGACTATTTTACATTTGACCCGTTAAACGTTCTTCAAACACAGTCTTTACGGACTCATTGCTGTTCACCAAATAGGTCGCATTGTCCTGTGAATCATCCCTGGGAATTGGTTTGTGTGTCATAGTGACCATTTTTATAAGTCTTTCGTTTATGGCTAGTGTGTTAGTTTAATCAAGGTCTATTTGGCACAAAGTATAGCCATATCATTCTTATTTGCATTGCATTGCATTGCATTGCAATGCAATGCTTGTGTATGGCATCTGGAATTGACGTAAACTTCCTCAAAAGAAGAGGATATTAATATTGAGCGAGTTTAAGTCACGTTAATCTGAGGCTCAATAATATTTTAAACAAGTCTGCAGTAACCTTCTGTCGTGATGAAATTTCATTTGCCATATAAATAACATACTTGCCAAAAAAACATCGTTTATATATATTGTGGTGTTGTATATGTGTCGTTTTAGGTGTGTATGTGTGTAATAATAATTTATACGAACATCCGAATTAGGTCATCAATTGCATCTCAATATAAAAAATAATCAGAGGCTTTATGGAATGCCATTGATATTATTATTATTAGTATCCCTTCTCATGTTATTTTTATTTCTTCGTTATTTTCTGAATCCAGTGCCAGTAGTTCACCGATTGGCCTTAGCCACTAGTGAGGCAAAAAAGATTACCAATGCATTTGAAATCTTTTCAAATGACAAAATACGTTTACTTAATGATTTGGCCATCTTATGGCCAAATACGGATCCAAATTCACTAAATTGGCTTGATACTCAGGCTGCCAATATGAAAAAGGTACATACCGACATTGCTGATATTGGGTGGATAAATTCAGATTTCACGGTCCGTCAGTCCTTCACCTCTAGAGAGAACGTTTTGGTACTGGATAAAAATATCACTGAATTTGATATCAATACTGATGAACTTAAGCTTATTGGTCAAACTTCCAGTTTATATCAAGCCAATAATTCATTCGTTTTCTTCGTAATTAAAATCGATCCTGATAATCCTCAGCTAGGTTATCTGTTAGCAAACTTTAACTTAGAAAAAACCTTATCTGTGATGACAGGTGACCTAATCAATCGCAAATTTAATGTCTCTATCAGTGATAGCAAAATCTCATTGTTGGAGCACAGTGACTTTGTGGATGACGAGACAGTGGTGTATCAATCGTTCAACTTTGCCGGTCGCACTTGGATGTTAAAGCTACAATACGCTGATGCATACTTGAAAATAGATAATATGATGTTTTGGCTAGGCACAATTGTTGCTGGCTTCGCTAGTCTATTTTTATTTTGGCTGCTACTTATCAACGCTTTCAGACCAAGTAAGATCCAATTATATCATCAAGCTGCCAGTGAAGCCTCACTCGACGGTATTCTTGTCTATAAGGCCTTGGGTGAGAAAAACTGCGATATAATCGAACTGGTGTTGGTTGACGCTAACAAAGTGGCCATTAACATATTGGATATTACGTTGCCTGCAACACCGCCGATTAAGCTCAGTCAGCAATTGCAGTTAATTCAAGCTCAGGATATTTTGCCTAATATTACCGACGTATACCAAAGTGGCTTACCATTCGAGTATGAATTACACATACATTCATCCAACATCAATCAATGGTTTAAATTGCAAGTTGTCAAAGCCGGTGATGGAGTTGCTCTGACGTTCAGAGATATCTCTCAACACCTACTTTCCCATCAGAACCTGCAACGCAGTGAGACCAAATTTCGACGTTTGATTGATGGCCTCAATGACCATTATATTTACTCGAAAGACGTCTCAGGCCAATACACTTTTATTAGCCATAGTATTAAATACATTCTAGGATATGAGGTTGACGATTTCCTAAAGAATTACAACAAGTATCTGCTCTCTTTGCCAAAAGACATGGAAGATTTGTGCCTAAATCAACAACGAGTGGAAGGATCTCAATCTTACAATGTGGTCTATCTTTCTAAAAGTCAGCAGGAAGTGAATATTGAATACCATGATTCACCGGTATTCGATGGCTCTGGAAGCTTGATCGCAATTGAAGGCATTGGGCGCGATGTTACGGCCGAATTGATATTAAAGGAACAAATTTACCACCAAGCCAATCATGATAAATTAACTGGCTTGCTCAACCGTCACGCCTTTGATCTTGAATTACAAGCCCTCATTACTCGATCGAAGGCAACCCAAGAGCAGTCCTCTTTATGTTATATAGACGTAGATGGATTTAAGTTAATCAATGATACCTGTGGTCATCATGCTGGTGACCAATTGTTGCACAATATTGCTAACTTACTGGGGGAAAAATTGTGCAGTGATGATGTATTAGCCCGCGTGGGCGGTGATGAATTTTGTATGATATTGTGGGGTGTGGACAATAAAAGTGTTGAATGGAAAGTACAAACCGTTTTAGAGCATGTGGCAGCCTATCGATTTTTATGGGAGGAAAAAATATTTCACGTCAGTGTCAGTATCGGGTTAGTGCATGTCGAACCTGAAGTTTCAGACGCGATAAGTCTGGTACAGGAAGCGGATCTTGCCTGCTACAAAGCTAAGAGTAACGGTAAAAATCAATTTTGTGTGTATGAGTCCAGCGGATTACAAGAATCATTTCGCAAGCAAGAACTAGATATTTTAGAGTTATTACAGGTCGCAATCGAGCACAATAAACTGCAACTGTATTTTCAAACTATTAAACCACTGGGCTCATCAAACGCTAATCACAACTATGAAGTCCTGCTAAGAATGTTCGATGAAAATGGTGCTATGGTAAGCCCAAGCGTTTTTATTCCAGTCGCAGAACGTAACGGTTTAATGCCTCGGGTAGATACATGGGTTTTTGAACACACCATAAACTTACTTGAACGACATCCTAAGCACACCCTATTATTGGATAAATGTGCGATCAATTTGTCGGGCGCTAGCCTCAACTCTCCAACACTATTAATAACCATTTTAAAACGATTGCAGGAGACTACTGTACCGCTTAACAAATTGTGTTTTGAAATTACTGAAACCGCTGCGGTGATGAATTTAGTCACAGCGAGTCAAACGATTGATAAAATCAGACTGCTAGGGTGTCAGTTTGCACTAGACGATTTTGGTGCGGGTATGTCTTCATTTACTTATTTGAAGAACATGAACGTTGACTATGTGAAAATTGATGGCTCATTTGTAAAAAATATGAGTAAAGATATCTGTGATTTTGCCACGGTCAAAGCCATCCATGAGATTGCTAGAAGCATGGGAAAACAAACTATTGCAGAATTTGTAGGTGATGAGGAAACAGAACAACTATTGCGGCAATTGGGAGTGGATTTTGCACAGGGTTTTAGCATTGCTCATCCCATGCCTATGCTGCCCATGTTATCCCAAATTTAGTTGTTATTAGGTTGGCTCTTTTTAATCCTCAGCGGTGATTGGAATTGCAGTGCAGCAGCTTATTTAGGTATGGGTACAGCGTGTTTGGTAATGATGGCATCAATGTGTGTCGCCAGTGCACTCAACGCCAAACTGTTCCATTCAGCAGGGCTGATTAATGTGGATATGGCGTGTTGTTTTAAACTGACATAACCATGCACAAAAGCCCATATTTCAAGTGCAACACGTTGTTTTTCTGCTTTTTTTGTATCCTCTGGCAGTATAAGAGAGCTAATATCAACTAACTTTTTAAAGGCTTTTTCAGCCATGGCTTGGGCTTCCTTGGAGGGCAAGTAACCCGCATCACCTTCACCAAAAATCAGCCGGTAATGGGCTTCATATTGGTCGGCTACCTCTAGGTACCCCTTTACGCCCTGCAAAATAACGTCTCGTACTGGTGCATTAGTATCAAGAATATCCATAGCCGAAAATACTTTTTCGAACCCCTCAATATATAGCTCGTCTAAGATCCCTTGCTTGCCCTTAAAATGACTGTAAATACCAATAGTAGAGACACCGGCGCGTTTAGATATGGCTCTAACACTCAATGCAGAGGTGCCGCCTTCGAGAAATAATTCAGATGCGGCTTGTAAAATTGTATTTTTTGCGTCGCTCATAATGATGAATATTTAACCAATAAGAAAGGTGTAACGGTTGACTAAGATAACAGTGTTATGATTAACTATAACACTGTTATGTGCAATGTGATCCTTTGCTTTTCACTGGTGCACAATACTAATTCATTCACAGCAGGGATAAAGAGATGATAACTCACACTCATGAAACAGATTACCTCATAGTCGGTAGTGGTGCAGTAGGTATGGCATTTGCCGATATTTTATTAACAGAAAGTGATGCGAATATCATCATTGTTGACCGCTTCCATAAACCTGGTGGTCATTGGAATGTAGCCTACCCTTTTGTCACACTGCATCAGCCGTCTTATTTTTACGGCGTCAGTTCTCGTGAATTGAGCAAAGGGTGTATTGATCAGGTGGGATTAAATAAAGGGCTGAATGAATTAGCCTCTGGTGCTGAAGTCAGCGCTTATTTTGATGATGTGATGCGCGAGCAGTTTTTACCTACAGGCAGGGTGCAGTTCTTTCCTATGTGTGATTACAAAGGTGAAGGCAAGTTTGTTTCGTCACTGACGGGTGAAACCCATCAAGTCACAGTGAACAAAAAAACGGTAGATGCTACCTACTTAAATACCAATGTGCCTTCTACTCACAGGCCAAATTTCAGTATTGCCCCAGATATTCAATTTATGCCGCTAAACGATTTACCCAAAGTGACGCAACCACCTGCGGGTTATGTGGTCATAGGTGGCGGGAAAACCGGTATTGATGCAGTGTTGTGGTTACTTGAAAAGAACGTTAATCCTGATGATATTCAATGGGTAATGCCACGCGATGCTTGGCTAATAGATCGCAAAAACACGCAGCCTACAGAAGCGTTTTTTGCCGATGCCATTGGCGCACAGGCATCTCAAATGGAAGCCATAGCCCATTCTGAGTCAATTGAAGACATGTTTGACCGATTGGAGAAAGCTGGGGTATTCCTAAGAATTGATAGCAACGTACAACCAGAAATGTTTCATGGTGCTACTGTCAGCCAAATGGAACTGGAAGCACTACGTAAAGTAAAAAATATTGTACGTATGGGTCGCGTCACCAGCATTGAAAACCAACAAATTATATTAGAACAGGGTGTTATCCCAACCAGTACCAAACATTTGCATGTAGACTGTTCGGCCAGTGCATTGACTAACCTAACCATCAAACCTATCTTTGCAGGCGACGTTATCACACCGCAAACTGTGCGTTCTTATCAACCTGTTTTTAGCGCCGCTTTTATTGCCCATATCGAATTAGCCTACCCAGAAGAGGCAAAAAACAAAATCTGTAATGTGGTGCCTTTACCCAACACACTCATTGATTGGTTACGCTTAACCGCCGCCTTTATGATGAATCAATATATCTGGTCACAAGATGAAAATTTACGTAAATGGCTATTAGGCAATAGGTTAGATGGCTTTAGCCAGTTGATGCGCAGTGTTAAAGAAGACGACACTGAAAAACAAGCTATAGTGAATCGCCTACGAGCCAATGCACAACCCGCCATGGGTAAACTTCAACAATATTTAGCCCAAGCAAACGTTAGTTAAGGAGACTACTGTGAGTGAATTTCAAATACGTAAAGATAACTACCTGACCCATCGAATAGTCGATACTGACTTATCTGAGAGTGATATCGGTGAAGGTGAAGTCTTAGTAAAAATTGAGCGGTTTGCGTTTACGGCTAACAACATTACCTATGCCGTAGTGGGTGACCAATTTGGTTATTGGCAGTTTTTTCCCCCAACCGGTAACGATGTTACAGACTGGGGCATTATACCCGTTTGGGGTTTTGCCGATGTGGTGGCTTCTAATGCTGAGGGTGTGCCAGTGGGCGAGCGATTATTTGGTTATTTCCCGCCTGCCACTTATCTTAACATGACCCCCACTCATATTAATGATGTGCGTTGGGTTGATGGTGCTGCGCATCGCGCATCTTTGCCCTCAGGCTATAACGCCTATCGCAGAGTATTGGCTGAACCTCATTATAATAAGGCGATGGATGATTTTCGGATGTTGTTATTTCCGCTGCACCTTACGTCTTATTGTTTGTACGATAACTTACTCGATAACAACTGGTTTGACGCTGAGCAAGTTGTGGTGATCAGTGCCTCAAGTAAAACCAGTATTGGTTTGGGTTATGCATTGGCTGATGATCAACATGCGCCTAAAAGCATTGGTATGACATCAAGTCGTAACTTAGATATGGTCAAAGATTTAAACATATACAACAGCACAGTGACCTATGAAAATCTCACAGAGATTAACGCATCTAAGCCAACGGTAATAGTGGATATGTCTGGAAATGGCGATGTGTTAGGTAGATTACATAAACACCTTGGCGACAATATGAAGTTTTGTTCCAATGTTGGTTTCACTCATTGGAAAGACGGTGGCATGGGCCCTGATTTTATTCGGCAGCGTAGTGAAATGTTTTTTGCACCTAGTCATATTGAAAAACGGCTTAAAGACTGGGGGCCTGAAGTATTCGAGCAAAAAACAACGGCCTTTATGCAATCCACTATCCGCAGAAGTGCCAGCTGGTTAAAGTTGACCCAGCTTAAGGGATTACAGGGTTTAACTGAAGTTTATCAAGATGTGTGTGAAGGTAAGGTTGACCCTGAAGTCGGAATAGTCGTTGAAATGTGTTGAACAAATAAAACTATAGGTTAATCAGTGTCCGGCAGGAAAACCTTAACCTTACCTGCTGTGATATTGGTGAGTTCGGCTTTAAACGTGCTCAGTTCGCTGCTCGCTATTGCGATACTGAGGGTTACTTGCTGAGCATAATCTGGATCAATATCCTTCACATCATAACGTGCTAGTAACCGCGATATACTGCCATCATAAGTATAATCATAGGTGCATTTTAAGAGGGTTCGGTTAACCTTAAGTCTCATGGGTAAATCTTTTAGCACCAACGACACCGCATCAGAATAGGCTCGTTGTAACCCGCCAGTTCCCAGCTTAGTGCCACCAAAATACCGGACTATTGCTACCACAATATCACCGTATCCACTGTATTCGATGACCTTTAACATAGGCATGCCCGCCGTTCCGCTGGGTTCACCGTCATCACTCATGGAACGAATAGTCGTATTGGGAGCACCAGCAATATAAGCCCAGCACACATGATTAGCGTGAGGATGTTGTTTGCGCAACATTCGGATAAAATCGTCTGCTTCCTGGCGATCGACGGCAGACGCAGCAAAGGTCAAAAATTTGCTGCGCTTCACGTCTAACTCAACCTGGCATATTTGCGCAGGCACTTGATAGC
>Ga0307489_10001640_pt1 | contig 14818 bp, 10 predicted proteins | sample SB12metaG_FD_202247 | JGI IMG/M metagenome (GOLD analysis project Ga0307489, IMG submission 202247) | Sea-ice brine microbial communities from Beaufort Sea near Barrow, Alaska, United States - SB 1.2 | ecosystem: Environmental > Aquatic > Marine > Coastal | place: USA: Alaska | collected... | reverse complement strand
TGTCTGCGTGAGCCATTTGTTCGATATGCGAATTGGCTTCGTCTTCTAATACTCGTTGTTGGGTAATATCTCGAATCAGCTCAACATACATTTTCTCCTCATGGTTGGGAATTTCACTGACAGATAGGTGAATGGGAAACGTTGTGCCATCTTTGCGCTTGGCCAAAAGTTCTCGACCGGTTCCAATAATATGGGTTTTTTTGGTTCTTTTATATTGGGCTAAATACTGGTCGTGATGAACGTTATAGGTTTGTGGTATTAGAGTTTTTACGTTTTTATCTTTTACTTCACTAAAGGTATAGCCAAACATCTTTTGTGCCGCATCATTAAAGCTTAGGATCAGTCCCTTATTATTAATAGTAATAACGGCGTCGACCACGGAGTTAACTATTGCTTGAGAAAATGCGTAACTTTGAAGCAGATCGACTTCAGCCTGCTTAATAGAGGTGATATCCGTAATAAAACCTTCAATTATGAACTCGTCATTTACAATAGAACTTACTGGCTCTCCCCTTTCCCATACTAAGCGGACATCATTGTCTTTGGTTATAATGCGATATTCCAGTTCAAAAAGGTACTTTGTTTTTAGGGCTTGGTTAATGGTTTGGCGTACCCGTTCATAGTCACTGGGGTGAATTAGTTTGCCCCATAATATGTTGTGTTTCTCGAATTGTTTTTTTGAGTGCCCTGTCAAAAGCATACATCCCTCACTAACGAATATCATGGGCCGGTTAGTTCTATTAAAAGCTTGATAAGCCATCCCCGGAAGATTTTTGAGTAGTTGTTCTGTTTTTTTGCGGTCATCTTTAGCTAGTTTTGTTTTATTGCGTGCAGACATTAATGTATAGACTGCTAGGGTGATAAAAATGCTCAATAAAATGCCAAGCACAATTAAAAGACTGAACATTCTGAAGAGTATAAAGGGGCGAAATTCATTGTTGGGCACAAGATTAACTTGCCATCTCTGACCCAGTATTTCAAAAGCTGCTTGCCTGTCCCATGTCCCTGAAATCGGTGGGTGTTTAGTTTGGTCTGAATAGACTTTTTGATCGTCAATAAATAAAGTGAGCTTATACTCTGCTAGTAAATAGGTAGGTAATACAGATCTAATATAGGGATCAAAAAGAAGCACATTGACGATGAAACCTTCTACTTTTTTACTGGTTAGTGTTTTGTTCAAGACTGGAACGTAAATCCCTAATCCTCGGTTCCCATTAATTGAAGTCAGTGGAACCGCTATCACTTTGCTGTTTTGTTGTTGATATTTTAATTTGGCTAGTAGCGCCATGGGCTGTGAGGCCAAATCAAAATCTATCGCTGTTTCACTCCCTTCAATCGGCATTCTCCTGAGGACGTGAAATGAACTATCCACCCAAACAATTGAATGGTATCCCTGCTTAGAATAATACAAAGCCTTGCTGAGCAGATCCCATTCATTATCTGACATAATATTAGAAGTTTCAGACAATTTAGCAAATTCGGTAAGCGATTCCATACGCCTGTAAATATCTTCTTCAAGTAATGTTTTAATTCCATCTGCCGTACTTTGTGTTACTCGGTCAATATGTGCTCGCTCTTGTGTCTCGATATACAACACAACAAATGCAATGAAACATGCTGAAAATAGACCTGCTATAACTGAATACCACAAGATAGCGATCTGCGGTGAAAAAGAGATACGCCTTTTGTCATTTTCCAATATTATATTCCATCTAAACTAATCCTTATTAACCAATATGGATTGCCTGTTTTTTGATGTCAACTATATATAGGTATATTAGGTAGTGGCCTCCCGGCTCACTGATGAAATAATTAGGCCTAGCCTTAACTCTCCGCCTTGGGGTCTTGCGACTGCCTCAACTATCTGCAGAGTGAAATTCTCACCCTGCAATCAGGACAACATCAATCATCTCCTGTCACGGAACATGACAAAACGCTAAGTGGTGTTTATAAGACGCTTACCTTAATTCACGTCTCTGATATCATTTTTTGTATAATTGGTTTCACCGCCAACTATAGTTTTTCGGATCTTAATTTTACGGTTTTGAAAATCAACTATCTTGATTGCCGCGGCTTGCTGGCCTTTTAGTAACTTTCGTAAGAATCGGCTCGCAGGTTCGAGTCCCGCCGTAGCCACCAATTTCTGATAGTTTCGTAACTGCCGGTAATCTCTCTTGCTGCCAGCAATTCTTCGATGTCACGGAAGCTAAGTGTAAAAATGTGATAAAGCCACACAGCGTGATTGATTATTAGGAGGGGGGATAGCGATATCCGGCATAAATAGTAGTATTTTTCATGCCCAGATTATCGCATGTTTATGAGTCAACTCGTTAACTTGACAGTACCGTAGAGTAAGTTGATGACGCCGAATGCGCCATCGTAGATAAAGGTAATTCGCTCAACGGAGTTTAAGAACGTGCGGATTTCGCTGCAGCTAACTCGGTTTGGCTGTTGGCAGTGAGTAAATCACCATCGGAAGATTCAAGATGTGCACGAATGAACCATTGGAACTGCTCGAGATCAGTCAACTGACCAATTAGCATATCTTCCGATACCGGATCAAGTTCTGCCATTTCACCAACTGCTTTGCGATGGTCGCTGTTTACCCCGTTATATACCAAATCAAGGGCGCCCAAATGCTCGATGGCCAATGCTTTACCTAGCGAATAGTCATGCCAAGTGCGACGGTCAGCAATAGATTGCGGGGTTCCTACCGGTGAGCCGCCCAAAGTAGCTATTCGCTCTGCGATGGTGTCTGTCATCTCGCGTACTGCGTCTACTTGGGGGTCCAGCATTTCATGAACACCGATGAAATTGGGGCCAACAACGTTCCAATGAACGTGCTTTAGTGTAAGGGCTAAATCGACCAGCGCTACCATGCGATTATCTAACGTAGCTATTGCTCGATCAGTAGACGTTTCGTCCATGCCTGGCACTGTGAATTTCGTTTCTTTTTGCTGATTGCTTTTATTACTTATGGTCATTATTTCTCCTGTATGGTTCAAATAACCGGAGAGGTGTAGCTTGCCAAAATCGGCAAAATCGCCTCTCCTTGACTCATCCACGCTATCAAACTAGCAAGTCCTTTGTCAAATAAGAGAAACGTCTTGGTTATCTGCGTAAAACATTTATTAGGTCCGTAAAAAAGCATTACCCGAAGCAATACCGGCACGGTAATCATGTTCTAAATCCATGTATGAACTACCTAAGCGTTTACTTCGAAGATGCTCTTTAGTAAAAATTTTAATGCGTTCAGCATCGTTAGGAGGGTCAGCGATAAAGGAAAGCTCTTTGCGATAAGCTTCACGCACGGGCAACGTGGAAAAAACAGTCCAAAACTAAACAACCTGGAAGGTAGTCAAATCACTAAACATTATCACGCCATAGGGATATCGTGGCTAGCAGGGATTGCCCAGCGTCGGTGGCCGGCGAGTAAGTATAACCCCTATTGAACAGATAAGGGTGGTGTATTATTGTTCATACACTCCTAATCACGTAATCAACGATTACCAATCGAGTATGCCGATGAAGAACACATGCACCAATATCGACCAATTCATGGCTGGCTTGCGCAAGCGCAATCCAGGCCAGAAAGAATTTCATGAAGCTGTCCAAGAGGTGGCCGCCGACGTGCTGCCATTCATCGCGGATCACAAAGACTATCAAGGTGAATGCCTGCTGGAGCGCCTTACCGAACCAGACCGCGTCATCTCATTCCGCGTGAGCTGGGTCGATGATGAAGGCAATGTCCGCGCCAACCGAGCCTGGCGCGTGCAGTTCAGCAACGCCATCGGTCCCTACAAGGGCGGCATGCGTTTTGACGCAACCGTTACCGAGAGCGTGCTGAAGTTCCTCGGCTTCGAACAGATCTTCAAGAACAGCCTTACCGGCCTGCCTATGGGCGGTGCCAAGGGTGGCTCTAACTTTAATCCGAAAGGCAAGAGCGATGGCGAAGTGATGCGCTTCTGCCAGTCACTGATGACCGAACTGCACCGCTACATCGGCCCGGACAAGGACGTGCCCGCAGGAGACATCGGCGTCGGTGCGAGGGAGATCGGCTTCATGTTCGGCCAGTATCGTCGCCTGTCGCACACCTTCACCGGTGCAATGACCGGCAAGGGAATCTCGTTCGGCGGCAGTGTCGGCAGGAAAGAGGCGACCGGCTACGGTGTCGTCTACTTCATGCGCGAGATCCTGAACGCGGTCGATGATGGCATCAAAGGCAAGACGGCCGTTGTCTCTGGCTCCGGGAATGTCGCTCTCTACTGCATCGAAAAGTTGGTGCAGCTTGGAGCCAAGCCGCTCACCGCTAGCGACAGTTCTGGGTTCATCCACGATCCTGACGGCATCGACGAGGAAAAACTCGCCTTCCTCAAAGATTTGAAAGAAGTGCGGCGCGGGCGTATCGAGGAGTATGCGGATAAATTCGGTTGCACTTTCAAAGAGGGACGCCCTTGGGGGGTCAAAGCCGACCTGGCATTTCCATGCGCCACGCAGAACGAGCTGAGCGGCGACGAAGCGAAATCATTGATCGACAACGGGCTGATCGCACTGGCCGAAGGCGCGAACATGCCCTGTAAATCCGAAGCGCAGCACCTGCTAAGGAAGCACGTGCTCTACGCTCCCGGCAAAGCTTCCAACGCAGGCGGTGTGGCCGTTTCTGGATTGGAACAAAGCCAGAACTCACAGCGCATCAGCTGGTCGCTCGAAGAAGTCGACAAACGTCTGCAGGGGATCATGAAAGACATCCACGGCAAGTGCATCAAACACGGCAAAGGTAAAGAGGCAGGTGATAAAACTGACTATGTGCGCGGAGCAAACATCGGCGGCTTCATCAAAGTGGCGGACGCCTTGCAGGAGTGTGGCGTCTTCTAACTCGCATTGCAACAATCTAGCCCAGAACACGCGGCCGCCATATTCAAAAAGTACTGTGTATTCGATGGCCTCAGCAATGCGCTCTCCTAAAGGATCGGCGCGGTGCAGTCCGTGTAAGCAAAACCTGAAGTGTGCGAACGTCCGCCATAGCTCGGAGCCTGTCACGTTGGCTCAACTCAGCGTAAGGCTATGGCACAAACTTCTCACGTAATTTTGATGGGCTGTTGCACCTCCATAGCAGACCCCTTTGTAAATTAATAAAGGGGCCATAGTTACTATATAATTGGTCGCCAGGGATCAAAGCGGCCAAGCCTGCCCCTAATTATTAGCAAATTACAGTCGGGCTTTTAATCCAAGCATCTGCTCCTGCTCCGAGTGCGATGTCTTTGGCAATGCCACCTTGGGTGTGGGGTAATACCCACAATGTCGATGAGCCAGACAAACTAGAACGTCTGTGCAGGTAAATCAGTCGCCCCGCCGTTAGTGAGCGGCGCTTAAGCATAACCCAACATGGAAAAGTGCGATATGAGTTGAAAACACCCTACCGTGACGGTACGACCGGTGACCGGCGAAGTGCAGCGTGTCTTCAATATCGATATTACTGCAAGTGAAAATTGAAGGCTGTTGTTCATAAGGACCAATAAGCGTTACTATAATTTATAGTTCAACGAAGAGTCAGGATTCCCATGATAATCCCAAAAATCCCGCCTACGGCACAAATTTTTATCGCCATGATAGTCGGCCTAATAGTGGGTCACTATGTTGAACTTATTGACGGCGTTTCATCCATAGCGCAAGGCTTTATTATGTTGTTGCAAATGACAGCGCTTCCCTACATTGCCTTGTCACTGATCGTTGGGTTTGGCTCGTTAACCTTGAGCAAAGCAAGAAAAACAATGAAAGTCAGCGTGCTCATTTTTTTCCTACTAACACTGATAAGTTTGTTTTTCATATTGATTAGTCCAATCGCATTTCCTGATTGGGAAAACGCCTCTTTTTACAATGCTAATACGATTAAAACAGAGCCCGTATTTAGCCTCATTGACTTGTTTGTGCCCGCAAATCCATTTAATGCCTTTGCTACAGGCTCTATTCCCGCCATTGCATTATTCAGTGTGTTTGTTGGCTTAGGATTAATGACAGTGCCTAAAAAGCGCGCCGCACTCAATGTACTCACAATATTGCAAAAATCGGTTGCAAATATTAACTCTTTGGTAATGAAATACTTCGCTCCGGTGGGTATTTTTTGCATTGCCTATCGCGCCACTGCGACCCTAGATGCAAGCCAAGTGGAAGGTTTAACGGTTTACATTGTTACTGCATTTTTTAATGTTTTTTTACTTGCACTTATAGTTCTCCCTGCACTAATCGCCAGTATTACCACATTTACTTATCGTCAAGTATTAAACATTTTTAAAACAGCAATGTTAACTGCGTTTGCTACGGGTAGCTTCCTCGCAGTCATTCCTCTTATTGTAGAAAGCACTAAAAAAGAACTTGCAGGACTTAGCGGGCTTGATTCAGACCTAGCAAAAGCCCCTGATATTTTTATCCCTATTTCGTTTAGCTTGCCTGTAGGAGGCAAATTACTACCCTTGTTGTTTGTGTTATTTGCGGCTTGGTTTTCTGGTGCGTATATTTCTTATCAAGAATATATTAAGTTAATCTTTTTTGGCTTCCCTCAGTTGTTTGCAACTGCCATTGTTGCGACGCCTCAGTTGTTAGATTTATTTAATGTCTCCAATGAAGTCATGGAGCTGTTTATTGTGGCAGAAAACCTAATTGTAGCCCGAATGGGCGCTGTATTGTCGGTGAGTTTTTCTACCTGCTTCACTTTACTCATTGTCGCTGTAATGTCTAAGAAAATGGTATTAAAACCCGCTTATCTGCTAGGCAATACTATCCTCGTTTCAAGTATTACTGTCGCGGCTCTATTTGCTCTTCAGCTTGGTTTTGAAGGTTTGTCATTGCAGTACAAAGGTTATGACAAATTTATTCAACGCGACCTAATACATACAAGAGTCAGTAGCAAATACTTAGATGAGCCTGCGCCAAATAGCACAAATGTACAGCCTTTCACCGACGTCTTAACACGTATACGAGGTCGTGGCTTTATTCGAGTTGGCTACTTCAGAGATGACTTGCCTTATGCGTTTCACAATCATAAGGCGCAATTAGTAGGGTTTGACATTGAAGTTATTAATCTGCTGGCGTCGGATCTAAAAGTAGATGTTGAATACGTAAAAATATTTCACAATGAAGCACAGCCATTACTAGCATCCGGCTATTTAGACATGACAACAGGCGTACCAGTTATACCTGACAATATGCGACGTTTTTCCTTGTCTGCTCCTTATAGTCAGCAATCGCTTGCCATTATCGTAAAAGACGAGCGCCGCGCAGAATTTACCGAGTGGCAAGCCATCATCACGAATGAATCCTTGGTGTTGGGTATACCTGAAACCTTCTTTTACGAAGACGCCGTTTCTGCTTTCTTTAAACACGACACAGCATGGGAGCTATCAACACCTCGTTTATTTTTTAGAGAGGAATACGACAATATTGATGGGATGATTTTCGGCGCACCCGCAGCTTCAGCTTGGACGCTACTTTATCCAAATTACACGGTAGTTATGCCGAAACCAGTTAGGCCACCATTGAATATGGCTTTCCCTATTAATAGAAATGACCAAGCATTCGAATTATATTTACGCAACTGGATCCAAATGAAACAACAAAGCCATGAGTTAGACAGAATATTTGCTTACTGGATTGAAGGGAATGCGTCTTAGTATAGCTTCTATTTTTGTTTTACCTAGAGAGTTTATTACTCTGTGTAATAGCTTTTTAGATACATGCTCGTCGTCTAGTTTTAGCGCATCTTTTGGTTCATCTTCCGGTACTGTCAACTTATTGGTATTAGACGGTAAAAATCAGTCTTCAACAGATTACGCCTAATTTTGAATACAACTAGCCTGCGACCATTCGCTAAATGCTCGTTCTCGAAAGAACCGATAATTATTGGCACTTATTAAATGGCGGCCAAGCCTAAACATATTATTGACCACCCCATGACAAGATAGAAATCGTTGTGCTTGACCTTGCGATTTAAACCGCCTCATCTGTCGCTCCTGCTGCCGACTAGGTTGGTGCGATAATTCACAGCCATTGTTCTCATACTGCTCAGTTGAGTGATCCACGCTTGGCATCAGTTCTCGTTTTGCGGCTGAATAGCTTTTCAGTTTGTCGGTCACTATCTTAATTGGTGCTACTTGTTGGCCTTTCAATAGTTTCTTGAAGAACCGGATGGCTGCCTTTTTATCCTTGCGTTTCTGAACCAGAATATCAATTTCATCTCCGTCCTGATCGACTGCCCGCCATAGATAATGAAGGACACCATTGATTTTGATAAACACCTCGTCCAAGAACCATGTATCGCCTAACTGACCGCGACCCTTCCTGATCTGACCACAATATTGGTTACCGAACTTAAAGCACCAATTTCTCACCGTCTCGTAACTTACATTGATCCCTCTGGCAGCCAATAACTCTTCAATATCTCGGAAGCTAAGTGTAAATCGATGGTACAGCCAAACTGCATGACTAATAATTTGTGCAGGATAACGATAACCGGCGTAGATGTTTGAATTTTTCATCCGCAGAGTATCGCATAATTGGTAGGCATGCTGTTAAGTTGACAGTACCTAACCGCCTAAACGCGCACAAATAAACAAGCATCATTCAGCTGCAATTGCCCATGATCCCACTGAAGGTAATAATGAAGTTTACAAGATATCTTAGTGGATGGCAGTATTGGAAAGGCTGGGGTTATACTTCAGTAGTTACAACAAAACCCCGCGCATATCGCGTATAAAATGGGTAATAATGATTATTTTTTTTCGAGAAGAATTACGACGCAACTTATTACTCAACAAAAATATCTGACATTATAGTGCTATACAATATGGTACTAGTTGGATTGCGAATTTTTCGCTTTTTATTCTCCCAGAGTAAATACCACAGGCTGGTTAATATTAAAGAGTAAAAACTTGTTTTCAGACAGTTCCCATTGACCTAGTGATCCTTAATTAAAATACACTGAGTAGTCTAGTCCATTACCTGCTGATAGAAGTCGGTCATTGTCTGGTAACATTGGCATGAAGCCGCTCGCAATCCCTGCCGATCTTGAACTTTGATATTTCCACGAGAATAGCTGATCAGGTGATTTTTTTGCAAAGCTTCTGCCGCCAAACTCACACTGCTGCGTCTTACCCCTAACATATTGGCTAGAAAAGCGTGAGTAAGATAAAAACGGTCTCCGTGGGTGCGATCTTGGGTCATTAATAGCCAACGTGACATGCGTGACTCTATTGAGTGAAAGTGTAGACAGGCACCAACGACCGTAAGTTGTTTCAATAAAACGTTTATATAGCGCAATAGCAAAGTAGACAAACTAGGACAATCGAGCAACGATTGGCGAAAATCCTCGGCAGAAATAGCTAGAGCGCTGCCTGTCCCTTGCACGATAGACTGCATGGAGGCCTTATTTGCCCCCAACACCAGATTTACCCCCAACATACCTTCGTTGCCCACTAAACCCATTTCCAGCGCAGGGTGATCATCAATAAGTGTAAGTAAAGAAACAAAGCCACCAAGAGGAAAATACACATGCTGATAAACCTGATTGGCTTCACAAATAATGTCGCCAAACTTCCAATCAACCTGAGTACATCTTGATAACAGCTTTTCACGCTCATGAGCTGGTAGGGAGTCAATCAGCTCGTTTGTTACTTTTTTATTAAGACGGGGCATTTCATTTTCCTGCAGCACTGTGAGCCAATAAAGGGCATAAGATAGGTGCTTAGCTATCTAGCAGCAACAGTGTGCATGAAGATGAAAGATTCTTCTGTGCGATGGCGCACAGATTTTCAAAAAGTATGACCGGTATTTATTGAAGAGGGAAATTGAAGCTTATCAAGATGAATAGGTTGACTGTTTCTGGGTAATAATCTGTCCGTTTCTTTTTTAACCACCGCATAACATTCACACGTTAGTTTCTCGAGTTCTGGGCGATTAAGCACCTTAATATTTCCTCTATGATAGGAAATAACATCGAGAGCCTGCAATTTCCCGGCGGCTTCAGTGACACTTTCACGGCGCACCCCTAACATATTGGCAATCAGCTCTTGAGTCATCACCAGATTGTTAGTGGGCAGTCTATCCAGCGACAACAACAACCAACGGCAAAGCTGCTGATCGATGTTGTGATGGCGATTGCACACTGCTGTTTGTGCCATTTGGGTAAGCAAGGCCTGTGTATAGCGTAATATCCATAACAACATTTCAGTGTGACGACTAAATTCCGTGTTAAACTTTTTTGCTTCCATACGATAGGCATAACCTGCGCTTTGCACTACGGCACGGCTGGAGGTGCTTTCTCCCCCCAGAAACACGGCCGCTCCGAGTATTCCCTCATTACCGACTACTGAAATTTCTGCTGAGGCGCCATTTTCCATGACATATAGCAAAGAAATAATGCAATCTGCGGGAAAATATACATGATGTAGGTTGTCTCCTGACTCATATAAGACTTTTCCAAGGGGCAGTTTTACACGTTCAAGATTGGGGATCAGGCGCGTTCGTACCTCCTCTGGTAGGCCTGAGATAAGATGGTTTTCTTGTGAATAAGTAGGTTTTTTTTTAGAAGAAGACATACGTGTCTGTTGCATTAGTTTCCCTATATTTTAAATACTTGAAACATCAAATACTATACTAGCATTAGGTTAACTCTTTAGGCACTCTCTAATATGTACGATAGCGCACATAATGCGCTCATTAGTCATACTAAGCCATTGTATTATTCCCATCTGAATAGTTAACACCTCACTCAGCAATAGATATAATCGGTGGACTTCCCCTACTATTCTTGGCAAATTCGTGCCTCATTTTGAGGCTATTATAAAGTTCTCTGGGCTAACCCCACCCAAATGGGTATGGTGACGTACTCGGTTATAGAATGCCTCAATATAATCGAAAATGTCGGCTTTAGCTAAATCTCTTGTTTTATAGACACGTCCTTTAACACGTTCTTTTTTAAACTACTAAAGAAAGATTCAGCGACGGCATTGTCCCAGCAGTTTCCTCTACGACTCATGCTTGGCTCTAAGTTATGTAATTTGCAGAAGCGTAGCCAGTTTACGAAGCGAGTTGAAGCGGTTTATTCAAAGTATTGTGAAGCAAGCAACTTGCCCCCTTTTACTTCATTCATCGTACCTAATCATTGCGAACCTTCTGTCTCGATCTTCAGGGGTTCGCCGCAATGTTTACAGTGCACGGCGTCCGGTTCATGCTGGTTCAGGCCGCATTCCGGACAGGTATACCTGACTTTGGCAGGGCGAAATATTGCTGTGACCAGACGCAGGAATAACGCCACGCCGATCACCATTATAAAGACCGATAATAACTTACCTTGAGTGCCCGGCAGTGTAACATCACCAAAGCCTGTGGTGGTCAGCGTCGATACGGTGAAATATAGCGCATCGATATACGTGACAATGAGCGGATTCGAATTGTGTTGTAATGCGAAGACCAGCGCGGTCATCACAAATATAAACACCACCAAGTTGACGATGCCGAGGATAATCGTTTCATACGTTCGGAAAAAAACATTTTCGCTGCGCAATTCGCGGATCACGTGATAAGAATAAAGCAATCGCAGGGTGCGCAGCACGCGCAGGAAAGCGAAGCTCTCACTGATTAACGGGGCAAAGATCAGCGAAAAGATGACGATGATGTCGGCGATGGTATAGATTTGCCGTAGCATATGCCAACGGTTCGGCGCGATCCATAACCGTGCCGAAAAATCCGCCAGTATCACAAGACCAATCAGGATATCCGTCAACAGAATTGCAGGCCCCAACGGTATCGCTGCGGTCATCACAAAAAATAATATGGAAATAACGTCGAAGCCGATCAGACCATATCGAAAGCCGGCAGCGCGATGACTACGACCGGTATAGAGCGTCTTGAGTGTTTTTTTCAGGCCCATAGTCGCCATTGCTGTATTTCAATTTCTGGAGACAATATATCAGTATAAGATGAATAAACAACATATACTACCCTCAGTCACAGCTGGCTTTTAGACTGGGTTGAGGTTTACGAAAAGGAGATTTTAGTGGTTATAGTTGAAATGGTAGTCTGCCATTTAAGATGTGGATAGACCTTTGGTACAGCAATATTGAAAATTGAATACAGGTCGCCCTACCATTAAATAGTATATTTCTGAGTATTCTTTATCGACTTGTCATCTATGCCCCAAAATTGAAGTCGCGTTGAATGGTAAAACCTTTCGAGTTTGTCGGGCTCATCGGCGTTAGCAAATACGCCTGCATGCAAAGAGAAAGCCGAAGTATTGGCTAACTGTCCATATTAGCCTTCATTGCTGGCTGGCAAGGTTTGTAAGGTAAACACCTTTTGCCCTTGTTGATGGCCTATCGCGATGCGTTACCTGACAGAGGCGCCGTGCAGCTGCAGCAAACTATCTTCTCTAAATATCGGGCAACGCGTTGGCTAATGGTATGGACTAATGTGACCATGTCTTCATGAGATGGGGCTTTGCTTTGATACGGGTAAAGGTGTTGCCACCTCATGAGTTTGGCTTATTGCCCCTTCTAAAAAAAGCATGTGAAAGTGGATGTTTAGGTTGAGGGCACGGCCAGATCGCTGAATAAGGATGACCGGTCCCGTCTTGGCTTGTTTATTAGAAAAACCCGCTTTGTTCACAATGTGAATCGAAATGGCGCGATGAATAATCCCCATTACTTTACTTAATTCACTTGGGTATCTTGCCAACAATAATCGAAGGGGGATAGGTAAACTCAGCACCCATTGACGTACTGGGCAGCCTAGTAAAACATCATCGACCAACAACGCCGCACTTTCGGCCATCCTTCTTGCCCCGCAACTCGGGCAGAAGCCTCTGCGCTTGCAGCTAAATGCTACTAAATTTTCATCTTTGCAGTCATCGCAGACGACGCGCAAAAATCTGTTCTCAAGTCGGCCGCAGTGCAAGAACTCATCAAACTCACGTTAAACATACTTGGGTAAGTACTTGCCTTGAGCAGCTAAGCTTGCTGTAAAATCTGAGTAGTATCGTTCGACCAATTGATACAGTAGTGTTGTTTCAGGCCGATGACGTTTATATTTGTCACTTTGCTGCTGTGCTAGCACGTTCGTTCATCTTTGAATGGTGTGCGAATAAGTGTGGCAAAAAGAGGCGTAATTAACGACTGTCTGATAGTCCAGTTAGGAAGTCCAGCAGATCATCAAAATTTCCAATCTAAAGGGTTGCTTCTGGCACAAACTTCTCACGTAATTTTAAACGGCGTACATCCGCAATTGCCGTTTTTAAGCCACTATTGATTCCTTTAAAAACTTAGTCCGAGGCAGTAACTTCCTGACCTCGTCAGAACAACTAAAAAGCTCAAAGCTCGCAAATTGATAGCCTCATATACGAGAACCATCGTCGATCTTGGGCTTGTATTGCGCATCTCTCGTGGTGCGACACAAATATATCACTAAGTGCGTCAACGAACAGACGCATCAAGATTAATAGTGGAGATTAAGTCTTTTAAAGACTGTTCACAAAATCCCAGAGCCTGCAATGGCCGAAGACAGCTCATTACCGTGCGGTCAAATCACCATTTATTAAGGAAATAGTAATGTCGAATGAAGGTTATCTCGAACCAATAGATGAACTCACCGAGAACACCAGAGACATGCACAGAGCCATTACATCGCTGATGGAAGAAATCGAAGCTGCAGACTGGTATAACCAAAGAGCTAATGCGCGTAAGAATGAGGGGTTGCGAGCGATACTTGCACATAATCGAGATAAAGAAAAATAACATGTGGCAATGCTACAAGAATGGGTCAGGAGGCAAGATCCTAGTTTTGATAAACAACTAAGAGACTATTTATTTACAGATAAGCCTATTGCCCATGCATAGACGACCTAACAAGTCGATGGATCTAACCATTGTGAGAAAACATATTCCCAGTGGTCTATTAGCCTTTTTGGTTGGCCTCGCTATCATGGATGACGTTGGGAACAAACTTAGGATGTTTTTAGAAAAGTTGTATGACTGGTGTTGGCACATTCTTCCCGTACAATTTTGAGCAGCTTACGGCAGCTATTGCCGTGCAAGCGACTATTGACTAACAGTGCGCTATGACTGCTTTAGGGCTTCTAATCTTAAATTTGAAAATGACCTTCATTCGACAGCTATGCCGACAATTCGCATAATGGAAAATAGCTTAAAACAATCAGAGTTTATTATAATAAAAAGTGAAACTAGGTTGAAAAAAACGTCAAACATTATCGCCGTTTGAGTCAAACAGGCCGTTGATTTTTATCAAACTCTACTAAGTTATTACAGCACTTACCCGCACAAATCTGTCACACACCTGTCACAGCCCTCAAAAGAGAAAGTTGTGCATAAATAAAAAGTACTCCTATGAAAAAACACCTAAGCCTATTAGGTACTTGATCAGATTACATGGGGAATATAAATTTATGGAGTGATAGTATCGCTGTAAACCAATAAAATGGTGCACCCGGCGCGATTCGAACGCGCGACCCACGGCTTCGGAGGCCGTTACTCTATCCAGCTGAGCTACGGGTGCATAAACTTTTGTTGTGGCGTTTTAGACTGTTACCCTCAGTTGTCACAGTCTCAATGAGTACTGCCTTCGGAGGCCGATACTCTATCCAGCTGAGCTACGGGTGCTTTATTAAACAGTAAACCGCAATTTATTGATTGCAGGGCGAGAGTCTAAAGAATTAAACTAGATTTTCCAGTCTTATTTTATGTCTTTTGCTTTTGCATTAACAATCTCATCCAATAAAGCCATCATTAACTTGGCACCAGTACCCGATGCAATA
>Ga0307489_10001639_pt1 | contig 14818 bp, 19 predicted proteins | sample SB12metaG_FD_202247 | JGI IMG/M metagenome (GOLD analysis project Ga0307489, IMG submission 202247) | Sea-ice brine microbial communities from Beaufort Sea near Barrow, Alaska, United States - SB 1.2 | ecosystem: Environmental > Aquatic > Marine > Coastal | place: USA: Alaska | collected... | reverse complement strand
CTCAGCACCCGAAGGTGTCAGTAATACATACGCTATCCCGTTCCCCGCTGTCGCCGCGCACCCGCGGCCGTCGCTCTGAACCGCCGCGCGCGAACCCGACTGAGGCGCGGCTCGCGACAGCCACAACCGTCTGCAGCATGCCTGAGCGTCGTTGCCGATCGTGCCCCTCCGCGGCATGCAGCCAGCTGCCGAGGGACGCGCCGACGACGGGTGCGCGCGAGGGTGCTCAGAGCGACAGCCGCGGGTGCGCAGCGACAGCGTCAGGCGGGGGAGGCGAGCGGCGCAGCGGTGCCCACACGTAGGGTCGCGACGGCAAAAACGTCCCGCAACTTTAGCCAGCGCAGCACGATACTGACGTCATTTTAACCCTTTTCGGCTAAACGCCGTGTACCGGTACAACGATGTCGAGCCCCCGTGTGAGCAATTACCCTGGTTCGTTTAGCCTGACGGAAAGTCGTTTTAGCCTTTTCGGGTGTCGTTTTAACCAAACGGGGCGTGATTCCCCCTAACTAACCCCCGTGTACGATCCCCTCTACCCTAAGAAACTGAGGGGTAAATCACACTGATTTACAGTTCAGGGTTTGATAACTCGAGACTGGTCGGTCGGGTGTCGGTCGTTTGTTCCCGACACACGGGAACACACCACTGAACCTTCCAGTTTCTTAGGGTACGAGTGCACTCTTTAAATAATGTTCCGTACCTAGCTTGGAACCTGGAATCTAGGTGTGTTTTGGGAGCGTACCTACGCTGAAATCGCCCAAAATTGATCAAAACCGCCCAAAATCGTTGAACATCCCACCGTCGAGCGCTTGGAACCTCCGGGACAACTATGGTGCGTACCTGGCTCGGAACATTATTTAAAGAGCCCACTCGTACAGGGGCTCCGACCGCGTAGAAGCTTGGAGCTCCTCATCCCATCCTCTACGCGGTCGGAGCGGAGCCCCTGTACTCTAATAAGAAACTGGAAGGTTCAGTGGTGTGTACCGTGAGGAGGGGACAAACGACCGACACCCGGCCGACCAGTCTCGAGTTATCAAACCCTAAACTGTAAATCAGTGTGATCTACCCCGCAGTTTCTTAGGGTAGAGGGGATCGTACCGCGTAGCTGTGATGATGAGGGGGGCACCACTGCCGCCACTGCCAAAACACTGTAAATCGGCAGTGTGGGGGTGGTCCGATGCGCGAGGAGCAATGGAGACATCTGATTGGCCGAGCGGCAGTGGTGATTATACCTGTCGCCGTTAAATTAACCACTAACCCACTAACCTAATATATACCCTTTCTTTTTTGGGTATGCTAACCCCCCCTGTGTTATACCCCGAAAGGTTTCCTAAGAACCCTAACCCCTAAACCCTAATAATCAAACAAAGAAACCCTAAATACCGAAAAGGAACAACAAAAAGACACCTTCACGCTGCACCTGACACGTGCACGTTTGGACGACGCACACGTCATCCGGCGCCGCCGCCACAGTTGTTTTTCAGACGACATGCCTAAGAAAAGCATAGTGTTATCAGGGGCGCCGGCGTGTCGCCTACTGGTACGTCAAACTACTTCTAGCAGCCATAAACGTCGTGTGCTCTCACTCCTCCGCACACCATCCTCAACATCCTTCACACCATCCCACAAATAGTGTCGTGCACGCTCGACAACTCACGCCTTCCCTGATGGCTGGTCGCCCCCCGGCTATCATAGACGCTGATTCACCCCCGGTAAAAATGCTCGATTTTGATTGGCCCAGAGGCCTTCAAGCGCTAGACTTACCTAACTTAACCACTAACCTTAAATTACCCTTTCTTTTGGTTATGCTAACCCCCCCTCGGTGTATGACCCCTAATGCGACAGGTATAGTGGTGATTGGCCGAGAAGCAGCGTGGCCAATGGCAGTGTCTGGAAGTGTTGGCAGTGTCGGGCCCGACCTCCATGCGGCAGTGTCGGCAGTGATTGGCCGCTCAGAATCAGGGCCAATCGGCAGTGTTTGTGGCAGTGTGGGGGCTCCACGTGGCGGTAGATCGGCCAATCAGATGTCTCCATTGCTCCTCGCGCATCGGACCACCCCCACACTGCCGATTTACAGTGTTTTGGCAGTGGCGGCTCTTCAGCTCACCGGGCTTTGGCGTGACACAACAGCCTCCTCGTGGGAGGACGCGCGCGGTGAGGTGGTGTTATCTCGGTGGCCCAACGACAAAGCTAACTCGTAGTTTGAAAGTAGGCACTGCCGTTGGGGTAGGCACTGCGGCAGGCGCCCATCGGGTTCTCCCTGGACCTCAACAGCGGCGACGTTCTGCAGAACCCGCCCTGTTGCCTGGACGACGTGACTCGCGGTGCGACAGTCCTCGCCGGCGTCAACGCGATGGCGGCAACACCCAGCACCAACAACCAACCAACAGCAATGTCGGCACACTACCAGCAAACAGTCAGGCGACAGCTCGACGCCATCGCTGGCGAGCGCGCCAAGATGGCCGCACGGCACGATGCGGCGAGTCGCGCTGTGCGCGCGGCGGACGACAGCGTGAGTCAGGCGCGCGGGGAGGCGCAGCGCCGGTAGGGCTGGGCAGACAAGTCCCGCCGGTTGGCTAGGACAAGCAAATGTTGCCAATGCTCGGCACGTCATCCAACGCATTTTGAACCACCGTTTCTTGAGTTACGTGGCATCCTATGACGTGGACGTGGAGGAGTAGAAATATCTCTCAGGCCCTGCGCGGCGATGCTCGGGCGTGGCGGCGGCGGCGGGCGCGGTGGTGCAGGCTGCTCGGGGGATGGTGGCAGGGTCTCTCAAACATTCCCTGTTCAGTGCTAAGCACTACCACCCTAGCTACAGGCCTGGTCTAGACTACAAAACGAGACATACTAGTCGAAGTGTGGGCACAACCAGAGCAGGTGGCATGGTGACAGGGTCTTCCAAGCGTTCCCTTTTGCAGCTTAACGTAAGCACTCCGTGGGATAACATCAGTGTGTTCAGGGACAAAACTGCTCAAGTTGAGCTGAAAGTTGAGCTGAGAAAGGGAACGCTTGATTGTAAGTCCCTGGAGGGTGGAAAACTTCGCTGAGAACGCGGCGCCGCAACAATCGCAGCGGCAATTACGCTCCCCGGGCGTGGTGGCAGCTGTGGACGGTCGGTCGGACGTGGTGGCGGCGGTGGACGAGTACCTGCGGGCAGACACCACGTACACCCGCGCCATGGACACGCTCCTCACGCAAGCGGCCGATACCAGTGGCGAATCTGGCGGAGAGATTCAAGAGGGCGTCGCACAGCTGTCGCTACTCGGCACCCCGGGCAAGGGAGAGGGAGAGGGAGCCGGCACGGATGACGACGCAGCGGCAGGGGCATGCAATCGTCCACCTGTTCAGCTCAACGTAATCACTTTCTGTGTGCTGTGTTTCAGCTCAACGTAAGCACTTTCTGTGTGACACGCTGGTTGGCCTCACTCCGTCAGTGCCAAAAGCGGCTCAGGTTGAGCGGAACAGTGCACGAGTGTAAGCCCCTGCGCAGCGGCGCCGGGGTGGACGCGCGCCGCCTTCGACGCCGCGAACCTCGAGCTGCCCCGCCTGGAGTCCGCCGCCGCGCTCAGCAGCACACAGGTCGGGCCTCACACGTGTCGCTCGCCAAGTCATAGGATACCATTGTACTCAAGAAACAAGGGTTCAAAATGCGTGTCGATGATGACGTGGCGGGCGATATTTGCGTGTCTCTCGTTCTTCAGCTCGTCGCCAGGTCATAGCGATCCATTGAACTCAAGAAACGAGGCTGTCAATTGCGTGTCGATGACGTAGAGGGCATCATATGCTTGTGTCGCTACGCACAGGCTGCGCTCGCCGCCGCTGACGCTGCCGCCGCCACCGCCGCGCGCATCAAGGCCACCGACGAACCCGAAGCCGTCCTGGACTCCGACCCCGCCGCTGCCGCTGCACATCTGGCCTCACAGGCAGGGGGTCACACTCGTCCACATTTCAGCTCAACCTAAGCCGTTTCGGTCACACCTCCCCGTGTCCACCTGTCCAATAGACTGGGGGAAAATCATGCACCCCAATGTATCCCACAACATGTGCTTCCGTTGAGCCGAAAAGTGGACAAGTGTGAGCCCCTGGGCACAGGCTGACGCGCTGCGCGCTGAGCTCGCACGCGCCACCGCTGTGCGCCGACGTCTGGAGGAAGACGAGCTCCCGGCGGCGGCAGGGCGGTGACCGGTGACCGACTGTGTACTGGTAGTGCACTGTCACACCGCTGCCGCCGCTGCTGCCCTGCCTTCGCATATTCACGGAGTTGATCTATTGCCGTTTAGGGATTTGTCCCTTTTCTTGACTCAGCTCGTCGGCCGACTCTTCATGATCAAGAGTCCAAGACGAGTTGACTCAAGAAAAGGGACACATCCCTAAACGGCAATAGATCACCTCCGTGAATATGCGAAGGCTTGTTGCCGCCGTCCTGGGCCTGGAACGGTGTGATGTGTCGATGCGGTGAGTGCGTATGGGTGCAAACTGTCAGATAGCTGAAAATAATACTTAGGCAAGGCCCTGCGCTATGGCTGCGGCGGCGGCGCCGGCGGCGCGACTCGCCGCGGTGCGGGCCGAGTTCGCGGCGAAGGAGTCGCGACAGGTGGCGAGAAACGAACAGACGCGACGCTTCATGTCCGCGCTGCTGGTAGGGCCTAGCAGACGTTACTCGCCATGTCATAGGATGCCGTTTCAGTGAAGAAACGAGGGTTCAAGGTGCGTGTCGATGGCCGGTCCGGGTCAGATGAGCACTGCCCGCCACAGGTCAGATGCTTAGTATACCGGCGCTCGCCACGTCATCCATCACATAGTATACCGGTACTCGCCACGTGATTCATCCACCGCGTAGTTTACCGGTACCCGCCACGTCTTACACCGCATTATGAACCCTCGTCTATTGAGGTGAATGCTATTCTATGACGTGACGAGCGTTATATTCATTCATTTGTCCGTAGCTGCTGCAGCAGTCGGCGCGGCACGCCATGATCCGGGCGAGTCTGGCGGAGCAGGCGGATATCCACGAGCGGGTGGGGTCAAGTGCATAGTGTACCGGTGCTCGCCACGTCATCCACCGCGTAGTGTATCGGTGCTCGCCACGTCATGCACCCCACAGTGTACCGGTGCTCGCTACATCATCCACCGCATAGTGTACCGAAGCTTGCCACGTAGACCACCACATAGGGTCGCACACATAGTGTGCCGGTTCTCGCCTCGTCACCTCATTCATTTGAAATCCTCGTCTATTGAGTTCCACCACCCTCGCCTCTTCTGCTACCGCCTTACCCTAAACCCTAAACCCCAAACCCCAAACCCTCTCCCCCACCGCCATCTCCTCCACCACCGCCGTCTCATCTGCCACCGCCTTCAAATGCCATCCTATGACGCAGCGAGCACTGTTATATGTGGCCCTACAATCGGGCACGCACCGCTGTCGCCGTGAGCGAGGCTGTGTTGCGCGGGTTATCCGACCAATCGGACGCGCGGGCGGTGGCGTGGGGGGTGGCGGCGGCTGCGGACGAGGAGGGGAGGAGGGACAGGGCGGCGGCGGGGTTCGCGGCAATCGCTGACGTGCTGCGGGAGGGCGGCGGTGGCGGCAGGGGCTTACATTCGTCCATCCACTTTTCAGCTTAATCTGAGCCGTTTCTGACATAAAATACACCCTATTCACCCCATGATAGCCCCTGACACCTCCTAAGCACCCCCTAAACAACTCTCGAATGCAGCCCCTGACCTACAGAAAGTGCTTACATTAAGCAGAAAAGTGGACGAGTGTAAGCCTCTGGGCGGTGGCGGCGGCGGCGGCGATGGGGGCGGCGGTGGCGAAAACGAGCACGAGCGAACCTCGGCGGACCCGGAGGGAGAGGCAGGCTCCCTTGTACGCGCGCTGGCGGAGGAAATCGACGCGTTGGTTCACGAAGCGGGTGTGGAGTTGCCGAGAGCCAGGAGCAAAGCGATGCCCACGCTTCGACGCCAGGTGGGGCGGTGCAGGTTGACCCTATCAAACCCGTGTTGAATGCGCCTGGAACTAAGCGCTTGATACCAAAATGTGCTGATCCGCTTTCAAAATTTGCTTTCAATTTCAAATTGCGCCGCTACAGCCAGGTGGGGGATATTGCCGGTGGCATGAGCGTCCCAGGCAGGGGTTTACACTCGTCCACTTCTCAGCCCAACCTGAGCCGTTTCTGACACTCAACACATCCCCTAAACGCCTAAACACCCCTTCAACCCCCGCCTTAAACACTCCCTAAACACCCTCTAAATACCCCTTGTCTCACCAAAAGCGCTTACGTTGAGCTGACAGGTGGACGAGTGTAAACCCCTGGTCCCAGGCTTCCAAGGCCTAACCGGGGAGGTAAATCTGGATGAAGTGCAAGGTGCTGGCGCCACCGCCGACTGGCAGGGGCTTACGCTCGTTCACGTTAGAGCTCAACTTGAGCAACTCCAGGACACGTTCATGAGCTAAGTGAGGTTATACGGTGGACAGAAGAGCTCAAGTTGAGCTGAATTGGGAACGTATGTAAGCCCCTGCCGACTGGCTGCAGCCCGGAGTGGTCCGCGACGCCGAGCTGGCGTTGGAGGCAGGGGCTCACACTCGTCCACTTTTCAGCTCAACGTAAGCGCTTATTATGGAATAGGGGGTGCGTTTAGGGGGTATTTAGTGGGTGTTCACGAGCGGTCAGGGGGTTTTATGGGGTCTTTTTGTGTCAGAAACGGCTCAGGTTGACCTGAGAAAGTGGACGAGTGTAAGCCCCTGGTTGGAGGCGGCGTCTGCAGAACTCGCCGCAGCGGTCGAGCGCTCAACTGTAGGGTCTCTGGCAGATGATGCCTGCCACGTCGTCATCCACATTTGAGACCCTCATTTCTTGCGTTAATCGTCATCACATGACATTGTGAGCTAAATCAATCTGCCCTTGTTTCTTGAGTTAATTGATATCACATGACGTCACGAGCTAGTTCCACCAGGCACTTGCCCGCCATGTCATCCAACGCATTTTGAGCCCTCGAGCTATGTCTGCCAAATCCTAATCCCTGAGCCCTAGGCCCTAAACCCTTAACCCTAAACCCCAAACCCTACTACACGGCGGCGCAGCGGCGGCGCGAGGGTGCTCTGGGCCCGGCGCTACAGGCCGAGCGCGACGCGGTGGTCTCGTTTCACTCCGACCCCAACGGGCTCAGCGCTACAGTGGCGGATTTGCGGGCCCGCGCCGGCGTCCTGCTGTGAAGATGTTAGGTAGAAGATGAACCGGTTAGCTAGAGCAAATAGAGCGCCGACGTGGTGCGTTGAGGATGGTATGATCAACGATTAGCAAGTGCAAATAGGATTATGGCGCCAAATTACAGCCATGATCACTTCTGGCAACGATCAGTTTTGTGGCGGCGGCATGGTGGCCGCGGCATGGTGGCGGCGGCATCAAAACGCCGGCGCGCGCGCAGGCGGAGTCAGTTGCATGGTATTCCAGTGGGTATTACAAGTATAACAGGAGGCATGTTTCTCGAGTGGGCCAACCTAGTTGTCACCTACAGCTATGTGTGGCAGCCTCCACCGCGGCCGCCCTCCCGCACCCGCGCCCTATCCCCGCGGCAGATCCTTATATTTTAGCGTCGATGGAGTACAGTATATTGTTTCATGTGAGCTCACATCCGTAGGCATTGACATTGGCGCATTGCAGCTCGGCCCCGGCTCAGACCCCGGTGCCGGCAGCCTGCCGCGCCCGCCGCGACGCGGCACACTCCCCGCGGTGCCGTGCCACCCAGTCCGCGCGCTGGCACTGCTTTCCGCAGTAGTGCACGCAGGGGCCGCGGGCGGGGCACCTGGCTGTAGCGGCGCAAGTTGAATTTGAAAGCAAAAGTTGCAAGCAGTTGATCATATGTTAGTTTCAATCGCTTAGTTCCAGGTGCTTTCAACGTGGGTTTGATAGGGTCAACCTGCACCGCCATACCTGGCGCACCGCTTGAGGCGCTGCTCCCCGCCCCCCGCGATGATCGCGGACATGCCGGGGGACGTCATCCCACACCAGGGGCTTACACTCGTCCAGTTTCCAGCTCAGCCTGAGCCGTTTCCGACACAAAATACACCCTAAACAACTCCTAAAACCCCCCAATACCCTCTAACACCCTCTACACACCCCCTAAACAACCCCTCAATGCAACCCCTGTCTCACAGAAAGCGCTTACGCTGAGCCGAAAAGTGGACGAGTGTAAGCCCATGCCCCGCACCCGCTGCAGCACATCAGACGCAGCACCGCGAATGTCTCTGCGAAGTCGGGGTCACTGTCAGCGCGACTGTGCGCGATGTCGAGCGCGGTGGACCCCGCGTCGACCGCGGGGATAGTCTCAACACTGGATGTAAGTGAGCGCATTAGCCCATGTGACATTGACCGAGCAGTGTTTGTTTTTGTGCCATCGGCGCCTCGCTTGAGGAGCAACTCCACAACCCCGGCTTGGTTCCTCTGCGCGACGTGCATGAGCGGCGTGAAGCCAGGATGTAGCGGCGCAAGATGAATTTGAAAGCGAAGTTTGACAGCGCTTCAGCTTCCGTCAGTTTCAAGCGCTGAGAGATATAGAGAGTGAGAGATGCTTCGCGTGTATACGAGCTTAAGGAGGCACCAGGCTTTCGCCCTGGCCCCGGCGATACGACGTGGCGGCCGTTCTGGGCGCGCCCGCCGCGCCGCCCCCCTCCAAGCGTGTTTGAAAATGGGTGATGTTTTGTCGGTTGGACCAACATGTTGGGTGGCCGCCGCGTGGTTCCATTTACCCTGAACCCACACCCCCGTCAATGCAAGTCTCAAGCGCTGAAACCAGGCGCGGTCAACCAGCAGTCAATCTGCACCGCCCAACCAGGACAAACGAAGCCGCGGAGGGGCGGCGTGGCGAAGTCGATGTCCGCGCCGCCATCCAGGATGCAGCGGCGCAAGTGGAATGTAAAAGCATCAAGATTGAAACCGGCACATCATATCTAAGTTTCAAGAGCAGAATCCCAGGCGCTTTCAACACGGGTTTGTTTCATGGATTCAACCTGCACCGCCCTACCAGGAGGGCGACGGCTACCTTGGTGTAGCGGCGCAAGTTAAAATTGAAATCGATGTTTGAAAGCGTTTCATCATGCGTCAGGATCAAGTGCTGAGACCAGGCGCGGTCAGCCTGGGTCAACCTGGGGGGAGCCTGGGATCAACCTGGGGTAAACCTGGGGGAAACTTGGGGTCAACCTGGGGTCAACCTGGGGTAAACCTGGGGTAAACCTGGGGTTCACCTAGGGTCAACCTGGGGTCAACCTTGGGTCACCCGGGGGTCAACCTGGGGGCAACCTTGGGTCAACCTGGGGTCCCTGGGGACAACCAGGGGTCAACCCGGGGGCAACCTGGGGTCAATCTGGGGTTAACCTGGGGTCAACCTAGGGTTCACCAAGGGTCAACCTGCACCGCCCTACCTTGGCGTTACCGAGCACGCATGCGCGGCCGAGCGGCGTCATGCCCGAGCCGTCCACGGGGTTGGGGGCTGCGAGGGAAGGCGTATGGACGGGTATTGGATAGAACGTTCAGCGCATGAGTGACACGCGGATAGAGCTAGCTCGATTATGACAAAATGCGTGAAACCACTTAGACACTTAGCAACAAGTAGTTCTAAGTCGTCCAACTGGAGCGTTCTGATTGGTCGAGCGGGCACCAAGTCAGACTAAGTAGCTCCACGTCAGACTAAGGGTCTAAGTGGATTGGCGCACTCTGTGATATTAGGGAGGGAATTGCAATAGGTTTTAAATTATTGTTGCGGGGGGAATGGGGAGGGTACCCGCGCCGAGGCGGAGCAGCGCCCTGACGGCGGCGATCTGCCGCGCGCCGTCGGGGTTGAGGCCGCGGGGATCCGCGTTGGTCCGGGGGTCCTGGACAGGCTGGACGGCGTAGTGCAGCGCGGTGGTCCGGTGCTGGCCGCGCCCGGCATAGTTCACGTTCGCGCCGTACTCAGCCAGCAGCCAGGGGCTTACACTCGTTCACTGTTCAGCTCAACTTGAGCCGTTTCTGACACCCAATAACACTCTACACACCCTAAACACCCCCTAACACCCCCATAACACGGACTACACAACCCCTTACGTACACCCCCTATCCCATGCAAAGCGCTCAAGTTGAGCTGAAAAGGACGAGTGTAAGCCCCTGCCAGCAGCCGGAGGATCTCGGCGTGGTGTAACCCCGCCGCCGCGAGCAGCGCCGTAGCGCCCTGCGCGTCCACGCAGTCCACAGCGGTGTTGGGCGCGCGCTCGAGGATCATGCGCACGATCTCCGTGTGCCCGTATATGGCCAAGCTATGAGCGGCGTAGTCTTGCTAGTGTAGGGGGACTGGTAGGTCGGCCCACTCAGGTTGACTCGCGTGCCGCCCGCGGGCAGCAGCCTGCTCACCGCCGCAGCGTCGCCGGCCAAGCACGCGTCGTACAGCATCTGGGCGGGGATCTCCTTCGACGTGTTACTTCGACTCGCTCGGATCGCGGGGGAGCACCGCTCTGGCAGGGACGGACACGCGCGGGTGGGAGTGAGGCAAGGGCGCGGGTTTGAGTAGCCGTCAACCTTTCAAACGCGGACATTTTGAATTGGTGTTCTGGTCGCGCCGCTAGATCTTAGTGGGCGACCTAAACCGTGTACCGCACAAAGAGGGTGGCCACACAACGACGCTCGCCGCCGTCGCTGCCGCCGCCGCCTTACAACATGTCCTGGCTTCCCTCCGCCGCCGCCGCCGCTATGGACCCCGAAGTGCGGCGCCGCGCGTGCGTGGCGTTCCGCGCCAAGCTGAGCCGTGACACGGGGGTGACCCTTACCGCCTCCGACTGTGAGTATATGTTGGCAACCACCTTCAACGGTGGTGGGCAGGTCAATCTTCAGCGTGACCCTGGCCTCTTCTACGTGTGCCTGGGGGAGGCGATCGAAAACCAGCTGCTACCGCTCGTCATCCCGGAACACATGAAGGTCGCGTGGTGGTGCGTCCGTGAGGCGGCCGAGGTTCACAACAACCGTGATGGCATGCGCAAACTTGCTCTGTGCTACCACACCGGACAGGGCGTGACGGAGGACCCCGCGCCGGCTGCTGTTTGGATCAAGAAAGCTGCAGACCTGGGAGACGCCGCCTCAAAAGCCATGTTCGGCAAGTTCCTTGTGTGCGGTGACGCGCGCGCTGGGGTTGCGAAGGACGCGGCGCGCGGATTCAAACTCTTACGCGAGGCCGTCGAGCAGGGCCACGGTCTACCCGTGGCGCTATATATCGTCGCAGGGTGCTACTTGCAGGGCGAGGGTGTGGAGAAGGACGCTGCACACGGTGTGTCTCTGTTGCGACAGGTGATCACGCAAGGAGGTCCGATGACAGCTAAGGCCCAGACAGACCTCGCGGTGTGCTACAGGATAGGCCACGGCGTGGAGGCCGACACAGTGAAGGCGGCGTTGTGGTGCCAGAGTGCCGCCACGGGCGGTTACGCGGAGGCCATTGAGATGCTGGCAGTCATCCGGACGTGTGACTTCTGCTCCTCAAGGTGTGGTGGTATTGGTGTAAAGTAGTTGAACTCTGGTGTTGAAGGCGCCTGGTTTCGGCGCTTGAAACTACATTGTGATGAACTGGTTCAAGTTTTGGTTTCAACTTGAATTTGCGCCGCCACACCAAGGCCCGCCCGCCAGCACTGCGAGCGCTGCCGGAACGTGCGCTACTGCAACGCTGTTTGCCAGGCGGCGCACTGGAACCGCGAGACGGACCCACACAAGGGGCACTGCCGCCGCCGCGCCGCAGAGGCATCTCAGGGCGAGGCGGGCAGCGCATCCACATCAGCGCAGTAGGAATCGCAGTCCTCTCGCGATTTCTGAGTATGATCTAGCTCACAAACTGACGCGGCGCTGGGTGCCAGGTGGGACACTACAGCATCGCAACGGACCTGATCACCGGCACCAGTATGGGGCACTGCTGCCGCGTTGCAGAGGCATCCTTCGGAGGAAGGCACCGCTCCTGCCGGCGGCGCATCATCCCCGAGTGCGTCGTAACCTCTTCACGGGATCTATGAAGCAGAGTCATGTCCTCCACCCTGATTAAAACGAGGCTGCCAGTGCTGTGCTAACGTTGCCTTGTAAGTGATGATGACAACCCCACGCTCCGACTCGCCGCCCCGCGCGCGCCCCGCCAGCGGCGGCCAACAGCCTCAATCTCACTTTTTGGGATCTCACAAAGTTGTGGTGTTGTTTGGGGGGGGTCCGCTCGCTGTTTGAATTCCGAAGATGGCTGACCTAAAACGTTAGAGCACACAAACAGAGGTGGCACACGACGACGCGCACCGCTGCCGCCTCACAGCAGGTGCCCGCCTCCCTCCGCAGACCGCTGTCGCCATGGACCCCGCAGCGAGGCGCCGCGCGTGCGTGGCGTTCCGCGCCAAGCTGAGCCGGGACACGGGGGTGAACCTCACCGCCGCCGCCTGCGAGTCGTTGCTGGGGGCGACCATCAAGCACGAGGACGGGGAGGAGGTCAGTCTTCAGAGTAACCCCGGGCGCTTCTACACGTGCTTGGGGGCGGAGATCGGGAACCAGAACTGCAGCGCGTCCTTCCGGACCATTGGACGGTCGCGTGGTGGTGTTTCCGTGAGGCGGCGGAGGTTTACACGCATCCGGAGGGCATGGGCAAACTCGCCAGTTGCTACAACGCTGGTCGGGGTGTGGTGGAGGATCGTGCGCAGGCTGCTGTTTGGTTTCAGAGGGCTGCGGACCTGGGAGACGCCCCCTCCAAAGCCTCCATCGGCGCTGCACTTCTGCAAGGTGACGCACGCGCCGGGGTGGCGATGGACGCGTTCAAATTCTTATGCGAGGCCGTCGATCAGGGCCAAGGTCTGGTGCTATATCTCGTCGCGACGTGTTACTTGGCGGGAGGGGGTGTGGAGAAGGACGCTGTGCACGGGGTGTCCCTTTTGCGCCAAGTCACCAACCAAGAAGACGATACGAAAGAGATGGCCGAGAGAGCACTCGCCGTCTGCTACATGGAGGGCAACGGCGTGGAGGCTGACACAGTGCAGGCGGCGTTGTGGTGCCAGCGGGCAGCGGACGGCGGTGACGCGCACGCCATCGAACTACTAGCACTCATCCGGACGTGCGACTTCTGCGGCACAACTCCCACCCGCAAGCACTGCGAGCGCTGCCGGAAGGTGCGCTACTGCAATGCCACGTGCCAGGCGGCGCACTGGAACCGGGAAACTGACCCGCACAAGGGGCACTGCCGCCGCGCCGCGGAGGCATCTCAGCAGGAGACGGGCGGCGCATCCACGTCGGCGCAGCAGTAGGAATCTTTCGCAGCGTTCCTGAGATCCCTGAGATATGAACCAACTGTGAACTTTCAAAGCTGCTGTTGCGCCGGGAGCCAGGCGGGGCACTGGAACCGCGAGATGGATCCGCACAAGGGGCACTGCCGTCGCCGCGCCGCGGAGGCATCGGAGGATGGCACGTTGGCACTGTCTAGCTAGCCTCCGGATCTCACGGGATCTCACGGGATCTCACGGGATCTCTGAAGAGTGATGTCCTCAACCGCCACAGTTAACGAAGATGCTTGCAGTGATGATGTGCTGATCAGGATGACTTGTGAATGACCATTGCCTTCACACGCTCTGACTCGCCGCCCCGAGCGCGTGTCGCCAGCGGCGCCAAATAGCCACAGACTCACTTTTTGGAGTTTTGCCAATTCGGTGACCGTTTTGGGGAGGTCGGTCGGCTCTTTGTCCGTCCGTCTTGACGTCTGGCCACGCCGCCAGATCCCATCTCGATAGGGCGGTGCAGGTTGAGGGATCAAGACCCGTGTTGAAAGCGTCTATGGTTTCACCGCTTGAATCTATGACTTCATAAACTGCTTTCAACTATTCCTTTCAATTTCAACTTGCGCCGCTATGTAGGCTGCCTCGGTCATCCCAGGTACATACACCCAGACCAACAGATACCTAGGAGTCAGAGCGCTGACCGAAGACGCTGGACCACACAAACACTGTGGTACGCAACTACGCTGAAATGAAGCATCATACGCACAACAATGAAACAAGGCCTCACAATAATGCTCACCATGTGAGTGCCGGGGTTGGGGCTCTCGATGAACGTTATATGTTACAGCCTTTCGATAATCGACGTTGCTCTGGCGATACCCTCTCATTCTGAAACGATTATAATTCAATAATAACAATAAATCATCACACGTATTGCGGCCAAACGATCAAAGGCAGACTCCGAGCGAACACACCATATTTTCCAAATAATTTACGCGAGCACCACGTCCACTCGGCAAGCAGCTTCGGTCTTCCCCGGATCACGGGTGCCAGGACGAAAGCATGGCGCCTCCCTATACACGCAGAGGCTTCTCTCTCTCTATCTCTCTCACTCACAAGGCCAGTGCCTCCCCATACACGCGGAAGCGTCTCTCTCTCACGGGGGCCAGGGCGACAGTCCGGTGTCTCCTTATACACGCGGAGGCGTCTTTCTCTTAGACTTCCCCAATTCCTTAAGCTGGCGGCGGCGACGGAAGCGGGAACGGCGGAGGAGGCGGCGACGGCGGCGGCGGCGACGTCGGCGGCGGCGGATACGCCCACGCCTGCGGCACCCTCGAGCCCAGCACGGTCCGTGCCTTCGACAGCCCCTGCTCTTTGAGGTGCTCTCTGAGCACCACATTGGCCACGCCGTCGACGCTGTAAACAAGCTCAAGCACCTTGCCCAGCGAAGCCGCTGCGGAGGTTTCGTTAGCGGGGCTGAGCACATCGTACGTCACGTTGGCCGACGGATACATCGCCGCCAGTAGACTCCGCCGAGGACCGCTAACGCCGCCGCCGCCGCCCGTGGCG
>Ga0307489_10001638_pt1 | contig 14822 bp, 18 predicted proteins | sample SB12metaG_FD_202247 | JGI IMG/M metagenome (GOLD analysis project Ga0307489, IMG submission 202247) | Sea-ice brine microbial communities from Beaufort Sea near Barrow, Alaska, United States - SB 1.2 | ecosystem: Environmental > Aquatic > Marine > Coastal | place: USA: Alaska | collected... | reverse complement strand
TACATAAAATGGAACAGCGCACTCCCGGATCGGGGCCAAAAACCGGTAAGGCCTAGCGGATTGTGCCTGCCATGTCATACATATCGTGTTTTTAACCCTCGTGTCGTGAGTTAAGTGTCAACCTGCAACCTGGCGAGCATAATTCGATGGACTGTAAAAACCGGGGATCGCGTTGCATACATCGTCACGGCACCCAAGAAGGCGGACATCGACGCCGACATGCTACAGATCGCACGCGCCGAAAACCCCGTATGGGCGAAGGACCAACTCACTCTGAAAGCTGACTGTCACTTTTATTTCAACCATGGTATTCGGAGCCCAAGTTGAGCTCTAACGTGAACGAGTGTAAGCCCCTGCCACGGGGCCTTCTACGCGATCTTGGGAAAGGCGATCGAGGGCAGGGCTTATGCTCGTTCCCATTTCAGCTCAACTTGAGCTCTTCTATCCACCGTATAACACAAGTTAAGTCATGATTGTGACCTGGAGTTGCTCAAGTTGAGTTGTAACGTGAACGAGTGTAAGCCCCTGGTCGAGGAGCAAACGATCCACCTGCCCGCAACAGAGGACCACTTGAAGGTGGCGTTCTGGTGCAACCGTGAGTCTGCAGAGGTGCACAAGAGTCCGCAGGGCATGAGTGGGCTTGCCCACTGCTACCGCGCCGGTGTGGGTGTGATGAAGGACCCCGCGCAGGCCGCGGCCTGGTACCAGAAGGCGGCGGACTCGGGCGAAGCTGCCGCCAAAAGCGACCTCGCCGGTTTGCTTCTACAGGGGGAAGCGAGCGCTGGGGTCGAGAGGGACACGGCGCGCGCGATGGATCTCTTCCGGCAGGCTGCCGGGCAGGGGCGTTCACTCGTCCACTTTTCGGCTCAACGTAAGCATATTTTGTGTCACGTTGGCTGCATGATTTCCTCCAAGTCTATCAGACAGGGGGACACGGGGAGGTGTGACCAAAGCGGCTTAGGTTGAGCTGAAAGGTGGACGAGTGTAAGCCCCTGCCGCCGGGCAAGGCTATGTTAAGGCGCTGCATATCCTTGCTCAGTGCTACCATCACGGCGTGTTGGGCGTGGAGACGGACACGATGCAGGCAGCGTTGTGGTGCCAGCGGGCTGTGGAGGGCGGTCACCCGCAGTCCATCAAGCTACTCCTAGTCATCATGAAGTGCAACTGTTGCGGATCATCGCCCGCCCGCCAGCTGTGCGGCCGCTGCCGGAAGGTGCGGTACTGCGGCGCCGGGTGCCAGAGGGCGCACTGGAGCCGCGAAACGGACCCGCACAAGGGGCGCTGCCGCCGCGCGGTGGAGGCATCTCAGGGGGAGGCAGGCGGCGCGTCCACGGCGACGCAGTAGGATTCGTAGCCGTCTTGCGATCCGGGAGTATGATCTAGCTCACCACCCGCCGTGGCGTTGGGTGCCAGGTGGGACACTATACCAGCGGAATGGACCCGCACAAGGGCCACTGCCGCCGCTGCGCCGCAGAGGCATCGGAGGAATGCACCGATCCTTGGCGTCTCGCCCGAGTGCACCTTAGTCTCTCCATGGGATCTCCAAAGAAGAGTGATGTCCTCAACCGCCACAGTAAACGAAGATGCCAGTGTTGTGATAATGTTGCCTTGTAAGTGATGATTGCATTCCCACGCTCTGACTCGCCGCCCCACACGCGCTCCGCCAGCGCCGCCGAACAGCCTTAATCTCAGTTTTTGGGCATCACAAAGTTTGGTGGTTTTTGGGGTCGGCTCATGTCCGGCCGTCTTGAAGGAGCCAGTTCTGAATGGCGGACCTAAAGTGTTGGAGCACACAAAGTCACGAACAGGGTGACACAGTACGACGCGCGCCGCCGCCGCCTTACAGCAGGTGACCGCCTCCCTCTGCCACCTGCTCCGCCATGGATCCCGAAGCGAGGCGCGCCGCGTGCGTGGCGTTCCGCGCCAAGCTGCGCCGAGACACGGGTGTGAACCTTACAGAAGCCGACTGCGCGGGTTTGTTGGACATGGCTTTCCGGGGTGAGGACGGGGAGCAGGTCAGTCTTCAGAGTGACCCTGGGATCTTCTACACGAGCATTGGAGCAGCGATCGAGACTGAGACGCTCGTTGTACCGGACCACCTCAAGGTCGCGTGGTTCTGCTACCGTGAGGCTGCGGAGGTCCACAAGCACCCGACGGGCATGGGCATACTTGCCTGGCGCTACAACACAGGTCGGGGTGTGACGGAGGACCCTGCGCAGGCGGCTGTTTGGTTTCAGAAGGCTGCGGATCTGGGCAACACCGCCTCCAAAGCCGCCCTCGGCGCTATGCTTGTGGAGGGTCACGCGCGCGCTGGAGTTGCGAAGGACGCGGCGCGCGGGTTCGCCCTCTCATGCGAGGCCGTCGCGGAGGGCAATCGTCTGGCGCTATCACAAGTGGCACGCTGCTACTTGAGGGGTGAGGGTGTGGAGAAGGACGCTGTGCACGGGGTTTCCCTTTTGCGCCAGGTCATCAACCGAAAAGACGCCATGAAAGGACAAGCCGAGAGATTGCTTACCATATGCTACATGGAGGGCGACGGCGTGGAGGCTGACACAGTTCAGGCGGCGTTGTGGTGCCAGAAGGCCGTGACGAGCGGCAGCGAGCAGGCCATCGATTTACTGCCAATCATCCGGAGGTGCGACTTCTGCGGCACAACGCCCGCCCGCCAGTTGTGCGTCCGCTGCCTGAAGGTGCGCTACTGCGACCACCAGTGCCAGCTGGCGCACTGGGACCGGGAGACGGACGCGCACAAGGGGCCTTGCAAGGAGCACCGCCGCCGCGCCGCGGAGGCGTCTCAGCAGGAGGCGGGCGACGCCGGCACGTCCACGTTGGCGCACCAGTAGGAATGCTTTGCCTCATTCCCGCAATCCCTGGTGACACGATCTACGAGTAGCTCAAAACCTCCTGCGGCGCCGGGTGCCAGACGGGTCACGATAACCGCGAGACGGACCGGCGCAAGGGACAGTGCCACCGCGCCGCGGAGGCATCGGGCGGAGGAAAGCACCGCTCCTGGCGGCGGCGCGTTGTCATCGCCGAGTGCATCCTCATCTCTCCATGTTATCCCTCTGAAGGGTTATGTCAGCAACTGCCGCACTCAGAAGAAATAGCCAGTGATGTCCAAATGATGCCATGTTGATGATGATTGCATGCACACGCTCTGACCCGCCACCGCGCGCGCTCCGCCAGCGGCGCCAAACAGCCAAGATCACTTTTTAGGTTTTGGCAAGTTTTAGGTGGTTTTCTGAGTGGTCGGCAGCCTGTCCGGCCGTCTTGACGTCTGAGCTACTAAGCTACTGAGATTGATAGTGCCAAGAGCCACAAGGCCGACTGAGGCGGTCTCTAGGCATGCGCGTGCCACCGCTGCAATAGCGACTGCGGCGAGAGCGCCGCCTGAGCTCGTGAGCGGCATAAATCGCCGAATCGCCGATGAGGGCGTGCTTCGATTGAGAGGCGCCTTGCGAGTTTGTCGTGTTTCGATTGAGACGAGATTCGATTCAACAATCCGTGTCATTTCATCGGCGATAAGCACACATGGTATGGCAGGGCCCGCCGCGCGCCACCGCTCATTGTTCTTTCTTCTCCTTTTGCAGCGCCTTCACCGCCGGCGCCGTGACCACCGCCACCGTCATGATGCAACCGATGCTGGTCACCATGAGCCAAGGGCTTACACTCGTCCACTTGTTTTTTCCAGCTCAACTATCAACGTAATCAGTTTCTGTGCGTGAGTGTGTGTACGAGTATTCAAACATATCCAAACCTGGTACTCACACTATGTCACTTTTCAGCTCAATGTAAGCACCTTTTATGAGATGTATTGGGTGGTGTCACGAATAATACGGCTCCGGTTGAGATGAAAAGGCAACGAGTGTAAGCCCTTGCCGCGAAAGCAATCACCAGCCCGCCGTACAGCTTGGGCGTCGTGCTTGACGCCAGCTTGAGCTTCTCGAACGCGCCCCCGACCAGGGGCTTACACTGGTCCATTGTTTCAGCTCAACGTGAGCACATTTTGTGGGACACGCTGGGAGGCGTCAGTTTGTTAGTGACAAAAACTGCTCAGGTTAGAGCTGGGAAATCGACGAGTGTAAGCCCCTGCCCCCGAAGCCACCCTCCGTCCACCCGCCCGCGACGAGGCCGACGTCCTTCGTCAAGGTCTTCATCCACTCCTCCGCCTAGGGCCTGGCGGGTACTCCTCGCCACGTCATAGAGTGCTCAATAACTCAAGAGACGAGGGTTTAAAGTGCGTTGGATGGCGTGGTAGGGAATACCCGGCAGGCCTGGCGGATATTGTTTGCCACGTCATAGGGTGCCGGTCAACTCGAGAGACGAAGGTTTACTGTGCGTTGGATGACGTGGTGGGCAATATCTGCCCGGCTCTACCTCCGACGCCTCGTGCGCGCGGATAAACCCCAGCGCCAGGGCCTGACGCAGGTACCCTATTCAGCTCTACTTGAGCACCTTCGAGGTATTCAGGAGTGATGACTTGTTCAGTGGCCCCGCGGACAGAACCTCAGCAGGCACATAAGCGACGGCCTCGGTCGAGCGACACAGTGACGGAGAAATGTCTCCCCCCCCAGCTTAGTGCCCATGGGCGTACTGGGTCACTGAGCGCTTATAGCACATACCTCTCACGTTCCTCTGTCTAAACTTCAATGGTCTGATCAATGTGTGTGAGCTCAATTGTCGACGTGGTCTGAAACAGAAGGAGTGCGCGCCCCTGCCCAGCGCCAGTTGCCGCGTGAGCTGGCTGAATGTCTTCTAAATCATGGTCGGGTTAAACGGGAGCCCTAAACACCTAAATCACCTCGCTTGTCTCACAGAAAGTGTTCAGGTTGAGCTGGAAAGTGGTCGAGTCCCCGGCCCTGCCCAGAGCCAGTTGCCGCGTGGGCTGGCTGAAGGTCTTCTGTATTATGGTCGGGTTAACCCTAAACCCTAAACACCGAAACCACCCCATGTGTCTCCCATTAAAGTGCTCAGGTTGAGCTGGAAAGTGGTCGAGTGCGCGACCCCACCCAGAGCCAGTTGCCGCGTGAGCTGGCTGAACGTCTTCTGGTGTTGGGTGAATTGACCGCAGTGACTGGCCTCGTTTGGGTGATATGACCACATTGACTGGCCTCGTTTGGGTTGAATGACCACATTGAGCGGTCTCATTTGGGTGAAAAGGCCCTGCCCAGAGCCAGTTGCCGCGTGAGCTGGCTGAAGGTCTTCTGGATCATGGTCGGCTGCGGGGGCACCTCGTGCGCATCCGCCGAGGCGTACGTCTCCGTCGCGAACTCCTCCAGCGCCTCCAGAGTGTAGCAGCGGAAGTTGAAATGGAAAGCAAAGTTTGATGGCGGATCATCATGAAAGCTTCAAGCGGTAAATCCATGCGCGGCCAACCAAGGGTCAATCCGGGGTCAACCTGGGGTCAACCCAGGGTCCCTGGGGTCAACCCAGGGTCAACCTGGGGGGTCAACCCAGGGTCAACCGCGGGTCAACCCCAGGTCAACCCCAGGTCAACTCCGGGTAACCTGGTTTCAACCTGCACCGCCCCACCAGGGTGCGCTCGCCGGCGAACTTGAACACCTTGCGGTCGCGAAATAGCAACAGCGTGGGGAAGCCCTTGACGTGGCGCGTGAAGCGGTCGGTCGTGGCCGGGCAGGAGGGTCAATGGTGACATCGACTCGACCGAGGTCGGAGCACGACTTACCTTCAGGGTGAAGGACAGCATGACTTACCTTCAGGGTGAATGGACAGGAGGGTCATCGAGAATAAGCACTCGACCGAGGTCGGAGCACGACTTACCTTGAGCGTGAATGCTCATGCAGACGCGCGGAGTTTACGGAGGATGAAAAGGAGGAGGAGATTCAGCGTCGGTCGAATGCTTGAGGAGGAGATTCAACGTCGGTCGAATGCTTGCTCTCAATAACCCCCTCATACAGGCGCGCGAAGGAGGGGAGTAGATTCAACTTCGGGCGAGTGCTTGTTCTCAACAACCCCCTGATACAGACGCGCGGAGGAGGGGAGTGGATTCAACTTGGGTCGAGTGCTTGTTCTTAATATGGCCCCTGCCGGGTTCGCGGTGCAGTCCAGGCGTGCCACCACCACCTTCCCTTCCAGCTGCTCAGCCAGGGTGTAGCGGCGCAAAGTTGAAATCAAAAGCAGAACTCGAAACTAGCTTATCATATGGGCGGAGATGGCATGGGAGGAGTAAGTGGCTTGAAAAGCGGGGATGGCTTGAAAGGAGGGGTGGCTTGGGAGGCGGGGGTGGCTTGAAAGGCGGGGGTGGCTTGAATGGCAGGGGTGGCTTGAAAGGCGGGGGTGGCTTGAAAGGCGGGGGTGACATGACATGGGAGGCGGATTTTAGTTTTAAGCACTGACTTTGGGCGCTTTCAACACATATTTCCCCCTGTTCCAAGTTGCACCGCCCCACCAGGGACTCCCAGGCCGGCTCCAGGCTCTTGCAGTGCCCGCCGCCAGGGGGTCACACTCGTCCACTTCTCGGCTTGACGTGAGCACTTTTTGTGGGAGAGGTTGGGTGTATTGCGTGGTTTCAGTGGTTTCAGTGGACGAAGACGGCTCAGTTAGAGCGAGAAATGGACGAGTAGACGCCCCTGCCCGCACCACGGCGCGTATAACTTGACGAACCAAACCCCGGCCGTCTGTCCCGACGCTGCACAGACGCGCGAAGGAGCAGAAGGAGGGCGAGATTCAATTTCGGTCGAGTGCTTGTGCGCAATGCGGTCGAGAGGCGTGGGGTGGAGCGGTCAGTCGAGTCGGGGCATGGCACACGGCGTCCTGACTGCTCGCTAATAGAGTACGGGAGCAGGATGCGGCGAGTGTGTAAGGGTACTCTATGAGCGAACAGGGCATGGGCAGGACGCCGTGCGGAGTGGTGTGACTACGACTAGACCCGTGAGAACACGCTAGCGGAGAGGATTCTGGAATCAGGACTGAAGACAAACGCGGAGTCGGGGCATGCGGTCGACGCCATTGACATCCCCTGACTGCCCGGACGTCCCATGACTCCCCTGACGTCCCCGGACTCCCCGGGAGCCCTGAAGGTCCGAGCCCTTGACGCTGACGTCCCCTCACTCATTGCTGCCTGAAGATGCTTGTTGAGCTCACCGGCTTGAGTGTGGTGCTCGAAGGTGGCGTCGGTGAGCTGCACCACCTCCGCCGCGGCGGCGGGGGCGGGGACGACGAGCGCTGCCACCGCGAGGAGGGCCACGGCGATGAGGCTCGTATGCGACGCCATCGCTGGTGAGGGGGTGCGGAGGCGCGCGTTAACGTGTCAGTGGGATGCCCGTCAACATCACGCTGCGCTTCTGCGTCCGCCCCGCACATGGATTTGCTCACATACTGACCCCCCACCGGATCTGCTTAGCTTCTCTCAGCACCCCGACGCGACGAAGGTGCCGAGTCGTAGTCGCGACGTGGATGCCACAGCTGTACGTTAGTCACAGCACGAAGGAGATGCCGGCTCCACAAAGCCGCTCGCCATGCTCGTGAGCCCCATGACATCGTTGCCCGCCGCCGCGGGAGCCGCGGCGGCGGTGGCTGCGGCTCGCCGCGGCGGTGTTGGCGGGTGCACGGGCAACACCGGTACCGTGGGTGCCAGGAAAAACGGACGTGGACGTGGACGTGGAACCGTAGCCATACTCGAGTCGAGCAGCAGGGCTGAGCGCCGCGTAGCCGCAGCCGCCACCACGCGGCCCTTTGCCTTCGGCGACGCGAACCCCGCGCGACGACGCGCCGCGGCAGTCGTCGCGCGAGCGGGAGCGGGAGCACCACAGCAGCAGCAGCAGCAGCAGCAGCAGCAGCAGCAGCAGCAATCCACCTCTTCCATTGAAGCATCAGCAGCGGCAGCAGCAGCAGCCACGACAGCGACATCGCGCAGTGCGACTTACACGTATCTGGGCGGCAACAGCTGGATGCTGGACCTGCCCACGGCGGGGATGCGCGTGCTGTGCGACCCGTGGTAGGTACTGATGGATAGTGCTCGCAAGTCGCAACGTCATCAGACGCAATTCGAACCATCGTTTCACTGGCATCCTTTGACGTGGACAGCAACACCTGTGAGGCCCTGGCCTCATCCTCCACATCTGGCACCCTCGCTGCTTGAGTTAAACGGCATCCGATGACGTGGCGAGCATGGTCTATCAGTCCCTAGCTCTTGGCTGGTGGGGGACCTCACGTTCTGGTAGGGCCTGACGGATAGTGCTCACCACGTCACAGGATGCCATTTAATTCAAGAGACGAGGGTTCAAAATGCGATAGATGACGTGGCGAGCACCACGTCATAGCGTGCCATTTTGCTGGAGAGACGAGGCTTCAAAATGCGTTGGATGACGTGCCTAGGACTATCCATCAGTCCCTACGTTCTGGGACATGCCCCTGCTCTACAGCGGGCGCAAGAAGAGCATCAGCGGGGCAACGTCATCGTCACTTGGGCCCGAGGAAGGGGCTTACACTCGTCCACTTCTCAGCTCAACTTGAGCCGTGTCTTTCACAAGAAAACACCCTTCACACCCTAAACACCCCCTAACACGCCCTTTAAACGGGCTGCGCAACCCCTTACGTACATCCCCTGTCCCATACAAAGCGCTCAAGTTGAGCTGAAAAGTGAGCGAGTGTAAGCCCCTGGCCCGAGGCGTCAATGCAGATGGCGGCGAGCGCTGACGTCATCGTGCTCTCGCAAGGTGCGGCGGTACAGGTTGACCCCGGGTTGGCCCCGGGTTGACCCCAGCTTGACCCCAGCTTGACCCCAGCTTGACCTCAGCTTGACCCCAGCTTGACCCCAGCATGACCCAAGCTTGACCTCAGCTTGACCCCAGCTTGACCCAAGGTCGATCCCAGCTTACCCCAAGGTTGACCCCAGCCTGACCCCAGGTTGCCAGCGCTTTGTCCTAGCGCTTGAAGCTACAATAGGCTGAAGCGGTTTCAATATTTGCTTTCTGCTTCAAGTTGCGCCACCACAGCAAGGCTGGGAAGACCACACACACCGCCCAACCCTCAAGGCGCTGCCTAAGGACATTCCGGTGATAGCCTCGCCAACCGCGGCGGAGGCAGGGGTTTCCACTCATCCACGTCTCAGCTCAACATGAGCCGTTATTGTCACAGACTGAATGACGCGACCCATCTTATCCCTCAACGAACGCTTACGTTGAGCTGAAAAAGTGGACGAGTGGAAGCCCTTGGGCGGAGGTGGCGCGGGAGCTGGGGTAGGGCCTGACAGATAATGCTCGCAACGTCGTGTGATTCCTTTCAATAGGCCGATTTCGGTATATCGCCTTGGTGAAATGCACATACAGAGTGGCGGGCAAAGCGTCAGCGCTCCGCACAGGAAAGCGGGCGCCAGGTTGAATGCCCATACAGAATTGCGGGCAAAGCGTCAGCGTCAGCGCTCGGCGCGGGAAGTGATATACCGAAATCGGCCTATTACAGAAGCGAGGGTCTGCACCGTGGAGGATGACGTGTCAGGCGTTATCTATCAGGCCGTACGCTTGGGTTCACCGATGTCCGGAGCCTGCGCGCGGGGGCGCGCACCACAGTAAAGCCAATGTCAGGAACTGGAAAGGGAGAGGGAGGAGGCACGGGAGTGGGCGCCACGGTGTGGACTGATGGATAGTGTTCGCCACGTCATCGAACGCATTTTGAACCCTCGCTTCTTGAATTAAATGGCTGCGTATGACGTGGCGAGCACTATCCATCAGTCCCTACGCCACGGTGTGGGCCACGGCGGGCGCGCTGGTGGGCAGGGGCTTCCTTCCACTCGTCCACTCCTCACCTCAACCTTGATCCTTTTCGGGCAGTGAAACCCTTCAATCACCCAACGTATCCTCGAAAACATCGTCACGTTGAGCTGAGAAGTGGACGAGTGTAAGCCCCTGCTGGTGGGCCCGCCTTGGTCGGAGCGTGAGGCCGGGTTCGTCATCGGCGAGGGGCCCAACGGCACGCACCACCCCAAGGGCATGCGGGCAGGGGAATGGGCGCTCATTACACCACTCTCCCCTTGTCTCTGATGCCGTGTCCGCGCCTCTGTATGAGCAATTACACGGAAAGTAAGTCATGCTCCGATTACCGTCGAGACGTTACGTTGTTCTCAATGACCCCCGCGTGTGAGGTTATGGGCCCTGCGTGAGGGTATACTACGAGCCCCATTGCTCGTATGAGACCACCTCGGTGGCGGCCGCCGCGAAGATGGCCCCCGTGGTAGGGCAGTGCGCGTTGAACCGATGAAGCCCGTGTTGAAAGCACCCGGTGTGAGCGCCTGAAGCTGAAGTATGATGAAGCGGTTTTTTAGTTTTGCTCTCAAATTCAACTTACGCCGCTACCCCGTGGACATGGTCATCACCCCCGTGCGGTCGGTGGACATCATGGTAGGGTTGTGCAGATTGACCCCAGGTCAGCAGGTCGACCCCAGGTTGACCCCAGGTTGACCCCAGGTTGACCCCAGGTTGACCCCAGGTCAGTAGGTCGACCTCAGGTTGACCCCAGGCTGACCACAGGTTAACCTAAGGTTGACCCTGGGTTGACTGCGCTTGGTTCCAGCGAGAGAAGCTGGATTGTGATAAACTGGTTTTAACTGTTGCTTTCACATTCAACTTGCGCCGCTACATCATGGGCATTCCCTTGGTCAACGGCGGCGCGGCGGCGGTGGAGCTGCTGAAGGTACTGGGTGCCCCGCCCGTGGCAGGGGGGGTATTGAGAACATGCACTCGACCGACGTTGAATCGACGATAAACCGAAATCGGGACGTCCGCGAGGGCGAGGGTAAATGCTCATATAATGATACGAGGTCTGGTCGACCACCACGAACCAAGTCCGCGCGTCTGTGTGAGCATTCACCCTGAACGTGGTCATGTTCCTATCTCGGTCGAGTGCTTGTTCTCAATGACCCTCACCCGTGGTGCTGCCGCTGAGGAACGGCGAGCTGGACCAAGGTAGGGCACAGCAGATTGACCCCGAGTTGACCCCGGGTTGGCCCCATGTCGACCCCCGGTTGACCCCGGACTAACCCCAGGTTGACCCCAAGTTGCCCTCTGGTTGACCCCATTTTGACCCCAGGTTGACCCCGGCTTGACCCAAGGTTAACCTCGGGTTGACCGCGCTTGGTGTCCGCGCCTGATACTACAACATGATTCACCGCTTTCAAGTTTTGCTTTCAATCTCAACGTGCGCAGCTACATAGAGGCGGGGTGACGGCGGGAATGTTGGGGAGCGGGGACGGCACGACGGTGGAGGGATTCGCGGCGATGGTGTCTGACACGTTCCCGGGGGGTGCAGTGCGGGCAGGGACTGATGGATAATGCTCGCCGCGTCATCAGACGCATTTTGATGCCTGGTTTCTTGAGTTCAATGGCATCCTATGACGTGGCGATCTGGGCGGTGAGAGTAGGGATTGATAGACAGTGCACGCCACGTCGGCAGACGCATCTTGAACCCTCGTTTCTTGAGTGGCATCCTATGACGTGGCGAGCAGGGCGGTGAGGCTGAGGACTGATGGATAGTGCTCGCCGTGTCGTCAAACGCATTTTGAACCCTCGTTTCTTGAATTTAAAGGCACCCCATGACGTGGCAAGCACTATCCATCAGAGGGACTGATGGATAATGCTCGCCACGTCGTCAGCCGCATTTTGAACCAGCGTTTCTTGAGCCGACTGGCATCCCATGACGTGGTGTGCAGCAGGGCGGTGAGGTTAAGGACTGATGGTTCGTGCTCGCCACGTCGTCAGACGCATATTGAATCCTCATTTCTTGAATTAGATTGCACCGCATGACATGGCGAGCACTATCCATCAGAGGAATTGATGAATGATGCTCGCCACGTCGTCAGTCCTATTCTGAAACCTCATTTCTTGAGTTCAATGGCATCCCATGATGTGGCGAACACTATCCATCAGTCCCTAAGTCAGGGTGCAGGTGTCTGAGACCGGAGTGCCCACCACCATCACTGTTTGATGAGATCGCGCGTAGAATTCTTCGAGTCCACTCCCGAGCCCGCCTCCTCTGTCCTCGCCTCCGCCTCCGAGCCTTCCCCCGCCGCTTTCGCCGCCGCCTCATCTTCCTCCTCCCCTGCCATCGCTGCCGTCGCCGCGGGGGGGGGCGGTGAGGGTGCAGGCTGGTGTCTAGACCGGAGTGCCCACCACCATCACTGTTGGATGAGATGGAGGGTGGAGTACTGCGTGTGGTGAGGGAGAGAGACGCTTCCGCGTGTATAACAGGGCAACAGGCCTTCGCCCTGGCCCCCGTGAGTAGCGCGAGTGGTGGCTAACAGAGAACAGATCTGCTTCGTAGTCTGTTCTAAAACAATGTACAAAGTGTGGTTGCATTTCAACGTCACTAATGTTCATCGAGTCCCAAGGCGCTTCACATGGTCAGCAATTACCAACTCCCAGCGCCATTTCAAGCGGACAGCCCCTGAAGATGAAGACTGTTAGTCATGCGCGGATCCGGCGGCGGCGGGCGACGATGTCATTGCGCTCACGAGTATGGCTCGCGGCTTTGTCGTTTGTGGGACCGGTACCTCCGCCGTGTTGTGATCATGGCGGACACGTCGCGACGACTGTTACTAGGCACCTCTGACCTGCTGCTGAGACCCTTAAACCCCCACGGGATCCGCGCAGGCTTGACTCTCCTTCTGAAATTCGAACGCAGGCTTGACTCTCCTTGTGAAATGCGAACACGGGCCGGACGCTGCCATTGTCACACGCGCGATGGAGGGTGTCCCGGGCGCCGCATGTAGGGCGCCCTGGCTGCACCCTTTCATGTGCTGCCATCGCCTTGCGGCCTCTTATCAGAAAACTGCTGGTTTTCGGTGCGCAGCGTAGTTTACGAAGCGCGTTCCGCAAAACCGAGTTTTCGTACTATCGGATTATGACGTTTATCGAGCCCCAAGGCACTCACATGATCAGCGTCTACCAACCCCCTTCGCCATTTGAAGCGGTCAGAGTCTTGGTATGTCATGATTTAGGCCTTGCTAGGCATGACGCGACTTCAGTGAGCCACAGTAGCTAGATTGTCTGATTGATGGCATAGATGAGAGCGGTGTCGATCATAACATACTTATACTCACACTGAATTTGCACTACTGCTTGGACAGTCCCCTAAACTGCACAAGATGTCAAAGAGAGAAAAAGAAACGCTTCTGCGTGTATAAGGAGGCACCAGGCTTTTGACCTGGGCCCCGTGCATACGTAGGATGTTAGCTTCACGTTGTCAATGTCACGGTGCCGCGGGGGCTGGTCGGGGCGTAGCGTGCGGGGGCAGCTGGCGGCGTGCACGTGTGATCGGTCGCGCCTAGCTTTAAAATTATGTGAGACATTACTCAGTTACAAGAAGGTGATGTAGATGGAAATGGACGTGGCGATGAATCATATCCTGGCAATCATTCAAACACCCGCATTCTTGTTGTCGGCATGTTCACATGATAGAACATGACTAAGTAAGATGACCAGGGGGGACAACCCGCTCGTACTAGTCAGATGAGTCACTGTCTAGGATCGCGGATGGGATCGTCAAGTTGAGCTTCTCGCAACCTCGCAGTGTCGCCTTGCGTTGGTCTGGGCGCATGTTGGGAGCCTCCCTCTCTGCGGCGGCTTCGAGGAGCTTCCGTGACGAGGGCGACAACTCGGCCGCCACCGCCGGAAGAACGCCGAGCGCGTCCAACGTCGTGGCGACGTCCAGCGGGTTCATGACGCGCGCCGTCCTCTCCGCCGCCTCCGCCAGGCCCGCCCACCCTAGCGGCGTCACCGCCGACTCCGCCGACTCCAACTTCGGCTATATCTATAAAAGCGTGTCACTCACCAATTAGAGTATACGCGCGCTAAGCTGACTAGATGCTAAAGATGAAATGGCATGAGCGCCCGTGGCGAGAATCTCCAACGGTGGGGGCATTTAACCCTCGCACTCACATCTACAACTCTAACATCTTCCTCGAAAGGGTAGCGCATGGCCTTAAGTACACCGTCGGCTCAGCCTAGCGTTGTCGTTCCCAAACTCCGCGTCCGAAGGGTGGCGGACCCAGCACGTTACATGCCAAGTCCGACTACCGCAGATAGCCATCTGCAGCAGCCACGGCGATGGTGGGCCGCAGCATCTGAGTCAAGTGTGAGTTGTAAGCGTCCCAACTGGAAGGGAACAATCCAGCTGGGAGGTTACGGACCAAACAAACCATAGAGAAGATTTGATAACCAAAGGCATACTGGTCATCCTTCTTGGCAGGGTCCGATTACGTGAGTTGCCTGGTCTCGAGCGCATAGCGCAAACGCATGCTCACCCCACAGAAATGACTCAGCCGGCCCCGTGCGATGCTGCTGCACGAGGCCCGATACGTTTACTCGTCTGACGTTGTTACTGTCAGCGCATTGGCCGACTTACACTGACGTTGTTGCTGTCAGATGCGTTTCCACTGGACACCGCGTGGAGGTTAAGAGTAATCCGATTTCGTCCAACTTGGGTAACGCGTTGAGGGTGTTTGCCACATTCTGCGGATTCATCTCGCGCGCCGTCCTCTCCACGGCCTGCGCCAGTCCCGCCCACCACGGCGGCGACACCGCCGCCTTCGCCGCCTCCAGCTTGGTCAGCGCGTTGAGGGTGTTTGCCACGTCCTGCGGGTTCATCCCGCGCGCCGTCCTCTCCGCCGCCTGCGCCAAGCCCGCCTAACCCGGCGGCGACAGCGCTGCCGCCGCCGCCTCCAACTTGGCCAACGATATCGGCACGCAGGGCCGCATCACGCACTTCGCGTTCATGGGCAAGATACAGGGCTTGGAGATGGAATACTCGACGTTAGTATGATGCTTTAAATGATTTTCTTTTAATAATTATTTCAGCGGCGTAAGTCT
>Ga0307489_10001637_pt1 | contig 14825 bp, 23 predicted proteins | sample SB12metaG_FD_202247 | JGI IMG/M metagenome (GOLD analysis project Ga0307489, IMG submission 202247) | Sea-ice brine microbial communities from Beaufort Sea near Barrow, Alaska, United States - SB 1.2 | ecosystem: Environmental > Aquatic > Marine > Coastal | place: USA: Alaska | collected... | reverse complement strand
TGCGCGCCTGCTCGCGTGCGCCCTCGAAGGCCTCACGACGCGTGGCGATCGCGTCACACGGGCACCCCTGCTCCCGCGCCCACTTCAACACCTCCCGGTACCCGCGCCTAGCGGCCTCGGTACACACTTCCGAGTCCCACGGGCAGTCGTACTCCCGCGCCCACTTCAGCACATCCAGGTGCCCGCCCCTGGCGGCCTGAAGACATGTCTCCTTATCCCAAGGGCAGCCGTGCTCCCGCAGCCACTTCAACATCTCCAGCTGCCCGTCCCCGGCAGCATACGAGCACGTCGCCGCGTCACACTGGCCGCCGAGCTGCCGCGCCCACCTGACCATCTCCAGGTGACCGATCTTCACGGCGAAATAAATCGTCTCCTGTGCGTCCCACGGGCAGCCTTGCTCCCGCGCCCACTGCAGCACCTCCAGGTGCCCGTCCTGAGCGGCGCACATGCACGTCGTGCTCTCCCACGGACAGCCGTGTTCCCGCGCCCACTGCAACACCTCCAGGTGCCCGCCCCCAGCAGCGTATGCGCACGTCGCATCATCCCACGGGCAGCCGTGCGCTCGCGCCCACTGCAGCGCCTCCAGGTGCCCGCCCTTGGCGGCGAGTGCACAACAGTTGTGTGACCCAAGCACGATTTCGCCTTCCTCCCACACGCCTTCCCACCGGCACCCATTCGCCTTCGCCCAGGCCATCCGCTCCCCGGACGTGCAATACTCCCGGAGCTGGAGCGGCACGATCACCCCCTGCGGCAAGCGCGGGAGGCCCGAGGCCAGCACCGCCGCCAGCCACGGCCGCCCCACCTGCGCGAGCTAGGTGAGCGCCGTGGGGTCCAGCCGCTCGAGCACCTCCTTGTGAAAGATGCCGGTCTGGAGCAGGTCGAGCAGCGGGCATGTGTCGTCGTCGCCATCGTCGGAGAGCGAGAGCGCGGCGAGCGAGGGTTCGGGGCCTGGCGCGGGGGTCGACGCCTCCATTACTCCCGCTGCGCTGAGTACGCCTTGGGGGGGCGCGCTGTTGTGAGGGAGGGGTGCCCACACAGAATATCTTCCATTTTTATGTGGTTTCTCGCAAAATCCGCAACTATTCTTGGAAAACTCGCGATTTCTCGACCGCGGGTGGAGGTCCCGGCCTTCGTCAATCAATAACATCTCCGCGCACGTTGCACGTCAACTATGTCGGGCTCGCAGTTTAGCGGCATCGCGGTGGCGGCGGCGAACAGGCGTGCGGAGGAGCGCCAGCAGAAGGAGGCGGAGCGCGGCGGCGGCGGCGGCGGTGGCTCGCTCACCACCAAGGAGGAATCGGTCCTGGCGAAATTGCGGGCCGAGTTGCTCGGTGGCGGGGGAGGGGCCCGCGGCGGCGGCGGCGGCGGGTAAGGCGTGACACTCGCGACGCCGCGGCACCCTCACTCGCTCCCATGCGTCCCTGCACAACGCATCGCACCCTAACATAGCACTTCGAAGCCGCTGCTGAAGCTGAGAGCGTTGTGCTGTAAGACCCTGGCGGCGGCGGCGCCGATGTGAAAAAGGTCAAGGCGAAGGCAGGGCCTCGGGGCAGACAGCGCTCGCCAGTTCATAGGATGCCGTGTTGCTCAATACCGAGGGTTTGAAACGCGTTCGATCGCGTAGCGGGCGTATCTGCCAGTCCCTAGAGCGCGGCCCCGAGGGAGGAAACGCTGGCGAAGGTGTCATGGCGAGAGGTAGGGCCTGCCAGACATTGCTCGCCATGGAATCGTCATAGGGTGGCATTTGACTCAAGGCACGAGGGCTCAAGTTGCGTTAGATGACGTGGCGATCAACACATGCCCGGCCCTAGCGAGTGGGCATCAAATATCCTGACGCGAAGGAGGTGAGTCGGTCGGAGGAGGTGAAGGTGAGTCGGTCGGAGGCGGCGCGGGAGGTGAGGCGGTACGAGGACCTGGACGACCTCCAGGCGGACGACGACGACGACGAGGAGGCGGAGGCGATGGAGGCGGAGGAGGAGGAGGAGGAGGAAGCGGCGGGGGCGGGGGCGAGGGCGGCGCCAGGCGGGGAGCCACCGGTGGCGCGCCCCACCTCGCAACGGCCCCCGGCGGCCAAGACGTTCCTGAGCAAGGCTGAGCGCAAGAAGCAAAACAAGCAACACAAGGCGGGCGGGGCCGGGGCGGCGGGCGGGGCGGGGGCGGCAGGCAGGGCGGGGGCGGCCGGAGCAGCGGGGGTGGCGAAGGCGGTGGCGGTGCGCGGCGGCGTGTCGAAGAAGAAGACGAAGCCAGCGGCGGCGTTGACCCCCGGTAAGGGCAAAGCGTCGGGGGGCGCAGCGGGGGCACCGGCGGGGGGATTTGGGGGGATGATCAAAACGACAAGGGAGGCGGCGGGCGCGGCGGGGGCGGGCGGGGGTGCGGCGGCGGCGGTAGGGCCTTCCACACAATTCCTGCCACGTCATCTTCCACATTTCCGGCACACGTTTCTTGAGTGAGTTGGCATCACATGACGTGCCGAGCAATTTTTACCAGGCCCTAGGCGGCGGGGGCAAATGGGAAGGCGAAGGGGGCGGGGGCGGTGAAGGTGAAGGGGAAGGGAAAGGGGGCGGGGAAGGCGGCGGCGGCGGTGTCGTGGGAGAACAGCATGATGCACGGCGCGCAGGCGCTGCGCATGAAGCGCCAACAGGCGGGGCGGACCCTCTACCTCACCGTCTGCTAGTAGTGTACCAGTGTACCCGTCGACACTCGCCGCATCCTCCTCCCTGGCCTGGCGAATGACGCGCCTGAAGGGGCGGTACACCTGGCCCACCCATGCCCACGCTTCAGCTCAACCTGACTGTTTGCTCGTAGTCCACCGGTGTACCCGTACACACTCGCAGCATCCTCCTCCCTGGCGTCACCACTTGCTCCTGCACGGTGTGCTCGTAGTGTACCAGCGTACCTGCTCACACTCGCCGCACCCGCTCCCCTGGCCTCACACGCCGTTCACTGCACAGCTGGCGCTCGAGCCATTTTGCCCCTCAACCACTGGCATTTGCCCCAAACTAAAACTCAAACATGCTCACGTGAAGCTGTCGCGGAAGGAGGACGCGAAGAGTGTGTACGAGTACACCGGCGCACTACGATCAAACAGCCAGGGAACAAGTGGCCAGGCCAGGGAGGAGGCGGCGAGTGTGCACGGGTGCACTGGTACACTATCATCAGACAGTCAGGTAACCTGTGCTGTGATCTGTGCTGCGGCCCTGTCACTTGGCACCTGGAAAGAAAAACGGCCCGAACCCCGGTCAGAAGGGGGGCGGGCAGGCCAAGTTCAAGGGGGCGCCGGTCAGCGACCAGGACATCATGGCCAGCTTTGGCAAAGGCAAAGGCGGGCACCTTCTTTAGCTCGTAGCACTAGTAGTTATTCATACCAACTCCCATTCATGATCGATTTACTGTATCTCTCATTGCGTTATGGTGGTACAACGTCCGAAAGACTGCACAATCGCATCGCAAGCAACGCATGTTATCTCCTCCTCTCTTGTCCATACATTACCAATACCTCTACATGGTTTTCACTCTCAGTCATTCCATCACTTCTACCTTCTCACATCTGGTATGTAAATCCGTTTCCGTGGTGTACTGGTGCTCGTCACCGGGGTCAGGTGCCTCCGTATACACGCGCAAGCGTCTCGCGCGGCGTGCTCACCGGAAACCCGGAAGACGTCCTTCCAACCGTTCGAGTGCTGCGGTCGGCTGACCGCGGACCGGTCATGCATAGCTTTCCGTTCAACTGATTTTGATAGGGGACCTGCCTCGCGGCCTACGCCCGGCACTCGGCCGCCGCGCGCCGCGCGCCGAACGTGGAGCGCTTGCCTCGAGGTTGTTTTCTGGTAAGTACCTACAGCAGACTTGTTTCAAGGCGACTAAAAAGCAAAGACATCAGTCAACCGGTAGGTACTAAGAACACAATAAGTGCTCTAGACGATGCAAGGCTCTAGCTAGCGCTAACACTCAACCTTGCAATCCACTGGTACTACGTAGCTGGCGTTCAGTCTTCCACCCACACGATCGATGCCAAACCTTCACATGCTTCCCAGCTCTACATTTGTAACGCCTTGTCTATAAACACACTCCCTTGCGGCGTAGCCAACCAACGGTTGATATCATCCTTGCCGCCCTGCAACATCCGAATCAGGTTGGCTTCGTTGGCGGGAATAAACGTGTTCACGCGCGCCAGAGGCTCCGTCGGCACAAGATCGGCTTTCCAGTTTTCAATATCGTCAATGTCCAGGCCGATGCGGAGTGAATCGGGGCATATCGCGGGAAGATTGTTCGTGACACCACCGTCCACGCATATCATTCCACGATGCAAGCAAAGGCCTGGGTGGGTCCACGTGGGAATGTACTGCGCCGCTAAGACGGCATCGATCAGGTCCTCGCAGGAGGGGCTTTCACTCGTTCCCATTTCCGCTCAACTTGAGCTTACTTTGCCCCTTTCCGCTCAACTGAAGCTCGCTTCGTCCCCCGTAAAACCCAAATTAACCCGTGGATGTGTCCCGAAGGTGCTCAAGTTGAGCTGACGAGAGCGATGTGTCCCGAAGGTCCTCAAGGTGAGCTCTGAAGTGAGCGAGTGTAAGCCCCTGCCTCGCGGGAGGCGAACTCCGACTGCACGTGGTTGTGCGGGATAGGCAATAGGGACGATATGGATATGAAGACTCGCCCCTTCACTCGCTCGTGGGCATCTGCTGGCAGCGTGCAGTGCAGCAGGTAGCGGCAGAACTGGCCGACTTTTGTGAGATGCCCGAAGAAGTCACCGCGGTAAGCCTCGGCGATGGCGGGGATGTGCGCCCAGATATCAGCGGGATGCACGCCGCACGCTGCAATGGCCGCCACCAGCGCGCCGATGCTGGCGCCGGAGAACTTCACGTTCTTCACACCCTCGAGGCCGAGCTTTTCGTACAAGCCCCAGTAGATGCCGAGGTGGTACCAGGTGCGAAAGCCACCTCCGCACATGGCGACGCTCGCCTGCCGATCCTGCACCTGGGGCAAGGATCGCGGCTTCCATAGCGGACGCCCCACAAGCTCCCAGAAGGATATCCAAAGTGCCAGCCATGCGCCCAGCACGATGTTTGCGGGTAAGCCGAAGAGCATGCGGCCTAGCATGAGCAGCGGGGTCTGCCGGCTCGGTCGTTTCGTCGGGTTGCGCCTGGAGAACACGATCGCATGCAGGGCGATGTTTGCCAAGTACAATCCACCGCACAACAGCCCGAGCCGCGCGGCGCTGCCGCCGGCTTTGTCTTCCGGCATGTCAGCTTTGGCAGGTGCCCAACCTCGGAAGAAGCTCGCCATTGTCAAGGCTTGGGCGGTTGGCTGTGTTATGTTGCGCTTCGGCCTTCTCCGCCTTGCAGGCGTCCCGCTGCCAGATTGTGGCCCCTGGCCCGCCGTCAATAGTCAACCAAGGCGACCAGCCAATGAGACCACGAGACGAGACAGCGCGATGGTAGGCACCCTCGACAGGTTGCCAGTTGTCAGTTCGGGAGCGCCATTGTCGCGCACACGCGACGGCAGCACACGCACGAGAGATGTCCTGTGCGGCGCTAGCCTGGGCGGCATCGGCCGTGTCGACGTCGGCGGCGGCGGCGGCGGCCTCGTGCCCCGGCGTGACGCGGCTCCACCCCTCGTGCTCGCCAGACAGCAAGATGTCTAAGTCGAGGCCCCGGTTGACGGTGGGGGCGGGGGGTGCCCACGGGGCCCGCGCGGACCACCGCAGCAGCCGCCGCTCCCAACCATGCCAGCGCGCGTTCCAAACCCGGTCCGTGCGGGTCGGTGCCAGCGACTCCGATAAAGCATCCGCCGAGGAGGAGCCACCACCGCCGCCGCCGCCTGCGCCTCCTCCGCTGGAGGACCTGACGCGGGCGGGGCTGACTCCGTGGGAGGTGCTGGGGGTGGCGGACCCGTCCACCGCCACGGTGGCGGACGTCAAGGCGGCGTACCGGGGCCGCATGAAGCTCTACCACCCGGACGTGTACGCGGGCGACGGCGACGGCGACGCCATGGCAGGTTCTGGTACCCACCGCTCGCCACGGCATAGGATGCCGTGTAACTCATGAACTGAGGGTTCGAAGCGCGTTGGATGACGTGGCGAGCGGTGTCTGCCAGGCCCTAGACTCGGGCGAGGCGCATCGTCGCGGCGTTCGTCGCCGTGACCGAGGACTGGGCCGCGGCGGGGGTGGCGATGGAGCGGGGAGCGGCGGCGCCGGGGGAAGCGATGGACGAGTGGGGGTACGGGTCGTCGGCAGGGGCTTACATTCGTCCACTTGTCGGCTCAACGTAAGCGCTTGGTGTGGGTCAGGGGGTGCATTTAGGGGTTGTTTAGGGGGTTTTTATGGGGTATAAGGGTTGTCTAGGGCATATCTTGAGTCGAAAACGGCTCAGGTTGAGCTGAAAAGTGGACGAGTGTAAGCCCCTGGTCGACGGTGTTCTCGTGGGCGCGGGCGGACGCGGACCCGTTCGAGGAGCCGGAGGGCCCGGCGGACACCGTGTTCGTCAACGAGTTCGCCTGCCGCGGCAGGGCGGTACATGTTGACCCCAGGTTGACCCCGTGTTGACCGTGCTTGGCATCAGCGCTTGGCGCCCAACTGTGATGAACCGCTTTTGAACTTTGCTTTCAATCTCAACTTGCGTCGCTACACCGTGGCCGGGGGTGCCCGTCCTACTGCTGCTGCGTCGTGCGCTCTCCGGTAGGCCAGTGCAGGTTCAACCGATGAAACCCGTGTTGAAGCCGCCTGGAACTATGCTCTTGAAACTAATATATGATGAACAGCTTTCAAAATTTGCTTTCGATGTCAATTTGCGCCGCTACTCCCTGTCCAGCTTCGCGTTCGCCGACGACACCGGCGCCGCCAGGTTTAAGGTCAGGCCTGCCAGATATCATTGCATGCCACGTCATCGTCAAGCAACGCGTTTTGAACCCTCGTTTCTTGCGTTAATTGTCATCCTGTGATGTGGCGAGCAAATGTCCGCCCGGCCCTGGTACAAGCCGGGTGCGCCGTCGTGGTCCGAGCTGGGGTGGGGCGGGACGGATATCGCTCACCACGTCATCACAGAGGATCATCTAACTCACGAAACGAGGGTTAACATTTTATGTCGATGACGTGGCGGAACACAGGCCTGGCAGATCTGCCCGCGACGTCATGGGATGCCGGTGAACTCATTAAACGAGGGTTGCAACGCGTGCCGATGGCGTGGCGGGCGACATGTGGCGGGCCCTAAGCCGAGGCAGCGCGGCTTCGACACAGAGGCGTACAACCTGAACCTGGCCGTCGGTCAGTGCCCCGCGCTCTGCATCCACTGGCGAGGCCCGGGCCGCTTTCACTCGGTGTCCTAAAGCCTCTGTACTGACCATCCAGACGCGGACTGGACGTTACCGTACTGAGAATGTGCTGACACTATACTGACACTGTATAGACACCGTACTGTCACTATACTGACACTGTACTGACACCGTACTGACACTGTACTGACACTGTACTGACTGTACTGACGTCCATGGGTTGGCCTGATGCAGCGGGTGACGCCGCGGCAGCGGGCGCGGTTGGAGGACATCACGCGCGGCGCCGCGGACGGACAGAAGGACATGGACATCGCGGCGGACCTCATCTTCCAGCTTATAGCCAAGGTTGGGCCGGCCAGATATCGCTCGCTACGCTATGTGATGCCGGTTACCTGAACAAAACGAGAGTCCACAACGTGGATGATAACGCGGCGGACAATATGTGGCAGACCCTGGGCTATGGCAGACTTTGAGAACGGGCGAGCGGCGGCGCCGGCGATGAAGCGAACGCCCAAGCGCTCCACCGAATGGGTCGACTGGTACTGACCATAGTTTGGTTAGTGTGTTTAGCTACATAGTTTAGCTGTGGCTGTTATTCAAGGTGTTCAGATGTGGTCGTGTCGGCACGTGCAACACGACCGCTGCCGCTGTTAATTTGCGCGAGCTGCGGGTGCTGGTGTTTCCATGACTCGACTCCATCGGGAGTGTTGGCTAGGTTGAATACTCCGAAGTATCCGAGTGGCGGCGTGTTCGCTGGGTGGACAGAGCGCCGACCTACCGCTGCTGCAGCGGGGCGACCCGGCCGAGTTTGGGGGGTTCCGCCGGGAGGAGCAGGCACGTCACGTGGGAATGAGATGAAATGAACGACCGGAGGACAGCTTACATGGAGCTCTAGTTACATTCTATTGGATTATTCTTTTGGTTATCCGGAGCAATCGGATTCGGAAACTAAAAGACTTTTCTTGATGGGGCCCAGTCTCATGAGACGGGACGAGGCGGCGATCGCTCCAATAACTCCAGTGCCGCAAGCCATTAGTGTGCCGATCTCGGGAGAGAGGGTACGCCGAGCACTCCAGTATAGGAGTCCTAGCCGTTGTCAATCATATCAATATCTTTCATCGACGAGTTCGAGCAAATAACGCTCGCCGCGTCGTCACGTCATCGAGCGCGCCACTGCGAACGAGCCGCCTGCCCAACCGTGCTCCAGTCGAAGCGCTTGCACGCGAGCGTTGCAGGCTCGCCATGAGCTTTCATGATTTCGTCGCTTAACAGCTGTACTAGCTATGTGTAACACATCCTACGGGTGGGCGGGAATGTGCGAATGTGCAACACGTCAACTTGTGCCCACCAGTGGTCCAGTCGGCTTTCTGACACGCGTCGCCGCAGTAACGGGCGGTCTTGCACTGCGGGCACACTCTGAACTCCTTCAGAAGGCCCACAACCTTGCACCCGACGTTGACACAATACGTACCCCCCTCCAACGCCAATCTACGAAAATAGTAGGGGGTGACGATTGGATCATGCCCCCCCTTCTGCAACCAGTGAACAACGTCAGACAGGACGTACGGAGGAACGCCATGCTCCTCCGTGATCCCAGCCGCCGTGGCGACCCCGGCAGCCTCCACCACGTGGCCAACCTGGCGGGCGCTCGGACGGTCCTCGTACATATATTGGGCGAGAAACATGCACGCGTCGGCGTAGCCGTTCTCGGCGGCTTTGCGACACCATTGCAGCGCCTGCCGCTTGCTCCGCGTGACCCCACGCCCTAGAGCCGGGCAGATTATGCTCGCCATGTCAAGTGACGCCATTCAACCCAAGGAATGAAGGTCTTATAACAGGCAGGCATTATCCGCCAGGCCCTACCGCGGCCGACAGCGTACATCGTGCCCAAGTTATACGCCGCGCGTCCGTGCCCGGCCTCTGCCGCCCGTGTGTACCAGTCCGCCGCCGCCGGGTAGTCCGGCGTCACCGCGCCCTCCCCCTTGTCGAAGCAGCACCCGAGGGTGAACATGGCTGTCGGCAACCCGGCCTCGGCGCTCTTGGTGTACCATTGCACAGCTTGCTCGTATTCCTTCCTCATATCATGAATGCTCCCCAACGTATTCATAGCGTACGCGTGCCCCTGCCCTGCTGCCTTCTCCAACAGCGCCACGCCCTCCTCCGCACAGGGTTGGCACCCGCAAATACAACATTCAGTCATCAGCTGACCGCGTCGACGCGTCACAGTTTGTTGAGCGACCGGGAGACTGTCAAACATGCTGTCAAACCCTACATCCGCAGTTTCTGATCTGCCGGACGCGCCGACCTGTGTCGCCCCCGCAGTCCTATCCGCCTCGCACACCAGCCGGAAGCCCATGCTGTACATCGCCTCCCTGTCCAGTAGCACAGCCTCCCTCATCACGGCATCGTCCCCGAGCGCGTCCATCATTGACATGGAGTCCTCCGTCTGCGTGGTCCAGTCACCCAGCTGGCTCACGTCCACGTTCAAGTTCGCGAGGTATGTGGCGGCCATTGCCTGTGCCGGTGCGCGCTTGGCGGCGCCGCGCTCCGCCATCCGGCGCTCTTGGCGCGACGGCGGCATCTGGGGGAGCGAGCAACGCAATCCGGCAGGCAGCGCAGGCCGTGTTGAGAGCTTGAGAGCTTGAGAGCTTGAGAGCGTGGAGGATAATGATGAGCTTGAGAACCCGCCCGCTTTCACCCACCCACACTTGGCGTCAAGTAGCGGGCGACGAGCGCAACGACACGCAGAGAGGGCCACGCAGACGTCGGGGAGTCCGTCGAGGAGGGCGCCTGTGGTTGGCCACGCGCGCGCGACTGTGGTGCTGCACTGAGACAGGGCGGGGCCCGGGGCCGGCCTGGGCAGGTATTAAACGTAGTCAGGGCCGCGGGGTTAGGGTACGAGTAGTAGGGTTATCAGGCTCAGGTTAGGGTTAGGGTACTGAACTTCAGATGGTTTCGTCCATCGCATCGCGGCGCCACAAGCCAAGCGCGTGCGGAAAAAGCGCGGTGTAGAGCTAAGGCAAGAACCACTGATAAGCGAGAACCACTGATAAGCGGAGCCCCCCGAAGGCTTCTTTCGGCGCCCCGGTTTCCCGAGACGCAAGCCAAATCATCCGCGGGCAAGTGCAGTCGTGACCTAGGTGAAAAACAAACAAGATGGGAGTGAAACGCTTCGGCTCGGATGACGACGACGTCGACGACACCGCCGCCGCCGCCGTTGCCGAGAAGACCTCTAAGACCTCTAAGACCGAGAAGCGCGCGCGGACGGCGAAGGACGGCAGCGACAGTGATACCGACGCCGCCGCGCGGTCAGCGCGGAAGGCTGAGAAGAGGCGTGCCAAGGAGACCCTGGGCGCCGCCGCCGCTGGCGGCGGCGGCGGGGGTGCTAAATACATCGAGGTTGAGTGCGCGGGGCAGACGGGGCGCATCATCGGCAAAGGCGGCGCCAAGATCCGCGAGATTATGGCAAGGGGCTTGCTGATACCTAGCACTCAACCGACGTCGTGTTCTGGCGATTAGACGAACCGAGTCGCGCGTGTGTTTCGGCGGTCACCCTCACCTTAAGTCGTAAGTCATGCTCCAATCTCGGTTCGAGTGCCTGCCTGCCTGCCGACCCTGCTGCCTTGTTGCCGTTGACCCTGGTGGCAGGAGCTGACGGGGTGCACCATCGGCATCCGCAAGGAGGAGGGCATGTGCGATATCAGCGGCAGCGACGCGGCGCAGTGCGCCGCCGCGGAGCAGGAGGTCAAGAACATCGTCCTTGACGGCCGCGAGCGCGACGGCGGGGGCGATGGCGGCGGGATGCCCGCCGGGTTGAACCACAACCGCCGCCCCCCACAAGTCGACGGTCGAACCGCTGCCGCTGCCACCCACTGCGCCGCTGTCGCCGCCGCTCGCCCCACCGCTTCCCCCATTATCACCACCTTCGCCGACCACCCCTCCCCCGCCGCCGCCGCCACCACTGAGAGTGGTCCCGTGCGCGTGCGCGTGCGCAGCCTCCCCCCCGCGGCCGACGCCGCAAAGGTGGCTGCGTTCCTGAGCGTGGCGCCCACCGCCGTCAAGATCATCACACGCGGCGGCGCCGGGCCCGAGGCGGTGGTGGCCATGCCCTCGAAGATCGCGGCGCTGGACGCGCTGCAGCTGCACGAGACGAAGCTCATGGGGCGCTTCGTGCAGGTGGTGGAGGCAGGGGCTTACACTCGTACCGATTTCAGCTCAACTTGAGCTCTTCTGTCCACCGTGTAACCTGACTTAACTCATGAATGTGTCCTTGAGTTGCTTAAATTGAGCTCTAACGTGAACAAGTGTAGGCCCCTGGGTGGAGGACGACTTCAGCAGCGGCGGCGGTGAGGTGTACGGCGGCGGGTGGGGCGGCGGCGGCGGCAGCGACGGCGATGGCGATGGCGGCGCCGGCGGCGGTAGCGGCAGCGCAGCAGCTGGTGAAGGAGGTGGAGGAGGTGGAGGTGGAGGTGGCGGCGGGGACAAAGACGAGATGGTGGAGGTCGAGTGCGCGGGGCAGACGGGGCGGATCATCGGCAAAGGCGGCGCGAAGATCCGCGAGATCTCGGAGATGACGGGGTGCGTCATCAACATCCGCAAGGAGGAGGGCGTCTGCGAGGTCACCGGCCGCGACTGGGCCGCCGCGGCAGGGCCTGCCGGATATCGCTCACCACGTCATCCCTCGCTTTCAGACGCTGGGAACACTCGAGTGTTTCCATTGGCAAAGCCATGGCTGTTGCTGTTGCGGCTTCTGTTGACCAGTGAGTGGGACTCACCAACAAGCAAAATATGCCCGCCACGTCATCGACCCCCGACACGCATATTGAATCCTCACTTTTTGAGTTACATTACATCCAATGACGTGGCGAGCGACATGCACCAGGCCCTTCACGGCGGTGCAGGAGATAAAGAACATCGTGTCGGAGGGGCGGGAGCGTGACGGCGACCGCGGTTACGCCGCCGGCCCGGGTGGGGTTGCCACCGCCGCCGGCGGCGGCGGTGCCGGCGGCGGCAGCGGCGCGGGCGAGGGAGGCAACGGCGCCCCGGGCGTCATGCAGAGCCGGTAGGACCTGGCCGGGCAGATGTTGCACGAGTACTCCACGTCATCGGATGCCATGCCACTCAAGAAACAATGATCCAAAATACATTTTATGATGTTTGAGGCGATATGAGGCAGGTCCTACTCGGCGGGCCACCCCTACAACGCCGTTCGGTATGCCGCCCCCGGCCAGCGCGTCTCGCCACGATAGCGGCGTCAACGACTGGACGTGCGGTGCCGGCACCGGGCGGAACGACGGCGGCGGCTGCGGCTCCGTCAACTTCGCGCGCCGCAACTCGTGCTTCCGCTGCAGCGCCGCGCGGCCGGGCGGAGTCGCCGCCGCAACCCCCGGCAACATCCAGGGCGCCCTCACCAACATCACTGCCGGCGGCGCCGGCGCCGGCGCCGGCGCCGGCGCCGGCGGCGCGGCGGGGCAGCACCCCACGCAGGGCACGGCGGCGGATGGGTTCGAGGTGTTCGTCAAGTACCTGCCGCACACTGCGGACGAAAACGAAATCGCCGAATTCTTCACGCAGTTCGGTACGCTGCACGGGGAGGTGCGCCTGCTCCGCAACCCGGTGACGGGCCAGGCCAAGGGCGCCGGGTTCGTGTCTTTCGCCGCGGAGCACGCGCGGGCACTCGCGCTGGCCAAGGCACGGGGGTCCTTGAGAACAAGCACTCGACCGACGTTTAATCGAGTGCTGAGAAAATGAAAAGCTACAGGTAGCGGTGAGGACAGGGCTTCGAAGGATGAGAAGTAGAAAACAGTGATCCACCTCGACAGACAATGAATCGCCTCTCCTTCTCCTCGTGCGTCTGTGTGCGCATTACATTCACCCGGAGGTGAGGCATGCTCCGATCTCAGTTCGAGCGGGTTTTTATAAACAGAGTGACCCTGCGGCTGGGATGGAGTGAAGTTCGGCGGGCGGCACTTGAGCATAACGGCGGCGAAGACGGGCACCTTCGGCGTGCGGCTGGGCACGGAGCAGGCGTTCGGCAAGGGCTTACACTCGTTCACGTTAGAGCTCAAGTTGAACAACTCCAGGATACATTCTTGAGTTAAGTTGGGTTACACGGTGGACAGAAGAGCTCAAGTTGAGCTGAAATCGGAACGAGTGTAAGCCCCTGGCGTTCGGCACGCACACGCCGGCAATGCTGGCGGAGACCATCCGCTCCGTCATCGCCGCGGACCCGGGGGGCGTGTACGTGGACGGCACCTTCGGCCGCGGGGGGCACACCCGCGGCATCCTGGCCGCGCTCAGCGCTGACGGCCGCCTGCACGCCTTTGACATGGATCCCGAGGTCAGGCCTGCATCATCATCTCCCCCATCCACACGTTCATGGCCACTTTATACGATACGAAGCGATGGCGTGGAACGAGACGAAATTGAAATTGAAACGAAACGAAACGGAACGAAACGGGACCAACAATCACAAGCTTCAGATTGTGCGTTTTGCCTGACCTGGCAATCATGTTACGCTCGTGATTGGTCGATATCGTTTCGTTACGTTCCACGCTTTATTGTCTTGGTCATAGTCCCCTCCGCGGCCCTTTCAGGGTTACCGTCCGGTTGGTTCCACTGCGGTATACGATGAGAATAACACCCAGGCCTAGAAACCTGTTACTGAGCGTGTGTCGCGGGCCTAAGAAACCTTGCGCGCACGTGTCTCCTGAAGATATTCAATCACCCATAGAAATTGAGTATACCCCAGACATTCGGACCAACCAGTAGCACAGCTCTCAGCCCAGGCTGCACCTTCAAAGCACAGTTCGCCCAGTTTACCTAACCTAACGGATCCTTAGCTAATGTTTCGAAATGACGGGATGTGACCCGCCCCGCCGGCCGTGAAGGAGGGCAAAAAGTTAGAGAAGGAGGACTCGCGGTTCACGATACACCACCATCCGTTCGGGTGCATGGACCGGGTGCTGGCGCCGCTGGGGGTGGCGCCCCAAGGCGTATTCTTTGACCTCGGCATCTCGGTAAGGCAACGCAAGTTGAACCCATAAAATTCATTTTGAAAGCGCCTGGAGCTACGCGCTTGACACTAAAATATGATGTACTGCTTTCAAATTTTGCTTTCAAGTTCAACTTGCGGCGCTGCATCTGGTCGCCGCAGTTCGACGATCAGAACCGCGGGTTCCGGCCGGAGCAAGACGGGCCGCTGGACCTGCGCTTCGATACTACGCGCGGCGTGCCCGCCTCGGAGTTCCTGCAGGGCGTGGAGCGCGTGGAGCTGGTGCGGATCCTGGCGGAGTACGGCGAGACCACGGACGCCGCCGCGGCGCGCCGCATCGCCGACGCCATCTGCATCGCCAGGGAGGCGGGGCCTGTGCCGATGCTACCCGCCACGTCGTCCTCAGGCATTTCGACCCTCACATTTAGAGTATCACGACATCCTATGACGTGACGAGGGCAATATCTGCCCGGTCCATAGCCCGCCACGTGGTCCTCACGCGTTTGCAACCCTTGGTGCTTGAGATACACGGCATCCTTTCACGCTGACTCGCACTGTCTG
>Ga0307489_10001636_pt1 | contig 14830 bp, 12 predicted proteins | sample SB12metaG_FD_202247 | JGI IMG/M metagenome (GOLD analysis project Ga0307489, IMG submission 202247) | Sea-ice brine microbial communities from Beaufort Sea near Barrow, Alaska, United States - SB 1.2 | ecosystem: Environmental > Aquatic > Marine > Coastal | place: USA: Alaska | collected... | reverse complement strand
CTCCGGTTTTGTCGCCGGCGACGCAAGCCTGCTGAGCGACTTCCTACGCTTTCGCACCTATCACGGCTGTGCCATGTCCATGGCCACTCAGGCGGCTTCAGCAGCAGCCTGGGGTGATGAAACCCATGTCATAGACAACCGCCGCCAATACCGCGAAAAATTTGCCGCAGTTACTGAGATTCTCAAGGACGTACTGACCTTTCCGGAACCTACAGCAAGCTTTTATCTGTGGCCGGAAACCCCCATTGATGACACCGAATTTGCCGCTGGTCTATTTGCCCAGCAAAACGTCACACTGTTGCCCGGGCGCTATCTGTCTCGAGATACCGAGGCTGGCAATCCAGGCAAAGGACGAGTGCGTATGGCATTGGTCGCTGAAACCGACGTCTGTATCGAAGCGGCCCAACGCATTAAACAGTATGTGCAGAGTCTGAAGATTTAGACTTATTCTCTAAGGGACTAGAAATGTTAAAACAACAGCGCGCCGACTACATACTCGCAAAGCTCAAAGAGACCTATCCGGAAACACCAATCCCTCTGGACCACAAAAACAACTTTGAGCTTTTAGTCGCCGTCCTCCTCAGTGCCCAGTGCACTGACATCCGCGTTAATCAGGTTACCCCTGCACTGTTCGCCCTAGCGGACAATCCCTTTGATATGCAGCATGTGCCCCTAGACAGCATCTATAAAATCGTCCGACCCTGTGGCTTGGCTCCGCAAAAATCCAGCGCCATTTCCGTGCTCTCAAAAATGCTTGTGGAACAGTATGACGGCATAGTCCCGGATGACTGGAAAGCCTTGGAATCGCTGCCAGGCGTCGGTCATAAAACCGCCGGTGTGGTGATGTCACAGGGTTTTGGCCATCCGGCATTTCCCGTGGACACCCACATTCATAGACTGGCTCAGCGCTGGGGACTCACTAAAGGCAAAAGCGTCACTCAGACCGAGCGGGATCTAAAGAAGCTTTTCCCCAAGCAAAGCTGGAATGCCCTGCACCTGCAGATTATTTTCTATGGCCGTGAATTTTGCAGCGCCAGAGGCTGCGATGGTCGCGTCTGCGAAATCTGTACTACATGCTATCCCAAGCGCAAAAATCCTTTTGTTGCTCATAAGCCGTAGAGCTTAATCTATTGCCCAAAGACCCACAGCGGCATAAGCACGGTAAGGTCGCCACTGCTCAGCACTGGCCAACAGCGCCTTTGCACTATCAGCCTTAGCCGACCGAATTAAGCCGACATCGGTTTCTGGAAAAGCGTCATCATCCATACCTAGACGAATCGCCAGATAACCGCAGGTCCAAGGACCAATACCGCGTAATTTAATCAAGGCATCCCTAAGCTCAGACCAAGGCCTCGATAGGTCCAGTTCGCCATCGTCTATGGCGCTTGCCAGGGTAATCAGCGTTGTCACCCGCGCTCCCGGCATACCCATATTTGTCAGATCAGCAGCGATCACCGCCTCAGGGGTCAACTGCCCGCAGCGTTGGATCAGCCTCGCCATAATAGTATTGGCCGCCGCCACAGTGACTTGCTGACCGATAATGGTGCGCAGACAGAGCTCAAAGGGATCCCAGCAACCTAGAGGCCGAAAGCCCATCGTCTTAGCCAATGCCGGGAGATGGGGGAGTAGTTGCTGGTAAATTATTTTAGTGCAGAGTTGTGGCCGAAATATCCGTGATACCCGAACAATCACATCATCGAGCTGACCCTCAGGCAGATCGGATTTAATCTGTAACAAGCCCCTCGCCTCGTCATAAGTCACTCGGACTAAGCCATCTCGATAAACCCGTTGATAGTGATTGTTCTCAACAGACTCAAACTCAGGCACCAGACGAAACGAAAGATAATGCAGCAGCTGTTGCCAGGGAAAGGGTTGAACCACCTGTAACTCAATCATCGACAAGCGCTCTGCGCTCCAGACTAAATAGCGCTCTGCGCTCCAGTATAGATAGCGCTCTGCGCTCAAGACTAAATAGCGCTCCGCGCTCCAAATCTATCAGCGATCGCTTGCGTGCCAAGCCCCACTTATAGCCCGCCAGACTGCCGTCACCGCGAATCACCCTATGACAGGGAATGCTAATGGCAATTTTATTATTGGCGCAGGCACTGGCCACAGCGCGAACCGCTTTGGGTTTGCCTATGCCATTGGCCACCTCGGTGTAGGACTGCAGGGTGCCAGAGGGAATACTCACTAAATAGTCCCAGACCATACATTGGAACGCGGTACCACGAATATCCATGGGCAAGTCCAATACTCGCACCCTGCCCTGTAAAAACTCATTGAGCTGAGCAATCCATTGATCAAATAGAGGCTGAGATTTCAGCGGCATGGGCTGAAAACTGGCCTTGGGATATTCCAGCTTAAGCTGAGTAAGTAATTTATCCTCGGCATCATCAAACTGTAAAAAACAGATCCCGCGATCGGTGGCACCGATCATCACCCGACCTAGACTGGTCTCTGCGGAGGCGTAAGAGATCAACTCACCAGCGCCGCCCTTGCGGTAGGTACTTGGTGTCATGCCCATATGGGTATCGATTTTTTCATAGAGTCGCGAACTGGATTCGTAGCCGGAGGCGTACATTATATGGGTAATATTACCCTCAGTTTTTATATCGCGCTCTAAAGGGCTTTTTAAATGGCTTTTGAACAGTCGAATACGGCAGGCGTCTTGATATTTCTTCGCTGACATACCCAGGGCACGTTTAAAAGTCCGCTGAAAATGGCTTGGGCTCATCCCTGCTTGTGCAGCCAGTACTGCCAAGGTTAGCGGCTGTTGATAATGGGCCTCAATATAGCGACAGATCTCATGCATCAGATTCTCTGTGCCATGTAGATCTGCTTGTGGCCGACAGCGCTTGCAAGCCCGCAGACCATCGGCTTGAGCCGCTTCTTGAGAAACATAGAAACGTACATTTTTACGCAGCGGCGTTCGTGACGCACAGGAAGGCCGACAATAAATGCCAGTACTTAACACCCCGTAAAAAAACTGGCCATCACAGCTGGCATCTCGATTGACCACCGTTTGCCAGTATTGATCTAGTTGCTTGTCCATAAACTTTATCCTGACAGTTATTTGAGTAAATAACTATTCTCTATTACCAATCCCTTCACACTCCGTTTCTTGCGATCAATTAAAACCACAATAGGATTTTTTGAAAGCGCCTTTTTTGCTATGCTGCAGGGCCAGAAAACACAAGGAGATTGCTGCATTGGTTACCGTCTACGGGATTAAAAACTGCGACACCATCAAAAAGGCCCGCAACTGGTTAAGCGACAATGGCATCGACTACCGCTTTCATGATTTTCGCGCTGACGGCATAGACACCGCCACCATCGAACAGTGGATTGCCCAGGCTGGCTGGGAAACCGTTCTCAACCGCCGCGGCACCACCTGGCGCAAGCTCGACCCCAGTATTCAAGAGGCAACCACCAGTGACAATGTGGCCGCCCTGCTGGTGGAACATCCGGCAATGATCAAACGCCCCGTATTAGACGTAGAAGGTGTAATCAATATTGGCTTTAAAGCCGAGCAGTACCAAACAATATTTAATTAATCAGTCAGATCAACAAAAGAGAATTAGCATGAGTAATTTGTACAGTTTCGCCATTGGCGTTGGCAGCAAGAATTCTAAAGGCGAATGGTTGGAGGTGTTTTACCCAGAGCCACTGCTGAACCCAGAGCAAACCCTGAGAGATATCTTCGCCGTGACTCTGGGATTGACCGATGGCGATCTGGAACCCAGCGTCGAGCAATTGGCCGCTCTGCAATCCGCACTCAAGCAAAATGGTTATTCTGATATGGCTGACAGCGTTGCCTCACTGGCCGCCTCAAGTCGCCCAGTAGTGGCCACAGCCTTCGCTGAGAACACTCCACCGACTTCAGTGCCTCAGGGCTACCTGAAGCTGCATTTACTGTCACACCGACTGGTCAAGCCCCACGGCACAGACCTTACCGGTATCTTTGGTGTATTGAAGAACTGCGCCTGGACCAATGTTGGCGCTATCGATATCGAAGAGCTACCTGCCCGTCAGTTGCAAGCACGTCTTGCTGGCCAGCCAATATCCGTCGACTGTGTGGACAAATTTCCGAAAATGGTCGACTACGTGGTTCCCAGTGGTCTGCGTATTGCCGATACCTCTCGCGTGCGTCTGGGCGCCTATGTAGGCGAAGGCACTACCGTGATGCACGAAGGCTTTATTAACTTTAATGCCGGTACCGAAGGCCCGAATATGATCGAAGGCCGTGTTTCCGCTGGTGTGTTCTGCGGCGCTGGGTCCGATATTGGCGGCGGCGCATCGATTATGGGCACCCTTTCTGGCGGTGGCAGCATGGTTATTTCTGTCGGTGAAAAATGTCTGCTCGGCGCCAACGCAGGTCTCGGCATTCCTCTGGGTGATCGCTGCACTATTGAAGCCGGTCTCTATGTTACTGCGGGCACCATTGTCACCATGCTCGACGACCAAAAGCAGGCCAGCGGCAAGATGAAAGCCCGCGATCTGGCGGGTAAAAGCGATCTGTTATTTAGACGTAACTCGGTCAGCGGTGCGGTTGAATGCCTCACTAATAAGAGCGCAGTTGAACTCAACACAGCGCTTCACGCTTAAAGGGGCTACTTATTGAGTTCTTCATTGAGTTCTCTATCAAGTTCTTAAAAGCGTTCTTAAAATCAGCAAAAAAAATGGCGGGGAGCTTTGCTCCCCGCCATTTTTTTGTTCTGCTTAGCCGCTCTTCTTCAAGCACCCAAAATACTCTGCCCGCAGACTCTCACCACATTGCCATTAACACCCGCGGCCTGGGGACTGACAAAAAAGCCAATAACCTCTGCCACATCAATCGGTAAACCGCCCTGCCCCAATGAAGAAAGCCTGCGACCCATCTGTCGGGTAACAAAAGGGATCGCGGCAGTCATCTGGGTTTCAATAAAGCCCGGCGCTACCGCATTAATCGTTATACCTCGCGCGGCGCAGGACTCGGCAGAGGTCTCGACCATGCCAATCACCGCCGACTTAGAGAAGGCATAATTGGTCTGCCCAGCATTGCCGGCAATACCACTGATCGAGGCCACACCGACTATCTTGCCGCCATTATCGAGCAGCTCTGTTTCAAGCAACGCAGCATTAATCCGTTGCACACTGCCCAGATTGACCTGCATTAGCATATTCCACTGCTGATCTGTCATGCGCGATAACATTTTGTCTCTGGTGACACCGGCGTTATGAATAATGCCATGCAGTGACGAAGTCTGAGCGGAACAAAAGTCTCGCAGAACAGTTGCCGCGCCCTCGCTGGTAATATCCAGTGGAAGCGCCATTCCACCCAATCGCATCATAGTGGCCTTAAGCTCTTCCTCCGCCTGAGGCACATCCACGCCAATAACAGTGGCGCCATCTCGAGTCAGCACCTCAGCAATGGCTAAACCAATACCCCGCGCAGCACCAGTGACGACTAGCATTTTGCCTTGTAACGGTTGCTGCCAATCCGCCTCCATAGCTGCAACTGGCTTACTGGCGGTCAAAATCTGAGCGTTCATAAAGGCCGAGCCAGCAGAGAGAAGAAAGCGTATAGGTGCTTCTATCGCAGTCTCACCGCCCTTTTCTACCATCAGTAAATTAGCCGTCGAACCATTGCGGCCTATCTCTTTCGCCAGTGATTTAATAAAACCATAGAGACCGCGCTGCACTGCACCCTGCTCGGCGTTGTCTGCGGCGCTGGGCTTTAAGCCGATAACAATGACTCGACCACAGGACGGCAGCGACTTTACCTGTTGGTGAAAAAATTCGTAGAGCTCTGTGCTTTGCTCTGCGGTGGCAATACCAGAGGCATCGTAAATAAGGTGGCGTTTCTCTGTGACAAGAGGATCACTAATCTGCATGGAAGTGCCCTGCAAAAAGGAGTCAATTTGATCCGAGAATAGCGCCCCCAAACTAGACCCTAAAAGAACCTGCCCGCTTAGCTTATGCGGCTGCTTCGGGTCCTCACGCACCAGAGCTACGGGCTCTGGTAGCCCCATGGCGGAAAAAAGTTTTTTCCCCAGTGCCGAGTTGGCAAGTTCCAAATAGGTATCAGACATTATTGTTTCCCTGGATTAAATATTGATGGCGGACATTTTACCCACAACCTGTGCAATGCAATTGACCCCAATGACAGTATTTTGGATTATTAGAGTCATTGGCTTATGGCGGCTAATCACCTATTCTGGTGCCAATTTAAACAACTAACCACCACTAAATCACTGGAAAGCCATTATGACCGAGATTCGCAAAGTAGCCATTGTCGGCGGAAGCAGAATTCCCTTTGTTCGCAGTAATACTGCCTACAGCGACGCCAGCAACATGGATATGCTCACCGCCGCCTTAAAAGGTCTTGTGCAGCGTTTTGATTTGGAAGGTGAACGTCTTGGCGAAGTCGCCGCTGGCGCCGTAATGAAACATTCTAGAGATTTTAATTTGGCTCGAGAAGCCACCTTAGATTCTGGACTCTCTCTGCAAACCCCAGCCTATGATGTCCAGCAAGCCTGCGGCACAGGTCTTGAAGCCGCTATTTTGGTGGGTAACAAAATTGCTCTGGGACAAATTGAATCCGGTATTGCCGGTGGTACTGATACCGCCAGTGATGCACCCATAGCCCTAAATGAAAAATACCGCAAAATGGTACTGCGCCTAAACCGCGCCAAAACCCTGGGCCAGCGTTTAAAGATCATGGCAAGTATTAGACCCAGCTTTATGATCCCCGCCATACCCGCCAATGCCGAGCCGCGCACTGGCATGTCCATGGGCCAGCACTGTGAACTTATGGTCAAGGAATGGGGGATTAGCCGTGAAGACCAGGATCAGCTGACCTATAACAGCCACCAAAACCTTATTGCGGCCTATGAGAGCGGTTTTTTTGATGATCTGATTCAACCGTTTATGGGTGTCACCCGCGATGGCATTATGCGCGACACGCCGCTCGAAAAGCTGGCAAAACTCAAGCCCGCCTATGACCGTGAAAATGGCACCTTGACCGCCGCCAACTCAACCACTCTCACCGATGGTGCTGCCGCTGTGTTACTCGCCAGTGAAGAATGGGCCACCGCGCGCAACCTGCCGATTCAGGCCTATCTGACCCATAGCGAAGTCGCTGCAGTGGATTTCTACACCGAGGGCCAACAGAGTGAAGGTCTATTAATGGCCCCGGCTTACGCGGTGCCAAGAATGCTCGCTCGCGCTGGCTTAACCTTGCAGGACTTCGATTTCTATGAGATTCACGAAGCCTTCGCCGCTCAGGCCCTGTGCACCATGAAGGCGTGGGAAGATGAAGACTTCTGTAAAAATAAACTCGGCCTCGATGGCGCCCTGGGCAGCATCGACCGCAGCAAGCTCAATGTAAACGGCTCAAGTGTTGCTACTGGCCATCCATTTGCCGCGACTGGGCCAAGAATCATTGCCACATTGGCAAAATTATTAGAACAAAAAGGCAGTGGTCGCGGTCTTATTTCTATCTGCGCTGCGGGTGGTCAGGGTATTACGGCGATTATTGAGCGTTAATACGCTTCTTTATAACGACTGCCACTAAAAAGCCCCCGCAATCATTATTGTGGGGGCTTTTTAATCTAAGTTACTTTTCAAAGTGCTTTCTTTAACAGCGTTCTCACGGGCAACCGCTGTGGCGAAAAACTCACTTTTTAAGGGCACAAAAAAAACGGGCAGATTCAAGGAATCCACCCGTTTTAACTTTTACCCTACATCGCACTATTGTTATTATTTTTGCTAATGCCCCTCTGAGTCCATGGTTTTCTTGGTAGCCTCTTAGTGGACTATCTCAAGTATCAACCATTCCTGCATGCGTTTAAGATAACGCCTCCAGAATGCTGAAACTTTGGCAAAGATGCCAGCCACAGGCTAATTGGTGCCAAGGTTAAAAATTTGCCATTTCGTCAACCTCGACATCCATTTTAGAGATAGATGCTCAGCCACACTAAGCTCCTATGTTGCTGTTTCTATGGATTAAATCAGCAAATTGCTCCAGTAGCGCCTGAGGCAAGGTATGCCCCATACCCTCAAAGCGAACCAGTTCTGCATGAGCAATATATTTAGCCGTATCTATGCCACCACTGACTGGTACCAGCACATCCTGATTGCCGTGAATAATCAATGTCGGCACCTTGATCGCCTTCAGTAGCGACACACGACTAGGTGAAGTTCTAATAGCACTGATCTGGCGCATATACCCAGCAGGGTTGCTTGAGCGCTTATGCTCGGCAATCACCTGTGCCCTGATCTCATCATCACTCAAGGGATAGACTGGACCACCGAGCATCTGCCATATCTCAACGGCTATATCCAATGGCGACTTATCCTTTGATGCGGGCTGAAGCATTTTCAAGCTAACCTTTAAGCTCGCCTCCCCTTTGCCGCGCTCGCCGCTGGTGGACATAATCGAAGTCAATGACAGCACCCGATCGGGATAGCGACCGGCGACAATTTGACTGATCATGCCGCCCATAGACATACCCACCAAATGTGCAGCTGGAATATCTAGAGCATCCAAAAGGCCGACCGTATCGGCGGCCATATCATCTAAGGCGCAGGGACAGGAATACCAAAATAGGATTTGAGCAGCAGGCGAAAATAACCTGGCGCTCTGACACCGTCGAACTTATCGCTTAAACCAATATCCCGGTTATCAAAGCGGATTACCCGAAACCCTCTATCCACTAAATGCTGGCACAGCTCTAGAGGCCAGCGCACTAACTGGTTATAGAGCCCAGCCACTAAAACAATCGCCGGATCCTCAGGGTTACCAAAGGATTCGTAAGCAATCTTCAGCCCATTGCTCTGTGCGTACTGCGTATTTCCTGCTTCAATCATATTCGACTCACTGGCGATGATGGCGCTAGTCACGCAACTCGCGACGGAGAATTTTGCCCACTGGCGATTTTGGCAACTCATCCATAAAGACCACATGCTTGGGCACTTTATAGGCAGTTAACTGCTCCCGGCAAAAGTCCTTTACCTGCTGCTCGCTGAGATCCGGATTGGTCGAGACCACAAACAGCTTAACCGCTTCACCGGTTCGCCCGTCTGCAACACCCACCACGGCACATTCAAATATGTCGCCGTGACCATAGGCCACATCTTCAATTTCATTGGGATAGACGTTAAAGCCCGAGACGATCACCATATCTTTTAACCGGTCGACAATGGTCAGCATACCGTCCTCAGCCATTACACCAACGTCACCAGTGCGGAACCAGCCATCTCCGTCCAGTGCCTCTGCGGTGGCATCGGGACGGTTCCAATAGCCCTGCATAACATGGGCGCCGCGACAGCAGACCTCACCGCGCTCGCCAGTGGCAACAGCATTGCCCTCAGCATCAATCAGCTTCACTTCCTGATAGAGCATCGGCAGACCCACAGTGCCGACACGACTTTTATCTGGGCCATTACAGGTTAATACAGCGGTGGTTTCAGAAAGTCCATAACCTTCAAAAACCGGTGCACCGGTGCGCGCTTCCCACTCATCGCCCACCTCTTTCACCAGCGCCGCTCCACCGACAATAATGCCTTTCAGTCGAGAGAAATCGATCTCATCGAACTGCGGATGACGCATCAACCCCTGGAGCAAAGTGGTGATACCGGCCATGGTAGTCAGCTGGTGCTGCTTCATGGTCGTGACCATGCTGTCGATATCCCGAGCATTGGGAATTAACACGGAGTGACTGCCACCGAGAAAGCTGCTGACCACATTCATGGTAAAACCAAACACATGGTAGAGAGGCATAGGGGCAATCAACAGATCCGGCACGGCTTCATCACTGAAGTCGACACTCAGCTTGCTCATGCGCACACCGCCAAAGATATTGCCATGCGTTAAAATCGCGCCCTTGGAGGGACCAGTGGTGCCGCCAGTGTATTGCAGCACCGCCACCTCAGACATAGAAGAGGCTCTCTCCGGCAACTGCTTATCCGCACCCAGAGCCAGGGCATCCGTAAAGCTAACCAGATTAGTAAGACTGCTGGCTGGCAATGGCTGGGGCTGCAATAAATCAATTGCGCTGGTGGCAATCACAGTCTCAACACCGGTCTCTGGGATCACCTGTTCGGTAATCGGCAATAGGTCGCTGAGCACTACCAAGGCCTTGGCACCGGAATCATTAAATTGGTGCAGCTGCTCTCGAGCTGTGTACATAGGGTTGGTATTCACCACCACCATGCCAGCGCGCAATATGCCCCAGACAGCGATAGGAAACTGGCTGATATTAGGCAGCTGCACGGCGACACGATCACCGGCAACCAGGCCGCAATGATCGAGTAAGTAACAGCCAAATTGACGGCTTAACTGTTCAATTTCGCTAAAGCAGAGGGTTTGACCAAGACAGGTAAAAGCGGGACGCTCCGGGAACTTCTCACAGGCGCGATTAAAGCCATCGACCAGACTGCTGAACCCATCTTCGGCGTTGAGTTCAATGAGTTTCTGCTCGGAGAATGGTAGCTCGGATAAAGATAGCTCGGATAAAGACAGCTCAGATACGCTAGTTTGGTTATTCATAAAGTTTCACTTTTATTTTTATTTTTATAATTAATTATTTTGGCTGTTGTTTTAATACTCAGGCAACAGAGCACTTAAATCCCCAACTCCCAATTCCCAATTCCCAACTCCTCATTCCCAATTCGCCTTCTTATTCAATGTACCCCGACACTGAATATTGCTTCTTTTTAGAATTACAGCTCAGCGTTACAGCGCTGTTTTATTCAAACCCACAACCCCAATCGACTGCTCACCCGCTGCCGCATAGAGCAGATAGATCTGGCCATCGGAATCGACAAACATATCCGGATCCCGCAGATCATTGATCGCGTTATTGGTCTCGCCACGGAGGGATGGCTGCACAGGCAGCTCACTGCCCTCCCAAGGCTTTTCTGCTTTTAACAGCTCAACTGGATAGGTTGGCACCCAATCGTCCCAGTCGGAGGACGAGAGGCTCACTGTTGAGGCTAATAGCCGTTCCGGTGCATCACCAACCCGCGACCAGACCACAGTGAGCTGATCACCTTGCAATAGCACGGCACTGTGCCGCGTATCGTTGCCAAATAGCGATTTATCCCGCGGCTCATAGTCACCGAGCAATTCATCACTGCGATAGAGAATGCCGGGAGCGGCTAAAAAGTAATACTGGTCTTTATAGGCAAAGCTGCGCAAATAGACCGCACCGAGCTCTTTTTCGCTAGCGATAAAATCGAGACCGTTAGTGGATAAGGCCACACCGCTAACCTGAGAAAGGCTGTCACGCTGACCATGGAAGAACATCACAATCTGCTGATTAGCTTCGTCGACCACGACTTCCGGACTGGCGATATGGGCTTTAAGGGTTTGGCTTGCGGCTATGCCCCGCTGTTTGCGAATCTCCTGATCCGTGACCACCGCTTGATAGACCGCCAAGATAGAATCTCTAAACAAATAAATAGACACCGCATCCCAGAGCTCAGCCAGTCCCTCGCCTAAACTAAGGCGTGGAATACTCTCACTGGGAAAACCCGAATCCTTTAGCGCCAGTGCTCCCGGCTCATAAATTGACCAGGGGCCTTCGACTGTATCGGCATAGGCAAGACGAATAAAATCGCCTTTGTGATGAGAAAAATACAGATAGTAATTACCCAGTGGATTCTCAACCCATTCCGGAACGCGTATCAACGAGGGACCATTAATATTGCTATAGCCCTGTTCTTCCGCCAATGCTCTAAGCCGTGGACTCATGGCTGTATCAACAATAGGCCCATCGCTTAAACGCTGCACAGACAGGCTCGCTGATTGCGCGGGCAAATACTCATAGCTAGGCCACAGCCAAACCAGGGTCACTGCCACCAACAGCGAAAAGGCCAGGGACAGATAAATTAGTCCATGAAAAACCCTGCGAAAAATATTTGATAAAGCGTTTAGCATTTAGAGATCAACATTCCTGTATTAACGTTCCTGTATTAACGTTCCTGTATTAACGTTCCTATATTAACGTTCCTATAGCTACGACTAAGGCAAAACAATATTAAACGCATCATTGGGCTCGCCCAACAATGAAAAGAACTTCACTAACCTGAGCACACTGCCATCAACCGACAGCTCATCCGAGCCAATTAAATCAGTTAAACCGGCCTCGCCCACTAGAATATCGACAAACAGTGCCTTACTTAGGGTCAGCGTCGCATCGGCAGTTTCATCCTGGGGTGCACGGCGATAATGCATCACTGAGTTTCTGATAGTCATAACAAAATTGTTATTAATCTCGCCCTGCTCATTGGTGAAACTAATATTAATCACCAGCGCCTCACCTTCAGCCTTTTCCCCATCCAATCTCACAGACAGGGCTTTCATAAATTGATCCAGCGGCACCTGCTGTAAAAACGCTTTTGATGCGGCAGCGTCATAACGGACAATCTTGGCGCCACCCTGAAGGTCATGAGCACCGGAGAGGTAAATGTCACGCCAAGGACCAGCCTCAGCTTGATAGGCCATCTGACGATAGGCTTCGGCCAACATAGCACGGGCCTCAACATTATCCGGCTCGGCAAACACTAAGTGATTCACCACCTCAGCCACCCAGCGATAGTCTCCCTTTTCCTGATACTCCTCAGCCTTCTCTAGCAGCTCTTCAGCACCGCCCATAAACTCTACGTAGCGCAGTGCAGATTCCACTGGCGGCAATGGATTAAGTGTCGCCGGGTTGCCGTTATACCAACCAAAGTAATACTGATAGACCGCTTTGCTGTTGTGACTCAGGGTGCCGTAGTAACCGCGCAGATGAAAATTTCCCGCGAGACTTTTAGGTAATTTTAATTGCTCGGCGATCTCTTTAGGAGTCAGCCCTATATTGGCCAAACGCACAGTCTGGTCGTGGGTAAATTTGTACATATCCTGTTGCTGATGGAGCTGGGTGACAATTTCATCATGACCCCAGGTTGGCCAGTGGTGGCTGTTAAACAGCACCGCAGTCTCAGCTTTGGGTTCAATAAAGTCGGCGATATGACCTATATAGTCACTCCAGATCAGCGCATCACGCACCTTGGCGCCACGCAGGGTCAGCACATTATGCATAACATGCGAGACCACCTCTGCACCGCAAAAAGCTTTCCACTGGGGCAGATAAAAGGTCAGCTCGGAGGGGGCTTCACTGCCGGGCATATTAAAGAATTCAATATCGACACCATCCACAGCAAGACTCTGCTGAGGCTGATCGATTAAGACTGTGGGCTGCATGATTGAGGTGCTGCCAAAGATCACCTGCTTACCCAGACCAGTGTCCACATGGCCGGTGGCGGAAATATTGAGGGGGTCGCCATACATATAGCTGCCGCGACGCAGCATGGCTGGACCGGCAATAATATTTTCGCTCACAGCTTCATGAACAAAACCTACTGGGGCTATAACGGGGATATTGTTGTCCGCGACTTGCTCTGCATTGAGCAGTGCCATGATGCCGCCGAAGTGATCGACATGGCTGTGGGTAAAAATTACGCCGGTGATATTAATCGGGCCCAAGTGCTTTTCGGCAAAGTCCATAGCAACGCGGCTGGTTTCGAGGGTGGTGAGAGGATCTACAACAATCCAACCGTTGTCACTTTTAATCAGGCTCATATTAGCAAGATCAAAACCGCGCAGTTGATAGAGGCCTTTCTCGACTTCAAAGAGTCCGCGAATACTGTTTAATTTGGCCTGACGCCAGAGGCTTGGGTTAACGGTGTCTGGGGCTTCGCCTTTAACAAAATCATAGGCGGCGGCATTCCAGATTTCGGCACCTCGGGCGTTATTTAATCTGTTGACTGGGGCACTGGCTATAAGGCCACGTTTAGCATTATCGAAATCCACTTGGTTTTCTATATCAAGTGTCTTTGCTAATTCGAGATTACTGTCTAGGGTGAACTGGCTGGCAGCTGAGTCGATGATTTCAATGTCGGCTGTTTGATCGCAGGCAGCTAATAAAAACAACAGAGAAAAACTGATAAGTGGAGTAGATACACGACGCAGACTAGCCTTGATCATAATGCTTTCACCCTTAGATTTATTATTTTTGTTATGTGCTTTTAGAGCACAATTTAAAATTTCTTGGAGACTTAAATATATTCCGTAGCGTTGCCTACAAGGCCTGCCTGTACAGACTCGCTGTAAATACGTCCGTGTACGCTCTAGAGCAGCATCCCTGCTGCTCAAGGTCTGTACAGGCAGACCTTACAGTCAACTTTAAATCACGTTTAGAGCACAATCAAAGAAGATAATTATTTAGAACTCGACAGTACGACTTAAGATTAGCCTGTGGCTTCACTTAGAGAACCATATGCCGCAGGGACGCGGCATCTGAGCGTACACGGACGTATTTACAGCGTGTTCTCTAAGTGAAGCCACAGGCTAACCGCCACCAATCTCAATTAAGATAACCGATAGCAACACAACAAAACAGCCCCTTAAACAATCATCTAAGAGGCTGTTTGAACTAACATTTCAAGTGCGGTTAAGCTAAGACCTAAACGACCTCAAACAGACCAGCAGCACCCATACCACCACCAACACACATAGTGATAACAACGTACTTCTCGCCGCGACGCTTGCCTTCCATCAACGCGTGCATAACCATACGCGCGCCACTCATACCAAATGGGTGACCGATAGAGATAGAACCGCCATTAACATTCAAACGATCCATAGGAATGCCCAGCTTATCGCGACAGTAAATAACCTGAACCGCAAAAGCTTCGTTCAATTCCCACAAACCAATATCATCAACCGTCAAACCGTGACGCTTAAGCAACTTAGGGATAGCAAAAACAGGACCAATGCCCATCTCATCCGGCTCACAACCCG
>Ga0307489_10001635_pt1 | contig 14831 bp, 15 predicted proteins | sample SB12metaG_FD_202247 | JGI IMG/M metagenome (GOLD analysis project Ga0307489, IMG submission 202247) | Sea-ice brine microbial communities from Beaufort Sea near Barrow, Alaska, United States - SB 1.2 | ecosystem: Environmental > Aquatic > Marine > Coastal | place: USA: Alaska | collected... | reverse complement strand
TTTAAGTATTTTGTAATAATGTAAACTGAATTCAGGCCAAAACATATTCCCTCTCCTCGCCTCCTAGTCTAACCCCTTAAACCCAGTCTCCGGTTTGACTACCCCCAGAACCCCCCGAATGTAGCCTGTTGACCAATCAGGGACGCTGTCAAATGATGGACTGTCCGTTGACCAATCAGGGATCACACGCGTTTTCGTTCAAATTTGGCGCAAAACTGCAAGAAAACCCAGCCAATCATATTTTGTAGATCCCTCTCTCGACGACTCACGCTAAATCTTTCCGACCTCGCGTCCGAATCGACGGCTTTTCCAGGAAGTGCCTGCCGATGCTGACAAACAGTTGTGATCTTTTTGCGACTACAAAGTAGGGCTCTGCGGCAAAACGACAGGTGGCAGTATCCAGAAACAGGCCGACCTTCTTCTTGGTGAGAAAGAGGGCCGGCGGTGTCTGCCTACGCTCTCTCATTGTCTCGGCGCTCGGTGTTGCGCGTCGTGAAGTTCGGTGACGCGCCATTATGTTAGGTGGTGAATGTTCGCGCAACGACGTTACGGACATATGAGTTGTGGACGCGTCGCCCCAGAAGCGCCTTGCAAGGCCGCCCGGCGCCGACATAGGCGGTGTCGGCGCGTTCTGTCTCTCTGAACTGCTTGTCTTGTCACAAACCTCAGAATGCACAACTTCGCGGCATCTTCGCCGACGCCGACGCCGTTACGCGCCATAAAGTTCGGTGACGCGCCATGATAGTAGGCGGTGAATGCTTGTGCAACGACGTTACGGACATATAATGTACCGACGCGTCGCCTCAGAAGCGCCTCGCAAGGCCGTATGGCGCCGACATAGGCGGTGTCGGCGCACTCTGCGTCTCTGAACTTTCAGTCCGTCAGACCCAGAATACACAATCCTCGCGGCATCTTCGCCGACGCCGACGCCACTGCTCGTCGTAAAGTTCCAGGACGCGCCGTTTTACGAGGCGGTGGTTGTTTGCGCGATGACGTTGCGGGAATTGATTTGCGGACGCGTTGCCCCAGAAGCACGTTGCAAGGGCGCCTGGCGCCGGCATGGGTCGTGTCGGCGCATTCGCAGTCTCTGAACTTCCAGTCTTGTCATAACAACCAGAGTACAATCTTCGCGGCATCTTTGCAGACGCCGACGCCGTTTCACGCCGTAAAGTTCGGTGACGCGCCACGCTATTACGCGGTGATTGGTCGCGTGACGACCTTGCAGGCAACTGATATGCGGTCGCGTCGCCCTAGAAGCGCTGTGCAAGGGCGCCTGGCGCCAGCGGCAGGCGGTGTAGCGCAGGTGAAGTGCTTCAGGGCCACTCCACTGTTCGCAGTTCGCAGGCGACGCCGACACCGCCTATGCCGGCGCCAGGCGCCCTTGCACGGCGCTTCTAGAGCGACGCGTCCGCAGATTAGTTGCCCGCAAGGTCATCACGCAACCAATCACCGCGTAATAGCATGGCGCGTCACCGAACTTTACGGCGTGAAACGGCGTCGGCATCAGCAAAGATGCCGCGAAGATTGTGTATTCTGGGGGTTGTGACAAGACAAGAATTTCAGAGAAAGAACGCGCCGACACCGCCTATGTCGGCGCCGGGCGGCCTTGCAAGGCGCTTATGGGGCGACGCGTCCGCAAATCATATGTTCGTAACGTCGTTGCGCGAACGTTCACTACCTACCAAAATGGCGCGACACCGAACTTGACGGCACGCAACACCGAGCGCCGAGACAATGAGAGAGCGTAGGCATACAGCGCAGGCCCTCTTTCTCACCAAAAATAAGGTCAGCCTGTTTCTGGATACTCCACCTGTGGTTTTTCCGTACATTGTAGTCGCAAAAAAATCATAACTGTTTGTCAGCATCGGCAGGCACTTCCTGGAAATGTCGTCGATTCGGACGCGAGGTCGGGAAGATTTACGAGTAGCGTGAGCCCTCATACTCGCCTAGATAACGAAGTGAGTTTCCATCGAAGTGAGTTTTAGGCACTTTGTTGAGTCAATAGACCGTCGATTCGCCACATAAGCTTGCCCGTTGACTTTCATTCGGGCAATCTGTGGGAGCTTTACGGATCAGTTTCCAAAAAAACCCCTCTGCCGCTGAACATCACAAAGAGCAGGGTACCATCGCTGCGATGTCGCGACAGCGGTCCATATTTATTCCCGATGCGCACGCTTCGAACGCGTTCCAACCGCCAACCGCCAAGCCCTATGCCTGCGCGCTTCGCGCGCACCCGCGCTCCGCGCGTTTCGTGGTGAACTGTCTATTATTGTAACACAATTCCTATCACCTGTTCCAGGAAACCATGCCCGTAGCGCGTCCTGAAATTCACCCTTAACCCGAGTGCAGAACGGCGTTGGTACGCGAGCTGCGCGTCGCAGCGAGCGCTGCGGGATACGGCAATCGCTGCGGGACACGGCCGAGTGCGCGTCGGGTTTACGCGGGACCAGAAAGAGCGGATTGTTTTCTCACCATGTCCTTTCAGTGTAAGCAAGCGAAGAGGGTTCGGCAGAAATATATCAGTATTCTGGAAACTCACTACGATGGAAACTCACTTCGTTACTTACCTTCGAAGGTACCTTCGAAGGTAGGTGCGTGTAGCGTGAGCCCTCTCGACCAATCACATGAGGATCTTCAGACCCTACGTAGGGCCGGAGATTGGGTTAAAACCCCAATAGACCTGTTCCGCTGTATCAGCCGAAAATTCCTTGGTCTAATGACTCAAGAACGGAAATCACTGTCACTCTGCGCGCTCTGCGCCAACGACTTCGGTCGCCTGAGTCCGAGAAAACGCTGTTTAGAGTGGTGATTTGGCGAGAATGACGCGCGAACAATGGCGTACGAAGCGTCGACGGCAGCCGCGCCGAGGCGCGGGATCCCTTCGTAGCAGTCATGCCGTGAACTCCGTAGGGTTCGAACGGCGAGTATCGCCGCCGCGCCGTTCGGGTGCTTCCTCGTTTCTTGAGTCATTTGATCGGGAAGTGACGGTCTAGATGTGAGCGTCGCCCCGCGTCACGATACTCGCCGTACGACGTCCACGGAGTCCAGGGCATGACTACTAAGAAGGGATTCCGCGCCTCGGCGCGGCCGCCGTCGGCACTTCGTACGCCATTGTTCGCACGTCATTCTCGCCAAATCACCACTCAAAAGAGCGTTTTCTCGGACTCAGGCGACCGAAGTCATTGGCGCAGAGCGCGCAGAGTGACAGTGATTTCCGTTCTTGAGTCATTAGACCAAGGAAATTTCGGCTGATATAGCGGAACAGGTCTATTGGGGGTTTAACCCAATCTCCGGCCCTACGTAGGGTCTGAAGATCCTCATGTGATTGTTCTAGAGGGCTCACGCTACACGCGCCTACTTTCGAAGGTACCTTCGAAGGTAAGTAACGAATTGAGTTTCCATCGTAGTGAGTTTCCAGAATACTGATACATTTCTGCCGACCCCTCTTCGCTTGCTTACACTGAAAGGACGTGGTGAGAAAACGATCCGCTCTTTCTGGTCCGGCGTAAACCCGACGCGCCCTCGGCCGTGTTCCTCAGCGATTGCCGTGTCCCGCAGCGCTCGCCGCGACGCGCAGCTCGCGTACCAATGCCGTTCTGCATTCGGGTCAAGGGTGACTTTCAGGACGCGCTACGGACATGGTGTCCTAGAACAGGTGATAGGAATTGTGTTACAATAATAGACAGTCCACCACGAAACGCGCGGAGCGCGGGTGCGTCAGTGACATAGCGGAATAGGTCTATTCAGTGTGATCTACCCGCCAGTTTCTTCAAGTAGTGGGGCGCCGACCGCGTAGATAGAGGGGCGCCGACCGCGTACTCGTAGCTTCATGGCACGTGCTCTCGCTCTCGTTTTTCCTGACTGTTAGGCTACCAAAATTCTATTAGGGCGCCTGACGCCTTGCGATGCGTACGAGGCAGGGTCAGCCTAAAAGTTACATGATCGCTTAGCGCGATACGATGGATTTGAAAGGTGTTTCTTTTGGAATTTCAAACCAAAATGCCTCTTGATCGCAGTTAACCCAAGATCGGTTTATCGAAAGTTTCGCGATGTGAAAGCGCATCCTGAACGCGTTTTGTTCACGCCGTTGCGCGCGTACACGACGTGGCGAGCGTGCGGGGGGGGGGGTTGAAGGACGTAGCTCACGGTGAACGGCGCTCCGTCGCGTGTTCTGACGATATTGAGGATGTTCGGTGGAATTGCCGCGAGATGTGGCCGACGCGCGGAACGGAGCGCCACGTACAGTGACCGCGCGGACCGTCTGAATCCGAATATCGTATTTTCAAAGCGAGACTCCTATCAACGGCGTGAGCATTTGACCGTAAATAAGGTTGAATCCTATAGGCTGACCCTGCCCCGTACCTATTATGCGCTATGCTGACGAAGACAGCGCACGCACTTCGCGCCTGGTCGACACACCGTAGGTGCGCGCTCAGTCCCTACCCGCGCGACTCGTGCCCCGCCGACACCATCAACTCGTGCCCGTCGCAGGTCGCCCCTAGAGCCACTCGTACAGCCCTGCCTGCACACACTCATCCCTTGGCCGAGAATCCCAACCAAAACCCCAAACAACCCAGCTCCGACCTCCCCCCCCCGCCTCCGTACCCACCGCGTATTGCCGCCGCCGCGCCCCGGAGCATCCGGCGGCGCAGGTGGCGGCACGGCGGTCACTGGCAGCTGAACAATTGCGAATCTGCCGGTTCCACACAGTGTTTGCTCGCCGCTGCCCCTTGGTGTCAACGGTGGCTGCCCGCACTTGCAACCTGCGTGCACGCGCCTGCCCCGCCGGCAACCCCGCTGTCTGCCAGGTCGGAGTGGGCGGTAGCTGCTGCCGAAGGTGGCGGGAGCAACGACGCTCGAAGCTCCCTGTACGAGGGCATATTGCAGTGGTTCCACTGGCACCGTCCCATTGCGCTTCAAGTCTGCGTGGCTAGAGGCAGAGGTTAGGGGTTGATAAGCACGAGGTAGAAGGCAAACTGCGCGCCAAGTGCACTATACACAGCGACGTGTATATAACGCGTGCGGTGGGGGAAACGGTAGGCCGCCGGCGCGTATCCCAAGCACCCAGCATTTGCCAAAGCGCGAAGTTCCCCGACAAGCGAACCTCACCTGAAAGCTCCGAAGCGGGTCCACGTGGACCGCAGTGCTCGAGTGCTGAGGCGAGGAAGGTTCACGAACCGCCGAGGGGCACGCCAGGAGACAATGAGGGATCTTTGGACGCGGGGGAATGCGACTGGGACGTTAGCGACTGGTAACGCGAGGTTCGGACGAAGATTTGGGAGAATGGGGGTGAAAGCACGTGGGGGTTAAACCGCAGCGGGGGCTCCACATCAACAAACATTTGCATTTTTAGGTTTACGCTCGCGCACGCCCTCGGGTAACACGGAACACCCGGTAACGCAGGGCGCCGCGCGCAGGGCGCCGCCCATTTGCCAGGAAAACGTATTTTTGGGCGATTCTGGAGGAAATTGGGATGTAAGGATCGGGTTAAACCCCAAAGCCAGGTCGCCAGGGCGACCTCGCGTTGATTGGTCGAGACAGATTGACAGGTTTTATTCGATGGTCATGCGATGGTTATCCTGGCTCCAAACAATGCAAGTCCTTTCGGCACTGTCGATCCCGGCCGGACTTCGTTTTCGGGGACTGTCGTTGTCGCGAAGGTGCGCGTCGCGACGCCGAGGCACTGTCGAGCACTGTCGGTTCGAGCGTTGTCGAGCACTGTCGGGCACGGTCGTCACCGCCAGTGTCCCGGTACGGCGATGTGACCTGCTCCGGGCGCATCATCCGCGCACCCCAGCGCCGCCTGTGCCATGGCACCCGGGTTGGCATCGAGGTAATCCTCAATAAAGGGCAAACTCCCGAACCACCATTCAGCCCTCCTGAAGGAGGATACAGCCGACATTGCGCTGCAACGCGCCTTGCCGCGGGCTAGAAGAGGCGGCAACGTGCGCCGTGGGCGGGCTGCGCGAGGCGCGCGGGGACGCGGCGGCGGGCGAGCACTGTCGAATGCCACTGGGGGTAGGATTTGGCACTGTCAATCGGCGACCGACCGCGTTTGCGAGCACTGTGGCGGCGGTTTTGCACTAGTTCTAACAGCCAATCAGAAGGCCGCGCTGCCTGCCACGCATCGTACTTCCGGCGCCTCCCAAATCGAGAGTGCTCGCCAGTGCTGACCCCTGCCATCAAAAGTGATTCTGTGTACCGGTTTTTGTGTACCGGTTGTTTCACGGAGCCACGGAGCGTTTTGATTGGCTCATGGTAAGCCAGCAGGGCGCATCGCCAACAGATCTCCTGATGACGAGCAGCGCAGATAGCTTCCCTCGCTTCGCGCGCCGCGAAAGGAGGGTTACGGGCTCGACACCCCCAAAAAAACGCAAGATTCTGCGTTTTGTGCAAGATTGTGGCAAAATTCTGTCCAAAGTCAAGATTGATTGTGCGATGTCTGCCGCCAACTCGCGACTCTCGCCCAGGCAAATGACTGGCTATTTATTTCCCGGCTTTGGGGCTCCAGACTGAATGGCTTTTGGGCAGTTTTATTCTGACGTGGGCGTGACCACGGAGGGACACGGGATGCTAGCGCGATCCGGGCGCCGCACGCACGGCGCCGCCGTTAGATGCGTCCCCGCGCCAAAAAAACGTCGTTTTGTCAGATTCTGGGTGGAATTGAGGTGAATGAGGAGGGATGGAGGGCTTTCGTTGCACGCAGCCTCCGCGCGCGGGCTGTTTCCAACTCGAAGGGTTGTGTTTGGGATATTCTGCGCGTACCACTTGTCTCTGTGCCTGCTGGGGACCCCTGCGCCGTGCCAAAGAGCCACCTATCGAGTTAGACCCTCTATTTTGGCCTCTCGGGGTAGGGGACATAACGCACGGGCGCGCGGGGGCACCGCGCGATGTGAACTGATGGAAGCCTGCTGGGGGTTGCCTTCCACTACTGCACGTGCTCCCATCACGGTATGCGGACGCGGGAGGGTCAGTAAAACACGTGCTCCGAGTTGGCTGGCTCGTGTTTTGGCAGGAGGCGGAACGCGGAAATTTCCGGACTTCGTTTTTTTCGCCAAAATCCGACCTGCTGGGGCTTATCGGAAGGGGGGTATGCGGAATAAGGATCTGGACAGGTGCACAGGAGCCCCCCCCCACGGTCAACGAGTCCCAAAAATGCTCGAGATCTTCTTGATTCCGTACATTTTCAGACCACGGATTCCTGAGTTAAATCGAGCCCATGGACAGACAAATTTGGTGATGTTTTCTCGGTGCAAAAGCAGGATCCCGAGAAACTGAAACCCTGACTGTTTGTGTGTGCTGCCGGGCTGGGGCGCTCCCGAGATGGGCCATGCACCGCGTACAGTGGCGTGCGCGCTTCGAGGGACACCCAATTCACGTCGTCACGGGTAAGCTCCTGAGAACCCTGCGAACTCTTTGGAGAGCACAAGACATGGCCGCCGTAATGGCATCAGGCCCGTAAAGCGGGAAGCGGGCTGACTGTTTGACTGTGAGCTTCGCGAATCGTGCGTCGTGCACGGGGGGGATGGGCTTGGAAGCTGGAAACGGGCAGCCATCCCCTCCCGCGTGGCGTGTACGCGTTGGTTTGGGCCCCTCGAGGTGCGTGCCGGCGTATGCCTCCGTGAGATCACCACCGCCGCGCGGTGAGGGCGCCTCGGGAACCCGATGGGCCCAATTTGAGTGGGGAATGGCGGGAATTGGGGATCACGGGCAATGTACGCAGTGCGGCAGCTACGGCTAGCCGCTGGTACTGGAGCCGGCCGGAACTCCCGACACCCCGTGTCGGTAACCCAGCGGAGGGAGCCGACCGACCCCCAGCCCGTAACTCGCCACGCCAAACGCCGCAAGTTGCGCGAAGCGCGGTCGCTTCCGAGCTTTCTCGGACAACGTTTCGCGAAACTTGGCAATCCAGAAAACGTACGTGGTCAGAAAAAACGCGTTCCGGTACACGTTTGGTGTCTGGCCGACATCTATAACGTCTGCCCGACCGCGCATCCACAACTTATGAGTGAGGGTTTCTGTGCGGAACGAAGTCACTAAAGTGGAACAAAATCACCAAAAGTGGAACGAAATCACTTAACGAAGAGTGGAACGAAATCAGTATCGTGTGGACTGTTTGACTCGCGATCGACGAGCTGAGTTAGAAACGCACAGGGTTGCCCACCTTCTGTGCTGGTATTTGTTCGAAATACCGCGTCACGCCCTGCACCATCGCCAGAGTTCGGGGGGCGTTTGGCATGCATGGTTGATAGATCGCCGCCAGGATTGTCGCGACGAGTCCGCAACACACCTGCGACGACCACCTGCCGTCCGTTTCCCCGCGCAGATCGTCGGCAGGGTTCACCTGGGCGCGTTTCCGGAGCCTCTGGCGTTTTCCAGACCGGCTAAGCGCTGCCGACGATCTGCGCGGCAGAAAGCACGGCAGGTGGTCGTCGCAGGTGTGTTGCGGACTCGTCGCGACAATCCTGGCGGCGATCTATCCACCATGCGCGCCAAACGCCCACCGAACTCTCGCGATCTATGGTGCAGGGCGTGACAGCGCTTTTCAAAACAATGTCAGCGGGAAGGTGGCCACACTTTGTATGTCTAACTCAACTCGTCGATCGCGGATTGAACTGTTTATGCTCTACTGTTTTCGTTTCTCTCTTCGTCAGGTGATATCGTTCCACTTAGGGTGATCTCGATCCACTTTAGTGATTTCGTTCCACTCTCAGATCTATGCAGTCAGCGCCTCTCTACTTTAAACTCAGTGTCGGGTCTGGTATCGAAGGTTTGGTATCGAATCTCGTTCCTAAAATCAGAACTGTCAATTTCGATAATCCCACCGACCGGCTCGCCGACAGTCCGACCGCGTCGCGATCCTTGAGTATATAGACCCTCGATTCCGAGGCGATAAGCGTCACATGTGACGCCGACACTGAGTCTAAGAAACTGGAGGGTTCCTGCGCGGCCCACGGACCCGCTGTATAAGAAAATAAGGGTGGTCGGACCCTGGTCGGCAATCACGCTAATTAGACGGTGTCAGCCGGTCGGATGGCTGGTCGTGAGGTTTGATATACAGTGTGTTTCCAGCACTCACCACTGAGAGGCAAAATTTCTGAGACAGCGGGTCCGTGGGCCGCGTAGTCAGTGGATACGCGACTACATACTGTCGGAAGGATGCGAAAGGTAAGGATGTGAAACTATTGGGGTTAATAAACCGTCGATCTCGCCATATAGAAAATTTACGACTCAGAAACTATCCGGAATTTATGATTTCTCTTCGAAAGAATCGCCGACACCCTCTCCATCATATTTCAACAATTGCGATTTGCAGGTATCGATTTGGAAGGTATTTGTTCGAAGTGCCGCGTCGGGCGACGCGCACTGCACCCTCGCGAGAGATCGGGGGTCGCTGGGGGCGCTTGGTTGCTGGATCTTAGCCAAGTTTAGCTCGGCGGGTCCGCAAAGCACCTGCGATGGTCGTCCGCTGCCCTTTGCTCGTCGGAACCACCAGTCTAGTCTCGTTTACAGACCATCTGGCGTTTTCCGAACCAGAGGGGGTCTGCGACGGTATGCGAGATGGTCCGGAAACGCGACCAGACCGGCGTTCCGACGAACAAGGGGGTCGCATTGCGGCGTAACAGGATAACCCACTGCCACCGAGCCCGCGAAGAGCATTGGAATGCGCACGACGGCGGCCGAGGCGAGCGCGTGTGGCTGAGCATCCGCCGACTCCGCGATGGCGCACACGGAAGTTGAAACAAATAGTGCGACGACCGCGACCTTGGACAGCATCGCGCGCAAGCCCAAACTCGTGACCCGGCTCCTGCGACTTTCGCGGACCGCCCCTTGAACAGGTGCAACGGAGCGGCCGCAGCATGCGCGCCGTCTTTCAGGACGACAAGCGCTGGGGGGAGTGGCGCGCAAACGGTAGCTGTGCGCCGGTGTTTACGTGGTACGCGTATCGCGAAGACGACCGACACGCGACAGCTGAACTTTCAGACAGACAGACAGATGAGAAGAGGGGTGTGTGAAAATATTCAAGAGTGCTTTGCAGGACCAAGAGGTGCTGTAAGTGTGTTTAGGGCTTTCTGTATGGCTATAGGACGTGTACCGGTACACATATTCTTCGTTCATCTGATCGAGTCCGGGTGACTTGGAAGAAGTGAAATATCGTACGGACAAAGGTCAGGAGGGCTAGCGGAGATTCGCGGTTTGACCCCTCGCCGGATAAACGTTTATGAACGCGATATATCCGTATATACACGGATATGAACGTACATGAACGGATATAGCCGTGTATGAGCATTTACCTTGCACGTATTTGGCGAATGATCGGGAATTCTCACGTGGTGACCGTTGAAAAGGGTGTAAATCCGAGACAAAAAAAACAAAAACAAAAAACGTTTTTTGAACGTGCCGTAGACGACTGCCGGTGCGCGTATACGAACGGTAAAGTAGAGCTAACCTTTAAACTTGGAAAAAAGAAAACAATGCACCTCCCGTGGCTACGTCCATAAATGTTTATGTACGTTCACGATTCATGTACGCTCATGTACGTTCGTGTACTAGTAGGTCTATGTACGTCCTTGACAAAATGCATCGAATGCGTGTCTTCCCCGATTAATCGTGCGCTTCTTGGCGGCGGCGTCAGAAGGGGGAGAGGACTTTGGCCGCATCAACCGGGCTCGACGGCGAGGTATCGTTCATGGACGTCTGTGAACTTTCAGTGCAGCACTGACTCGAAACTTGCATCAACGTTCATAAACGTACTGAAAAAATCGGTGGGTGGCAAAAATAACGTTCCGTTTGTAAACGTTTATATGCGTTTATCCATCCCGCCTCGGATGGGGGGGGGGGAGCGCGTGCGGGTGCGCAACCCACGGGCCTGAACAGTCCACGGTCACCAGGTCGGTAGCGCGGTCGTTGCGCGGGAAGGGAGGGGGTGGGACCGAGTACATTCGGGCGCGCGCGACTCGCAAAGAGCGCGGGACGGACGCAAACAAAAACCCGGGTGCGCGTGAAGCTCACATTTCTTTTTCCGAGTGCATCTTTGGGGTTGCCCGCGGCGTTCGTGCCCGCGGCGTCCGTGTCGGCGGCTGCGGCCTTGCCCTTGGCGACGGGCGGCATGGTAGACGCGGAGGCCGATCCCCGCTCCGCGCCTCCGCGCTTGTTTGCACCCATTCGCGTAACGGGTAAAAAGAAAACCTGCGGCGCGGCACGTGCTGTTTTGCCTAAACTTTCGTGGGGGATAAAATTCCCGTTCTGATTTGAGGAACAGTTTTATGCGACACTACTTTCATATTTCTTGAGTCACAGATCCTCAATTTGGCCGCGCCCGCGACCGGTATTCTCCGCTAGCATTGAGGTCAGACAACGGCCGATCTGACTTCGACGATTCACCAAAAGCGCGAACAGGGTGCGCCCCTCAGGCGCAGGTCTCTAATCGCACTTATGGTCACCTCTTGGACCTGCAAAGTGGACGAGTTATTCGCATCCTTCCCTTCCGCATCCTTCCCTACAGTATGTAGTCGCGTATGTTCAGTGGTGGGCTACCTGATTATGGGACTACGACCGACACCCGGCCGACCGGTTTCAGTGCCGCCTCGAGTTATTGAACCCACAACTGTAAATCAGCGTGATTTTACCCCCCAGTTTCTTAAACTCCGTGTCGGGTCTGGCATCGAATATATGGTGTCGAGTCCCGTTCGACCAATCAGAACTCTGCATTTCGAGAATCCCACCGACCGACTTGCCGACAGTCCGACCGGGTCGTGATCCTTGAGTAATAGACCTCTGATTTCTAGTAGATCAGTGTGACATGTCACGCCGACACTGAGCTTTAAACTGGCGAGTCGGTCGGTGGGATGCTCGAAATGGACAGATCTGATTGGTCGAACGGGATACGGTACGATATCATCGATACCAGACCCGACACTGAGCTTAAAGTACTAGAGGGGATCGTACGTCAAAGTGCGTGAAACCACTTTGGATTCTGCCCGACAGAAATTCAGCTTGATCCCTCCTAGAATCGTCAATCTGGCTACGATCCTGCCGACCGGTACACCATCCCCTAGATCCGGTGGTTCTCAGGCGCGCGCGAAGCACATATCGCCACCGAGACTATCCCATCGAGTCCCTGACAGACCTGTGGTGATCGTCCACCGCCAATTCCCCGGCGCATATCGTTGGAAGCGACATTCTGGGCGCGTTTCCGGACCCTCTGGCGTTGTCGGTAAAATGTTTTCAACGATGCCGACCGGATTTCAGAGTTTCAGACGCGCCAACCGGGTTGTTTCACAGTGTGTTACGGTTGGCAGGACCGTAGCCAGGTCGACGATCCCAAGTTGAATTTCGGTCGGGCAGAATCCTTAGACACTTAGCAACAAGTAGTACTATGTCGTCCAAATGGAGCGTTCTGACTGGTCGAGCGGGCACTAAGTCAGACTGCGTTCTACGTAGCACTAAGTCAGGCTAAGTGTCTAGATGGTTTCACGCACTTTGTCATACCGCGAAGATATATATTTATTCCGCGTACCCCTTCCATCGTCAGATCGTAGGTGTCACGGAGTTTTGCTGACTGATTTCACTACTAGCTCTAGTATTGAAAATTAATCGAAGTTTTGAATAATTATTCAAAATTTTGGTTGTTTGATTATTTTTCACTTTTTGAAACTCGTCGCTCTAGACTCTAGGCCTCTCTCTGGGACTTTTAGGATTCAGTCCGAACCAAATGGTATTTTGCCCATACGGAGCCCTCCAATCGGAGCGCGCAAAACATTTTCCCTCACACGCGTCGCACCATTGCTGGGGACGGCTCATGGCTCACACGGTGGATGTACCGCCACCGAAACCGCTTCGGAGAGTCCCTGATGCGTATACGCTGGTAGGGAGCCGCCATTTCCCCACCGCTTATCGTCGGGGCGCCGCCCTGGCCGCGTGTTCGGATCTTTAGGCGGTGTTTCGGTATAATACCCGCAGCATCGCGGCGAGACAGCGTCCCTCGGCACACGCGGCGGGTGGCACGCCACTGGGACTGATCCGGCGAGTGCCCCAGCACTCCTACTCTGTCAAACCGCGCACTCGTACCCGGGCGCATAGTCGGGGGCGCCTCCACCGCACGCATTCGGGGCAGTCGCGCGTCTGCCGCCTGGCGGTGTACCGGGTACACAAATATCAACTGTCTCACAGGCAAATAGTCTGTGTACACGGATCGCCTACCCGAACGGTTGATTTGGTTCGGACTGAATCCTTACCAGTTTCAAGAAGTGAAAATTAATCAAACAATCAGAATTTTGGCACAATTCGTCCGCCACGGATTTCGTCCATGCACATCCCGGACACTTTTTGGGGCTGGACGCAGACGTGCGCAGCGCATCTTCGCCGACGCCATTCGCGCTGTTTTTCCCAGTGACGCGACACTTAACTAGGCGGCAGATCGTTTGATCACAACGCCTTCTGTGTCCTCACGTGCGCGCCTCCCCGAAAACGAAGTACAACGGCGCTTGTGAGCAAAGGCGTCTGCGAAGATCGCGAGAATGATGTGTTCAGGACTACACGGGCGACACACATCATCTTTGCCGGCGTCCCGCGCCGTTGCACTTCGTTTTTAGAGAACTTCGTTTTTAGAGAGTCACGCCCGTGACGCGAATACGTGCGACGTTGTGATCAAGCGATCCGCCGTCTCGGACTATGTCGCGACAGTGAGGGGGGACGCGCGCATGGCGTCGGCTGGAGTCGGCAAAGACGCTGTCCACGTCCATTTGTTTACATACTGTTGGCCAACACAAAATCCACTCTGGATTATTGTGGACGTGCAGCACGTGTTGACGGATTTTATTCTTTCTGTATAGCGGCATGCTGTGGAAATTGGAAGACTGTGAGATTGTAGATTGGCAATGAAGCGAATGTCAACCAGGTCAACAACACGGATCATGGAACCACGCCGCTGTGGATTGCAGCAAATCATGGGTGTGAAAAGAGTGTGGAAATGTTGATTGCCAATGGGGCCGATGTAAACACGAGCGACAAGACTCGTGTTACCTCGCCGCTGTGGATTGCAGCAAACAATGGGTTTTATAAAATTGCGGTAATGTTGATTAATAATGGGGCCGACGTCGACACTGAGGCCGAGCTTACTGGCCTCACTCCTTTGATGATCGCTGCCCGTAACAACGAGGGAGACATAGTTCGTTCGCTCATTATAACGGGGGCGGATATTGACAAAACCAACCGAATTTCTGGAAACACGGCGTTACACCTCGCAATCATGAATAATGCCAATGATTCTGTGAAGATTTTACTTAATGAATTTAAAGTCGACCACGACAAGATGAACTCGGATACTCGGACCACGCCGGCGTACGTTGCGGTGAAGGTTGGAAATCTTCCCGCATTAGGATTGTTGGTACAGAAAGGGGCCAGCATCCCTATTGAGTTGGACTCCGCCACTCCGTTGTTGATAAACAGAGAGTCTGACTTTGACCATACCCAGTCAGTGTCGATCGCAGCATTGGACGCGGTCAGTAACTATGCAGTTCTGGGAGGTGTTGAAATCGGTATCGGAACCTTGAATCAGGTGACTCAGCTTGAACGCGCGGGATGTGTCGTATATCCGTTCAGCCACAGACCGTCATGAAGTCACGTCCGAAGGACGACTTCTCGTCAGTTCACGAGAAAGCCTTCACACTCGAAAAATTCCGTACTCTGCTCGGAAAGTTCCGTACTCCGTCAAGCGGGCGACGTCGCCGCCGCCAACCAGACACTCGGCGAGTGCATCCTTGTACTGCGCGGTACTAGCCCCCGCGTCCGCCCGCGCGGCGGTATCGTTGAGCCGCGCCTCCATCGTG
>Ga0307489_10001634_pt1 | contig 14836 bp, 16 predicted proteins | sample SB12metaG_FD_202247 | JGI IMG/M metagenome (GOLD analysis project Ga0307489, IMG submission 202247) | Sea-ice brine microbial communities from Beaufort Sea near Barrow, Alaska, United States - SB 1.2 | ecosystem: Environmental > Aquatic > Marine > Coastal | place: USA: Alaska | collected... | reverse complement strand
CAAAGAGGAAAGCAAAAGTAAAGAAACCAGCATTCCCCGGAGCAGGCACAGGCAATTATTCAGGAACAGGAGGATCATAGTTATGGGAAGAGCTTTAGTTTGGTTAGGAAATAAAATCATCGCAATAGGATTGTGGTGTAAGAGAACTTGGAATAAGTTCCTTAGTAAGTTAATGTTTAAAAACGTATAGTAATGGCAAGAGATTTATCAAGTCCGTTAGCATCTACCTTTGGCCCGGGGGATAAAGTAGGCGCGCAAAAGAATGCTCCTAATAGTGGTAAGATTGGAAAAGCTTTATCAGCATTAGGTCTTGCTATGTTCGGTGGCAAGATTGCTTTGGATAGAGACAAGAGAAAAGCAGCAAAAAACCAAACTGAAAGAAAGAATCAGCAGACCAAAAAGAGAAAAGCAAAGTTCTTAAAGAAGAATAATGAAACAGTAAAAACTGTTGGCAACATGCTAAATAAAAACTATTAGAAATGGCAAGAGATTTATCAAGTCCGTTAGCATCTACCTTTGGTGGTAACAAGAAGAAGTCTAAGAAGAAGAGTAGAAACGTAGAGGTTGACGGAGGCGGATCTACTGCTAGAAAAAAAACCATTTCAAGAAAAAGTGGCTCTCAAAAATCTATTACAGTAAGCCCTGACGGTACTAAAAAGACGGTACTAAAGGTAAATAAAAAGGGTAGAGTAAAGCAAAAGGATACTGATATTGATATCGCAAATAACAAGGTTACTACAACAAAGAGTAAAGGCGGTAAAACTGTTAGCACAAAAACCGTTAAGGGTCTCACTCCAAAGCAAGCAAATATGCTTGAAGCAAGCCCCGGAACTGTATCTTCTTTAGCTAAAAGAAATATAAGAAAAGCAAAAAACTTTAAGTCTACAGAACAAAAAGCAAAAGAAAAGCTTAAGAGAAAAAATGAAAGAGAGAGTAATATAAGTCCCGAAAAAGCAAGAAGACAGTCCGAGAGGTCTGGTAGAAAACAAGATAGAAGAGCAAAAAGAATAAAAAGAGGGCCTTCTCAACAGCGATTAGAGAAGAGGGCAGACAGGAAAAAAAAGGGAGCAGGTTGCTCAGTAGAAAGGAATAAAAAAAACTGTGCGATGCCAAAGGCTCGTCAAAAAAATAAATAATGGCTTATCAAAAATTACAGGCAAGTAGAGCGTTAGCGGTGAACCCTAGCGACACAATAAACATCCCTAACCCTGCGATGCTTTCAATAAGCAGCACCACCACAGGTAATGGTGCGGCAACATTAAAGGTTATAGACGCATTGGGCGATTTTATAAACAAAGGGGTTAAGGTTGGGGATATCATATACTCGTTAGGGGGATTGATTTCTGAGGTTACAGCGGTAGATAGCGCAACGACCTTGAGCGTGACTACAGGAATAGGAACAAGCAGGACATATACCCTATATGCAAATATAGATGCACCTAACAATGGGTGTGTTTTATATGTAGGAACAGCAGGTGACTTAAAAGTTCTTACAGCTGGTGGTGACATCGTTGAATTTGTGGGTGTGCTTGCAGGATCTTTTATTCCCGTTCAGGTGCTAAGAGTATTTGCAACAGGTCAGACAGGAACAGCGGCAACAAGTATACTTGCATTGTGGTAGAATTTTATTCTACCGTATCGGTAGATGTAGGTATTAAATATGAAATAGTTAGAGATGGAGACAGTGAGCGAGAAGACGGGGATAAAACTAACACCACGAAACTTTGTGTTTATAGTGGGGCTGATAACAACATTCGTTAGTATGTACTACTCGCTTCAGGGTCAAATCGAAGAAGCTAAAAAATTACCGGTACAGGACGCAGAGGTCAACAGAGCAGTAATAAAAACCTCCAATCAGATTCAATTCATCAAGGAGGAAATCACAGATATTAAGGGGCAGCTAAAGGTTATGGACACCCGCCTCTATGAACTTCAATAGATTATGGGAAAGGTATGTAGGTGTTGTGGACAATCAATCAAGAGCGATTCAAAATACCTTTGGATACTTGATAATGGTCATGGTGGAATTATTGATGGCGTATATCAGACAGCCGGAAAGCGTTCTCCTATTTGGGATGATGGCTCTCAGTTATTTGAGGGTGAGTTTAATCGGGCTATTGTAGATCGTGTCGCTAAGTATTGTGATGACAACAACATTGAATACGTTAACCTTGTAGATACGCAGGAGGATGTATCTCTATCCACGAGAGTCAAGATGGCTAACGAGGTTTATCGTGAGTCGGAGAAGCCTTGTATATATGTAAGCGTTCATGCCAATGGATTCAGTGATGAATCTGCAAACGGTTGGGAGGTGTATACATCTCCGGGAGAGACGCAGTCAGACCATATAGCCACAGTATTATACGAGGAGTCAGAGAAAGAGTTTCCAAACTACAAGATGCGTAGGGATACAAGCGATGGTGATGTAGACAAGGAGTCTAACTTCTACGTCTTGGTAAACACCGCTATGCCTGCTATACTATCCGAGAACTTCTTTATGACAAACGAGCGAGAGTGCAGGTTGTTGATGAGCGAAAGTGGTAGAGACAGGATAGCACAGATTCATATTGAGATGATAAAAAAAATCGAGAACGAATGAAAGAGATTTTAATGAGACTGTTCGGGAAAGGAACAGATGTAGCCGGAAAGGTTGGCGGATTGGTAGACCGATTCGTAAGAACCAAGGATGAGAAGGCTCAGTTCGAAAAGGAGATGGCAGAGATACTTATCAATGCTGAGGCTGATATGCAGAAGAACGTCACCGAGAGATGGAAGTCTGATATGGCTTCAGACTCTTGGCTGTCAAAGAACGTCCGACCATTGGTATTGATGTTCTTGGTTTTATGTACGATGCTATTGATATTCATTGATGCAGGTGAACTTAATTTTAAAGTCGAAGACAATTGGGTAAGTTTACTTGAGATATTGTTACTCACTGTTATTGCTGCATATTTTGGCGGTAGAACTATTGAGAAGACAAGAAAGAAATAATTCCTATCTTTGTTAAAAATTAAATCAAATGGCAAAATTAACTGACAACGAATTGTCTCAGGTTCAAGATTTGAATACTGAGTTTACAAAAAACAAAGCTGCAATTGGAGAATTAGAACTTCAGAAGCAAATTGTTTTTGAGAGGATTGATACTATCAAAAGTGAATTCTCTAAGGTAGAAAAGAAACTGATGAAAAAATATGGTGAGGACTCCGTTGTAAATTTACAAACAGGAGAGGTTACTAAAAAAGAATAACCATGGCTAAAATAAGTACATACACAAATGCAAGTCCGGTAACAATATCGGATAAATTTATTGGAACTGAAGTAGCGGGTACGCCTGTTAATGTCACTAAGAATTTTTTGATTAGTGATCTATTGACTTTGTTTCAATCTAATATTACATTGCAGAATGTACTTGATGCTGGAAATACTGCTACTCAGAGCATGACCCTTACGGGGGATATTACTCAGGTAGGTGGATATAACTATAGCGGTGGAGAGTTCGCTGTTGGTGCAACAGGGGTTATGGCTCTTGGAGGAACTGTAAAGGATTTCAATGGTAGCCTTGGTGTTAATGGAGAGACGCTTGTGTGTAATGCAAGCGGTCAGGTTATATGGGGGTCAGGGCTTACTAATCAAAATCTTGAGCAGGTATTAGCTATAGGTAATACCGCTACAAATGATATAATTCTTACGGGTAATCTTCAACAGGTAGGGGATCAAGATATTACAGGAGATGTAGAACACTCAGGGGGGTATCAATTTAGTGTTGGGGAGTTCAGTTTTTTAACAGGGTCATCAATACGATTACAGGGTGCAGTAAAGGATTATACAAACACATTGGGTGGTGACGGACAGGTTCTTGTATCTAATGCAAGCGGTCAAGTAACTTGGCAGAATTCTATACCTACAACTGTGCGCTCAAGTGCTTTAACTCTAACAAACCTTATTCTTGCAGATGCAGATGGGGTTGTTATTACAACCACGACAACAGCAACAGATGTTAGAATACCTCTAAATTCAGGTGTTGCATATCCATTAGGAACGAAGATAACTATAGTACAAGAGGGAACAGGTGTAATTACGGTAGTAGGCACAGCAGGGGTTACTGTACAGTCAGCTCAAGGTCACGACAGGTTAAAGCATCAGTATTCAGTAGCAACGATTGTAAAAACCGCAACAGACACATGGTATCTATACGGAGACATACAAGCGTAAATTAAGTTAAATGATAAGAAAAGTTTCCATAGGCACAGATTACAAGACCGCAATGCATTATGTGTTAGGTCAAGATGTGTTAGGGGGAAACTATAAAATTCATTTAATTCAGGTAGACGATAAATCTAGTAGCACAAAAATTTGGATAGAGGCAAAGGGCGAAATACTTTTATGGAAAGAGTTTGCATCGTCTATGCCTATATCTATAGAGTACAATATAAATTTTTAATATAATGAAATCACCCCATTGCTTTCTTGTAAAGCCAATAGGGGGTAGACGTTACGACAACCTAAAAGAAATAGGGGGCATAGATTTTATAACCTCATCTTCAAAAGAAGACCACACTGTTTCAAATAGGTTTGCTCAAGTAATCGACACGCCCCTAAGATATTCTGGAGACATCCAAGTCGGAGACACCCTAGTAGTTCATCACAATGCATTTAAGTTTTACAACGATATGCAAGGGGCAGAGCGAAGTGGTAAAAGTTTTTTTAAAGAAGATTTGTTTTTAATTGATGAAGATCAATACTTTATGCATTCCCACAATGGTGTATGGAAAAGTAGAGAAGGTTTTTGTTTTATAAAACCTGTGCCTCCAAAAAAATACACAATAGATAAATCTATAAAAGAAGAAGAACTTGTAGGCTTGTTGAAGTATGGAAATAAATTTCTATCTTCAATGGGAATAGAAGAGGGTGACGAGATTGGATTTGTTCCTGACTCAGAGTATGAGTTTAATATAGATGGGGAGAAGCTCTATCGTATGTATAACCAAGCCATATGTGTTAAGCTATGAATGTTGACGATTTAAAGAAGCAAATTATAGCAGCCGGTGAGGGGGCTGTAAAGCAATTGATTAAGGTTGCTAAGGAGGATATCATAAAGATTGATCCAGAAGATGAGTTGGCAGCCGATAGATTAAAGAATGCTGCTGCTACAAAGAAGCTTGCCATCTTTGATGCCTTTGAGATATTAACTAGAATAGAGTTAGAGAGTGAGCTTCTTAACAAAGGAGTAGATAGGGTCGCTGATGAAAAACAAGGATTTGCAGAAAGAAGAGCTAAGTAGTATTTATAAGGAGGTGTTCGATGTGATACCTACTACTGTTCTAAAGAATAAGAACAGGGCTAAGTCTTGGCAGTATGGTTACAATCAGAAGTATGACTTAGTTGTTATATCAAAGACAGGAGAGGTAGGCCCTATATATAACATTAGTGGTTTATTTGTTGCCCTCCCAAAGATCCCTACTAATCCTGAATCTAGAAGTAATTTAAAAAGCGATCAGTATTGGGAGCGAAAAGATTTCCCTAAACAATTATCAAAAATTAAATCTATATTTCAATGGAATGATATGCCTTCTATTTTTAAGAATGCATGGGTAGATTACATTGAGGGAGAGTTTGATAAAAGAGAGCAAGGTCATTGGTTAATGCGTAAAGGTAAGCCCACTTATATAACCGGCTCTCACTATATGTATTTGCAATGGACAAAGATTGATATAGGATACCCTGACTTCCGGGAAGCAAACCGAATATTTTATATTTTTTGGGAGGCTTGTAAGGCTGACTATAGATCCTTTGGGATTTGTTATCTAAAGATTAGGCGTTCTGGGTTTTCTTATATGGGTTCAGAGGAGTGTGCAAACATTGGGACAATATCAAAAGATTCAAGAATTGGAATCCTATCTAAAACAGGGGCTGATGCTAAGAAGATGTTTACAGATAAGGTTGTGCCTATATCAAATAACTACCCATTCTTTTTTAAACCTATTCAAGATGGTATGGATAAACCTAAGACGGAGTTAGCGTATAGAATCCCTGCCTCTAAGATTACCAAGAAGAATATGTCTACCGTTGATTCAAATGACATGGAGGGGTTAGACACAACTATTGACTGGAAGAACACTGGAGATAACAGTTATGATGGTGAGAAGCTACAATTACTTATCCATGATGAAAGTGGTAAGTGGGATAAGCCTGACAACATATTAAACAATTGGCGTGTAACCAAAACCTGTCTTCGATTAGGGAGTAAGGTAATAGGTAAGTGTATGATGGGTTCAACGTCTAATGCTTTAGAAAAGGGAGGGGGCAACTTTAAAAGTTTATATAACGATTCAAATGTAAAGAATCGAAACGCCAATGGGCAAACAAAGAGTGGGCTTTATAGTTTGTTTATTCCTATGGAGTGGAACATGGAAGGTTTTATTGATAAGTATGGAGACCCCATATTAAGAACCCCACCATCCCCCATAGATGGTATTGATGGGATGTTGATAGATGTAGGTGCAATTGACTATTGGGAAAATGAGGTTGACTCTTTAAAAGGGGACGCTGATGCATTAAACGAATACTATAGACAGTTTCCTAGAAATGAATCACACGCTTTCCGGGATGAAAGTAAGCAATCATTATTTAATCTAACCAAGATATATTCTCAGATAGATTACAATGAGAGTTTAATTCAACAACACTTTTTAACTAGGGGTTCATTCAAATGGTTAAATGGAGAAAAAGATACCAAGGTGGTATGGACACCAGATAGTCGTGGAAGATTTCTAGTCTCATGGTTGCCTAGTGTTGGTCTTCAAAATAACATCATCACTAAGGGGGGGAGGAAGCTCCCCGGAAATGAACATATTGGGGCATTTGGTTGTGACTCATATGATATCTCAGGGACAGTTGGCGGTGGTGGATCGAATGGTGCGCTCCATGGATTAACAAAGTTTCACATGGACGATGCTCCTACCAATGAATTCTTTTTACAGTATATAGCTAGACCGCAAACAGCAGAGATATTTTTTGAAGATGTATTAATGGCTTGTATCTTTTATGGTATGCCTATACTTGTGGAGAACAATAAGCCTAGACTTTTATATCACTTTAAGAATAGAGGCTATAGGGGGTTTAGCACTAATCGACCTGATAAGCATATGTCAAAATTATCTAAAACTGAAAAAGAACTAGGCGGTATACCAAACTCTAGTGAGGATGTTAAGCAGGCTCACGCAACAGCAATAGAGTCTTACATTGAAAAGTACGTTGGTATAGACATGGAGTCTACCTATAGGGATTCAGATGAAATGGGGTCAATGTTTTTTACTAGGACTCTTGAGGACTGGGCTAAGTTTGATATTAACAATAGGACTAAGTTTGATGCTTCAATAAGTTCAGGTCTAGCAATTATGGCTTGCCAAAAACATATATACACACCACAAAAATCAGAGTCAAAAATAAGTATTAACTTTGCAAGGTATAGTAACGAAGGTTCTATAAGTGAATTAAGGAAGTAAATGAAAGAGGTAACTATAAACATATCGCCTACAGGATTCCCAAGTCAGTTTGTTTCAGACGCTGAAAAGAAAACCGATGAGTTCGGTTTACAGATTGGTCAAGCCATTCAATATGAGTGGTTTAAAAAAGATGGAACAGGCTGTAGATTTTACAGTCAATGGGCAGAATTTAATCGTCTTAGGTTATACGCTAGAGGAGAACAATCAGTAGCAAAATACAAAAACGAAATAGCCATAGATGGAGACTTGTCTTACATCAATTTAGATTGGACACCTGTACCTATACTCCCTAAGTTTGTAGACATTGTTGTTAATGGAATGTCAGATAGATTGTTCCATGTTCGGGCCTATTCTCAAGACGCATTGTCGGCAGAGAAAAGATCGCAGTTTCAAGATATGATTGAAGCCGATATGGTTGCTCGTCCTATTTTGGAACAGATAAGCAAGGACTTTGGCATAGATCCTTTTATGACAGACCCTCAAGAGCTGCCTAACAATGATAAAGAATTGTCTTTATATATGCAGCTCAACTATAAACCTGGTATAGAGATAGCGGAAGAGCAGGCGATTAATACAGTGTTAGAAGAGAATCATTATCAAGACACTCGTAAGAGAGTAGATTATGATTTAACAGTCTTAGGTATTGGTTGTACAAAGCAACAGTTCCTTCCTGGCCAAGGTATTCAAGTTGAGTATGTAGACCCCGCTAACATCGTATATAGTTATACTGAAGACCCAAACTTTAAAGACTGTTTTTATTGGGGGGAGGTTAAGACCGTTCCAATTACAGAGTTAGTAAAAATTAACCCAGACATTACCAATGAGCAAATGGAGGAGGTTAGTAAGTACAGTCAGTCTTGGTATGATTATTACAATACTGCACAGCAGTATCAGAATGATATTTTTTATAAAGACTCTTGTACGTTATTATATTTCAATTACAAAACAACTAATACTTTTACCCATAAAAAGAAAAGATTAGCATCCGGTGGATATAAGGTTATTGAAAAAGATGACCAATTCAACCCGCCTGCCGACATGATGGAAGAGGGTGGCTTTGAAAAGGTTGAGAAAAAAATTGAAGTATGGTATGAAGGCATCATGGTTATGGGGACAAATATTGTTCTAAGATGGGAGATGATGGAGAACATGGTTCGTCCAAAGTCTGCAAGTCAATTTGCTATGCCTAGTTATGTTGCTTGTGCGCCAAGAATGTATAAAGGAAACATAGAGTCTCTTGTTAAAAGAATGATTCCTTTTGCTGATCTCATACAAATGACTCACTTAAAATTACAACAAGTAATTTCTAGGGTCGTGCCTGATGGTGTTTTTATCGATGCCGATGGTCTTAATGAAGTAGACCTTGGTAATGGGGAGGCATACAATCCTGAAGATGCGCTTAGAATGTATATGCAGACGGGTAGTGTTATCGGTAGAAGCTATACTCAAGATGGAGATTATAATCAGGCAAAAGTTCCTATCACTCAGTTAACAGCCAACTCTAGCCAATCAAAGATGGCATCGTTAATCGGAAACTACAATCACTATATGGATATGATTCGTTCAGTCACAGGATTGAATGAGGCAAGAGATGGATCTACGCCTGACCCCAATTCCTTAGTGGGCGTTCAGAAGTTAGCTGCGTTGAATTCTAATACAGCAACTAGACACATATTAGACGCTAGTCTTTATATTACAAGAACAATAGCCGAAGGGCTTTCTTATAGAATATCTGACTTGCTAGAGTACGCAGACTTTAAAGATGAGTTTGCTATGCAGATAGGGAAATACAATGTTGGTATTTTAGATGAGATAAAAGATTTATATATCTATGACTTTGGGGTATTTATTGATGTTGCTCCTGATGAAGAGCAAAAGCAAAAGTTAGAAGAGAATATTCAAATGGCTCTTTCTAAAGGAGATATTAATTTAGAAGATGCTATTGACGTTAGAGAGCTTCGGAATATCAAGGTAGCAAATCAATTGCTTAAAGTTAAAAGAACTCAAAAAGCAGAAAGGGATCAACAGATGCAGATGCAGCAACAACAACAACAAGCTGACATCAATATGCAATCACAGCAGATGGCGGCACAAACTGCTATGCAGAAACTAGAAGCAGAGACTCAGTCTAAAATGCAAATCAAACAGGCAGAGATTGCTTTTGAAATTGATAAGATGCAGCAAGAGGCTCAATTAAAGTTTGCGTTGATGCAGAAAGAGTTTGATTTGAATATGCAGGTTCAAGGTATTCAACAAAATGGTTTAGAAGATAGAGAAGTTCAACGTGAAGATGCTAAGTCTTCTCGTATAAGTCAACAAAATAGTCAGCAGTCTAAATTAATTAATCAACGTAAGAAGGGTTTACCTCCTATTGATTTTGAATCCAATGAGGATTCGTTAGATGGTTTTGATTTTGCTGAGTTTAACCCTAGATAATAATAATTTTTTTATTGTAACTTTGTATAAAATATAATTAAATGGAATTTAAAGTACGAGCAGTAGAGGATCAAGGAGAAAAATCAGTTCAAGAAGTTGAACAAGAATTACTTGAGAAGCATGAAGAGCAATTTGAAGGAAGTGGTGATAACGCATCAGGAAATGAATCAAGCCCTGAGAGTACCTCCTCCGTACAAGAGCAAAAAACAATACAGCCGGAAGGCGAAGCACAAACTCAATCCTCAGAGTTAAACGAGGAAGACGTTCTTTCATATATAGGAAAAAGATATGGTAGAGAGATAACTTCTTTAGATGAATTTAATCAGACTCGACAAGAGGCTGAAGATTTACCTGAAGATGTTGCTACATACCTTAAGTTTAAAAAAGAAACTGGTCGAGGTCTAAATGATTTTATTAATGCTAATAAAAATTATGATGACATTGATTCAGAAGAACTCTTAGTAGATTACTATCGTCAGACTGAAAAAGAATTAGATGCGGAAGATATTAAATATCTCATCAAAGACAAGTTTGGTTATGACGAAGATTATGACGAAGATGATGTCATAAAGAAAAAGAATATCGCTAAGAAAAAAGAGCTTGCAAAAGCAAAAAACTTCTTTGAGGAATATAAACAGAAATACTCCACCCCACTAGAGTCTAGTCAGGGGATGGCTTCTGCTGAAAACCAAGATGAAGCAATTGCTTACAAGAAATATATCGATGATGCAAAAACGTATCAAGAGGAAGTGGATAGAAAATCGAAATGGTTTGTGAATAAAACCGATGAGGTGTTTAACGATGAATTCAAAGGTTTTGATTTCAATATTGGAGAACAGCAAATTCAATTTTCACCAGGAAACACATCTGATTTGAAGAAGACTCAGCTAGACGTAAACAACTTTATTAATAAGTTTCTAGATGATTCCGGAATGATGAGTGATGCCAAAGGATACCATCGAGCATTATCAATTGCAATGAACCCTGATAAGTTTGCGAATTTTTTTTATGAGCAAGGTAAGTCAGATACGGTTACGGATTCTGCAAAGAAGTCAAAGAATATAAACTTTAACTCTGTACGATCCACACCTGAAACGACTAGCAAAGGGGGGACGCAAATTAAGGCACTTAGTTCGACATCGAGTCGTGGCCTTACAATAAGATCTAAAAAAAACAATTAACAAAGTCCTCTGAATAAAATAGGAGGCATTCAAAAAAATGGCTGGAAATTTAGTCGCTGGTGGAGTTGCATTGCAACCGTCAGCAGAGCAGGTAGCATTGTCTACCAATTACATTACAACATTCGATTTCTTAAATCAGTATCTTCCTGATACTTACGAGAAAGAGTTTGAGAGATATGGTAACCGTACCATCTCTGGATTTTTAAGAATGGTTGGCGCAGAGATGCCATCCAACTCTGACCTCATCAAGTGGGCAGAACAAGGGCGTTTGCACACAAAGTATACTGCGTGTACATTAGCTACTTACACTGGTGCTGAAACAACTCAAACTATTACAGTTCCTGCTGCACAGTTAATCCCTGGTACAGGTACAATTGCTGTTCGTGTTGGTCAAACAATTCTTCTTTCAGATGAGACTGCTGCTTCAGGATTCTCTAACAAAGCAATTGTTACTACAGTAGGTGTGGGTGCAGCTAACGAATTCACAGTTGCATACTACGAAGCTACTCAAGCTGCTTACGCTGGCGCAAGTACTGTTTCTATGTTTGCTTATGGTTCTGAGTTTGCTAAAGGAACAACTGGAATGGCAGGTTCTTTAGAGTCTGATGACATCTTCCTTGAAAACAACCCTATCATCCTTAAGGATAGATATGCTGTCAATGGGTCAGATATGGCACAGATTGGATGGGTTGAAGTTACTTCTGAGAATGGGGCAAATGGATATCTATGGTACTTGAAGTCTGAGCATGAAACAAGATTACGTTTCGATGATATGCTTGAGACTGCAATGATTGAAGCTATACCTGCTGCTGTTGGTTCAGGAGCTACCACTGCTGGATTTATTGGTTCTGAAGGTATCTTTAGTGCTGTAGGCGCAAGAGGTAATGTTTGGAATGGTGGCTACCCAGTAGACCTTTTAGACTTTGACGCTATCATATCTCGATTAGATAAGCAAGGTGCAATTGAGGAGAACGCAATCTTCCTTGATCGCCAGTTTGGTTTCGCAATAGATGATATGCTTGCTGCTCAGAACTCTTATGGAGCAAATGGTACATCTTACGGATTGTTTGACAACGACCAAGAGATGGCACTTAACTTAGGCTTCTCAGGATTCCGAAGAGGTTATGACTTCTACAAGACGGATTGGAAATACTTAAATGACCCAACAATGCGTGGTGATTTAGTTGGTGGTAAAGTAAGTGGACTTTTAGTTCCTGCTGGATCAACAAGTGTTTACGATCAGGTTCTTGGAAAGAACGCAAAGCGTCCATTCCTTCATGTTCGTTATAGAGCTTCTCAAACTGAGGACAGACGATACAAGACTTGGATGACTGGTTCTGCCGGTGGAGCGCAAACATCTTCTTTAGATGCAATGGAGGTTAACTTCCTTTCTGAAAGATGTGTTTGTACTTTAGGAGCAAACAACTTTGTATTATTCCAAGGGTAATATAAAACCAAATAAGGGGGAGGTTAGCCTCCCCTTTTTTTTAAAATTTAATTTAATAAAATGAAAAAGAAAAACACGATTCCAAAAGACATGGTATTTGTCTTAAATCAAGAAAACGCTCCATTGAGCTTTATGTTGAACTCTAGGAACTCTTCAAGTAACCCATTGTTATATTGGGATGGCGAACAAAATAGAGCATTGCGATATGCTAAAAACCAGAAGTCTCCCTTTGTGGATGAGCAAGATGGTAACTTTATTTTAGAACCTATTATTTTTGAAGACGGGTCATTGGTTGTTCCAAAGACTAACCCCTCGTTACAACAATTTTTAATGTGTCACCCTGGTTTTAATAAGATATTTAGTCTATTAGACCTTGAACAAGAAGCACAAGACGATGTGGACATATTAACAATGGAAGTAGATGCTTTAATTAAAGCAAAAGAATTAAGTTTAGACATGACTCTTAGTGTCGCAAGAGTTCAGTTAGGATTAAATGTAGATAAGATTAGTACTGTAGAAATCAAAAGAGATATCCTAGTTTACGCTAGAAACTATCCAGAAGATTTTTTAATTGCTATTCAAGATCCAAACCTTTCTGTTCAGGACACTATAGCTAAATGTTTTAACGAAACTATTCTTCGTTTACGAAACAAGAATAGAGATGTTTATATTAACCTTCCTAGCAATAAAACAAAGTTAATGACGCTTCCTATCGGAGAAGAAAGGAATTATGCAGTTGCAGCATTCTTAAAATCTGATGATGGCTTACCAACTTTAAAAATGTTAGAGGATCACTTAGAAAAAGAATTCGCATAATATGTCAATGCAGATATCCATATCGAATGCTATAGGAGGAGGGGGCGGCTCACAAGGCGGAACGCCAACACCTCCTACTCCCCCTCCATTTGCAGACACAAAAAGTTTTCAATTTGATGGGATAACTGACTATATAGATTGTGGAGACTTTAGTGCTTATGACAACGGAGATTTAAGTGTAAGTGCTTGGGTGTATAAAACGACAACAACGGGAGTCCCCGAAAGAGTTATTTCAAATAGTGGTTCAAGTTCAAAAGCGGGAATTGATATTTCTATTGATAGGAATGAAAACGTTTCAGTGATTAGAAACACAAGAACATCTGATACAAATCCTGGCTGGGTTAACATTGGTTTTACATTAAATAATTGGCATCATATTAGTGCTACTTACAAAGACTCTACAAGGACATTAAAAATCTATTTAGATGGGGTTTTAAGGCATACAAAAATAGGAAATGTAAGTACAAATTCTGCAAGTATTCCAATATCAATTGGATGCTATAGCAATGGAGTATCACAATTTTGGCAAGGCAACATTGACGAAGTAAGTCTATACAATGCAGAACTTTCACAAAGTGATATTTTATCAATCTTTAATGGTGGCGTTCCCGATTCATTGACTGCATTCAATCCAATACTATGGATTCGTATGGGGGAAAAAGCAACTTGGAATGGTAGTAAATTCACCATAGAGAATCAAGGTAGTGAAGTAATAAGTCCTTTCAGTATAGGAATCACACCATCAGACCCTAATCCAACAACAGATGTACCATTGTTTGACAATAAGTCTTTCACCTATGATGGGATAAGTGACTATGTTAGTTTAGGTTCATTTGCACAATTTTTAGGCAATAAGTCATTAAGTATGTGGCTAAAATTCACAGATAGTGGGGGTGCAAGATATGCTACTAATTTAGGTTCAGATAATTGGGGTATGTACTCAACTTCGGGCAAAATTGCCTTTTTCTCTAAAAATGTAAGTACTTGGAAGTCTATAATTGCAACTACCACTACAAATGATGGTCAATGGCATCACTATTTAGGTGTCAATGATGGAACAAATTTAAAACTTTTTATTGATGGTGTTTTAGATAACTCTAATACCGATGGAAGTAATGGTTCTACTCTCAATGCAGATAGCAGAATTGGAGCAAGATGGAATGGTTTAAATACTTTTAATGGCTCAATAAATGACGTTTCAATCTTTGACACAGACCAAAGTGCAAACGCATTGACCATCTTTAATGGAGGTGTACCAAATGACATTAGTGCCTTGAGTCCTATAAGTTATTGGAGAGCAGAACAAGTGACCTTTGATGGAACTAATTGGACATTAATTGACCAAGGTTCGGGAGGTAATAACGGAACAAGTGTATCAATGCCATTGACTGCAAGAACAAGTGATGTTCCTTTGTTTGATAACAAGTCATTTACTTATGATGGGGTTAGTG
>Ga0307489_10001633_pt1 | contig 14842 bp, 22 predicted proteins | sample SB12metaG_FD_202247 | JGI IMG/M metagenome (GOLD analysis project Ga0307489, IMG submission 202247) | Sea-ice brine microbial communities from Beaufort Sea near Barrow, Alaska, United States - SB 1.2 | ecosystem: Environmental > Aquatic > Marine > Coastal | place: USA: Alaska | collected... | reverse complement strand
TCCTCTACCGACAGGCCTCCCTCGTCCACCACCTCCTCCTCCTCCTCCTCCTCCTCCTCCTCCTCCTCCTCCCCCTCCCCCTCCTCACTCTCCTGCGCGAACATGAAGCTCTGCATCCTCGGCGGAGATCGTGGCGAAGTCCCGGGAGACTCAAGGTATGAACTCCCGGTACTCCGGCGTGCTGACATCATCTCCCCGTTGGGCCCCACCCCCGGGGACTGTGCCTGCCGCAGCTGCTGCTGCTGCTGTTGCGCTGACTGCGAGTCCGCTCGAGACAACGTGTATGTTGCCTCTGCGTTTACCTCCACCTCCGCTTCCACCTCCCTCACCTCCTCCTCCACCCCCTCCAACTCCTCATCCCCCTCAACCTCATCCTCCACCTCCTTCTCCTCTACCACCTTCTCCACCTCCTCTACCGCCGCCTTTACCTCCGCCTCCTCTTCCACCACCTCCAACTCCTCTTCTGCCTGAAATTCCGCAGCCTGCACCGCTGTCGCCGCCGCCACCGCCGCCGCCACCGCCTCCGCCGCCGACCCCCCGACCGCCGACTCTGTGTCCATAGTTTCCGCTGCTGCTGGTGAAATCCTCCACGCCGCCTCCGCCTCCGCCTCCGCCTCCGCTGCCGCCGCCGCTGTCACCGCCACCGCCTCCGCCTCTGCCTCCGCCACCGCCTGCTCTTCCGACCAGCAGAGGTAGTCGGCGTTTGAATCATCCTCTTCGCTTTCTGCTCCGCCGGTGATGTGGTGTATGTGGCGCCTGACCATGCAAACCAATCGCGTGGTGCGCCGCCTGGCAGGAGGGTCATTGAGAACAACCAGGCTTAGGGTTTAGGGTGTAGGATTTAGGGTTTGGGGTTTTATGGTTCAGGGCAGGAGGGTCGTTGAGACCAACCACTCGACCGATATAGGAGCACGATTTATATTCAGTGCCAATGCTCGATACAGATGCGCTGAGAGGGAGGAACGGAACACATCCGACGTAGGTTGAGTGCTTGCTCTCAATAACCCTCGTACCTGGCGATGTGGACGCCGGTGGCGAGAGTTTGGGAGACGCGTAGCTTGGCTCGTCTCCAACGCGCGGCGGCGGCGGCCGCGGCGGTGCGGGATGGGTCAGCGGCGGTGGTAGCGGAGGCGACAGCGGCGGCGGCGGCGGCGGCGGAGGCGTCTGCGGCGGCGGCAGCGGAGGTGTCAGCGGCGGCGGCGGCGGCGGAAGCGTTGGCAACGGCGGCGTCGGCGACGTCCGGGTCGTCGCGGCGGCGGCCAGCCAGCGCGAGGCCGAGCGCTGCGATGGCGAGCCATGCAGGATGGTCATCGTGAACAAGCACTCGACCAATATCGGAGCATGACTAACCTTCAGGGTGAATACACATAAACATGCGCGGGGGAGGAGCAGGTGGAGGAGGAGGAGGAGGAGGAGGTGTTCGTCGTCGATCCAACATCGGTCGAGTGCTCCTTCTCAGTAACCCCATCATTCAGACGCGGCGAGGAGGAGGAGGATATCTTCGCAGATTTCCAGGGTACCTCAAATGGCGGTCAACGCTCTTCGAATCGGAGACTCGAGTGAATAGACGGTCAAATTTGCCATACAATGGTACAATATGGCGGTTCGACCGTCTATTTCTCCAGAATTGGCGACCACCGTTCGAGGTACCCTGGCAAATTGCGAAGATGCCATGTCGGTAGAGTGCTTGATCTCAAAAGCCCCCTTACCACGTGACGCCGCCGCCGCCGCCCCCGCCCGCGGCACCGCGCTTCATTGTTGCCCGCTCCAGATGCGTCAAGGTGGAGGATGCCAGCTGTTTCTCGGACTCGGCGTGTGCGGCCTACTCCCAGGGACACATGGATACTGAACTGAACACCACGTCATCCTCCACGTTGTAGACCGTCGTCCCTTGAATTTAATGTCAACACATGACGTGGCGGGCATTATGTGTCAGGCTCATAATGCCTGCCACGTCATCCTCCACATGGTAAACGACGCTCGTTTCTTGAGTCAAGAGCAGTCACATGACGTGGCGAGCACTATAGGCCGATCTCGGTATATCGCCTGGGTGAAATGCCCATACAGAGTTGCGGGCAAAGCGTCAGCGCTCCGCTCGTGAAAGCGGGCACCAGGTTGAATGCCCATACAGAGTTGCGGGCAGCGTCAGCGCTCGGCGCGGGGAGCGATATACCGAAATCGGTCTATTCATCAGGTCCTACCTCCTCATAGAACACGAGAGAGGCGAAGTCGATGGGTTTAGGATTCGGATGTAGGGTTTAGAGAAGAGGGTTTAGGGTTTCCTACCTCCTCGTCGAACACGAGAGAGGCGAAGTCGATGGCGGCGGTAGCGGCGACGGCGGCAGCGGCGGCAGTCTCCTGACGCGCAGCGCCGCGCTGCGGAAGACTACATGTGGTGGACGCCGGCACGCAGGGGCTTACACTCGTCCACTTTCCGGCTCAACGTAAGCGCTTTCTATGGGATAGGGAGTGCATACAAGGGTTGTTGACGGGCTGTTTGGAAGGTGTTAGGGGTGTCGAGGGTGTATTTTGCGTCATAAACGGCTCAGGTTGAGCTGAAATGTGGACGAGTGTATGCCCCTGCCCCAGCGTCGGCAGCATCGGGGGCTGCAGCCGGCTTGGCACAGCACGGGCCCGCCCCCTTTACCGTCAGCCGGTGCTCCGCCAGATACCTCGCGGTCGAAGACAGCGCGTCCTGCGGCGCCGGAGTCTAGGGCTTACACTCGTCAACTGTTTGGGGCTTACACTCGTCGTCCACTTGGGCTTGACGTGCTCATGAGCACTTTTTGAGGGTCACCTTGGGTGGTTCCAGTGGCTTTTGAGTGACTAGAACGGCTCAGGGTGGGCTGAGGATTAGAGAAGTGGTGGAGTGGAAGCCCCCCTGCCGGCGACGCCAGAAGCTCCGACGTCCAGCTGGCGCGGTTGCTAGCGTCGGAGATGCGCGCTCTGAGGCGGGACATCCCACGGGGCGCCGAGCTTGACAAGACAGTTGCCTCGGACGTCAAGGATGAGAATGCCGCCGGGCCCTCCACGCTCTCCGCCCCCGCTGCCGCGCTGGCCTCACCGCTGGCATCCGCGGCGCGCCCGCGACTGCGGCGGCGGGTGCGGCCCGACGCTTCGGAGGTCCATGCGGAGGAGGAGGAGGAGGAGGACGTCGCGGACGAGGAGGAGGACGAGGAGGCGGAGGAGGAAGTAAAGGAACCACTCACAGCTCCGCCCCTCGAATCATTATTGGCCATATGCGCAACTGGCACCCCTCCGCGGCGCTAGCCACTGCGTCGGGGAAGCGGGCCCGCGCGGGGCGAGCCGCGCAGGGGCGGGGGCGAAGTTGGCCGCGCGGGGTCAGGGCTGGCGGTGGCGCGCGGCTTTGGAGTTGCGAATTGCGGTTACGGCTTAGCTGCGGGTCTCGCTGCGGGTGCCCTAATTACCGGCCAAGAATCACCGCATTGGAGGGTCAGCTGCGGCCGAGTGAACGTGGGAGGCGCTGTGGCCGCGCGCGGTACGGATGCCTGCGCCGACGCCGGCCCTGTGCGAAACCCTCCCGCCCACCGGTGGCGCGCGCTTGGAAGTGAAACAGCAACCTGTCAGCAGGGGCAGGGCAGTGCTGCGCGCAGCGCAGACGACGAGGGCACGGCAGAAGTCTCGTCAGGCCGCACAGCACGCCCAAAACTGGAAAAGTCGTCCACGACCGCACGAGCTTTTTAATGTGTCCGTCTTATATTTCAAGTCTAACGGTCAAAAACCCTACAGTAGACCCCCCATTTAGACCCCCAGAGGGAGCCCAAGAGCTTTTTACGCGCGAACCAAAATATCGCTGCAGCTTGAGCGGCTTGTCCGAGAAGTGCAAGGTTGCCGCGTTGTTTGACGCGCTGCCACGCGTTGCGGCGCCTCCGGCGCACACCGCCATGGCTTCGCTGGTCCAACACGATGTGTCCGTGCTCTTGAGCGCGCGTACGCGCGCTCGGCAGCTCTGCCGGCTTCCAGAGCGCGCCGGGCAGCGGCCTCACACTCGTCGTGTAAATGTATTTGTAAACGGCGTGGCTCGGACGGCCGCCGACTCGTCCCATGCGCCACGCCTCCCCCGCCGCACCTCCCCTGTCGCCTCGGCCCCAGCACCTTCGGCGCGCCCCGACCTCGTAAGGTGTCGTCAGCTCCGCCGCCTGCCGTGCGCCGCCGGCTGCTCGTCCCCCGACGACCACAGCCACGACAACAACGTGACCGCCTCGACGATTCCCTTATCCACGAAGATAAATGGGTGGGGGGTGGGTACGGTCCCGCACGCACGAGCGAGACGCAGCGCGATTCGGTGGGAGGCGGGAGGCGGGCGTCTCCGTGAAGGCGGCTGGCGCGCGGGTGGCCAGGCCCAGCAGAGGAGTCGTCAGACCGCCCTTCGGGCGTCTGGCGGCTCTCCCGAATCCCGCGGCGAACACCGGGCTGACGCCGACGCGGACGAGTGCGTGTTCGACGCGGCCGTGGACCTGGTGCTGGGCGAGGAGGACGTCGCCGGAGTGTGGCAGGGGCGTACACTTATCCACTTCTCGGCTCAATGTAAGCGCTTTGTGCGGGATCGGGGGTGCATTTAGGGGTTGTTTAGAGGGTGTTTACGGGGTGTTTAGGAGGTATTAGGGGATATTAGGGGGTGGCTAGGGTGTATTTTGTGTCAGATACGGCTCAGGTTGAGCTCAAAAGTGAACGAGTGTAAGCCCCTGGAGTGGGGTGCAGGCAGGCGGTGGAGGAGGAGGCCAAGCCGGCGTTCGAGGAGCGCATGGACCGCGGGCTGGGGCTGCGGCGCGCGCTCAGCGACGAAACACAGGCGCGACCGTTCCAACCCATGGGCGGCGAGGCAGGGGCTATACTCGTCCACTTGTCAGCTCAACTTGAGCCGTTTCTGACGCAAATATACCACAAGCACCCCCTAATAGCCCCTGACACCTCCTGCAATTTCCCTGAACAATTCCTGCATGCACCCCCTATCCCGTCAAAAGCGATTAAGTTGAGCTGAAACGTGTATGAGTGTCAGCCCCTGCGGCGAGGTACTGCACATCGGGTGGTTGCGCACTGAGTCCGAGAGCGGTGGCAAGGTGACGCGCGCCGAGGGCGGCAACGACCGGATGTGCCTGGAGGCCCTGCTCAAACACTACACTACGGACGCCGAGGTGGCGAGTAAGCTGCTGAGCCGCGTGGAGCGCGGGTAGGGGCTTACACTCGTCCTCTTTTCAGCTCAACATGAGCCGTATATTGCCACTAACTCTACCCACAGACCAATTGTATCCCACAAAACGTGCTTAGGTTGAGCCGAGAAATGGACGAGTGTTAGCCCGTGAGCGCGGGTGGACCGACGTGACGCTGACGCTGGGCCACGGCTTCTACTGCCGCCTGCAGCGCTACAGCGAGTTCGACACGCTTACTCTCAGCGGGCCGGGGCAAGGGCTTACACTCGTCCACTTCTTTGCTCAACCTGAGCCATTCTTGTCACTGAAACCCGCAAAGCACCCCACCACATGGGACAAAAAGTGCCCTCGATGAGCTGGAAAGTGGACGAGTGTAAGCCCCTGGGCCGGGGCACCCTGATGACCCCCTGGAAAGCCCGGTGCGCCCGTGGCAGTGGATGCTCCCCGTGGGGTGGGTGGCAGAGGCTTACACTCGTCCACATTTCAGCTCAACCTGAGCGTTGTTTGTGGTATAGGGGGTGCGTCGGAGGGTTATTTTGGGGCTGTTAAGGGATGTAAGGGGGAATTTGGGGTTGTGAAGGGTGTGTGTTTGTGTCAGACACGACTTAGGTTGAGCTGAAAAGTGGACGAGTGCAAGCCCCTGGTGGGTGGCCACCATTCCCGGGCGCGTGTTCCTGTGTGCGCACGTGGTCGGGCGGTGCATGTTGACACTTTCAAAACCGCTGTTGAAAGCGCCTATGGTGTCAACACTTGAAACCATAATATGATGAACTGCTTTCAATTGTTGGTTTCAAATTCAACTTGCGCCGCTTCAAGGTGGTGGCGCGCAACATCGGCGCGGACCAGATCCACCTCGCCTCGGACGGCGACACGCAGATGGAGCTGCAGGCGGTCAGCCGCGCGCTGGGCGACTGGGTAGGGCGGTGCAGGTTGAAATCAGCTGTAACCCCGGCGTTGAAAGCGCGTTGGCTTCGTACATGGGGGAGGCCCCCTATGGACCATTATTTCCTCACTCTGATATATGGGGGAGCCCCTTGATGTAGCATCCAGCGCTTGAAAGCAACATGTGATGCAGCGTATTGAAACTTTGCTTTCAACTTCAACTTGCGCCGCCACAACTGGGAGATGGGGGAGGTGGGCAAGGGCGAGACGCAGAACTCGGCGGCGGCGGCAGGGGCTTACACTCGTCCACATCTTTGCTCAACCTGAGCTGTTTTTGTCACTGAAACCAGCAAAGCACCCCACCACGTGGGACAGAAAGTGCTCACATTGAGCTGAGAAGTGGAGGAGTGTAAGCCCCTGGGCGGCGGCGGAGACCTTGGCCGCCATCGCCGGCAACAACGTGGTGTCGGGGGATGAGGATGACGGCAGGTGCCTACACTTGTCCACTTTTCAGCTCAACTTAAGCCGTTTCTGACACAATGTACAACCCAAATGCAACCCATATACCCCTTATGCCCCCTGAACACCTCCCAAACACCCCCCAGACAGCCCCTGAACGCACCCCCTTTCCCACAGAGAGCGCTTACATTGAGCTGAAAAGTGAACGAGCGTAAGCCCCTGGTGGGCGGCCTGCTGGGCGAGCCGGAGGGGTGGCAGGCGGGGGGGGGGATGATGGTCGGCGAGTCGCCGCCGGGCGCAAACTGGGAGGCGGAGTTGCAGTCGAACGGTCGGATGCCCTCCGCACTGCACGCGCACGTGAGGCACCCGGCGGCAGGGGCTCAAACTCGTCCACTTTTCAGCTCAGCGTAAGCACTTTCTGTCCCATGTGGTGGGTGCTTTGCTGGTGTCAGTGACAATAACGGCTCAGGTTGAGCAAAGATGTGGACGAGTGTAAGCCCCTGACGGGCGGCAGCCGCCTCCGCGCACAGGCAAGGGCAGCAGCGGGAGCAGCAGGACGAGCAACGCGAGGCGGCGCGGAGGGTGAAGGATACGGCGGCGGCGAAAAAGGCGGCGAAAAAAGCGGCGGCGGCTGCCTCGTTGCCGACTTGGCGCAGCTGGGGCGACCAGTGGGAGCACGGCAAGATAGTGGCGTTCAGCGCGGGCGGCGGCATCCGACTCTACGCCGACTACCACCTCGACGACGACGGCGGGATGTCGTGCCTGCTGCTGGCGCCGCGCGGCCTCAGCGTGGTTCGCGCCGCGCGGCAGCTGCAAAGATTCTTCACGATCGAGCAGTACCGGCTGCTGATTCTGACGCGGCTGCCGCAGGCCAAGTCGCGGGTCCCGGCACTGGCCAAGCTGAATCAGAAGTACGAAGTAGGGCGTTGCAGGTTGACCCTATGACACCCAAGTTAAAACCGCCTGGAACTAAGCGCCTGAAACTGAAGTGTGACATAGTGCATTAAACTTCTGCTTTCAACATCAACTTGCGCCGGTACAACGAGGATGTGACGTTGGCCATCCGGCGCATGAACAGTAAAGTGGGCAACAGCGGCAAGGTGCGCGGGCACCAGCAACAACAAGCATTCGTGGAGCGCATCACGGACCTGGAGGCGGCGGTGGCGCAGGAGCTGGCACGCTCCAAAGCCGAGGCGGCGACCTCGGCGGCGTACCTGGCAGGGGCTTACACTCGTCCACTTTTTGGCTCAACGTAAGCGCATTTTGTGGGATACTGTTGTGAATTGAGTTCGCACTCACACATGTGTCCCCGAATCGCTGTAGCCGGACAAGTGTTTGGACACTCTTTTGAGGTAGCCTAGTGGCTATAGCCAAATCACTTCAGGTTGTGTGCCCACACACGCTTCACGCTACGATCCTGTAGTCGGCAGAATCGGAAGCCTGAGGTCGCGGGTTCGACTCCAGACGGATTCACCCGAGATAATTCAAAAGAGGGTCATCAAGATCGGTAACAGTTCAAAGAAACTGAAGATAAAAAGCAGCATCGGCTCACCGAGTGACCGTGAATTATCGAAACCACCGTTCAAGGTGGTGGCTTAAGGGTCTACCTTTCAACCTCAAAGAGGTGGGAGTGTACGGTGATTCAGCGATATTCGGAGAAGGGGCTTGTTGTGAATTGAGTTCGCACTCACACATGTGTCCCCGAATCGCTGTAGCCGGACAAGTGTTCGGACACTCTTTTGAGGTAGCCTAGTGGCTATAGCCAAATCACTTCAGATACGTCGGGTGCATGAGTTTCCCCCAGTCTATTAGACAGGGGGACACGGGGAGGTGTGACCAAAATGGCTTACGTTGAGCTGAAAAGTGGACGAGTGTAAGCCTCTGGTACCTGGCCATCATCCAGGCTCGGTTCTCGGAGGGCGGGTTCGAGGCAGAGGCTTACACTCGTTCCCGTTGCCGCTCAACTTCAGCTTACTTTGCCCCTTTCCGTTCAACGTCAGCTTACTTCGTCCCACAAATAACCCTAATTAACCCATGGATGTGTTTAGAAGGTGCTCAAGTTGAGCTCTGACGTGAGCGATGTGTCCCGAAGGTCCTCAAGTTGAGCTGTGAAGTGAGCGAGTGCAAGCCCCTGGTTCGAGGCGCTCGGTGGCGAGGTTCGGTTCCTGCTGCCCTTTGTGCGCAAGCGCCTGGTAGGCCGGCGCAGGTTGACCCTATCAAACCCACGTTGAAACCGCCTGGAGCTATGCTCTTCAAACTAAGATGTGATGGACCGGTTTCAAACTTTGGTTTCAATTTCAAGTTGCGCCGCTACAGCCTGGAACCCGCGGTCAGCACCATCAACGGGGTGCGACACCCACCCACCCACTATCTTGCCCGTAAAAGGGGGGTCAAGTGCCCATGATAGGGGGGGAATAGGGGGTTGGGTGCCCATTATAGGGGGGTCAGGCGCCCAATATGGGGGGGTCAGGCGCCCAATATAAGGGGCTCAGGTGCCCATGACAGGGGGGTCAGGTGTTCATTGCAGGGGGGTCAGGTGCCCACTAACCACTAGCCCCTAAACTAGCTTATCTAAACTAGCTTATACTAGCTTAGTTTAACCCCCTCCCATCGCCAGGACTAACTTAGTCCGACAAGCATACAAGCAGGTAGCGGAGCGCGCGCAGATTCTGAGCGAGGCGCTGCAGCGCACCACCGGGCAGCTGCAGGCAGGGTGACAATGTATCCCATATCGATATGGGAGATGATCATATCGATACTGTCATCTCCCATATCATTAGCCCATATCCCATATCGATACGGTGGGTGACCATATCGATATGGTAGATAACCATATCGATGAACCATATCCCATGTCCCATATCGATGACCCTATCGACATCTCATTGATGTCCGATCTCCCGTATCGATCTCCCATATCGCTCTCCAATATCGATATCGGATCATATCCTGTTACTCTGGCTGCAGGCGGGTGTGGGCGTGCGGCTGCAGCGCCTCAACGAAGAAATCGCCCTGGTAGGGTGGTGCAGGTTGACCCTATCAAACCCAAGTTGAACCCGCCTGGAACTAAGCGCCTGAAACTAGAGTGTGATACTGCTTTCAACTTTTACTTCAAATTTCAACTTGCGCCGCTACACCATGTACGGTTTGATCTTCACCATCGTGTCGGTGCTCATCACAATCCTGACCTCGGTAGGGCGGTGCAGGTTGACCCTGTGAACCCCGTTTTGAAAGCGCCTGGATCTATGCTCTTGAAACTAAGATATGATGGACCGCTTTCAGACTTTGGTTTCAGATTCAACTTGCGCCTCTACACCTCGGTGCAGAACGGCGGCGTCATGCACGGCAGGGGCTTACACTCGTCCACTCTTCAGCTCAACTTGAGCCGTTCCTGACACAAAATACACTCTAATCACCCCCTGATACCCCATGATAACCCCCTAGATCCCCCTATTACCCCCTAATACCTCCTGCACACCCCCAACACAATTCCTAAGCAACCTCAAATGCACCCTCATCTATCAGAAAGCGCTTACGTTGAGCCGAAACGTGGACGAGTCTAAGGCCCTGATGCACGGCCTCTTCTCGGCCATCGTCCAATGGGTGGCGGGCAAGAACGCCTGGCTGCTGTGGATCGTCAACCTGCGATGAGTGGGTAGATGAGAGAGCGAGAGAGAGACAGGTGGATGAGGTGCCAGATGTAGAGTGGTCAGGTGCCCAATATAGAGGGTTCAGTTGCCAATTATAGGGGGGTCAAGTGCCCATTATAGGGGGTTCAGGTGCCGATTACAGGGGGATCAGATGCCAATAATAGGGGGGTCAAGTGACCAGTATGGTTGTGTCAGGTGGCCGTTATAGGGGGGTCAGGTGGCCATTATAGGGGGGTCCGGTGCCCATCATAGAGGGGTCAGGTGCCCATAAGAAACGCTTCAGCATGTGTAAGAATTAACCTCCAGGCCTCCGCCCGTAGCCCTGGTGATGTTCCGTCAGATTGTTTGCTTCTAGCGCACCATTTTGTACACATTGAATGTACACATTGTAATAATAAGGTCCATGGGTTTAGGGTTTAGGTTTATGGGTTTAATCCTAAACCCTTCACCTCCCCCGTTCCGACCGTCCACCTACCCATTCCGTCACCCCATCCCCCCCCGACCGTCTGCCGGGGGACCTATGAACACTGAGTCGGGCGAGAGCCTCCAGCGCGCGGCAGCGCACCAGCCCCACCGGATTCCCCGCCAGCGGACACAAATTGCTCGTCAGTTTTGGTCACACGCGTGTAGATCGGTACTCGGCGGATGGGGGTGGCTCATTTGAACGCTCTCCTTGTAAGCGCCTATGGGATCAACCAACAAATAGATGGCAGATGTGGGACGAAAAAAAATTACGCGGTGCGGCGAGGCGGTGCGCCATGCGGTGTTTGTCGTCAAAGTTAATGGTATTGACATAAAACCCCCACCCTCTCTAAACCCTAACCCCACGAGCGAACAATTTACTCGTCGGTGTTGGTGGAGCGCGTGTAGATCTGCTGCTTCGCGTGCATCACCGCCAGGTACGGTCGCACGCTCATTATGTGGTCAAGTTAGGGGTGTATTGGGTATGTAACAGCGTCGGAAAGGAAAGCCTCGCTCCCATTCCAGCTGAAGCTGTCAGCTCAGCTTCGTTGGCATCTCAGAGACGGTACCTTGGGCGGGATGGAATGGGAACGGTTGCCCGAGACAGCACAGCGCGAGTGGTGCCCTGACGCAAGATGGTAAAGGACTGGGAACGACTGAGGTGGAGGAGCAGGAGGAGTGTGTGGCGCTTTTACCAAACAATCACGTTTCCTTAAGTATTGCAGCGTCGTCTAGATGACGCCGTCAAAGGCGAGGAGTCGAGGAGAAGACAGCGTGGGGGGATCAGTGGCCCATTATAGTGGGGCCAGGTGCTCTGCATATAAAGGTCTGGTGCCCATTGTAGGGGGGGGCAGGTGCCCATTATAGGGGGCTTAGGTGCCCATCATGGGGGGATCAGGTGCCTGTTATGGGGGGCCAGGGCCAGTTATAGGGGGTTAAGGGGCCCATTGTAGGGGGGTCAGTGGGTCGTAGCCCTGCCACCGGGCGGATCATGCCCTTGGCGATGAGGATGGCGATCCCCTTGCGCGCGAGCGAGCAGGTGATGCGCAGGCGGTCCGGCGCGTAGCGCCGCGAGTTGAAAATCAAAAGCAAAGTTTGAAACCGGTTCCGTTCCTCGTACATAGCTTTAGGAAGTGGAACCGAGCACAGCAACGTCAGGGTCAACCTGGGGTCAACCTGAGGTTAGCCTGGGGTCAACCTGGGGTCAACCTAGGGCAAACCTGGGGTCAAGTTGCACCACCCTGCCGTCAGGATGCTCACGGAGATCATCTTGTACTTAGGCACCTCGGCCATCATCTTGTCATACGTGGACTGTAGTAAGGTGGCGGGGGCATGTACTGAGGTCAGATACGGACGCGCAGCAGACTGGAAGGACTGTCAGGCGCCGCACGCGCTCGCAACCCCTGGGCTCCTCCGCGAATGCCCGTGCCCTGCACACCAGTGACCAATCGATCCAAGCAGCCCCTCTTGCGGGCACCTGGAAATCCAGAGGCCCCTGCCCTCCGCGGGCACCAGGAAAGCCCCGGCCCCCCCAGCAGGGACTTCGCGGTGAGGCGAGGGCGTGGTGGCCTGGACGCCGGCACCCGCGCGGGCCCGGGCGCCGCCTTGTCCCGCCGCAGGCCCACCTCGTCCGCTCTAGTTTCATGGTTCCCCAGACGGACCAGAGGCCCGAGCCCCACCAACCGACTGCTGTGAACCCTAAAATCGCGTGCATCCATTCCTCCGCGGAAAACGCCCCCGGCCCGGAGTACGAGCCCCGCTGCCGCCACGCCGTGCACTCGTCGCTCTCCCGGACACCCCGGCAAGGCTCTTACCTGCTCGAAGAGGACCTGGTTGTTGGCCTTCTCCTTCATCTTGCCCTTGGACCACTTCTGCTTACACCAGGAACGCGGATGAATTTGTCAGCGGATGAATTGAAATGGTTCGGGGAAAACGACCCACCAGGGACGGGACGGGCGAAGCGTGTCGTCTCGCCGCTACACAACCGTAGACATCACGTACACCGGGTGTCCCCGATCGCCCCCCCTGCGAGAGGAGCGACGCCCGCGGGCCCCGCGAACGTTCCCGGAAAGCGGTCCTGGACGGGGCTTCCAAAAACCCCAAAATCCAATTTCCTTCCGGTGATCTCCCCGACGCACCTTCTTCTTGGCCTTGCCACCGGCCGTAGCCTTGGCGGCCTTAGCGGCCTTGCTTTCCGGCGCCTTCGGCGGCATGACTGCTGAGTTCCGGAGGGGTCCTGCCTTCCGAGGGAGTAAAAGGGCGAGGAGGTGGACACGACGCGCTTTTATCGAGGAATGCGGCTCTTGCACTTGGGAAGTCCTCTGACTATGACTGGTCGGGTAGAACAGCGGAAAGGTCGGTCGCAATACACCCATTTCGGTAAAGTTCTTGAGTTAATAGACCATCGATTCGCCATAGATCGTCCCCTCCAAGAATGCTTGGGCGGGCGCAGGCACGAAAACGAGGAAAACGCCAGTGAGATCCGCAAACTGCATCGCGGCGGGGCGGAGTGCCAAGTCGGCGGCGGTGATACTTCGAGCGTTCCGGAGGCTTAATACCCCTCACGGGACGACGCTCCTCTGGCGGCGGCGGCAGATTCGACGCGACGGCGTGTGCGGCGCGCGTTGTGTTTTCCCATATAAATGACTCAAGAGTTAACTCTTCAAACGCCATGCGCGCTGCACACGCCGTCGCGCCGAACCTGGCGTATCCGCCGCAGTGGCGTGTACCCACAACCGATATTAAGCCCCTGGCACGCTCGAAGTGTGGCCGTCGTCGCCGCGGCGCTCCTCCATGCCGCCGTCATGCTCGCGATGGGGGCCGTTTTCCTGTCCTGTTGCCACTGCGTGCGCGCAACAGGTTATGGTTTGGCCCGCCCAAGCATTTCCGAGTGGGGTCGATCTATGGCGAACCGACCGTCTATTAACTCAAAAACTTTACCGAAATGGGTGTATAGACGCAACCACGGCCGGTCCTTGTTGAAGCCAAACCAAGCTGAATGGTGATATCCCACTCCGCCATCGTCACCTTCCACCGCGGCCGCCGCCGCCCACAGACGCGGCCGCCGCCGCTGCATCCGGCCGCGGCTTCGTGCTTTGCGCCCCACCGTTACCACCACCGCCGGTCTCGAGTTTCACCGCCATAGTGTGATTATCCTCTGTATTGCTAACTACCAACAGCGCTAACCCTAAACCCTAAACCTTCAAAATGACACCTCCGTCATAACCCGCCCGGGCGTCGCGGTTCCGGGCCTGCTTGGCCTACTAGGGCCGAGCAGGGCATCCACGCTATGACCTGCCCAACCCTGACTGACTAACCCGCCTGACCGGCGCGGTGACAGGCCTGAGCAGGGCATCCACGCCCCCCTCCTCCGCTACCTTCACCTTCGCACCACCGCCACCGCCCATCGGCACCGCCGCCGCCGCCGCCGCCCGCGGCGTCGTGCTCTGCGCCCCACCGTTATTGAAGGACTGATGGATAGCGTGCTTGCCACTTCATAGCATGCCATTTAATAGGCCGATTTCGGTATATCGCCTGGGTGAAATGCCAATACATGGTTGCGGGCAAACCATTCCGCGCGGTAAAGCAGGCGCCACGTTGAATGCTCATACAGAGTTGCGGGCAAAGCGTCAGCGCTCGGCGCGGGAAGCCATATACCGAAATCGGCCTATTCGAGAAACGAGGGTTGCTGACGTGGCGAGCACTATGCATGAGAACCTACTGATAGTTCCGCCAGTCTCAATCTTGACCGCCATGATGCTCGTGTCCACCTACAAGCAGGGACTTATACTCGTCCGCTTTTCAGCTCAACCTAAGCCGTTTCTGGCACAGAATACACCCTGAACACCCCCTATTACCCCGTGACACGTCCTAAACACTCCCTAAACAACCCCTAAATGCACCCCCTATCACACAGAAAGCGCTTACGTTGAGCCGAAAGGTGGAGGAGTGTATAGCCCCTGCCTGCACGCGGATGACCAGCGCACTGCCGCTCAGCACCCCAATCCGCCCCACCTCGTTGGAGCGGCGCAAGTTGAAGTTGAAAGCGAAGTTTCAAAGTGCTTCATCACATGTTGCTTTCAAGCACTGAATGGTGCATAGGGGGCCTCTGCCATATATCGGAGTGCGGAAATGTTGGTCCATAGGGGGCCTCCCCCATTAACGAAGCCATCGCACTTTAAACTCGGGGGGGTTCAGCTGCGTTCAACCTGAACCGCC